>SDBT01011714.1_pt1 | contig 14101 bp, 15 predicted proteins | sample 2277101 | NCBI WGS metagenome assembly SDBT01 (sample SAMN10404973, study PRJNA504765) | marine sediment metagenome | isolation source: marine sediment core GS10_PC15, 103 cmbsf | place: Arctic Ocean: Southern Knipovich Ridge | collected 2010 | reverse complement strand
TGTATATCTCTTTTATCTTCTTCTTTGCTGCAGTAGGTTTATGTGCAGTTATTCTCTTCTACATATATGGCTGTGTTCCCTGCATGGAGAAAACTAAGCAAGCATGGTTTAATACTAAGTTTGTTCCCGAAGAACCTGAAGATCCTCCAGGAATGATTCCGAGAGAAGATCCACCTGAGTTCGGAGAAGATCCACCTGAATTTAAGATATTTAAATCTACCAAAGAACTCTTTGAGATTAATAAGAACTTTTAAAGTTGAGTTCCACATATTGTTTTAAAAGTTGTATAATAGGGTCGATTCAATATCCATAATGTTCTTCCGTATCATGCTGACTGCAATGTCGTTCAGATCCAGAATAATTTGTGCACTTATTGCCATTTGGTGATACATATTGACATGTATCATCATGCTGGGAACAATATTTTCCATGCATAACCCTGTTCATACATCTAATTTGTCTACTATTATTAGAGTGTCCATATTGACACGAATTAATATGGGCAGAGCAGAATAGGTGCCCATCTTCACAATCATAAGGACATCTGGAATGATAAAGTGCTCTGAAATTACATCTGAATATCATGATTTTTAATAACTTTTTATCATGAACATTTATATCAGTTTTAAAGATACCCCCCCCCCCCTATGAATCATTATTCATCATCCACTTTGCAATCCGACACTTCAGGCCCAATCTCAGCCATATAGTAATCGTATTGTTCCTCTGTGATTAACCCTTTTTCCAAGGAGTAATTCATCATTTTACTATCCGACATTTCAGGTGAATTCTCAGCTGAATAGTAATTGTAATTATCCTGTGAGATTAATCCAATGTTCAAGGCTTCATCCAATTTCTCTTCAGCCTGTTCTCTGAGTACCGAACTGATCTGAGAAAACAGGGTGTCACAAATAACATAATCCATCAAAGCCAAAAACGCCGTGGATTTCTCTGCGCTTCCTCTCTGACAATTATCAAACTGTTCCATGAAATTATTTGCAATTGCCATCTGCTCAGTTAAGTTCATAATTGAGAGTGTTCTTTCTGTTCTCAGAACGAATTGAGATTTTAATCAATTTTGCAAATATTCATCAGAAGAAGCTTAGAATCACATATTCTGTATCATATTCTTCAAAATTGATTTAAACTTAAACTACTAGTCTACAAGAAATTCACACTATAATGAATCAACAGGAAAAGATCGAATATGCGAACAAACTTATCGTTAAATGCAATCAGTTATCTAAAGGTGAAGAAAAAGAAAAGGCATTCTGTGAGGTGATTGATTTCATGATCGTGTGGACTAATCTTAGTGCGGAAACAAGCGAAATGCAAAAAACAATGAGAGAAAAATTAGATGTAGCTCTAAACGATGAACTTATCACACATGATAAATACATTCGCTATGTTGAAAAATGTACTCATCATTCGCTTCAACCATTACATAAAGCACTACAGAGTTTAACACTCTACTGATAATCTTTTAAAAATCTTCAGACTTATGCATTCTCCATGGATACTTATCCTCTGGTAAAACTAGGAGACATAGTAAAACCGACTCGTGACCAAAAGGTCGTAATGAATCAAGATAGTGTTGTTCTATATTATCTGGAGTTAGATCATCTATGGCATCATACCCACATATTTGGAGGTTATATCCTTCCTCAATCATATCTTTCAATCTCTTCAAATCCGGAAGATCTTCACTCAACCTCTCATAAAACGTACAATAAAATTGCCTCGACTCCACATATCTAAATCTCTTAAAGGTACTATTTTTCATCTTCCATAGCCAGTGGAGAGGTACATTCTTCTTTTTCGCAGCTTCTTTGTGCCTATGAGGTATCTTATCCTTAAACATCTTCTTCTGTTCATCAAAGAATGTAGAAGTAGGATCTCCCTTTTCATCTATTATTTCAGAACTGAATACCTTTGATCCTTGGTGAAAATTCTCTAAGTTCTCTGCATCAGGAAGATCAGGTTGTTTATGAACAACTGGACCAAGACTCATTGGACTAAGTGATTTACATCCAAAACCATCTTTTCTATTCTGATGTTTAAAGTTTGGAAACACATTAAGATATCCTTGAGTATAAGGGGATTTTTTCATCATCAGTAACTTGGCACATTTCACGTGACCTTTTCCTCTTCTCTTCATCTTTTCAACATCATCTTTTCTATCTCTAAGTAACTTAGCTTTCTTTGAATTTCTTTCTGGATCTTTGACCAAAGTTACTCTCGAAGATTTGAATTTTCTTGAATGTGTACCACATCTGTACTTTGGAAGTTCATTCACCTTCCAGTACGCATTGTTATTACATGGAGATCCATTTTTAATGTTACTTTGACACTTTATGGTTCCGTAGTAAGGATCCATGTTTCCCTTGTGTAAAGATGGATATATAACATCAATTTTGACAGAAAATTGCATCACCTGTTATTTCTTTAAGATGATATTTCACTTATATCAAGTTAACTGAAAAAATTATTATTTTTATTAAGTGGTTAAAAATGACGAAGATGTTATCACTCATCCTGATCGTCCTGGTAGGAAAAGCTTATGGTGTTAATGTTTTCGAAGCACAAACTAGAGCTACTGATGGTGTTCAAGAAGCATTTAATACTGGAGATCCGAGTAAATTTGTGAATGCAGTTCACCCTGATTTTCTTCTCACCGGAGATTGTATCTCTGATTATGTTGCACCTGAATTGAGTGGATGTTTTCCGTCCGCAATTAATTCATCATTCTTTATCGGAGGAAATCTTTTCCTCTTCTCAACTATTGCTAACTTTAGTCTAGGTATTACATTTACCACAGATGCTGAACCATTCATTAAGTATGATGGAAGCTCTGCATTTGGGATCATGACAACTGTATTTACTGAACTTGATACTGAAAAAGAGTGGACTACAGTACAATGGGTATTGATAACCACAAAGCTTCACGAAGATGTGTGGAAGGTTGATTCATGGTTTACTTCACGCGACACCCTCTTCGAACAAAACCTATTCTGTAGATATCTTGGTGCATGCAATATAACTCAACTACCACCTCCATAGAGAGAAAAGGTTAAGTTAGATTAAACAATAGATTAGAACCTTTTAAAACTCGATTATATCTCTGTTTTATCTTTGTTGTTAGCGAAGCTGAAATAGAATCCTTTAGCTGTTTTTTGTTCTCCCATGCAAACAGCTCTAATATCTTTATATCCAACCTTCAATATTCTATGAGTTTCAGAAATTGATATGAAAGTTCTGATGATATTTTTGTCCACATCTACCTGATTAATAGCTCTAGCGTTATTACCACAGCAATCAAGAGAGTTAGAGAATTTAAAATAGTAACCTCGATAAGAGTCTAACTCTCCTCGACAAATCATGCGAATCTCTTTAAGTCCAATATGTAATTCTTCATGAACCTTAATTATAGATTCAAAGGTCTTGAGAATGTTACCATTTTCATCTATAAGATCTACAGGTTTGGTAATCCTATTAACAATTCTATGTTTAGAACTATCTGAGTCAGCATAGCTAAAGTAGTATCCCTTACTTGATTTACTCTTTCCTTGACAGACATTGCGAACTGATCCTCTGCTAATCGATAGATCATTGCAGACTTTCACAATAGAATCATAAGTTTTGATAAGGTTTCCCTCTTCATCATTATAGTTGATTCTCTTAGTAACTCTGTTAATAGCAGATGGTTTTACTTTATTTGGATCAGAATATCTCCATTTGAATCCTCCTGTACTGACTGCTGTACCACGGCAAACATCACTTATACGATTCCGATGAACACCTGTTTTGTTTTCAGCTTCTCTCATGCTAGTAAATAGAGCAATGAACTTACCTTCCATCGAAAGTTGATCAACTTCTTTTCTACTACTGTTAAGACCAGTATTATAGGCATGAATAGAATTCCCAGAATTAGTGGCATACTCTAAGTTCTCGAAGGTATTATTCTCTTTGTTACCATCTTTATGATTTACCTGGAGATCATTTCGACGTCTGTTTGAAAATACGCCACAAACCAATCTATGCACTTTTTTGCTCTTTCTAGAATTATCCCCGTAAAACAGATTGACAACACGATAGCCGTCAAGAAGACAACCATAAGTTGTTCCGGTATCTCTACGAATACGACCAAGATTGGATACAAGAAATGATCCTAACTCAGGAAATCTTTCATTTCCATCCTTCCATACTTCTCCAGGAAGATCTATATCTTCCTCATAACACCATTCAAACCCTCTATAGGATTTTCTATTATGACAAGCATTCCGTATATCTCTAATCGTTCCATCAACAACTTTAGCAGCTTCTCTTGCATCGTTAAAAACTCTTGTCTTAATCCCTTCCTTAAACTGTTGAACGGATTTCCACTTCTTAAGAGGTAAATTTCTATTTAAATTTTGTTCGCTCTTAGTTGCATATCGTAGATTTGAAATTCTGTCATCATCTCTTTGACGGTTGATATGATCTACTGTTTTATTCTCTTCATAACCGACAAAGGTATCTAACATTAATTTAGATCTCTTCATGATGATTTCTTTTCCTTCATTGTTAGTTAATGAATATGAATGATAACCGCTTTTAGTTGTACCCTTCAAAATCTTACCGGATTGAACATTTCTAACACGTTGATGTGTAGAGATTTCATACTTTGATAAGGAAAGAAAGTCAAGACTTCTCCAAATCTCTTCTGTATCATCTTCAATAATTTCCTTCTTTTCTTCTTCATGCTTCACTCTATCTTCCTCCTCAGGTTCATCAAAGATCTTCATCAACTCTTCAATAGTAAGTTTAACAGTAATGCCATTGATATTTTTGAGACGATAATAACGTTCATCTTTTGCTTTATATCCTTTGAGAATATATTTACGTCCAGCATTCCTCACCTTTCCTTTTGTGGACACCTCATATGCAGGTAATTCCATCGAACTCAGTGATCTCCATTCTTCCATGATGTTTTTTATGATTTTTGGAATATAATGTTCGAGCAGAATTTAGTCAGTTTTCACATCCATAAAGAAAAGGTTAAGTTAGGTTAGTTAGATAGATAGAGACTAGATTAGAACCTTTTAAAACTCGATTATATCTCTGTTTTATCGAGTTTTAAAGAATATGCTATCCAAGAACTTTACACTAGAATCAAGGCTCTTAAAGAAAGTATTTAATCTTAAAAAAATTGATATATTTGGAACATTCTTTACGAGGAAGCAAAAGATGTCGGTGTGTGAGATTTGCAAACTTCCTAGTGATTACAATGACATCAAAGGAAGACCTAAACCTGCCAATTGTTATCCCGAAGGTGGTGGATGTCCATCTTTCCCCGTCTGTAAATTTTGCAATATAATTATGGGAGGTTATAATCTTGAACATCATATTCAAAATGTTCATCTCGAACCTTCCTACAACTGCAGGAATTGCGAGATGAAAGAAGAGGAATCTTCCCCGTATGTGAAATTAGCGAAGCTTCTGAATATGTGTGACGAAGGATTCAAGGAGCTTACAGATTTCTCTATCATAACTGGACAGGCTGTTGCATACGCTTTGAACGACTTCATCACAATACCTGAAGATATTGATATATTTCACCTGATGGAAGGAGATGACACCTTCGACAAGGATATGAAACTCAGAGACAGTATTGATGACATCTTCTACGGAGAGATGAGATTTTACTCCTCTGAAGGTGTGGGTGGACCATGTGGAAAATATTTCAATGGAGATGTGGATGGAAGTAGACTATTAAGCTATGGTTATCCTACACTGCCCAGTTTGAGGATTACTGTCGTTAATGATATCGAATCTCCAAAAGAGTTAACAAAGAAGTACAAATTGGATATAAACGACTGTTATTATCATAAGGGAGAGTTTTATGTCTCAGACAGAGCTCAGGAAGCGTTCGATTCCAAGATTACCAATCTTATATGTGATGGATCGAATAAATTCTTCAGATCTGACCTCAGCAGTAATGCTGAATTTCTGGGATTTGAAGTTGTCTTGAAAGAGTTTTAAAAGTAGACAGCGCCCTGATTTTACTCTTACTGCAAACCTGTTTCTCTTCTCGATTATTACCAACTTTAGCATGGATATTACATTCTGTATTATGAGAACTACATTTACTGAGCTAGATACCTATAAAGAATGGGACACAGAACTTCATGAAGGTGTATGGAAGGTTATTTCAAGAGACGGTCTTTTCGAGGAAATTGTGATATAAGTAGACTTCCCCTCCATAGAGGTTTTAAAACTTTACTTAATACACTTCTCTGTCATACCTCTTTAAAACTGATTTAAGGGTGAACCTTTTCTGAGAATATAAACATGGCTAAACCCAAATACCAAGCCCTCACTTTACGTGAACAGATACTTCTAAGACCTACAATGTACATCAACTCGATTATTTCATCTACAAGGAACGAAAGATTATTCTATGAAAACAAATTCATATTCTCAACTATTGATACTCCTCAAGCAGTAGTGAATCTATTTTTAGAGATTTTGATGAATGCTTCAGACAATGTTGTTCGTTCTAAACACGGTAATGTCAAAACTGGACCAATCATCATAACCATGAATAGAAAGAAAGTTATGATAGAGAATGGAGGCATAACTATTCCTATCGAGAACACTACAGCTGATCTCTCGAAGATATCTGGACATCCAAAAGAATTATTAAATCCTACTTTGATATTTGGTCATCTATTGACTTCAAGCAATTACGATGATACAGAATGCAGAACAACAGTTGCAGGTCAAAACGGATTAGGCTGTAAAGTTGTTTCTCTATTCTCTACCAAATTTATGGTAATGATCAACGATGTCGATAATGGGAAAAGTTTTACTCAAACTTGGAGTGATAATCTTGGAACTACAGATGGACCTAAGGTAACTAAACTTGCATATGGTCAAAAGAATATGGTTAAGGTGATATATCTTCTCGATTTTGACAGATTTCAAGGCATAACTGAGTACTCTGATGATACAATCAAGCTGTTTATGAGACATGCCGCTGATATATCTTTCACTACAGGAAATGAAGTAATTTTTAAGTCATCTTTGGGTACAAAGACCTTCGATACTACCAATATTAAACTATATGCTTCTCTGTTTCCTGGTATAGAGAACTCTGTTACTCACAAACAGGATGGTATAGAGCTTACTTTGGTTGATTCTCCCAATAACTCTTTCATTGTTTCTTTTGTCAATGGTAGTAACACTGCCAGAGGAGGTGTACATATCGATTCTGTATTTGATGTTATCAAAGGACCCATTCTAGAACAGATTAATAATGGTAAAACAATGAAAATGGTCAAAGGTAAGAAGACAACTAAGTTTTCTCTTACACTTCGAGATCTTAAACCTCATATCGGTATCATAATGTCATGCAAACTCAATAAACCTGTTTTCTCTGAACAAACGAAAGAAAAACTACTCAGTCCTAAGATCAAACTACTATTGTCATCATCCATCTTTAAGACTATCAAAAAATGGAAACTTATGGCGATACTCACTGAAATACTGAAGAACAAACAAAGGAAGTCTATTGGTAAGAATGAAACTAGGGGTAAGAATAAAAATGTCAAAGTTATCAAAGCTGATGATGCAAACTATGCTGGTACGGCTAGAAGTCATGAATGTTCCCTTTATCTTACAGAAGGACTTAGTGCAGCAGGATACATAGATGTTTATCTCTCAACTGGTAACAGAATATGGAGAAATACTAACGGGGTTTATCCTTTGCGGGGTAAATTTCTCAATGTAGCCAAAGCTACTCCTCTTAAGTTAGTGGAGCATGAGGAGTTTAATGGTATCAAAACTATGCTTGGACTTAAGGAAGATACAGACTATTCTGTTGACAGAAACTTTCAAACATTGAGATATGGTAATGTGATCTTAGGTATGGATAGTGACTACGATGGAATACATATAGCAGCGTTAATACTCAATCTCTTTGAGAACAAGTGGAAGGCGTTGTTAACAAGAAAGTATGTAATTTTATTGAGAACTCCAATTATAAGGATCTGGCCTAACACATCATTCAAATCAATCAGTTTTTATAATAAAAAAGACTATGAAACATGGATGTCCACAGGTAAAAAGATTAAAAGGATTAAATATTATAAAGGACTAGGATCCTCTAACACTAAGGATATTCAAGAAGATTACAGATCTCCTCGTAAGTCTAGATTCTTACATGATAGCAACACATCATCTACTATTAAACTCGTATTCGGCAAAGGTGACGCTGATAAACGCAAAAAGTGGCTATCAAATCCTCCTACAGATCGTCCAGAAGTTAAGATTGATAAGTACGGTATGGATGAATGTAGTATTTCTGATTATCTTAACTATGAACAGATTCAATTCTCTATAACAGATAATGAAAGATCCTTAGCCAAAGTCACTGATGGATTCAAAACTTCACAGAGGAAGATCATTTGGATGTGTAAACTCTTCTGGGGTACCAAGACAGGAGAAAAAGCCAAAGAATTAAAAATAGCTCAACTAATCCCAAAAGTGGCAGAAAAACTGGGATATCATTACGGTGAACAGAATCTTGCTGATACACTGGTTCATCTTGCTCAGAATTTTCTAGGTACCAACAATCTTCCTCTTCTAAGAGATGATGGAGATTATGGATCTCTCAAATATCGAAAATCTTGGGCATCTCCTCGATATATCTTCACTAGACCGAAATGGTATTTCAATCTTATATTCAGAGATGAAGATATACCTTTACTCGACTATGTGATCGATGAAGATATGAAGTGTGAACCAAAGAGTTTACTATCTATTTTTCCTTTGCATCTTGTTAATGGTACTATAGGCATCGGCACTGCCTATAGTAGCACTATTCCCAACCATAATCCCATTGATATATGTAAATGGATTCTTGCCAAACTGGATGATTTATCACTTCCAGAATTGAAACCTTGGTACAAGGGATTCAAAGGAGAAATAAGTGTACTCGATGTACAATTTCTCATGAAGCCAAAGAAGCTAGATGAGATAGAAGAAATGAATGAGATGGAGCAAAAATTGTATGAACAAAGGTTAGATGAAAGTCGAAGCAAGCATTCAATGATCTCTAAAGGTGTGTTTGAGGAAGAAGGTGATACCATTACAGTGACTGAATTACCCATTGGTATATACTTCTCCAAATACAAAGAGTTTCTTGAGGATCTCAGGGATAATGGTAAAATCATTGATTATGAAAACACATGCAATGTTAACAACTGTGAATTTAAGATTACAGGATTCAAACGTAAAGCTACTCATGAGTCTCTCAAGCTGATCAAATCGGTTGGTTTAGGTAACATGGTTCTCTTGGATGAGAACGATCTTCCACATAGATACGAGAATGCTCAACAGATCATGGAAACATTTTATAACTTCAGGATCAAATACTATGTTATGAGGAAGAAGAATATGATATCTAAATTGGGATCTGATATCGAACATACATTATTAAAGCTTAAGTTAATTCTCTTGATAGTTGAGAAGAAATACACACCAATGAACAAACGTATCAAATTGATCGAGAAAGAGTTGGAAGAGCATGGAATACCTATAGAAACATTCAAGAAAACATCTCTTCCTAACTGTACTTTCGAAGAAGTAGAAGCATTAAAGAAGAAGATTGAGAATTTGGAGAGTCAGAGGGAAAAGATTAAGAAGATACCACATAAGGAAATGTGGAAGAGTGACATCAATGAGTTTCTCGATAAATATAAACAGAGACAACACTTTTAAAAGGTTGATTTGCACATAATAGAAATCATTTACGAGAGGAAAGACAAAATGAATCAGCCTAATATTCTTCAGAAGATATTCATCGGATTGAATACAAGAAAAATATTTCAATTGTGTAGGATGAATAAGACATTTAGCAAAGTTTGGAGAAATTACTTGGATCAACTATGGAATAGACAAAATATATGGAAATAACTGGAAAGATACCTCAAAAAATCTCTGTAAAATGAGTATGATCAACCTTGGGAAGAAATGGATTAACGGAAACACCTATGGAGAAATATTGAAGAAAGCATCGAAACAGAAAGATCCATTCAAATACATCAACAAAATAAGAGATAATGCTATAGAGAAAATCTTTGGGGAGGGTACATTTCTATTACGTTTTGGTGTTCTCTATAATGAGTTGAGGTTTATCGAAATTACACTGAAATATGATATTGTCTACACTTCTCATCAGAAAAAGAGGTTCAAAGAAATAATTACGATAGAGTTTGGTGTTATTAGTGCTGTTACTACCATTTTATCTGAACCGCGAAATTTCTTACATGCGTTATCTGAAGAAGAATCAGACATTTTAAATAACTTATTTGATTATATTCCATATGTTATACAGTTTAGTGCATTGGGAAAGAATAATGATGAAAATGATTTACTATTCGAGATAATCTTTTAAAACGCTCCTCCAATATCAGGATAGATAACATTGTGTAAATAATCATCATCACAGCTACTGTAGTTGATGAGATAAGGAAGATAATCAAACAAATCATCAATAGCAACAGAATATTCATCTGTCATCTTTCTAACTGCTCCAGTGTACTCAGCTAGATCCGGTCTTAGATTTCTGATTGCTTCAAGTTCTACTACAGCGGGCAAATCTGGATATGAATAGTATCTAACTGCTACCGCTGCCGAGATAACATTTAGTTCTCGTGTCAAGATTTCAAATATCTTAATCATATCCTCTTTAGTTATTTTTCTGTTCAGTAAATCCGGAAGAGTTTCAGCCAAATATTGTATATCTGAATAGAATACATCAATAGCGAGAGAATCATTATTGAAGGCTTTCTTGAGATATTCATTCTTCCAGTAATGAATGTACACTAATGATTCACTTCCTCTTTTGTCAGCATCTTCCAATATCTCCAGATATGTCATTCCATTGACCCATTTCTTTCCCAGATCAATCATGTCTCTTGTGAAGAAGATTTTTGCCATATCTCTCCATGATCTTCCTCTCATTTCTTCCTTTACACCATAGCATCTCTTAACTTTATTTCTCCAGAGAGATTCTCTGTCACAAACAACATTGAATTGTGTGTTTGTGGCACACACTTTGGAAGTTTCCTTTGGAGTTAGAAATGTGAAGATATTCTCAATCTCATCAGATGACAAAGCTTTAATTCCATAGCGTGAAAAATGTACCATTTTGATTTGTTTTGAACCTTGTTAGCTCCATTTTTATCATCATTTTTGCTCTATATAACGCTAAGGACTAGGGAGGGTAAAACATAAACAAAAAATGATTTTCTTTCAATAGGTATGATAGTAAAGAAACATACGATGGCTGAATGGACAGTTATGCGAGATGAAAAACGGTGGAGAAGACTATGCTGGGGGGAAGATTCAAGACGATGGATGATGTGGTTTTCAATCTGTCGTTCAATATTAGTGCGGGAATGCCAGTGTCAGATTTAACTCTGAGAGAACAGTTCTTTTTCGAATATGTACTTGGACCAAAGTGGTGTAAGAAAATCAATGGAACTTAAAAACGACTAAATTAAAACCTCTATAACGAAGAATAAATAATGTCTCTTTTCACCGTCGAACGTGGTTTTAACTTTGGATACTTCGAAACCTTCGATGAAGCTTATGAGATAGCTTTTGGTTATCCTGATGCTGTAGTTAAAGAAATTAAATGTGATGAGTATAAGTCAAACGAGATATACATTATTGGATCTTCTAATGATGAATTCTTTATTGATGTGAGATCTGCTTCTCTGTTTACAGGTAAATATGAAATTAGTATGATTCCTGAGATCTTTGTTGGGATGGAGAACTCAAAAAGCATATATGGACTTGCTTATATGTTCTATTTAAGAGCGATGAAAGGTATCGATGATCTCGATGAAGCATTTGATATTGTCACGCGACGTGGTGATTTGTATCGAATAAAGAAAGGAGTATTCGGTATTCCAGAAAAGATGAATTATCTTCCAGACAAGATTACTGACAACTATCGATTAATCTACATGATGGCTGATAATTATGCTAAGCTTGATGACTCTCTCGGACGCACGAACCAAGATGACTACTACGAATTTGATATTCATCTCTGAGAGAAACTGAATAAAGATAATTCCGAAAAAAGTAGTAATCTAAAATTGATATTAATTAATATCTTATCTCGTGTTCTAAAATGTCGTCTGTGGAAGAGATCCTCAAAAGGGTGAGATTGAAGAAAGAAATCTCCTCTACTGAGATTGAAGAGATACTTCTCGATATCAACACTAATGAGATATCCATCTTATGCAGAACTGATAAGAGATTCAACACCGTGTGTAAGAGAGAATCATTCTGGAGGAATAGAGTCACATCTCATTATGGAGTCGATAATCCTATTCTTGGAAAGACATGGAAGGATACAGCGAGAATCTTTTTCCAAGCTGACATGATTAATCTTGGTAAAGAGTGGGTCAATGGAATGACATACAAAGAGTTGATCGAAGAATCATACTATCGAGGGTCTGAATCCTTGTTGTACCTTCATCATCTCAAAGATAAGATGATCGATGAAGTTCTTGAATCCAAAAATAATTCAACGACGGTATTCTATTTTGAAACTGATCATGTTTTCAATATAATGGCAGATAATCTTGTAGAAAGAAACATCACCACCTTATCAGATGATGAGTTGGTGGAAAAGATTAAACCCATCTTAACAAAAGAATTAGGTGTGATAGCTGCTGCCGTTGCGATACGTTATTTCTCCTATCCTGAATTACCGGGAGTACCAGGTCAAGGAGAAATCATAGGTAAATGGCTAACAGAAGTCAATTACACTGGAAATGAGAGGAAAAATACTGATGAGATGTCAGTGAATATCGATGAAATGTTCGAATACATTTCCTATGTGATGAGTTATAGTTCATTGGGTGATGAGAACTTGATGGATTATATTACTCCTGATACAGGAGGAGAAATGTGAATCTCATATTCTTAAAAGTGATATTTATCAATGTCTTATCTCATATCTTAAAATGACATCTGTGTAAAAATCCTCAAGAGAGTGAGATTGAAGAAAGATATCTCCTCTACTGAAATTCAAGAGATACTTCTGAATCTGGACATTAATGATATATCCATCTTATGCAGAACTGATAAGAGATTCGACAATGTGTGTAAGAGAGAATCATTCTGGAGAAATAAAGTTTTATCTCCTACTAAAGACATGGAGAGATACAGCGAGAATCTTGGGAAAGAGTGGGTGAATGGGATGACATACAAAGAGTTGATTGAAGAGGTATACGATCGAGGACCTGAATCTTTACTATATCTTCATCACCTTAAGATGTTGGAAATTGATAAGGCTCTTGGACACGAGGCTCGTACTTCAACATCACTATTTCAAGCATTATATACGTGACTTTGGCAAAGTATTGCTCTTCTCGATATTAATTTCATTGATCATCGTTATTACCCTCTACGGATTGTGGTACGCATTCGGAAACCAATCTTTCAAAATGGATTGATTTTAAAAACTGGTTTAACTAAAAATGTTTGTCATATGCAATAATGATAAACATAACCCTGGTATTAAAGATGAATTATCTTCCAGACAAGATTACTGAAAACTATCGATTAATCTATATGATGGCTGATAATTATGCGAAACTTGATGACTCCCTCGGACGCACGAACCAAGATGGCTATTACGACGAATTTGATATTTTTTATGTTATACCGAAGACTACAAACCCTACTGAAGTGTAAATAATATAAGAGAAAAATCGATTAATCGTGATGATATTATCACAACCATAAAATGAATAATCAACTAAGCAAATTCTATTCAGCCGTAAAAAAAGAGAACCAATTGATGTTGAAAAGATACCCAAAGATGATCTAAACAATCTCTCTGAGGATGAAATCAAATATGTAGGAAGATAGTAGTTTTGCCCAGACTTCCTTAAAATTGATCTTTAAAATTTAAACAAGTATCATAATGAAACAGCGTGAATTTGAAAGATGAGTCGTTGCGAGCTTCGAGTGCTGAAATTGGATCCGGAAGCGAAACTTCCTGTGAGAAAGACCGGTGGGAGTTACCAGTGTGGTT
>SDBT01011713.1_pt1 | contig 14102 bp, 15 predicted proteins | sample 2277101 | NCBI WGS metagenome assembly SDBT01 (sample SAMN10404973, study PRJNA504765) | marine sediment metagenome | isolation source: marine sediment core GS10_PC15, 103 cmbsf | place: Arctic Ocean: Southern Knipovich Ridge | collected 2010 | reverse complement strand
GCTTAACAAGCCTGGGAAACTTTCTGCAGAGCAGAAAAAGTTTCTTACTTCGCTACCCAAAGAACTTAAAGAGGCTATTAAAGCTAACAAGCCTGTAAAACTTCCGCCAGAGTTGGTTGGTAGTGTGGATTATCGTAAACAGGATTATGAGCGCTACCCGTTTCCGAGAGGTGCCCGTACCTTCGATGATATTACTTATAAAGAAGAGTTGAAACGCGCAGACTTTTCTACACTCGACGGCATCACCAACTATATTTTAAAGATAACCATCGGTAACGATGATTTCCCAGTTACTAAGCAGTCGGATTTAGAAACCGTGGCTAGTCTGTTTGATACTTCCAGTAAGAGTTTTAGTGTAGTCTGGAATCACACTCTGAGTATCGAAAAGATCATGTCTCCTGAGATCGATAAGATTTTAGGGCCAGGCAAGTTCAAGCAGGTTAATGATGATCTAAGTATGGCGTTTGGTGTTACGCGAGCTCTACTGGATGGTGAACTGCAGAGTAATTCTAAGGCGGTGGAAATAGCATCTAAGGCTTTTACTGAAGAGATCAATTATGCACGCCGATCGGTGAAACGCTGGATAGATAATGAGTACGAGGAAGTAGCACTTGCTATGGGTTTTGATAGATACCCACAGGCCAGGTTTGATACGATGGCACTTAAGGATGAGATCATGATGATGAGTGTCATCCAGGGTATGATAGATCGCAGGATAATATCGTACGAGTCCGGGATTGAGGAACTGGGTTTTGATTTCTCTACCGAGCTTGCAAATATGCGCCAGGAAGCTCCCATGGTACAGGCCGGGTATATTGGAATTATTGGTTCTCCGTATAACCAGACTAAAGCGGCGCCGCCTACTGAGCAACCTTCGGATACGGATATGACTCCGAGCGGTAAGGATACTACAGTTACTCAGAAAGATTTGCAAGATTTTCAAAAAAACATAGAGAAAATGATTCAGACTAACCAGCGAACTCCCACGGGGACTCCTAGTGAAGGGCGTCCGAAGGGCAAGCCCGCGGCTACCCCGAAGAGTTCTACTAAGCCAAATATAAAGCCACGCAAGCCGAGAGGCGGTCCACGCGGCCCTAAAGATCGTAAAAAGTAGGTAGGTTACTACGCTAATCTCCAACCCGCGAGGGCTGTAGATAATCTAATCGAGGGGGATAGAAATTCCTATGTCTACTAAAACCAACACAGTTGCCGAATTTCTCCAAGAGCTACACGCATTTACTGAAGATGCCATCGTTGCAAACGAACCTTGCCCTGAAGGTCATAGAGAAGACCCGGGCAGTGGTCGTTGTTTGCCGATGGGGTCTATAGATCACACCGCGTTTACGCGGAGCCTTAACGATGATCAGGGTGACGAATGGCGCGGTATTACTACCAAGACTGTTGCGAACACCCCCTCAGAGAAGGCCCTACTCCACGCAGATGAGATGGAAAATAGAGAAAGTTGTCCCGCCGGGACAACTTTTTCTTTTGTTAAGAGCACCTGTGTTAGTCAGGATGATGCCGAGATGGAGAATTCTGATGAATTCGCCATGGTTTCTGATACAGAGTACGACGAGGACGTTGCTGCCGCTCCTGGAGTTGGCGGACATCAGGAGATCGTGAATATGGATCCTGAGGGTCGTCGTGATCCTATTAATTTTAGGTGTCCTCCTAAGCAGCTTTTTGATTTTAAACGTCGGGAATGTATTCCGCTAAACAAAGACACGGTGATGGCGTCGGTAGAACTCAGTGACGATGAAAAGCAGGAGTTGGCTCGTTATCTTAGTGGCAAGGTGGCGATGACTTCTCCCGATCCTATCGATGGTCATACCCATTTAGCTACTTTGGACATGGAGGGCAACGGAACAACTTCCGTTACTTCTGTATATATGGATGGGTCGGATTCTAGACATTCGCACACGGTAGCAGATTACGTTGTTAAAGACTACAGCGCTAAGGGGTATACTTCTCGTCATTTTGGACACGCTCTTCCACAAGAGGTTTACGAATATGGGGAGGATGATTGTGATACCCCCGATGCAATAGGTATCGCTGAGATTGCATCTCCTATTAAATCTAAGACTCGCCGCGCTCTTCCGGATAGTGCCTTCGGTGTACCAGCGAAACGCAAGTTTCCGTTGGATACCTGTGCACGAATTCGAAATGCGATGTCTCGTTTTAATCAAGCTAAAGATCTGACGCCTGGTGAGAGAGCATCTTTACGCAGGAAGATTTTGGCGAGAGCCAACGAATGTGATATTGAAATTAAAAACTTCGCAAAGGCAACTACCACCGAAGAGTTTAATGAAGTTATGGTTGACCTTTTAGATACACAGCAGAGGGTAGAAATCATGTATAATTCAGACGCTAATAGTGATGACCAGGGGCCTTGCCCCCCGGGAATGCTTTGGGATTCGGCGAATCGACGATGTTCTAGAACTCGAGGATTCGTAGATGCGGTAAGAGAGCAAAGTAATCATTCGGATATTATTTCTAAGCAGCCATCAGGCCGACGAGACACTATTAATCACGCCTGCCCTCCTGGCGAAATTTTTGATTACAAGAATAGAAAGTGTATTTCTTTGGATCCTAAGAAGAAGGAAGGTACGCAGCCTGGGGATACCACCAAGGCCTCTAGTAAGGATCTTGTGCCTAATCCTAAAGGTTTACCTGCCAAACTTCCGCAGGATTGCCCATCGGGGACTATCTGGGATAAGAAAAAGGAAGACTGTGTTCCTTTAGATTCTAGTAAGAAAACTAAGTCCTCGGACGAAGAAGCAAAGATGCCTGATTTTATTAAGAAGATGATGGACAAGAAGAAGGGTAAGGATGGTAAGGATGGTAAGGACGGCGACGATAAGAAAAAGAAGGGAAAAGATCTACCGCCCTTCATGAAGAAAAAGAATAAGTCTTCCGCCGCCGATACGGCACAAACCACACCCAATGGTAATAGTGGGAATGAGGATAAAGATGACCGCGGTTGTACCCCGCAGCAGTTTTGGAATCCGATCAGTAAGAAGTGCCAAACCAAAAAAGCTGCTCCTACAGTAAAGGCAGACACCGAGGATGCCGCGGCGCAATCTGGTAACAGGGAGGGTTTGACTATTGAGGTTCCTGGGAAGGTGAAGCTTCCCGTGGATTGCCCTCCGGGTACCCTCTGGGACGGTACCCGCCGAACTTGTACCCCGCTAAGCACTACGGAAAAGGACCGGCCCAATGGTTCATCCGGTCCGATGAATCCCAAGGATGTAGCCAGCATGTCTACGGCTTTGCTTATCCAACATTTGGATGAAATTATTAAGGGTGAGTTAGTAGAAGCCCGCTCCGCCCGTTCCAAGGTAGCTGCGAAGAGTTTACCGAACTCTGCTTTTCCCCCGTCTTTGGTAAGTGCTAGCAAGCGTTCTTTTATGCACCATTCGCATACGGTGGAGGATCCGTACGATAATGAAACTGTAGATGTCCCCCGCCTTCGTAACGCGCTTGCTAGATTTTCTTCTGAGAAATCACAGGAGGGATTTTCATCTCCGGCAGTAGCCGATGGTTTAGAGCACCTCGTATACCATGCTCGTTCTATAGTATCGGATCATCTTGTAAAAAAAGACTGAGCGGGTGGGCTGACGAAGGTCAGATTACCAACCCTGCCGAGTTTCATCCGCTGTGCCGTCCGGAAGAAGTGTTTGATCCTAAATCGGGATCGTGTATTGCGATAACCAACGTTGAGGGGGCGGAACCTGTAGGCACCTTAGAGTGTCCTGAGGGTTTTATTTTAGACCCCGGTTTGAAAATGTGTGTCCCCGAGAACATGACGCAGGCCGAAGCACTTAAACCCAGTGGTAAAATGGAACGGTGTATTACCAGCGTAAAGCAGAATCTTACGAAACGAAAGAATTTAAAGTCAGAAGACCTCAAGAGCGTGGCTATAGCAATTTGTCGTAATAGACTAAAACAATAGGGGGCAGACATGGTCTGGGACTTCTTAATGGAAGCTATGCGGTCTTATGGGTGGGTTGCGGTTGTTCAGGTTGCAGGAGCGCTATTAATTGCTTATCTTTTAAGACAGCTTCAGGTTAAAGATAGGATTATTTCTAAAGCTAACGAGGACCTCCAGGACCTTGCCAATAAGCGCCTTGACGACGTGAAAGAAAGTAACGAGGATTATGGATCTCTTTCGCGAGATTTGAATCGTTCCTTTGACATCCTCATCAAGATGTTGAAGTAGTAAAAAGAGTTATACTGGTAATGAAGAAGGAGATAGAAAACATTATGCAGAAAATACTCCAGGATGTCGAGGACGAGGTACAAAAAGTAAAAGCAGAACGTAGTCGTGTTAAGCGTTCCTGCACGGCAAACCTAGCCGAGTTGGAGAAGTTACTAAATATAAGCAACACCGAAAACTCAGAAGAGCGGGATTCAACTATAGCAGTAGCGGAAACTGTTGCTTAGTTTGGGAGGACAACAATGACCATGGAAAATAAGATTCGAGTATACGCCCCAATAGATGTACAGGACCATGTCGAAACGGCCGCCCAAGAAAAAGCGTCTGCTCTTGCATTTCCTGACGAGAAACAGGGAGATTTGCAATACATCCGCTCTATTTTGGTTTCCGCAGGGACCAACAAGAATGGAGCTCATTTTTTACCTTCCGAGATGATGAAAGCTCATAACACTGTAGTCCATAAGGCTATAGATATCGAGCACGAAGAGGACAAAGTAATTGGGCATATATACGACTGTGCCTTTCTTTACAAGGATGGTTCCCAATTTAATCCCCAGCAGGTCTTGGCAGAATATACGGAAGCGCAACGCGACCCCGACGATCTTGACGTGGATATTGCTGTAGCCGGTGTGATTCATAAAATGCGTTTTCCGGAGTATGCTGAGGAAATCTCCGTCGGTGATTGGAAAGTTAGCATGGAGTGCTACTTTAAGGAGTTCGATCTGCTGATAGGTGGTAACACAATTATTACGCGCGACGAGGCTCAAGCCCTGGGTTACGATCCCAACGATCTAATTGGGGGTTTTGTAAAGGTAGTTGCGGGCAATAGGGCTTTGGGTAAACACCTGGTAGCCCGTGTACTGCGGCACATTACTTTTAGTGGGATGGGGATTGTTAAGAACCCTGCCAACCCCCACTCTATTATTATGGAGACTGCGGCGCGCAAGGAAATGATGAAGCGAAGCGACATGGTGGTAGATTTGGAACACATAGACAATCTTAGAGGGGACAATAAGGTCATTCTTCGAGAGTCTGCTAACGACGAAACACCGCTTACTCCAGTTAGTATAGTTACTCCTGAGGGAGAGTTTGCCGAAGAAAAGATTTTTATTGAGGTAGACCAGGAGACCGGGGGCATTAAGAGGATTTTATCGGTAGGTGGTAAGGAAGACGCCGCAGCCCGATGGAGCGGCTCCGGTATCGGTGGTCCTGGAAGTAATAGTTCCTACCCCGACGCCCTCTGCAAAAGTTTTAAAAAGAGAGTAACCAAGTTTAATGCGCTGGATCAGTCTGAGGCGCAGGTGGTGCATGAGCACTGGTGCGCTCTTTTCGAAGAGGGTTGCACTGTGATCGGGGCGTCCGCGAAAGCTCCTGAGTGTTTACGTAACGTGCGTAATCGTACGGTTAAAGACGAGCAGGATAACACCCTTACTAAGACGGTTAGAGAGGTTGTAGACAGTGCTCCTGCGAATACTTTCCAGACAGTTCTTCCCCAACCCGTGCTTGGTAACCAGTCTTCGGCTGACCTGACTCACCAGGCGGACATCGTAAGACTGCGTAAGGGCGCTGAAGATCTCCGAAGTTCTTTACGGTCTTATCTTTCCGAAGCCGACGAAAAAAAAACTTTAGAGTAGTATCTCACTCCGTTAATACCGCGTCTGTTATTACTTCTGATAGAATTGTGAGATACAAGCATAAGACTGAGGCATTCAAAACAGCAAAAGCTCTCGAGCCTATGTCAAAAAGAGAAAAAGTTGAAGGCTTTGTTTTGCTAGTCGGCGCCAACTCCGAAGTATTACCCGTGGGCGATGACCGCGACTTTGCTATTTCCCAGGCCAAGCAGATAGTAAGTGAGCGGGATACGGTTGTGTTTCTTTCTAAACTGCAATCTAAATTCGGCGATGTTTTTGTAACTAAAGATCAGCTGGTATTAACGCGGAGAGTATCACGCCTGTAATAATCGTTACTGCTCTATTTACGATCAGGTTAAAGTATTGTATAGAGCATAAGATACCCCGGTAGGGGCGTGGGTTACAGGGAGAATATATTTGGCATGCCCTACTTGTAATCGGCGAAAGTATGCTAAGTTAAATATTATATTTTTAAATTGACTCATGTGAGTAACAAGAAGTAATGACAGGAGGAAAATGTTATGGGAAAACCAGATCTTCAGATCATGAGAGTTACCCCGGCAGGGCAACCTTATAGAGATCCCGGACAAGAGCCGCAGTCTTTGGCTTTTAATAATCTTTTAACGGCTAATGGTCCCCTCGATGCTGCAGCAAGCGGTATACCCGTAGGTGGTATATATGTTGATGTTGTTACGAGCGGTATAGCTGTATTACTAGCATAGTACTATTTAATAACTACGTGTTAACTACGTTTAGTTAAGGTTGAGCTATTAAAGGGTAAAGGAGTAGCTGAAAGGAAGCGTGACGTCAAATGAGCACGCACGTTTGATACTCGATGGGGGTCGAGACAGACAATAAAAACTCATGAAGGAGGACGAGCCGAAATGACGACAGATACTAATCGACAAGAGTTTGAGGCTGCTGTCCAGTCAAAAGTCGAAGAAATCCTAGCCTCGCGCGACGAGGAAAAGGCACGACTTGAGGCCGAAGAGGCTCTCAGCGAGGCGAAAGAGACTTTCGAAACTCTAAGAGCGTCCCTGGAAACCAAGGATGCTAAAATTAGAGAGTACGAGGGTGCTTTTGCCGATCTGGATAGTACCGACCCCTCCACCGCAGAAATTGCTGCCAACGAAAAGATCGTTGGGTTGGAGAGGGAGGTTGAGGAGCTTACGCAGCGCGCCGGTGTTGCTGAAGCTGCTCTTGATACTATCGCTCGCGAGGAGACGGCTGCCGGTCGAATGGAGGAGCTGCAGGAGTCAGGCGTTGCTCTGGACGACGAAGCTGCAAGAATACAGTATGCCAAGGTTCGTGATATGGGTGATGACGACTTCACATCCTATAAGAGCGAGCTTATTGCTTTGAAAAGCATGTATTCCTCCACCTCAGTAGAAGAGGGGGATAAGACCGAGGTTGAGTTGGTAGACGCTGAAGTAGCGGCTATTGCTGAAAGCTTAGGTTGTGATCCGGCAGATGCTAAGTGCATCGAACTTGTTCGTGAAGTAGCTGAGAAGGTTGCCGAGGTTTCCAGCGCGCGCAACGCGCCCGCAGCGAGATCTGAGGATAAAGCTACTGACACGGATGCGGGAAAGACTAAGGAGGTTGCAGCCGTTCAGACACTGGATCTGGGTACTGCAATTTCTAAGTCTGTAAGTCAGGAGATCCAGGCACCTGCCGATCTCCGTGACGAATGCGCCCAAGCATGGGAAGGCTACATAGCTGAAAAGCGTAGCGAAAATTAAATCCTATTAAGGAGGACTGACACATGGTATTCATCCCACGTGATCCGGTAATGCAGAATCAGTATCTTGTACATGATTCGAGTATAGGAACTACTGCCACCGCCGGAGCAGTTGTTGCACTTTCTGGTGATGAGCTTGTTCAGGTCGTTAGTGGTACAGACACCCTTCCTTACGGATTCCTCATGCAGAACGTGAGGGCTGAGTCTTCGGCTCATCCCACGGGGTTCCGACTTCCTGGTGATCTTGGAAGCTCTGATGCGTTCACTGGAGATCCTGTTGCCGTTGCACACGGCGGTCTGTACGACACGACTTTTTATGATACGTCTACCACCTATACGTATGGTGACCTTCTCGGCGTAACTACTGCCGGTAAGGTTATTCCTGCGGACGATGGTGACGCACTTGATTTCGATTCAAAGAATGGTGTCAACATCGCTACTCAAAATGTTGTTGCCGTCGCCCAAAATTCTCTTGACGCAGTAGCAGTCGCCGCAGGTTCGCGACTGCGAATTAAGCTGCTCATATAAACCCTAAGGAGGTATCCTATTATGGATAGACAAAAGCTAGCTGAGCTTTTTAAGGCGACTGCTGCAATCGATACCCCTGAGGGTATGGAGGCCTACAAGGCTTTCGCACAGGCGCTTACTGTTCCAATTCTACAGGAGATTCGTGATGCTTCTATCATGAGGCAGCTTTTTGCTGTTGAGCAACTTGCTCCTGGTGCGCAGGCGGTATACCCGGTTGCGGATGACTTCGAGGTTCCGGTATTTGTACTGCCCGGTCTCGGATATATTGCTCAAAACTTCATCGAGGGTGTTGGTGAGGAAGTGTATGTACCTACTTTCAATATTTCTGTTTCGGCAGATTGGAAGGTTACGTATGCACGCGATTCTCGTATCGACATCCCCGAGCGCGCAGCGCGAAACGCGGCCCGCGCGATCGCTGACTTCGAAGAGGACTCCGGGTGGAGAGTTATTGTTCCCGGTGCTACTACTAACTTCGCAGGTCAGGGTCTTTTAGGTGCCCGCAATGCTCCCATTTTCGAGGTTGCCGCCGGTTCCACTGGTGAGAAGTTCCTGTCTAAGGAACTTATTAACTTGATGATGGTGGGTATGAAGAGGGTTCGACGCTCTCTTACTGATCTGTATATTTCTCCTGAGGACGCCGCTGATATTCGCGAGTGGACGGATACTCAGGTTGATCCTATTACCCGGCGTGAGATTTTCACCGCCACGGGTATGGGACGTATCTGGAATATCAATCTACATGAGGTATTCCAGCTTGGTGCCACTGGTCGATTTAACATTAACCAGAACGGCGCCGCGTTCGGTGTATTCCAGGTAGATGGATCGGGTGATTTTAATGATTACACCCCATCGACCGTTAACACTGTCGACGCTAACGGAAACGTTACTTCGGCAGGGGATACTCAGATCTACGGATTTGATCTCTCGGTTAATGATTCACTGGTCATGCCTCTCCGTAAGGAGTTCGAGGCCCATGATGATCCGACTCTTCTCCGACAGCAGAAGCAAGGTTTCTTCGGCTGGGAGGAAGTTGGTTTTGCACTTCTAGATTCTCGAATGACCCAGCTCGGTGTTATTGACCGCAGCTAAACTGTATACCATTCCCGAGGGAGGGGGTGTACGTACCTCCTCCCTTCTGGGAACAAGTTAAATATATGCTAGCCCTCGGTTCGTCCTAGGTAAACACGGTCTCCCCGCCTTGTTTCCGGGGGTTAGCACACGGAGGATACGATGATAGATTCGACGCTGTATAGGGAAGGAAGAAAGTTTGCCCATCTTACTGCAGGTACTAATGTTCTTAGAGCCACCGATTCTTCGGCCTGACTCCACCAGCTGGTAGTTAATACCTCAGCGGCGGGCACCATAACTATTTACAACAATGGCGCAGCGTCCGCTCGAGGTAGTCGCTATTCTTGCTCTTACTACGGATGACGCTGGCGTGTTTGAGTACGACATTAGGTTGGACACCGGGTGCACGGTGGTGTTGTCTGTTACCATGGATGTTACTGTAGTTTACGAATAGGAGCTCGCATGCACCTGATCTACCTCATTTTTGGACTGCTGGTTCTTGCGCTGGTCACCGAGTCGATCGTAGAGCTCGTAATTAAATCTACTATTTTTAAACCGGTTAGAGTTCTTATATCTAGATTGGGAGATTGGACCGCAGAGCTGATGCGGTGCGGGTACTGTTTTTCTGTATGGGTAGCTTTTCCCCTGGTGTATTTTTCACAGGTAGCAATCACCATAACGGATTATTCGCTACTTAATGCGGGATTAACAGTTCTGGTGGTACACAGGTTATCTAATATACTGCACAACATGCTCGATAAGTGGACCGATAAGTATTACGATGTAAGGTATGTTAACACGGAAAAGGAGTCTTAGTATGGAAGGTTACGTACAGAACGATGGTGTTTCCCCGAAGTTTGTCGCACAGCGCGCATTTACTCAAGGAGGCAGTGCGACCTTTAAGCAACTGCACATGACGTTCGAGCGCAAGAGCGGTTTGAAATCTTTAAATAAGAAGTTTATCCAGTGGCTTAGGGATAATCCTTTCTCGAATGATTTTTGGTCATTTCGTAACTCCGATGGTTCAAATTACGAGTTCGATGCCCCCAAGACCGTAGCTGCCCCGAAGAGTGACGCAACACCCGCCCCTCAAGCTCCCCCAGCCGTTCAACCGGCGGAAAAAAAGAAGCCTGCTAAAGGCGCCGGTCGCAACATGGTTAGGGATAAGAGCGGGGTTCCCAAAGGTGTTAGTATTACGCCAGGTTCGATCATCGAGTCATCCTTTGTGCTGGCTAAGCCCATGATCGATAAATGTAAAGATAGATCAGTTTTAAAGAAAGCTTTGACGCTTACCCGACATTTTTCAAATAAGGAAGAGCATATGCGTCACCTGGTCCGGAGGTTAGAGCAGGTGTAGTAATTAATAACAAGGAGGGCGTTAGCCAATGTCGGTACTAAAGCCAAACATCGACTCAGTTATAAATGGCAGTATCACTATTTCCGTAGCCAGCGTCAGTGCAGTGGGCGCCCTTTTTGACCAGCTTCTGATTTCTAAAGCTTCCGATATCAATGGCCCTTATACCGAGTTGTCCGGTGTTTCTCCTGCGACGCTGACAGGTCTAGACGGGTATGTGGTAGTTGATCTTCTCGCAGGCCCTGAGTTTTATTATAGAGCTCAGTATTATAATAGTAGTTCGATGATTTCTAGCGCGTTTTCTCTCCCGGCGCAGTCTACTGGTGTATTTTCAGAGTACAGTGTTCCCGAGTCTACGGCAACGTATCCTCCGGAAATTGCTCTTTCGGATCAGGATAGGGAGATTGTAGAATCAATACGTATAACGTTGGGAGATCTTGGAGGCATTGAACGAGATTCCTATTCCGTAACAGATATTCAGGCGGCCATTTCTTGCCGCGAACAGATATCTGCTGACCTTCTCACCTGGGAATTACGTGAATACCGCGGCTGGCCCCGTAAAATTGTTCTTAATGGGGACAGTAAGACCTCTCTGCAGGATCCGCAGGTTTTTGGGTACAGGTATCTTACATTTAGCGGCGGCCCATCAACCGTCACCGGAAGTCTAGATATTTTTTATAATACTTTTCGATACGCTGATCGCGAGATCCTGTTGTCCTACGACCGCTCACGCAATCTGCTGGTTGCTTGTGGGTTGACAGAGGCGCAAGTTACTACCGAAATGAGAATTATGCAAGCCTCTATACTGTTGTTAGAAGGTGAGACTAGACAGGCCCAGGAGAGTGCCGTCATGATTAGAGACGGGGAGACTACGTATGATAATACACTTGGGTTGAGATCACGAACGGATGATATGTTAGATCTTAAACAGAAGATGCGTGATCTTATCCTGTGCGCCCAAACCTACAATTCTTATTCGTTGGAAGGCGTGAGGGTTAACTAATGCCGCGTAAAATGATACGGGCCAGAGACAAGCGGAAGTACAAGAAGCTAATGCAACAGCTGATTAGGGATTTAGCCGAGCCCTTAGTTATCGTACAGGAGAGTCCTTTGTTCGTGGACTGCCCAAATTGCGTGTGGGATTCTGTAAACAAAAAGTCTTCGAACCTCCTCGACGCCTCGTTTGTTACACCCGTTACCATATTTTCGGGTACGGATCAGCAGCGGACCATTTCTCCAGTAGCTTTTTCGGAGGGCCGGTGTCCCGTATGCATAGGTGAGGGCCAGCTATTTACTACTACGGATATTTGCATCCCCGCTTTGATTAATTACGTATCTTCCACAGGCGGCGGTGGTACTACATCCTACATGGATCTTCCCGCCGGTAAGGAAGGTGTGAATTTCATGGTTGTAAAAACCGAGTCTTGCCATTATAATTTACTTGTGAACAACTCTATTTTTGAGGTACACGAGGGTATAAAATGTGAGAAGTTTAGACCCCCGTTCCCAAGAGGTTTGGGTGGAGAAGAAGCTGTCTGTGAAATGATTCTCCAAACTACTGAGGCGGGCGAGCGCGTCACTAATAAGTTTGGAACTCAGGATAGACTAAGTAGGGATGATGATCCACGACGTAGAATTAAGGGACCTTCTGATATTAATATTCTAAGAGGACGACAGTCTGGTAGGAATAGTTAATGTCTTTTAAATTAAAGGCGAAGGTGGACAAGGCCAAGCTTAAACAGATAGTGGACAGATACAAGAAACTGCTTCGTAAAAATATTTTTACAGTTATACAACGCGATGCCATTCCGCATCTGATAACACTCATAATGTCCGGGTTTGATGGCCTCGGCGACCGAATGGAACTTCTGCCAGAGGATCCTACGAATCCTTCTAACTGGAGACAGGAATTTTTAGCGCAGTTAGAACAAGACTTGTCCGAAACTTTTCGTATCGAGGGGGATAGGGTTGTTTTTGGACTAGGTAATAAAGACGCGTTGGGGTATACAGCGTCCGAGGTACAGTCTTCAGGAGATAATACTCCGCTTCACTGGTTGGTTTTTTATATCGAAGGATTGGCTGGGGAGTTTGCTTTTATTCCGCCTGAGGTGTACGTTGCTTTGCGGGGTAAGCCCAGTAAAGATTCTGGTGGTAAGTTTGGCTCGGGTTTTATGATAAATAAGGATGATTTTTTTAAGGAAGGGTGGAATACAGTAGCTGACTGGTCGTCACTCAGACATCCCTTTTCTTCGTTTTCGCCCCTGGATATTTTTACAGAGGCTCTTAGGGAGTTTTCGTTGCGCCCGTTTCTTCGGAAAGCATTTGAAGCTGCGTCGGAGGGGAGGAAACTGTAATGACTGTGACGTTAATGCGCATGGAAGACATGAGTCTCTTCCATTATATTAAGGATGTTATTATCCCTATTAAGTGGGTAGAGAAGGTTGTAGACGCCCCGCTCGTATACAACGCGGATAAGCAACGCTTCGAAGCCCAGATTGTTTGGCTTCCTAATTTTTTAGAAGAGGGACGCGGGTGGGTTTACTTTGACGCCCAGAGCGCTGAGGATTGTGTTACTAACTCCCCGCCCGGCGAGGAGCAAACTACTCGAGTAACGGTAAAGAATGAGAGCGGATCTACTATTGACAGCGCTAACTACACAATCAACTACAAAGATGGGGCGGTTGTAGCGATAGGCGGTACTACCACCCCGCAAGGAGTTCCCACCACCGTAGATTTTTACCAATACTATGTTTCAGTTATAGACGGTTGGCCGGGAACTAGTCCCCCGGAGCCACCTCTCGTGGCTATAGACATTACTGGTTTCCAAAAGAAACCTTTCCAGTTGGGAGGTGGGCGTAAGTCGGAACGAGGCGTGGCGTTACACGTGTTTGCCACGTCTAGCGCGGAGCGGGACGATCTTACGGAGTGGATTTACGATTCGGTGTATAATAGGGGGGTGGCTGTTTTGGATTACAGGAATGGTGAGCCTCTTAGCTACGATGGTACTTTTAATGCAGGTTGGTCCGCTGATTTGCTGCAGCTGAACAACAACGATGATGCCATTCTTAAATTCGAGGACGTTAAGGCCCCGTATGTATCAGCAAGACAAGATTGGAGTGATTTAAATAGATGGCGTTCCAAGGTTACATTCACAATGATCTCTTATAGAGATGGTTTAGATTTTAATGCATTATAGTATTGACATCGGGCGCTTGCGCCCGGGGTACGGTACAGGATATCCCTCCATGTAAAATCAATTGGAGGTATGGTTACAGAACCCCCATTCATGTAACTTAAACAAAATCTCGTAAAGGAGGAAGACCTAATATGGCACGACGTAACCGAATCATTTATCCGAGTAATTCGGTATGGGCAAATGGCCAATGTCTTTATCGTGTTCAAACGTTTGGTTCTACCACTACGTTTAACACTGAAGATGTATTCGAACTTGGTCAGCTTTCTATCATCGACGTTGTTGATGATTCCCCTACTGTCGCCGTGACTCTTGAAACGGGTGAGTTTGGTTCTATCTCCAACCTGTACGCTCTTGCTAATATGGAGCAGGAC
>SDBT01011712.1_pt1 | contig 14102 bp, 15 predicted proteins | sample 2277101 | NCBI WGS metagenome assembly SDBT01 (sample SAMN10404973, study PRJNA504765) | marine sediment metagenome | isolation source: marine sediment core GS10_PC15, 103 cmbsf | place: Arctic Ocean: Southern Knipovich Ridge | collected 2010 | reverse complement strand
AGCAGATTTAGATAAAATCTTTACTGGTACACCAGAAGCTAGAATAGCGAGATTAACCAATTCATTAGAAGTTCTTAAAATACAATTTGTAGGTGGATTTGCACCTGCCCTAAATGTAGCATCGGATGCACTTAGAAAGTTCATTGCAACAGCGGAAGTTCAAGCATTTATAGTAGGATTTGGTCAAGCTTTAGCAAATGATATTATTCCAATCATTAGAATAGCAGCAGGTCTATTTGCGACGCTTTCTAAATTTATGGCAAAGAATGCAAAAACAGTTACTCTATTATCTAAAGCTTTAATTGGAATGATTGGATTACTATCTTTCTTATTTATTGTAGGTGTAATTGGTACACTTGTTGCAGCATTGGGTTCTGCGTTCGTTAAATTAGCTATATTTATGGGACTATCTGAACTCAGAGCAACAGCATTACTTGGTAAACTATTAAGATTAATTCTAGTTCTAGCAGCAGTTGCATTGATTGTACTAGGTGTTAGAACTTTAATATCTTCTCTTATTGATGGATTTCAAAAAGGAGAAGAGGGAATAATAATATTCTCACTTGCCCTTATAGGATTAGGACTTGCATTATCATTTGCACTAGGAGGTCTTCCTGGTTTAATTGCAGGAGCTGTTGGTGCAGCCGCACTTGCTGGTCTTTTAATAGGAAAGAATTTTGCAGACAATGGAGGCTTTGATGAATTTGCAAAGGGTATGGATGCCCTCAAAGGTGACTTTGATAATTTAGTAGCAAGTCTTACTCTTGAAGGTCTAGAGGATTTTGGTGCAGGAATAGCAGAAGGAATAGAACAAGCTTTTGCAGATGCTGGTACAGCTGTTGAAGATTGGATAAAAAGATCACAAGACGATCTTGATCAATGGTTCATAGATGCTGATGCTAATATCAGAGCCTTTGGTAAAGCCTTTATGGAGGTATTTGCACAAGCATTTATAGATGTAGATAATTTCTTAAAAGAAACTACAACTCTATTTACAGATGCAGGAACAGCATTTGGAGAAGCTCTTGAAGATGCCTTTGTAGCAATTCTTAATTTCGGACTTTGGATAAGAGAGGCAATAGAAGGAGCTGTAGATGAATTCTTTGAACAAGGTAAACTAATAGGTGAAACAATAAGAGATGGAATCGAAGAAGCATTAAAAGAACCATTTGAAGTAGTTGTAAACCAAATTCAAGACTTTCTCGACGACCCCTTACAATTAGAGACAGATGATGGTGAACCTAATTGGCTTGATGATTTCTTAGCAGGAGCAGATGAATTTGGAAGACACTTTAGAAGATTTGCAACAGCTAATCTTATTGCTGGCGCTGGTCAAGGTGGATTTGGTCCTGGTATTCAGGGTCTAGGACAAGTTGGTGTAGAGACTACTACCCTTGAAGCTAAAATAGCAGGTCTTGATGAAAAGCTATTAAGGTTATCTAAATCATTACCGGGCTTAGTTAATATAGATAATATAGTTATAAAAGCACCAATTATAGAAAAAATTGAAACTAATATTGGTACTCTTTTAGAGAAAGCTGGATTGGGTAAAATATTAGATGTATTCGAAAAAGAAGTTGGTGACACTTTCGACAGTCAAATTGAATTAAATCAAGCAACTCTTCAAATTGCAGGAACTTTAAGAGCACTTGATGATGAACACTTATCTTTACTAGGACTTACTAGAGATGAAATAAATGAACAAATAGCAAGAGGAGCTATCGGCTCAGGATTATCTAGTGCTGAACTTGCACTTATGTTACAACTACTTGCAGAGGGTGCTGCAGTTCCACTTCTTATTGCACAAATTGATGAGGAAAGGGATGCATTGCAAGACGCTGCAGAGAAACATGCCGAAGAGGAAACCATGACAGCTAATATGATAGCTGGAGGAGAACTATGGGACAAGAATGTAAGAGCAACTGCAGGATTTATAGAGTTACTTGGTAACGAAGTAAATGAAATGAGAGAAAGTGTAGGTGTTTCTGATACAATTACTGCAACGCTTAATGGTAAAGAGGTAGAGGACGCAGTTGAAGAGATTGTAGAAGGTGCAGTAGCAATGGAGGAAGGCTTAGAGTCTATTGCTAGAGAGGCAGAAGATTTTGCTAATGCAATAGAAAAAGCAAGAGCAGAAGCTCAAGCAACATTTGAAGAACTCTATGGCAGTGACAGTAACTTTGCTAACCCAGACTTTTCAAATTTCGAACAAACCGGTGAAACTGTAATAGGTAAAGGAATAGATTTAGATAAAATATTAAGAGAGGCAGGTTTTGATCCAGAAGCTATTGCTGCCGCAGGTGGTAGAGTTAGAGATTTACTAGATAAAAATGGTACTTTAATTGAAGGCTTAAATACACAAGTTACAACCCTTGGTACTAATATAGCTGGAGGTACAGCCTTTGCTGTTACATTAGAAGAAAACTTAAAGCTAGCATCTGATAATGTATCAAGTGAAGGAATAGATTTAACCTCAGTACAAACCTTTGTAGAGGATCTTAATTTTGAAATAGGTGAAACAGGAACTGCTTTTAGGGCAGCTACAACAAAAATAAGTGATGGCGTTGATGAAATAGCTGGATCATTTGAAACAGTGGTAACTGACGTTGGTGACATTGCAACTAAAATAAATAGTGTAGGAATATCATTTGATGATCTAAATGGATCTCTAATAGACTTTACTGATCAAATAGGTGTTGATCTTGGTATAAGTCCTCTTACAGATTCAATAGCTGATGTAGTAGAGTCTAGTGACCTTCTCTCATCCGGTGCTGCACTAGCTCATCTAACTATTATGGATTTAGCTGATCTTGATATTACTAATCTAGATACATCATTAGAGTCAATAGTAATTCTATTGGATCGAATAGGTTCTAGTGGTGCTCTATTAGCAAGTCAATTTGATACTGAACTTGGATTAAGTGAATTTAAAGATGCTATAGGTCTTATGATACCTCAACTAGAACCATTGATGAATGCATTTACAACTACCGCTGGTTCATTAACTAGTCTTAATGGTGGAATAGTGGATGTGCTTAATCAATTAGGTATTGATCTAGGTTTTCAAGCTGTGGCTGATGAAATAACAGAGGTAGTTACCAACTTTGGTCCACTTCGATCAAGTGTAGCTGTTGCCGCTGGTACTTTTGAGGAAGCAAGTCAAATAGATTTCAGTTCTTTAGCAACAACGCTAGAAGGAGTTACATCTACATTTGGATTAATTAATACAGGAGCTGAATTTATAATTAACCAATTAGCTGTTGAGCTTGGTATTCAAACTACTGCAGATGCATTTGGTCGCGTATTAGATGTTGTTGATCTCTTTGAAAACAATGTTGATATTGCTGCTGATGCGTTCAATCAACTTGGTGGAGCTATAGTAACTATATTTGATGAAATTTCAGGTGGCCTTGGATTCATTGAAGTTAGCGACATTGCAATTCTCTTAGTAGATCAAATCACTCTATATGTAGATAATCTAATAACTGCTGGTGAAGGGTTAGTATTATTCGTTGAAGGCATGTTTACTTTAACAGACTTATTAATTCTTATTGGTGATACCATCAATCTTCTTATATCACAAATCGGTGTCACTAAAGAACAATTTGGAAATGTAGAAGAAGCATGTTCTCAAACAGAATCTCTAATTACAGATGGATTTAATCCAATTATTAAAGCATTAACTAAGACATTAGGTCTCTTTGATTCTACTGAACTTCTTGCGATTACAGCTGCTATACGTAATACTGCTATAGTGGATAAAATATCTGGCATATTTGAAGGTCGTTATCTTGATGAGATTAATAATACTATTGCAGAGTTTAAACAAACAGTATCTATATTAAACAAAGTTCAATTAGCTATGGATGATTTAATTAAAGCAATAAGAGAGCTAGAAGCTAAGATTAGAAGAACTAAAGTTAAATTCCAAAAGAACGATGAAGGTGATATTATAGGATTTAGCTTAACAGGAGGAGTTACTAAGAGTGACATTGTAAGTGATGGATTTGGCTTTGCAGCAAAAGGAGGAGTAGCTACTAGTCCAACATTTGGTACCTTTGGAGAAAAAGGACCTGAAGCTTTGATACCATTAGATAGATTTGGAGACTTAGGTGGTGGAGATACCAACACTGTAGAGATCAATATTAACGTAGAAGGTAATGCATCACAAGAAACTGTACAGGAGATAACAGAGGCTGTAGCCGAAGAACTTAATAAACAATTAACCAATAAATCCTTTAGACCGAAATGACTTGGATAATTGATGGTATAACATTACCAATTGATCCTGTATCAGCTGAACGTAGAGTACTTAGAAAGCAACAAGCTAATCAAATTCTTTCTGCTTTCCCTTTACCATTTGATATTGGTCCTCAGGCTTTTGAATTAACTTTAAAAGGACTTATTTGGCCACCAAAGCTAGCTAAAGAATTATGGGAACAAACTAAAGTTGCAGAGACAGAAAGTATTCAAATTCAAGTTCTTGATGATCCTAACCATTTACAATATGAAGGTACATACGCTGTTAATAAAGAATCTGTAAAAGAAAACGGACCAAGATTTGTAAGAGATGAAGGTTTAGATGTATCTGTAGCTAATTATGATATAACATTTGTGCAATTTGGAGAGTCCAGTGCAATTGGGGATGGTGACGGCCTAGACCTTGATTTAGATGAAGATGGTGTAGGATTTGATATAGAAGATGTATTTGGTTCATTTGACTTTGATGACTTCATTAACACTATCAATCAATTCTTTACGGTATAATGGCTCACTTATCAATTTCTCCACCAAAAGATGCAACCACCCTTAGTCCACTATCTGCTGCATATGTAAGGGATTCAAAGGATGGTGATATACCTGTTGTTAATTTTTTAATAGGAAGTCATTACAATGCCAAAATAGGCGGTGAAACTTCTATTACCTCAACAGGAGATATTGTATCTGATACTGCTAAAGCTGTATCTGGAAAACTAGAAATTGTTGGAGATGCAAATTCTGGTGAAGTAGAGAAGATTGTAACATTTAATCCTTTCATGTATTTCTTTCCCGGCGTTAGAATTGTAGGTCATAGTGAAATACAAACTCCGGACACAGGTTCAGGTCCAATTCCAGTACAAGTACTTCGTTATGAGTTTGAAGATTTAGCAACTGGCGATAAACTTCGAATAGAACTGAGAGGGGGAGATGGCAATGCGAACCTAAAGTTCTCAGAGATCGTAGATGGAAATGAAACCGTTATTGTAACTCAACAACTAACAGTAGCTGAAAATGAAGTCTTTTGGGAACTAGATTTCTTAGAAGACGGTATTACTAAATTTTGGTTTCTAGAACTGGGCGGTACAAAGACTAGAATATTTAATGGTACCTTGCTTGCTGACATTGGTGAATGTAAGGCTAGTATAAGATTAATATTAGATGAAAATTTAGTTAGAACAGTTAAGACAGATTTCTTTTGGATATTTTATCCTAGTGCATTTATAGGTTATGATGTAGATTTGGATAGTAGATTAAAAGGTAGAATTAAAATATTTGATGATAACAATGACTTTGGTGATGAAACTAAATGGGCAAATGTTAGATCAGGTGATCATAAATTTGCAGGTCAACGTGTTGTAGAAAATGGCTTGATAAGAATAGTATTCACTACTGCCCCCTCTGTTGATATGTATGGTTGGGATGGTAGTACTTATAAATTAACCGGTAAAATAATTCCAATTGATACTGACGATAATTTAGGTACAGTATTGCATGATGTTATCTTTCCTAGGTTTAATAAAGCTTTCGTTAAGATAACTGCAAAGTTTGGTATTGTAACTCATACCATAACTATGCATAGAGGCAACCCTTATATACGTGTATTCTCTGATTCTAAAAGGTTTAGGGTATCAACTGTTAAAGCTCGCTTTGCTTTAAGTACAGATGTGGTAACTGATATTCCAGACTTTAATCAAGAAAATACTGATAACACCAATAGAGGAAATCCACTCGATTTATCACCAACTAATAACCCCTTTATCTTTACTGATGATAATGATATAGATACGGGTATTGATAGAATAGATGATAATTGGTTTAGCTGGTATGACTTAATATCTAGTGATGTAATAGGTTGGTTAGGAGTAGGTGCGAGACCTACATCAATGACTGTAACAGCTACATCTTCAACTCAATTATCTACAATAGATTGGGGCTTTGCTGATAATGCAATTATAGGAATTGGCATATTAGATACCACTCCCAGTATTTTAGTTAATGATATCCCAACACCATTTATCATCGGTAATTTAGATACTTATGTAAAATGGAGAGCCAATGAAGCAGTTATTAGTTTCGATCATAAAATGTTCCTTAGGAGAAAGAGATAATGGCAGTTGAATATAGATTATCAGGTGGGCAATTTAATGCAGTACCTAACGGTAGCTTAGGTGGTCAACGTAGTGATACATTAATTACTACAGATACTATAGAGAATTTATTTGATAATATTTCTAGAGCAGAAGCATTAGTGGGCAGAACAGAATACAGATGCTTCTATGTTTTCAATACTGGTGGTGGTCATATATCAGGTGCAATTGTAGAGATAAAAACCAATCCTGCTGTTACTACTTTATCAGTAGGATTAGATCCTATAGGTAAAGGTGATGGTAGAACCAATGGTGTTGCAACCACAATTAGTACAGAAGATACAACCCCCACTGGAGTAAAGTTCTTTAGTGAAGATATATTATCATCTGATGGTCCTTTTGATATAGTAAAATTACCTTTAGGATTACTAAAATCAGGAGAAGGTGTAGCAGTATGGATTAAAAGAGTTACAGAACAAGCTACAGCTCAAACTGTTTCATTAACAATAGATGTTGTACATGATGCAGTAACATTACCTGCAGAAGATGTAGATGACGGAATTGCAATAGGTGAATTAATATCTGCAGTAGTTACAGTTACTGGTACTTTTAAAATAGGATCAGCTAAAATAGGATTTAGTGATATAGGATCACCATGACTTTTAATCCTTTAAATTACTATGAGAAAATAGGTAGAGTAGCACATCAAATGAATGACACCATGCAAAGGTTAAAAGAAAGCAAGTCTGTAAGAACTATTGGAATACCCGTAGAACTGACGCCCCAAGAGTTATTAAACTTCCAGAAGGAAAGAATACGTATACTAGATGTCGCCTCAAAGCAAACAGAGCAAACTATCAGAATTTGGATCTCTAAAGCCACTGGTAGACTCACTGGCAATGAGAAAAAGGACTTCGAGGTTATATCTGAAATAGAATTATTGAATCTAGGTTTTAATGATGACAAAGGTGAAAGCAAAAGTGGTTAATGAAAACATCTCTAAAGATGGCAAAACTATTCAAGTTGAATATGTAACTGATGATCTTTCAATCAATCAACTTTTAGATCTACCAATTATATGGAGTGAAAGATTTCCAATTAACACCAGACCTGGTCAAATGAAACAAGCTTTTATAATTGATATAACCTCTATAATTAATTCAGCTAAAAAAGCTATAGATGATAATGCCTTAATAGGTCGAGAATTTACGGTGAATGTATAATGGCGTTAGTTAAATGGTCTGCAGGAGATATCATTTCAGCAAGAGAAGCTAACGACTTTGGTATTAGAAAAGGTTCTGAATCAGATATTGCAGGTATACCCTCAGCTGATGCAGAAGATGGCTCTATATTGTATAACACAACATCTCAATGTCCTCAAGTTTACATTACCGCTTCCGCAGATGAAAGAGGAAGTTTACTTTGTTATATCGGTGCAGATTCCAATGAAGTAACCCAGACAGGTGTTACTCCTCTTGAAGTAAAAAGTCTATCTTATATTAAAGATGTTGATGGTTTTAAAGGTCAATTTCTTAGAATAATTGCAGAACTTAAATCTAGTGATGCTAGTGACTTTGCCCATCTAAGAGTTAGAACTGATGGCGGTGGAGGAGATGATTTAGATTTAACAACTAACAGTACCACTGAAGTAATCTTAACTGGTACAATTGACATTTCAGGTAAGTCTCTTGGAAGACATACAATAGAATTTTTCATAGATGATGGTACAGGTGATACTGTAACTCAGAGAGAATTAGAGGTATGGGGATTGTAATGGAATGGAAACTTATTCTTAAAAATGAATCTCCTACAGAATCACAAATAGATGAAGTAGGTAATATTTATCAACATGCTGGTGGTGTAATTCCTAAAGCTTGTCAAAAATGTAAAACAAAATTTAATGCTAAAATAAAATCAGTACCAGTAACTCAAAATGTTCCTTGGTATATTTGTTCATGTGATTTTAAAACTGGTGATCCAACTGAAGCTTTCGATCATAAATTAGAAACAAGTCACTCTATAAAGAGAAAGCCTAAATCTAGAGTAATAACATATGTCAATACGTTAGAAGGATTAAAGGCAAACATAAGGAAAATATATAAAGATAAAGAAGTTACAGATGTTACAATCCTTTGTGATAATTGTATTTAGCTAATGACTTATAATTTAAGAGCACCCGGCATTCCTCATAATTCACTTATAATGGATGTAATCCCAGCTTTATTTTTACCTAATGGTTATGTTCAAGAGTCAACTCTCTTTGATAAATACCCTAAAGGTATTCCTGATCTATGTACCGGGCCTGGTGGAACTTTAGGAGCTCATACTCACTCAGAGTCTGCCACTTCTTTTAATCACGGGCACACTGGTAGCTTAGGTTCTCACAATCACGCTATGGTTACTGCTGGATCGAATTCTAATATATTAGTACAAGGCGGGGGTACTATAGGTAAAAACAGTTCCCACTTCCACACATTTAACGCAGGTACTATAAGCGGTACACCAACTATTTGTAATGCAGATCAAAGCCATACACATCTTGCAGCTCAACCAACTGAGGCTGCTAATGAAACAATTCGATATCTTAAAAAAACAATATCAGATTTAAGATCAAGCGGGCTTCCTGTTGGTAAAGTTGTTTGGTATGGTAAAACAATAGCATCTCTTCCTACTCTTTATAGTGTAGAATCTACTATTGCAAATAATAGATTTTTTAAAGGAACACCGGACGGATGTACTAGTCCAGGCACTGAAGCAGGAACTGATTGTCATACTCATCCAGTTAGCTCTACAACTCATACTCATGGTTTTTGTTTTCCTTCACACGTTCACGTTAAGTCAACTAACACTGCTGTAAGTGCTCAAGGAAATTCAGGTGGTGGTATTGGATCAAGACTTATGAATCACAATAGCCACGTTCACCCTACAGCAGGTATAAATATTACTGCAACTCAAAGTGGAACAACTGCAAATAACACTACACACTCTCACGCTAGTAGTAGTCATCTACCATTACATAGAGAATTATTACCAGTTAAAGTCGCATCTATTAGTATGAGAAATAGAAAAATGCCTATTGGGACTATATTAGGTTGGTTAGATACTCTAGCAACAGTTCCCGATCAATATCAAGTAGCTGATGGAACAAATTCTACTTTAGATACTCTTGATAGATATGCTAGATCAGTACCTTGCGATACTACTAATCCAGGTACCGGCGGTGGAAATGCAACCCATCAACATGCAACTGGTGGAACTCACTCACACACTCTTTCCCATACTCACGCGGTAAGTGGAGCTACAGGTGCAGCCAGTGTAACTAATCTAGCTGGTAATTTCTGTTGTGTAAATGCAGCTGCAGGTTCTCACGGCCATGCTAATAATACTATTGCCGCTAAAACTGGTAATGCACTCGCGAATGGTGCCCACCAACATGCGACAACAAATAATGATGCTGAGGCTGTCAGAATGGCTTATATAGAAAACATAGTATAGATTAATATGGCTCAAACATATCGTGTTATAAAACAAGAATTAGATAATGATATTCTTGTAGTAAGACTACCTCAGTTTGGAATGGATATACATTATAAAATAATAGCTGAAACTACAATAGATCCTGATACCAAATATGATGATGGCCTCCCTGATATAACCACAGATGTAAACTTAGACTATATAAAAACTGTAAAACTTAAAAACGCAAAGAGTCAAAAACAAATAATAAATATATTAAAAAAGGAGACTATAATTCCTCCCGGTTTACTATATGACCATATTTTACTTGGTTTTGTTTATGCTGATTCTTCTGATCCTAATAATTTTAGATGGTGGTTAGACTTTAGAGATTGCAAAAATCAAAACATATATAATTATTATACAGATAAGATAGAAATTAATTGTCCTGTTACAACCAAAGCTTGGCATGATCAAGATCCTGATGGAATTTGGCATGGTAGATTTGTACTATCTCCTAGGGAAGTTAAAACAATATTAGAACCAAAGAGGGGAACATTAAAAATAAATGGATTATTAAAGTCACAATGTAAACCATTAAATGTAAAGAATGTATGTAGTATAGCAAGCATTCCTGATAATACTGAATCATTAAGATTAAGATATAACACCAGAGAAGATATTTGGTTTTGTGATGTATTAGATAAAACAGATAATCAAATAGGTCAGATACCTTGTAAAAGTGTAATATGTGATGCTAAGATGCAGGGTGAAGTTAAAACAATTGGTGATAAACCTAAAGTGAGTATTAGAATAAATATAAAAGATATTTCAGATGTTGCAATAGCAATCAATAGTTTAATCATTAGAGGGAAATGACTCACCATACTTGGAATCATAGATTTAAAACCGCTCTTAAAAATAAGAACTGGAAGAAGATAACCGCTCATCAATTAGTAGAATATTCATGGCTTGGTGGATGGTATATAGCTTTAGAAGGTGATCCTATGTTTTGGCCGATTGGTATCGCCGGAGCAGTTATTATCCATTTCATAGTATTTGAAGCAATAGACGCATTACATAAGAGAATAGAAAATGGAAAAGAAAGCAGTTAAATTTGATAAGTTTAGAAGTGCCTTAGCCGGATCATTTACTATAGTAGTACACAGAGCAAAAACCGGTCAAAATGAAACTTACCATGTTAAGAATTTAATTGTAGATGCTGGAATAGCACAATTAGGTGATATTTTAGCTGGGCTAGAAACTACTGATATTGACTTAGGATTTATGGAAGCAGATGAAGGTGTAAGCGCACCATTAATTACTGATGTTGATACAGAAGATCCTTTAGATCCTGCAGATAGATTAGCTGCAACTGTTCAAAGTAGAGCTAGTGTAAGTCCATTTGAAGTTATAATTACAACTTTTATTTCGGCAACAAAATATGATAGACCTCAAACTATATCAAAACTCAATGTATTTTTTACACCAGATGAAACTGGTACTTTATTTGCATCAGGACTTTTAGATGCACCAGTAACCATAGATGGTTCTGATACTGCAACATTAACTTATGGAATTGTATTACGATGACCACAGTTAGTACTACTCTTAAATACGAGCTTACCGGGTCTAGTAACATACGAGAACGACCCACATTTAACTACGAGTTCCCTCAAAAGATATACGCAATATTAACGTGATTTAGATTATGAACAACTGGATAAACGATGATGAGGAAGAAGACAAAGTTGAAGAAATTAGTACTTTAACTTTATCTGAAGTCAATAAATGGGCATCAGGTGTTTGTGATAAATGTCACGAACGATATACCGCTGCACCTATAATTAAAGGCAAACCTCAATGTCCTAATTGTGATTCAATATAATAGTTGACAACTGTTTCCACAATTCTAAAATATGATTTAAGTGGTTCTTCCGGCGTAGTCGGAGAAAGCCCTTTTCAAGCGAAAGCTAAACTTGATGAACTTCATACTTGGACATTAACTGACAAACTCAATAAATTGACAATGTATAAATTTACTGTACCTAATACTGAATTTTATAGAGCCAATGCTATTATAGAAAGAAATGTATTTGTACCTTTCCTAAAACCTTTTCGAGGTATTGTATGTGCAAAAGAACAAAATGAATCTACAATCACCTTAACCGCTTGCGAATTAGCATTTCATTTAACTAGAAGAATATTTAGAAAGAATGGTCTTCCTAGAGTTATATATGGATCACCTAGAACTCATATCAAATTTGAAAGTGATGTATTAGATAAAGGGGTTCAAAGTAATGATGGTACTTGGAATGGTACTGAGAGATATCTTGTCGGTCATATTGGTACAACTGGTGACTTTAGAGGAACTAACAGTGTACGATTAGCCAATGAAAGTAATTTTGATAGAGAAAATAATCAACCATTTACATGGATGTGTAGATTTAGAGTTGAAGCAACTGGTCCTGCAAGTCTAGAATATCTAATGAGTAAAACTGCAACTGGTGTGCAAGGTATAACAGTTGGTGTTACTAGTGGAGATAAAATTAATGTTAGATTAATAAATACTGCAACCTCAGATGAACTCGATGTAGATTCTACAACCACTGTAAGTGATGGGAGAAATCATCACCTTGCAATTGTAAAAGATGTAGGGTTAACTGCTACAGCTTTAAAAATATACATTGATGGGGTGCTAGAAACTAATATAGTCAATGTAGATAATTTAGCAGGCACTATCTTAAATGCAGAACTCTTTACTATAGCTGGCACAAATGATGGTACCAGTGAATTTGATGGATTAGTAGATGAGGTACAAATTTGGCATAGAGTACTATCACCAGAATCAGTCCTAGGAGAAGCTAAGAGAAGTTCAAATCTTCCAGAAAATGCTGACTTGAATGAAACAATTGATGCTAGTGTAATAGCTCAAGAAATTTTAACACATGCAAACACTGACATGCCCTCAGATATAACTTGGAAATTATCTCCAGACTTTCCTACCGGTGATGTTATTTTATCATTCCATTATCAAAATCATTACGAGTGTTTAAATTTAATTGCAGAATCCTTAGGTAAAGATTTGTTCTTTGATAACAAAACTCACTTAGTATTCATAGAAACCAAAGGTAAATCTTTAGGTAAATCTGAAAAACTTGATATTATAATTACTAGTAAACCAGAGGTTACAACCGAGGATTTTGCAAATGATATAAACATGCTAGGTAAGAAAACTGGTATAGGAGTACAACTTGAACACCGGGTCCAGACTCCAACAGTACTTAGATTCAACTATGAGAAGGTCGTGGCCGACAACAACTTAAACACTCAAGACCAATTGTCTGACGTAGGGAACGCTTTGTTGACGGAGTTTCAGAAATTAACACCACAAACAAAAGGAGAAGTTCCCGTTACTCAATTTCACAGGCTTGCATTGTCATCTGGCGATATTGTAAAGATAGCACAACCAGATAAACAATTAAGTGGCTCGTTTCGGGTTATGGATATAATTGTCCAACCAAACAAAGTGAAGGTGTCTTTGGAAAAAATCGGTACAGCAATTGTGAGAGTAAGAAGTTCATCGTTGGTAGACGTTATAGATGGCATTCTAAAAAGATTGCAAGAGCAATCGATAGAAACATAGAGGTGAAACATGCATGTTTGAAAATATAGTATTACCAGTTATTGCTGCAGTTCTAGCTGGACTCGGATGGTCAACTGTAGGTATTTGGTCTAAATGGAGATCAGGTAGCGACGTAAATATTGACACTGGTAAGCTCAAAAAGAACGTAATTATTGGTGCAGTTGTAGGAGCTTTATCATGGGCTTATGTAATAGCTACAGCCGTTGAAGGCGACATAGTACCTGTAATTACTACAGTACCGGCATTCATTGCTGCAACTATAGCTTATTTCCCAATCATAGTGATTGTAGATAAGTTACTTATACGTAAAGACGAACAACCAGAAACAGAAGAATTTTTCGAAGAAGACGGTTAGTCACTTCGAACCTTCACATTTTTTTTTTCATACCAGTGTTCAGAATAACGAATACCATTTTTACAAATATCACAAGCAGGTCCTTTCTCAGATGGCAATAAAATCATACCACATTCTTGTATATTACAATATCTTTTCTTTACCGATAACAATATCATCACCCTCATAATGTATCTTCTTCTGACCGTGCATAAGGGTTCTAATCATATCTCTTGAAGTATCCCAATCTAATGAAAAGTCTAACAATAACTCTAATAGCTTCTTTTCATTAATTCTTTTCATCTCTTTAATCAATACC
>SDBT01011711.1_pt1 | contig 14104 bp, 9 predicted proteins | sample 2277101 | NCBI WGS metagenome assembly SDBT01 (sample SAMN10404973, study PRJNA504765) | marine sediment metagenome | isolation source: marine sediment core GS10_PC15, 103 cmbsf | place: Arctic Ocean: Southern Knipovich Ridge | collected 2010 | reverse complement strand
TGCAACTTCGTGCAGGAGTAAGCGGACCGGAATCGCTTCAATCCTTCCTCGGGCTTTCAACCCAGTTCGCAGCTGCTGGCATGGGGATTAGCCTTGCCATTCTAGCCTTGATTCTGGTGGCGGTTGGATGGTCCAGAGATGTGGCGATCCCCATCGCTGGTGCGGCGGCAATTTTAGTTCTTCTCGGCGCCGGCATTTCGGCTGGAGCTGCGCTAAATTTCGGCGAGCCTAGCGCCCGCGAGCTGTACCGGCCGCAAGCCAGCACCCTGGGTTTGAACGATCTGCGCGAGTCGCTGAGTACTCTCTCCCGGGCGGAAACAGGCCGGTCGGATGCACTTCCGATTGAGACGCGCGATCAGCCATCACCGGCCCTGGCCTGGGCGACACGCAATTTCCCTACGCATGAAGGCCCGGAAAACCCCGCTATTATTCTTGTTCGCGAGGGAGCGCCGCTACCGGGAGAATATCTTGGTCAGTCGGTCACGATTGGAGAAAGTTGGGGATGGGTTGGCGGGCTGCCGCCTAATTTGATAAGTTGGCTGGTAATTAGAGAATCGCCTACCGTGCCTGATCGCTGGGTCCTACTGGTCCGAAAGGACGTTGCAGGCGTCGAGGAATTGGGACCGGTTGAGTCTGAATCCTGAGGGGATACGCATCATCGCCATCGACGGGCCGGCTGCCTCCGGAAAATCGACCTTGGCCGAACGCCTGGCAAGCCGGTTCGGGTACCTCTACTTTGATACAGGTGTCATGTACCGAGCCGTGACGCTTGCCGGCTTGCGAGCAGGGTTCCCCCCAAGCGATGAAAAACGCATTACCGAGCTAGCGTCCGAGATCTCCATCGATGTGCGCCCTCCATCCCAAACTGACGGACGCCAATTCGATGTTGTCGTGAATGGAGAGGACGTAACCTGGGAAATCCGTTCAGAAGAGGTGGATGCCAATGTCTCCGAGATCTCTGCCTACTCCGGAGTGAGGCGTGCCATGACAGAGAGACAGCGTGAGATCGGCAAGCGAGGTGACGTGATCATGGTTGGCCGGGATATCGGCACGGTAGTGCTTCCCGAAGCCGATTTGAAGCTGTATCTCGATGCGTCGGTTGAGGCGCGCGCCCGTCGTCGATATGAGGAACGGCAAGCTCGCGGGGAAGAGGTGGACTACGATGAGATCCTGGAATCCATGCGGATCCGCGATCGAATCGACTCCAGTCGTGATGTCGCACCGCTGCATCCAGCGGATGATGCAGTAATTATCGATACAACGGTCCTAAGCATTGATGAAACGACGGAGCGGGCATTAGAGCTGATTGAGGGATAGTTGACCTACAATCACCAGCGCCTGGAAGCAAGGCGGAAAGTTCTCCGATGGTTGATCCACAAGGTGGGGTATCGGCTGCTGGCCAAATTCGGCAGAGCGGAAAATCTCGATCTCCTTCCCGCGCAGGGCTCGGCGATTGTGATATTCAATCACATCGGTTTTATCGATCCAATCGTAGTCTTGAGCGTGCTTCCCAGGAACGCGGTTCCATTGGCACGTCACGACGTCGGAGGCATCCCGGGCTGGGGAATATTTCCTCGGATGTGGGATGTAATTCCGATTCGGCGTAATCAGGTGGATCGCAAAGCTCTTCGCATGTCGTTGGCCGTACTTGAAGCGGGTGAGGTGCTCTTAGTAGCGCCTGAAGGCACCCGCCACCCCAGCCTGCAGCGCGCAAAGTCCGGATTGGCATATCTGGCATTGAAGAGTGGCGCCCCAATCGTTCCGGTTGCTATTGAGGGCACCAAAGGCTACCCCAAGCTGATTATCGGAAAAAAGGATCTGGCCAAAATCACAGTCCGATTGGGGCAACCATTTCGGTACAAGGAGCTCGAAGTTCAGCGCAATCGGGATCGCCTGCGGACCATGACCGACGAGGCGATGTACGTCCTGGCCGGTATGCTCCCGGAGGAGCGGCGGGGGGTGTATTCGGATTTGAGCCGCGCCACGACCGATACCATCGAGATGCTGTGAGGTGTGCAGTTACCGATCGGCCAAGAAAATCTGTTTTTGCTCGGATCAGCAGCACTGCCGTAAGCTGACGGCCTGCCACGGACCTTCAAAATGCTTAACGAGTATAATGTCGGCCCAACCGTAGCGGACCGACATCCGGGCCGCGAAAGGAAGGTGAAAGGGAGCTACGAAGCACTGCTGGAAAGGTAAGCGCAAGGCCCTGTAAAGGGTGACGAGGGAGAGGGTTCCCCGCCGCGTGGCGGGGCTAACCGGAACAAACCGGCGGCTCTCCACCGCTGGACCGGGAAAATCGAAAGATCAGCGGATGCCCTCCGGGCGTACCACCGCCCGCAGCCTTTCTCCATACGGTACCTGAGAACAATGCCGTGGCGGTAACGTCGCGGCCAAACCTCGGCTCGTGGCATCAGCTTGTCCACTAAGTTAGGAGAAAATCGATGTGCGGAATCGTCGGCTATGTCGGCTCGCGTAATGCGACTCCCATAATCTATGACGGTCTCAAACGCCTGGAGTACCGTGGCTACGACTCGGCAGGCCTTGCAGTGGTTCATGATGGTGAGCTGGAGATCCGGCGCGACGCAGGAAAGATTGAGCGGCTAGGAGAGCTCCTGGCCAAATCCCCAGTAACAGGAACTATCGGTATCGGACACACTCGCTGGGCCACACACGGCGAGCCCAGCGCTCGCAACGCACACCCACACACCAGCGAATCCGGGGAGGTGGTGCTCGTTCACAACGGGATCGTTGAAAACTTCCTGCCACTTCGAGAGGAACTCCTGGCGGAAGGGGTCGAGTTCAGTTCGGATACCGATACAGAAGTGATCGCGCAGCTTGTTGCGCGCTACCTTTCATTGGACGGAGGAATTGTGGAGGCCTCGCGTAAGGCGCTGGGGCACCTGCGCGGCGCGCACGGAGTCGTGCTCCTATCCCCAAAGGAGCCGGACAAGATCGTGGCCGCGCGCATCGGCAATGCGGGCGGGGTGGTCATCGGCGTGGGAGAAAGAGAGATGTACATAGCATCTGATATTCCCGCGATTCTCGAACACACCCGGACCATGGCTTTCCTCGAATCGGGTCAAATGGCGGTCGTCACCGAAGACGGTTTTGAAGCCTATACGCTGGACGGAGAGCCGGTCGAGCTGGAGCTTCATACCGTTCCGTGGGACCCGGTATCGGCGGCAAAAGGCGAATACAAGCACTTCATGCTCAAGGAGATTTACGAGCAGGTGCGATCGCTCACCGATACGATCGGGGGCAGGGCAGATTTTGAGGCCGGTCACGTGCGGTTCGAGAACCTGGACCTCGACCAGCAGTCGGCCAGTAATATTCGCAAGATCATCATCACGGCTTGCGGGACCGCGGCCCACGCAGGCATGGTGGGCAAGATCTTGATCGAACGCCTGGCGCGAATTCCGGTCGAAGTGGATATCGCCTCCGAGTTTCGGTATCGAGAGCCTCTGGTAGATGAAGGCACCATTGTTTTGGCCATTAGCCAGTCAGGAGAGACCGCAGATACGCTGGCTGCCATCGAGGAAGGGCGTCAGCGAGGCGCCACAATTTGGAGCATCGTGAATGTGATCGGCTCTCAGGCCATGCGCACCGCCGATGGATATATCGGCATGCACGCCGGTCCGGAAATCGGTGTGGCGTCAACCAAGGCCTACACCGCGCCTCTGGTGGACCTGTACATGTTGGCCGTGCTCCTGGCTGAGCTCAGAGGGACAGTCGAAGAAGGAGAGCGCCGGCGACTGGTCTCGGTTTTGCGCCGGGTGCCGGACCTGGTGGGACAGTGCTTGGATCGAGCCGATCAGGCGGAGAAAATCGCCCGAGAGCTGAAGGACATGGAGCACTGCCTGTATCTGGGACGCGGCATCAATATGCCAACTGCCTACGAAGGAGCCCTGAAGCTAAAGGAGATCTCTTATATTCACGCCGAGGGGTATCCGGCGGGTGAGATGAAGCACGGCCCGATCGCGCTGATCGACGATGAGATGCCGGTGGTTTCTATTAGCCCTCAAGATCCGTGGTACGAGAAGACCGTCAGCCAGGTGGAGCAGACCAAAGCCAGAGGTGGGGTGGTGATTGCGGTAGCTACCGACGGAGACGAACTGATGCCAGAGATCGCAGATCACATCCTGTGGGTTCCTGAAACGCCCTGGTTGCTCAATCCGGTTACCACCATAATTCCACTGCAGCTCCTGGCCTATCACATCGCTGTACTGCGAGGCGCAGATGTGGATCAGCCCCGCAACCTGGCAAAGAGCGTGACCGTCGAGTAGGTCGGACCGGATCGCACCCAAGATTGCAATACCGACCTAGCTCAGCTTCCGAGCGCCAAACTTTATGCAAGTGCCCGCTCGATGGAAAGATGACCCTAGATGCGGCGCGAATTTTTGAGGACCTGTGGGACGTCCGAACGCGGATGCAGTTTGAGGAGCCACAGTGAGTATCGATTGGGCCGCATGGCGGGCAGAATTTCCAGGGCTTGAGAAGCGAACCTACCTGAACACAGTATCGCTCGGTCAGCTCTCGCGTCGATCGCGCGCCGCAGTAAACACCTTCCTCGACCTGTGGACCGAGCTAGGGGCCTCGGCCTGGTACGCGCACTGGCTGGACGAAGTGACCGCAACCAGGGCTGAGTTTGCGCGACTCGTAGGGGCTTCGGAAGATGAGATCGCGATCCTGCCAAATGTTTCAACAGGCTTGGGCGCGATCAGTTCCAGTATCGATTTTTCAACCCGATCGAAGGTCGTATGCTGCGAGCTCGATTTCCCTACCCTTACCTACCATTGGCTGGCAAAGCAGGAAGTGGAAACCGTCATCCTAGATGCGGTGGACGCGGTCCATATACCCATCGGAACTTTCGAGAGCGCAATTGATTCCCAGACGGCGCTGATCGCGACCAGTCGTGTGTACTTCACCACCGGCTATATCCAGGACGTGAAGGCATTGGCGGAGATCGCCCATCGCAATGGCGCGCTGCTGCTAATCGACGACTATCAGGGGACCGGTCAGATTCCCATCGATGTGAAGGCAGCCGGAGTCGACATTCTCATCACAGGTGGATTGAAGTGGCTGATCGGGGGCCCAGGCATCGCCTATATGTACGTCAACCGTGATCGCATCCTTGAGCTTCAACCCAGCATCACGGGTTGGTTCAGCCACGCGCATCAATTCAACTTTGACCCGCATCGTTTGGAATTCCACCAGGATGCGCGCAGGTTTGAGGCAGGGACCCCCGCTGTGAGCGCGGTTTATGCGGGCAACGCGGGCTTGCAGATCATCAATGAGATAGGCGCCGATAATTTACGACAGCGAACTGCAGAACTAAACCAGGATTTGGTCGCGCGTCTTCGCGAACGTGGCTTCAAGCTGCGCATCCCCGATGACCCCGAACGGCAGGCGGGGATGACGATCGTGGAAGCCGACGATCCTATGGGAATTACCCGCGCGCTGGCCGAGAGGAAAATCGTCGTAGACAAGAGACCGGGCGCGGTTCGCATCTCGCCATACTTTTACAATAATGAGCAGGAGAACGAGGCGGTCGTGGAGGCCATGCGGGAGATCGTCGGCTAGCGCCCGCTCAGCCTGTGTGTTCAGCCCACCAACTCTCGAGCGCCTTCTCCCAGGAGCCGTCGTAATACTGGTCGACATAGCCCTGGTAGCTTGAGCGGCGCTCAGCATAGAGATCATACAGGGGCTGCGGATCGTCCTCTTCGAGCAAGCGTTCGATCCAGCCTGACCAGGTTTCAAGCGCCTGGCCTAATATTTCGCGGCCTTTGGCTTCGGTCGCGGAGCGTGGGTCCGGTCCGAGAACGGCCACATCACGTGCTAACAGATCCGAGTCGGGAGGCAGCGCTTTCAGATCCACCAGATCGGGTCGGGATGCGAGCAGTTGGGAGGTTTCCCAGAGGCCTGCATGATCCAGTAAATCCGGATCTTCGAGCAAAGCAAGCGGGGTACCTGCCAGCACCAGAAGGCCTTGATCGCGGGTGACTTGCTGGGCAACTTCTGCCAGAACGATTTCGTGGCCCTGCGCGTAATGCCCGCTAATCAAGCACACAAGCCGAAACCCGGCGGTTCCGAGGCCAAGCAGCAGATCCTCCCACGAGCCACGCACCACATCGGTGCGAAACGGAATGGATTGTGGATGCGGCAAAGCGGTGATGGGCAAATAGGTGGTCGGAAGCAGAACGGCTCCGGATTTTTCCGCGAGCTGTTCTCCGAATGCTTCTGCTACTAGCCCATCCAGTCCGAACGGGAGGTGCGGGCCATGCCATTCCAGGGCGCCCCAGGGGGCGATAGCCACTGGGAAGTGCTCCAGGCGATGCGTAAGCTCGTGCGGACGCAAATCCGTATAGCGGAAAATAGGCACCAATTGCGGCAGTCTAACATTGAAGCGGAGATAGAGTGAAAATGAACATTGCCGGAGGCGGCCCCGTCCAATTCGCCGTAGGATATCCGCCCGGGCAGCAGCGGCCGACCCGTTCCGGGGATCTATTGATACCCACGAGATCGTGCGATATGCTAGCTCCCATCGCCAATTTTGGATGAGCTAGCATCTCCTCCATTTGCAGGGAGTAGGCACAGCTCCCGTGAACATTAAATCTTTCTAACACTGATCAGATAGAATTCAAATTCACGCTGCGGTCGGAATGCGAACCGTTCCGGCCGCGACTATTTTAGAATGGACAACGTACATGACATCAACTAAACACAGGACCTTTAAATGAGCGACAGCGCGGCGTTGATCGACGTTCGAAACGTAATTAAGGACTATGAGGGTCCGCTGGGACCGATCCATGCTCTGAAGAGCGTTAATTTACGGGTCGGCGCTGGAGAATTCGTCGGCATTCGCGGTCCATCGGGCAGTGGCAAATCTACCTTGCTCAACATGATCACCGGGGTCGATCGTCCAACAGGCGGACAGGTATTGGTCAACGGCCAGGACCTTACTGAACTGAATGAAGATCGATTGGCGCGCTGGCGGGGCGATAACGTTGGGGTCGTATTCCAGTTCTTCCAACTTCTACCCACTCTCACCGTGCAAGAAAACGTGATTCTTCCTATGGATTTCGCCCGAAAATGGCGTCCCAAAGAACGGATGGAGCGCGCCCAAATGCTGCTAGCGCAGGTGGGACTCGAGGATCAGGCACACAAGCTACCCAACGCGCTCTCCGGCGGGCAGCAGCAGCGGGCGGCCATTGCCCGTGCACTGGCAAATGATCCTCCCCTTTTGGTTGGGGACGAACCTACCGGTAACCTGGATAGCACGACTGCCAATAGCGTTGTAGATGCATTCGAAGAACTGGTAGCGGAAGGAAAGACCTTTGTGATGGTCACGCACTCGAATTCGCTTGCCGAGCGGATCCCGCGCGTAATTGAAGTATTCGACGGCGAGTTATTTGAAAACGGAGCGCGACCCGAGAAATGAGCATCGCGTACCGTAAGGTCTTCCGAGATTTGTGGAGCAACAAGGCGCGGACGGCGTTGGTCGTGCTCAGTATTGCCGTCGGCGTGATGGCGGTGGGCATGATCTTCTCCAGCAACTCTCTCATGGACCAGCGGATGACCGCGGCCCAGGTTGCGAGCTCGCCGAGCAACGTGTGGCTCTTCTTGCGCGGCATGATTGACGACGACGGAATCGCCAGCGTTGAACGCCTTCCAGAAGTTCAGGCGGCCCAAGGGAGGGCAGATCGAGGCGTAAATTGGAAGGCCTCACTGCAGGATGAGTGGGGGGATGCCTCGATTGTGGCCATTGATGATTACCAGGACCAGAAATTCGACCTCCTGCAGCTGCGCGAAGGAACCTGGCCGGGGACCAATTCAGTGGTCGTGGAGTTCAACCACGTGGAGCCTTACGAAATCCCAGGGCTTGGAAGCCCGATTTACTTTGAGGTCAATGGACAGGCCAGGCCGTTCACCGTTGTTGGAATCCTGCGAGATCCCAGTGTTGCGGCACCACCCTTTGTGGAACAGCCTTCCTTCTATGTCACGCGCGACGTTCTGTCGAGGCTGACCGGCTCGAGAAACTTCGATCAGCTCCGCTTCTCAATCCCTAACTACACGGAGGAGCAAGCAGAGCAGGTCTCCGAAATCGTTCAGGACAGGCTGGAGCTCCAGGGCATCGGCGTGGGCTTCAGCTTGGTCCGAGAGCCTACGCGTCATTGGGCGCAGGATATCCTGGATGGGATCGGCCTGATTCTGACCGTCATGGCTGTGGCGGCCCTATTCCTGAGCGCCATTTTGGTTATCAATACCATCAACGCCGTGATCGCTCAGCAGATCCCACAGATCGGAATCATGAAAACCGTTGGCGGTGTCCGTCGGCAAATCTCACAAATGTATTTGGCAGGGGTTGCCATCTATGGCTTGCTCGCGATCGCCCTGGCCGTACCACTTGGTGCCTTTGCCGGGTACGCTCTCGCGAGCTACATTCTGGGCGTCATCAATGTGCCGGTATCCGATTTTGAGCTCGCATCGAGTTCGATCTGGATTCAATTAATCGCTGGCCTCATGGTGCCGTTAATTGCTGCGCTCTGGCCGATTCTGCGTGGTGTTGCAATATCGGTGAGTGATGCAATTCGCCGCTATGGTGTGGGATCGGGCCGCTACGGAATGGGACGGGTCGATCGGGTGCTTTCACGTGTACAGGGACTGCCAAGCATGGTCACGCTTTCGCTTCGCAACACCTTTCGCCGGATGGGCCGCGTGGCCCTCACCTTGGCGGTGCTGATCATGGCCGGAGCCGTCTTCATGATGGTTATCACCACGCACTATTCTTTCACACAGGCCATCGCCGATATCTGGGGCAGCCTGGGCTTCGATACGCTCGTTGTGTTTGAAAGGCCTGAGCGCATTGAGGAGATCGAGCCCATGATCGAAGCACATCCCAATGTGGACAGGGTGGAGATGTGGGTATCCCAGGGCGCCGGTGCCCGGGTGCCCGGGGATACGAGCCCCGGGGCCGACCATCGCATATCCCTGCAAGGGGTGCCGCGTGATACGCAGATGTATTCGCCTAAGTTGACAGCGGGTCGTAATCTCGACTCTGAGGACGGTCACGCCCTGCTGCTGAATCAGAAGCTGGCAAGTGATATGGGTCTGTCGTTGGGAGATCAGATCGAAATTGATCTCGGGGACGGCGACACTTCGAATTGGATCATCGTGGGCCTCATATTTGACCTTATCAACGATCAATCCACGGCCTATATGCACGTCGACACATTGAACGAGGAGCTGCACCAAGTAGGTCGAGCCTCGATTGCTCGTATTGTCTCCAAGGACACCACACGTGCGGTGCAAAATGCCTTAAAGGATGACCTGGAGCAGATGTTTGAGGCGCAGGGATTCGGCGTGGCGTTCGTGCGCGCTTCCATAGAAGATCAGGAGCAGGCCGAAGCGCAGTTCAGCATTCTCACCACCATCTTGATGACGATGACGGTTGTCATGGCGGTTGTTGGGAGCATCGGGCTTTCGGGGACATTATCCTTAAACGTGATCGAACGCAGGCGAGAGATCGGCGTCATGCGCGCCGTGGGCGCCTCCTCACGAGATGTGGGGCTGATTATGGTCATGGAGGGGCTGCTGATTGGAATAACGAGCTGGTTGATCGCCGTGCCTCTAAGCATGGTGGCCGGCCGGCCGTTTGTAAACAGCATCGGAGACATCATTCAATTCCCCGGTACGTATCAGCTATCCGTAACTGGCCTTTGGATTTGGTTGCTAATCGTTGTGGTGCTTTCGTTCCTGGCAAGCTGGCTGCCCGCTCGACGAGCCTCGCAAATCAGTGTAAATGAAAGCCTGGCATATGAATAAAATTTCGAACGTGAATTTAATCGGGCTCGATCTCGGGCACGAGTATAGGAGTAATCAGTTATGACGAGTTTTGGAAAGTCAAGGTGGGTGGCGCTTAGCGTTCTGGCGTTTGCGCTGGCAGCTTGTGGCAGCAACGGCAACGAAACTGAGGAAAGCGCCGTTCCCATAGTGGTCGACGACCTTTCGGTCATCGCAGATGGTCGATTGAATCCGATCGAATCTGCGCAGCTCAGCTTCAGTACCGGCGGAGAGATCATCGCGGTCTTGGTGGAGGAAGGGGACTCGGTCGCGAGTGGTCAGCCACTCGTCCAGCTAGGCAATCGCGAACAGTTTGAAGCCGCTGTCGCCGCGGCCGGGCTCGAGCTGGTCAGTTCTGAGCAGGCATTGAACGACCTGTATGAGAACTCGGAGACGATGGCCGCTCAGGCGCAGCAGAATCTAGCCAATGCTCGCGACGAGCTTCGAATAGCTGAATACACCTGGTCCGTGCAACAGGAGGGCAACCGTGCCAGCGAATCGAGTATCAATGGCGCGGAGGCAAATTTAATCTTAGCTCGTAAAAAGCTCGATGACGCTCGAGAAGAATTTGGTTCGACTTCTAGCAACAACGACGCCGGCAAAGCGCTAGCGCAGAAAAACCTATCTAACGCACAGCGCGACCACGACTCCGCGCTGCGGAGTCTCAACTGGCTCACGGGGAGACCAACCGACATTCAGCAGGCCATGCTGGACGCGGATGTAGCCATCGCACAAGCGAATGTCGCGGCCGCGGAGCGGGAGTTAGAGGATCGAACCGATGGCCCGCATCCGAATGATCTCGCCCTAGCCGAAGCCCGACTCGCCAACGCGGAAGCCCAACTTGCTGCAGCCCAGGCGGCGTTGGCCAATTCGGAACTGACGGCGCCTTTTGCAGGGACCGTGGCGGGCGTGATGACCAAGGTGGGCGAAATGGCCGCGCCCGGTCAGCCGGCGGTAGTGCTTGCGGACTTATCAAGCTGGATTGTCGAGACCGATAACCTGACCGAGATCGAGCTTCCACAGATAGAAGTTGGCCAATCGGTGACCGTGTCGTTCGACGCGCTGTCCGGCGTGGAGCTACAAGGGACCGTAACCGCGATTCGGCCGCTGTTCGAAATCAGGCAAGGGGACGTGACATATGCAGTGAAGATCTCGCTTGATGAGAACGATCCGCGCTTACAGTGGGGGATGACCGCCATCGTGACATTTGGTGAACCCGCTAGGGCGGTCGAATAAGGCCTGGCAATAAGCTGATCGCCGCCAAACTGCCTTCCGATGGCTGGCCAATTGTTGATCCGCTCAGACTAAGCGAGTGGTTCGAGCGCGTTTCGGGCTCGGTCTGCATCCGGCGCTGCGTCAATGCTTTCGAAGGCTGCCAACGCTTCAGAATAATTTCCTCTAGCGGTGTCGTTGTTTCCTCGATGGCGCTCGACCTCGCCGAGCTCCAGCAAAGTGCGTCCGATCTGCCATGGAGTGTCAAGAAATCGAAAATCGTCCAGGGCGGCGGCTAAGTGATTGGCTGCGTCGTCATTCTCGCCCGCCAGGCGATGCGATACACCTCGGGCGCGAGACACAATCGCCTGATAGAGCGGGTGATTGATTCTGGCCACGGTCTTCTCTGCAAGAGGCAGATATTTGTTGAGAATCTCCGAGTCTTGAGCAAGGACTGCGGCTTCGACCGCCATGACGTACATATCCGGATCTGAAGCCATCGCCGAGCGATCAGCTGTGGACTTTTTTAGCCCGTGTTCGACATGGTAGTTGACCTGGGCGAACTCGCCCTCCGCTAAGAGCGGGTTGGAAATTCAATAATGTTGGTTTCGGAGCCAATCGTCCTCTGAGCCACCGCCGGCAGCAATCATGATCTGATACGCTTCTTCCCTTAATTCCCGCGCCCGATCCACGTCTCCGCGTAAGGCGTTGACGCTGGCGCTGAAGCCGATGGCGAAACAGATAGGACCCGCCCGGGAGATCCCGTATCGAGAATGAAGCCCCAGCAGTCTCTCGTCAAGCTCAACTACTGCATCCCAACGATCCTGGCGGAACCAACACTCCGCCTGTCCGCCAAGCGCATCTGCCTGAACGCTTATGGCCTGGATTTCATCCGCCAGGATATAAGCCTCCTCCAATAATGGCATCGCCTCAACAAACTGGCCGATATTCTTGTGCGCCACTCCAACGGACAATAGAGCCGTGGCTCGCGCCCGCAAGTCATGGAACTCAGGGTCTCGGGTGAGCTCCAGACGGCGCAAGGCGATTTGTAATTGCTGGTCAGTCTCCCCTCGCCGGTTGTAGATCGGCTCCATCGCAGCAAGGGCCTCCGAGAGCAGGGATGGGTCTCCTAACTGTTCCGCCAATTCAAGGGCGGCCTGTGCGTGGGTTTCGGCAGCTTCCCAGTCTTGCTGAGCTGAGAAGGTTCTAACTTCCAGTAGGAACCACGCCAGATGCACTCGCGCCGTCTCGGGATGAGGGAGTTCTCCGGCCGTCAGTTCAGTCGCTAATTTAAGGCTAGATTTCGCCAGCTCGTCCATCTGTTTTCGGTCTTCATAGGTCTCTGTCAGCGCAACCGCTTGGCCGATCTTGCGCAGCAGCCGCACGGAACTCCAATTGTGCTCGGTGTCAGTTGGCTGAAACAGGTCCATTGCTTCCTGGTAGGCTGTTACTGCGAGTACGTTCTCGCCAAGGAATGTCCGCATATCTCCAAGAGCCTCCAGACGAGATATGCGTTTTTGCGTCAGCTCTTTGGCGGAAGTTAACTCAAGCGCGAATTCAAGGAATTGAGCAGCTTCCTCGTAAGCGAAAATATCCTCCGCCCGACGAGCAGCTTTCTCATAGTGCTCAGCGGCGAGCTTCGCCTCGCCGGCCTCCTTGTAGTGACGACCCAGTGTTCCATGCAGCTCGTCGATTCGCTCCGGAAACAGTTCGATCAGGGTCTCAGCCACCTGCCGATGCAGGTGGGAGCACTGTTCCCGAAGCAGTGTTCCGTAAGTTACTTCTTGTACGATGACATGTTTGAATATGTATTCCAGCTCGGGGATGCGGGCGCGTTCGCGCACCAGATCAGCCTGCTGCAGATGCAACAGGTGATCGGATAAATCTCCGTTCACGGAAGCGATGGCTCCCAGCACCCGGTATGCGAATCGGCGACCAATCACCGAAGCGGCCTGAAGCGTGGCTCGCTCCGGCTGCGGCAGGCGGTCCAATCGAGCCTGGATGACCTTTTCTAAGGTCTCAGGAACCTCGACCTCCGCAGTGGCCTGACTTGCCTGCCAACTGCCATCTCGATGAACCAGAACCCCGCGTTCGATCAATTCCCGAATAAGCTCCTCAACAAAGAAGGGATTCCCTTCGGATTTATTCTGAACCAGTTCCCTGATAGATTCTGGAATGTTTGCCAGGTCGAGCAGGTTTTCGACAAGCTCTTTGCTCGATTTTTCGTCCAGGGGAACCAGCGCTATGTGGGCATAGCGGTGACCAAATTCAGTCTCGGCGCGAATCTTGAGTTCCCAACAGGGCTTGTCACGGTCTGGCCGGAAGAGGAAGATCAGTAGGATCGGTGCGCGCTCTGTTGCCATCATCAAAGAGCGAATTACGGCCAGTGAACTGTGGTCTGCCCAATGTAAATCTTCGAAAGCTAACACTAGCGGCTGGCGCTCCGCGACGCTCTCAACCAGCTGCACAACCGCATTCACGATCCTTCCATTCAGTGCTTCAGCATCCAGCCGACCGAGCGCCTCTTCATATTGCGGCGGAATCGGAGCACCCAGGAGCGAAGCGAGGTAAGGCCAGACTTCAGCAATCTGGTCGCCCACGATAGGCCGGATAGAGGTTTCAAGTTTCAGGTCGAGCATCGCCGGCGTATCATCTGGGGCAATGTCCACCAGTTCCGAAAGGAAATCCAGTATCACGCTAAAAGGCTGATCCTCAGTATAGGAATAGGCCCTGCCCTCTGACCATTGGAGTGGAAGCCCGGCATGGGTCTCTCTTGCTTCGACCAGTAGGCGGCTCTTGCCGATGCCGGGCTCTCCCACAATGGTGACGATGCACCCTCGGCCCTCCTGAAGGTCTTGCACGACCTCACCAAGCTGAGCGGATTCCCGCGATCGGCCAACAAGGGGAGAGTCCAACCCCGCGATGCCCTTCGAGGCCTTCGGCTGAGCCAATTCGGCACGCAATCTGGCGGCTGTAACAGGCTCGTCAAAGCCTTTGGCTGAGAAGGGCTCCAAGGGTTCCAATTCGAACCGATGCCAGGTGAGCCGCG
>SDBT01011709.1_pt1 | contig 14105 bp, 17 predicted proteins | sample 2277101 | NCBI WGS metagenome assembly SDBT01 (sample SAMN10404973, study PRJNA504765) | marine sediment metagenome | isolation source: marine sediment core GS10_PC15, 103 cmbsf | place: Arctic Ocean: Southern Knipovich Ridge | collected 2010 | reverse complement strand
TAGGAAAGAGACGAATTTTATGGAACGGAGTCGAATAACACTCCGGCACTTTTTTACCTCGCTTATATGCCTCATGACGCATTGTGTGTAATTCCTTTGCGAAACAGTTCCGACAACCCTCACTTTTCGGAGTACAACCTCCAGTGGGGTTCACAGTTTTATCGAGATACGGAATTCCTGTTGACATAATCACTCCTATTTTTTACCTACATATAAACCGGTGCAATCATCGCAGTTGATTTCACATCCACGTTTTTTATCACACTGAATTATATGTCCTGCTTCACATTCGCCATCTTTCATACCACAGGGCATAAATTCACTTAAAGTACATGAACATCCTCCATCTACATTATAGAGGCCTTCATACCCGTGATCGACCAGGAAAGTGCTCAATATTGTTTTAACTGTTGGATTATTCATCGTCACTCCTATTTTTTTGCGGGGGCGGGAAAACACCAAACGAAAAACCCGCCCCCGGGCCTGGACTCTCCAGGGATTATTTCACTCAAAACATGCCATTTAAACATTCAGATCCGTCCGTGTATAAATCGGAGCGCTAAAAAATTTTCTAACATAACCGGCTTCTAATAGAACCGCCATAATATTGCTATCGGTTTTAAGATCAATTGCGCTAAACCATTTACCCGCCTCCAATAATTCAAGCGACGCCATTAAATCGAGAACACGTATACATTCATTTGTAATCATGATATAATATCCTCTGTTTTTTCCCGCGCCTCGGGTTTTGCTACTCGCCACTTATATAGTCCCCACATAGACAGTATCAAATATATGAAAAACATCACCGCTTGCACCCGGGCACCAAGCCAAATATTATATGCCACCCAGGCAATGTTTGTTATCGACCACACAATAAAACATTCGGATCGGTGATGAATATTGAGAATAATGCCACCGATCGACATCGCAGTTATTATCCATGTTGCTATCACAATCCACATATAAAATCCCTGTTTTTTACAAGAGGTCCGGACAACCCGGCGGAGATAGGATTTCTGTTCCGGGATCCGGACCCCTGTTAATGAGACGGCCCGAAAGGAGTAATTAACCGCCTCATTTCAATTATTTTCCTGACGGGAAAGGTTGTCTATATCCAAGTAATTTACAGGTCCCAACAAACCGGCCACTTATAACATCGCTTTCATTTTTTTTACTGTTTTCATCAACATCAAAATCAAAATCTATTACCTTGGCTACAGGCTTTCCATCCACAAATACTATACCGTCTTTTATGCTTGGCATATTTTAGATCCTTTTCTGTAATTGGTCAGCTATAATTAAATTAATTTCAACTGCCGCGCCCCTGTCGGTTTCTGTCGTTTCCGGCCGTTCATGATTTGTTCAATACCGTTTCGCATCCAACCCGGAAAATAAACTCTATCATCACAGACTTTTACTCCTTGTATCTGTTCGAGCCGGTCACGGTCCGCTTTTGCGCGTACATTAATCCGGAACATATTCTTGCCTATATTGACAGGATTAATCATTTTATATTTTCTTTTTCCATTTGTAAAATGGATGCCGTTTTTCTTCAAGATGCCTTTTAAATCGCTGCGAACCTTCTTCTTTACTCTCCAGCTTCGGAAACCAACATGGAATATATTCATAAATTCCCATTCCTGGCGAGTCAATTTCAATTTCCATGATGAAAAATAACATACCTACACATTGTTTAATAGCAATTAGCTCTGACGAGTATATTCCAACAATAGAATAGTCGCCTTTTTCATTTATATATTCACCGACTAAATAAACAGGCGTATTATTGTCCTCAACTGTTTTTTTTACAACAGCTTTTACTTTTACAGTGAGATTTTTTACATCAGCCATACCAACCATCCTTTCGCAAACGCCGTTACCAGGTGAATTCCGAAATACAGAATCCCGATAATAAGACAGTACAAATTAAATCGGTCTAAGGATTTTATGTCTTCTTTGTCAAACATGGATTTTTCCTATCATTTTACGTTTATTTTGTTATACTTAAAATTTTAGGCATTATTAGGACGATGGCAAATATTATTATCACATTCTATACACAACGGAAATAGCTTTTTATTAACTCCAGGATGTAAACATGCAAATCTACTGTCAGGTGTGGGAGGCGGAACAGGTGACGAAACCTCTGGAGCCTTCTTAGGTTGATCTGGATGAAATATATAATCGCCATCCATACCTTCAATACAACCATCGATGATCAGTTTATAATTTTTATCAGTTTCACGTGGTGGTTTACAAGGCGGCATCGGAGGAATATCCATATTTTCAAGAGCCCTAAGAAGTGGAACCGGCTCTAAAAATTCTTTAAACGCTGTGAGATAACCGATCAATTTATCAATTAAAAATATCATTTCGCGTCCCCCATAAGTGGACAGAATCGTTCAATACAGGCACAACAGGCAACAGGACTTGAACATCCATCGCTTATATGGTCTATTGACAATTCAACAACTGATTGAATGTGGTCAATTTCAAGAGAAGACTCATCATTACTAATCTCAAATTCACTAAGATTTTTTTTCATCTTCACAACCTTTCATATCCATTCCAAGAATTTTTATTAAAATTCGAGCCCGAGGATCTGACTTTTTAAAACTTTCTAACATTTTCTTGTGACGCTTTTTAAATTTTGGATATTTTTCATAAAAATTTTTCATAATTTCTTGTTTTGAACATTCAAAATAAAATTCTTCAAACGGATTTTTTTGAACTGGTCGCGGAATAAAACGCCGTCTAAATCTAAATTTCAGGTTCATCATTTTCGGGCTCCCAACGGTTCATTTACCGCCTCTTTAATTTCAACTCGGTTTTTTTCCAGCCACTTTTCGAGTTCAACAAAAGTTTTTTTATGAGAGGTTTTTCCACTTCTTTCAGCAAGAATGTTATATACCGTCATAACTGATAAATTTGTTTCACTTGATATACGCTCAGAAAGTGACGATATATTTTCACCATTTGCAAGACGAAATAGTCGAAGGGTCAATGAAATATTATTGTTTTTTACGTTCATAACGCCGCCTTTTTATTTGGTTTCATAATTATGGTATGTATAATTTGGCGTTTTGTCAAGCATTATTATATTATCTATTATATATTATTACGTTGTCAGGTGTTTATCTATATGTTTTACTTATATTTATAAATATAATTATTATTTATATATTTAGAATATCCGTTCCGAATTATCTATATTCTTGAGAATAAAAAAAGGACCGGCCATTTCGACCGGTCCTTTATAAAGCTGCTTTCCACTGTATAATTAATTTATGATTCCGGTTTTATCCGGGTACTTCCTCGTTTGACTTGCCGGCACGATCCGCTACTGTGATCAGACCGCAAGCAGCGGCGATTGCATTTACCACCACTACAACCGGAAGCCCTATCCCGGGCACAATTGCAGCGACCGGCACAAGATTATTAATGAGGGCAACTAAAGCCACCCAGCTCGTTTTCTTCTGCCACCATTTCCTTTTCTTTCTTGCCATGTTAAACCTCCCTTGATGAGTGATATTATCAGGCGTCAGCCTGTGGAACATTCCTCTTTAATATTCTTCTCGGATTGTCAGATGAAATTCGTCGTATCCTTCGAGAACATTCATAAACCGCAGAAATGTTTTTCCTGAATTTAGTATCGCTCTATCCCCCCTGAGTTTACCGAGTGTTTCACCCATGAGAATACAAGCCAATGTGTGATTGTCAGTATTTCCCGGATGAAACCTCACATCAGTCCGGCCAGGAACATCACAGATAGCGAACGTTTCATCCAGGCCAAGTCTAAGAACGCTTGAAAGGCCTGTTTTAACTCTTTTACAAACATACTGCTGAACCGGAATAGATGATATATTTTGTGCGTTTTCTTCATCTCGCGGTTCAAGAGTCCAACAGAATACTTCCTTATTTATTTTCATAACACCGAATGTGCCATGATCGTAATTTTCCTCAAGACGAATTATTTCAACAATCGGTTTTAATATCATCCTTTCACCGCCTTAATTATCGTTTTTGTTAGTTCCTTCATATCGTCACGTTGCCCGTCGATTGCATCCCATAAATCTTTACCATTATCTTTGATGCTTTTTTCAATTCGTTTTTGGCCCTCGTGCAAAGTATCAACCTTCACCACCAGACCAGAATGTTCCGAACACAAAGACGGCGATTGTACCGGCGGCGCACAATTCCCGTTCCGATCTTTCCTCCGGATCGGCAGCTTGATTATTCCCACAATTAGCGTTACAAACAGCCCGGCAATCGCCGTCGACGCGGTCAACCAGGCTCCAAAACTCATTGATACTTGGTCCATCGTTTCCCCTCTTATGGAAATAATTGCGTTCGTGTTTCAGGTTTTCTTGTATATGTATGACCCGGCAACAGGCCCGTAATCGTGTCTCCCAGCGCGGCTCCCCAGTCGTCATAGGTTGCCCAGCCCCAATCATCGTTAAGGCCGAGAGACGCCCTCAGTACCGCCGGTTCAACGGACTTATCCACCCATAGTGTGTCACCGCTTGAATCGATGTACATGATCGCAATTTCCGTGTCCGAATTATAGATACCGGTCGAATCAATTACGACTTTATCCGACGAGGTTGTAATGTCTGTTATTGCCACAGGATTAGAAAGGACCGCAGAGTATGTCCCGACATTGGCGTAATCCGAATATTGACCGTCTATAGATCCGCCGATGACCTTAATTCTGAGAGCATAATATGTATCAGGTATCAGCCCGCCGATCCGAGCGGTTTCAACATTAGCCCCGACTGTCGCAAGTGTAAGTCCGGACGCGGAATCGACAACTGCATAATTTGTTTCATAGTGTGCTTGGTCAGTCCAGTTCACCACAATGCTGTCAGGATTAGCCATCGATGGAGTCACCGTAACATTAATCGGGATTTTTTCTATCAGGCCATATGTCATATATATTTGACCAAGCGAGCTATATATAACAAACTCATCACCGGTCGGATCATTTGTACCAGCACTGTCAACTTTCGCATCACGGTCGGAAACAAGGGAATACCATGCACTATCTAAACTTGCGGATGCTCTCTCCTGAAATTGGTCTCGCCCAGCCTGATTAAATATTAATGTATTGAATCCCACTGTAGTAAATGTACTGGTGGATTTCGTTTCAATAAGATTCGTACCGGTAAATGGCAAGAGATCATCCTCGTAACCTTTAAAATCATAATACCAGGATTCCCGGTAAAAGGGAGCGTTTCTATTCATTTCCCTAAGTTCCCAATTAAAATCAGTATCGGTTTCGTCAATCAGTCCCTGTAATTCCATAAGAACAGAATAAATAGTATCAGCATGTGGTATACCAGTTATCTGAATACCTATTCGCCATACATCATATTTTGCACCGAAAAATTTCATACCCAAAGTATCTTTCTGAGCAGACAAATTAATTTTCCCCGGGCCGGCAACAATAAATAAATCTCTGACAGTTTCAAAAGATAAATCACTTATACCGGATACGGTATTACCGGCATTTACACCAATATTAAGTAAGATTTTTCTTATATCACCAGCAATTACAGTCCCCCATATATACGTCGTTTCGACATCGTCCCCGTTTTTTCCGACCACTCCAAACCGGTAAATAGTTCCAGTAGTAAGATTATCAATATCGATGGCCTCCCATTGTGCCTCAGTAAGCCACACAGCCGTCGAACTCGTGTCACCGGTAGCAGTGATCCACTTCTGCCTCGTGCTGTCTCTGATGGCGAATGTGGTCGCAGCAGGATTACCATTATCATCGAATGCAATAAATACTTTCGTTGTATCATCCACATCGTTTGTAAAATCCCAGTCAACCGGAGGATTGACCAAAGTATAAAGCGAATCGGCATTTGAATCACCTGTTACCCCGGACGAATCAGCCCGAACAAAAAAAGTATACAAAGTATTTATATCTAACCCAGTAGCATTAACTGTTGTTGCGGAACCAGAAGCCGCTTGAACGACCTGCGTATCCTCTGGACTGTTAAATATCCAAAGTGTGTCATAATTACCGTTATTTGTCCAGTCGTTTTGAATAGATGTCGATGATAAAGCCGTCATACTGAACGATGTCGGCTCATTTATTAATGGCGGCGGCGGCTCTGTATATGTAAACGATAAATATGGCTCTTTACCACCCGTTAAGGATGAATAATATATAACAAGACTTTGGTCAGATGGTTGTGTGCTTGAACTATCCCTACTGGATATAAATATTAAACCCAATGTGCCATCTTTTTTAGCCGACACAGCACTAAGCCCGTCAGAATTGAATAGAAACGGATTCCAGCCCTCTACGGAAAATGCAGATGTATTGACGGGATCGTTTAGGCGAGTGCCGTTATATGCTCCACTGGATTGATGTCCATCAAATATATCCCAATCAGCGGTAGCAAGTGTTGGTGGATATTCTGATGCAAAAAGCTGCACATCATAATCAGTTGTAGATTGGTCGATCTTACCATAAGCAAATAATGTACATGCCGATACTGATGCCATGTCAGGGATAGCAAAAGATATATAGCCACGGCGTATTTGATAAGTTGAGCCTCCTGCATCCCGTTGACCAACTATAATTTCCGTAGTAGTGATGGCAAAATTTGCTGTAGCTATATCTCTTGCTGTTGTGTAAGCCCCTCCGAATGACGATGAGCCGAGTTGCCCATCAGCCGCACCAGTAACTTGTGTCGTAGGGTCTACAGTGACAGGAAAGACTACACCGACAGGTAGCTTGACTGAATAGATTAAAGTATCGCCTGACACGCTGGAGAGGACAGGAACGGGATTCTGCGAAGCATCCCAAGCGATAGGCTTTGTAATTGTGAATTGAAATTCACCATCGTCATTATCAAATCTGATATCGCAGTTTTTTACCCCACCATTTATTACGGCATCGGTATCAATCAGCCATCTAAGTTCGGTCAGTGAATCGTCATAAAGTATATAATTCTGTTTCACTCCCGTTTTGTTTGGCAATGTTTCAATCGTTATTCCTGACGTGTTAAATAATGCTTCATACCGAATGTAACACCCTTCGCTTTTATCAAACCTGTAATCATGCTTCTTATTTTTGTACCAACTCATATTGTCGTTTCCGATAGGAATATACTTATCATATTTCCTTGCCGGATTATCCTTGACACTTGGATCGATCTCACGTTCAGTTAAATCATATTCTTTATACACTGAATCTTCATTGTCGAAATAATGTATAAATCCTCCGCTGATATGTGCGGTCATCTTGCCGTTTTCGCCCTTAAAATACTTGGCTGATTTTTCTCGTTTCGACAATATTTCATCACCAGCTTTCGCGCTTTTGATCTCCGCTTTTTGGAAAGCCTTTTGCTCGACTTTCGACATTTTATAAAAAGCCTTGAGATCGGGAGCCACTTCCTCGCCTGTGTTCGTGAGGATTATCCCGGAAACAGCCGCTAATATCAGGCCAGCCGCCGCAAGTTTCTTTGTGATTTTCATTTTAGTAGTACCCCTCTATTTTTAAAACCATGCCAAGTATAACGAGACTAACAACCATAGGCCAGAAAGTCCATGGGATTTCTTCCCAGACATCATCGAGAAAGTTATAAATATTCATGATATTCCCCTGTCCCGCCTCTCGCCCTGGCGAACAATAATTGTGTAGTCATTATCGTTATCAACATCGAGCGGCGTCTGTACGGTGAATCGTGCCCGCTTTACACCGTCGATAAATTCGCCGATAACACCAGCCGACTCGACAGGATTCCAATTATCGGGCGTGTCCTCGTATTCCCAGCCAGTCACACTCTCCGCGCTTGAAGTATTAAGCACCACACCGGTTTTATCCTCAATTAAAATTTGCCAGTATGCATGTGAACCAAGCACAAGATTTGCCATTATCCAAATAAACACCGGCGTTGTATCCTTACAGAATTCACGACCGTCCGCATTTTGAACCGTCACCGTTTCCGGTCTATTATTCACCGTGAAAGATTCCGTGGTCTCTATTTTTGCGGCATTTCCACCGGAAGGAGAAACGTCATATGGAGTTACTTCCAATTTAACCAGGTCTATCTTTTCCTCAGACTTGCCGGCGTCCCTTCCGCTATCCCAATAAACGGTATGTTCCGTGCCGTCCTCGGATGTTGCCATCGTGTTTGGCGCGGATCCACGGCTTTCGTCGGATATAATCTCTTTTTGCTCTGTTACATTATCGGTGATACCAAAAACCTCGGCCCCACTCGAATAATAGTAATCGATAGAAAGCCAATGATTTGCAGTGCTGTCAATTGTATATATCCCTGTCGGTATGTCGAATGTGACGGAAAATGTTATCACGCCGCCCGTGAGTGTAATGTTCGCATTCAGCTTTGTTTGCAGATTAGTTGCCACCGCCGCACCGGTATTATATGTTGCCTCATCGAGAACAATGTCGACCGGTCCACCCTGGTCGCTCGTGAACCGAATCGTTTTATTCCCTGAGTAGATATCAAAAAACGTATGCGCCGTTTTCCAGGTCACGCCGGCGTCCTCACTAAATCGAAAGGCCACGCGGCTGACAGTCTCATCGTAGTTTTCCAACTTAAACTGAAAAGGAATCGCCTTACTCGTGCCATTCACATAGACATCGTATGTAGTGACAGTACCGTCAGTCCCGGTTATTGATATTCCGTTCTCTTTTATTCTGGTATTGCCACTGGTTATCCTCTTTAATTCCGGATCGGACTGTCCATCATAATCGATTAGTGGCAGCGTATTCATCGAGGCCGAACTCGGACCGAACGCAGTCGGCGTTCCCGCCTCGTTACGCGCTATAACTTTAAATGTGTATGAAGTATACTCAGTCAGTCCCGAAACGGTCACACGGGCGTCCTGACCACCGCCATCCCAATCATCCGCCACCTGCCATACCTCACTTGCTTCATCCACCTGGCCGCCGGTACCAACATATTTTGAGAGTTCATTATTAAAAATTGCATATTCGACTTTAGGACCGTTACCGTTTTCGTCCAGATCAAACGTGATTGTCCCGTGAGCGTGTGTGTCGGAGTCACTTATTATTGATTGTGAAGGACCGGCGTCTGCCGAAAAACCAAAATCATCCGCGGCGTTGCTGCCGGAATATGTCAGAGCGATCGTGTGTCCGGATCCCGCGTCGATCGTGTATTTCTTAACAGTACCGTCATGAGTCACTACGAATATGATTACTCCACCGGTGAGAGTGCCGTCCGCATTCATGGAAGACTGGAACTGCGTGCCGAACGCTGCCGGCGTGTATATTCCATGCGGAATATTGATTGTGGCGGCACCCTGATCGCTCGTCAATATCAGCGTATCGTTTGAGGAATCGATACAATATTGAGTGTTTTCTACGAATACCGGCGCGCCCGGATCATTTGCCACCTTTGTGGAGGTTACTCCCGCCCCCGGTGTCTGTCGTTTTCTACTGCCCATGAGAAACCTTTTCCAACGCTCTTAGTTTTATGACATGATTGTCAGTATCGAGATTAATTCTTTTAATAATCCACTGCTGTCGCTTCATCTGCGCGGAGGACATAACATCAAGTATTCTCGCCCCCCTGACATTAATCAGGTCTCCACGCTCGTGACCGATAGCGCTGATCATCGTTACAAATTCCGCGATTGACCGCTCAATAGTCCGTTGTTCAATCTGATATTGTAAAGATTTAACCGCAGTGGCATCGTCCCTTATAGATCTTGCATTAATTGTTATTCTGTTTGTACGACCAAGTTTTAAATAACTATTTGAGACCAGGTCTTTTAAACCTCCGGTGTCATCGAGTGTTTGGCCGTTATCAAGAAAAGCCTCATTAATGTTTGTTTCTACATTTCCAACAATACCTTTACCATTTGTAATAAAAATTACTTTCTCATATTCTTCTGACTGATGGTTGTAATTATAGTATAATTTAAAATCATTTTTAATTTCTTTCTGATTTATAGGCTCTATATTCACATAGCCGGGAATCAGGTGTGTTGTATACGCGCCATTTACCTCAACAGCGTCCTCATCAAAAATATCGAGATTTTCCGGCACCCAGGGCGTTGTGCTCGAGGCATGAGGAAATCCTGCGTTTTCATCGTAGGTTTTTATCGTCAACCTGTTAAATGCATCAAACATGACAATACTTTTACACTGTTCACAGATATCACCGTACAGATCCAACGCTCCCTTTTGATCGTCAATCTGGAATGACATAAGCCAATCAGCAAGTATTACGGCACTCGCGTCAAAAGCAGCGGTGTCTATTTGTGATTCATTATTATCGACAACTTGACGCGCAATACCCTGAATAACATCTGCCGGTTTTTCAAGCAAGGTACCAGGCGTACCTGTAATTGTTCCTGAAATATCATCTTTCATGCCGCGCTTATCGAAACTTACAGCAGTTAAATTATCGTCGGGTGAGGTGAAAAAACGGAGTTGAATATTTGCTATATTAAATGTTTTAACATCAATAGGTGTAAATTTTATAAGAATTTTATCGACATTCCAGTCGATAAATTCTGTTATATCAAGTATTCGCTGTCCATCACCAGTCATTTGTTCGTTTGTAACTAAAACTTCACTGGGAGATGGTATTACTTTAAAACCCTGAGCTGTTGCATCGGTCATATCGTCTATCATTACCAAAATATGATCGTCACCACCAAACCCTACAGTGTCAATACGATAACGCCCCTCATTTGTTTCACCGTCATTAATTATTAACATATCGCCATCTTGAACACCGCCAGCAAAAAAATCAACCGCGGCGCTTGAAACATATTGAATTCCAATAGACTGATATGAAACAGCATCAGTTCCGGATACATCAATGGCTTTCGGTTTTTCATATAGATAAACACCGAGTGCTGGTGCTCCGCCGTCATCGGTCAACTCAAACACTATTTCCGCACTATCAATAGAGCCTCCACTGCCCCGGTTTGTAAATCCTACATAAAAATAATCGCTTGGCGTCTCTAATTGTGCAGAACCAATACCACTTTCGGAATAAGAATTTTCCGGATCCGTAACACCATTTGAATCATAAACCAATGAGGGTATTATTGAAACCGCTACCCCAATAAAATCCTCTTGTATTGAAAAACCAGCTCCAGTAAAATTATTTCTTATTCGTGCAAGAGGGTATGCATTTACATACAAATATTTAATAGGATCATATAATGTTCCTCTTAATATATCTTCTGATATTTTTGCCCACAATCGCCCGTATGCATTTAATCCTTGAATCCAGACCGCGGGCCTTGCTGAAAGCGTATCTAAAATATCAGTATTTGCTACAATAATTTGTATTGGATTATTATAATCACCATCACCGTTATCAACTACAGGTGAATCATAATAATCATGTAGACCGGATGTAGGATCTACAACACCACCAACTTTTTCCAGTCCCACTCCAGCTTTATGTATTCCAACTGTCGAAGGATTTACATCACCAATAACAATCGGAAATGGTTTCCCAATATTTATGTCCGGTGCATCCGGAAAAACATCCTCTGTGATAACTTCCCAGGGAATAGTTATATTTTGACGATGTTCATCTTGTGTAAAATCAATAGTCATCAGCGTGTTATTTAGTGACCAGTGATTTACAATTACAGTACACACCTGAAACATGTCGCTGGTCAAGTCTGGAACTGGTTCAAAAGCGTATAATATTATTGCCTCGGCATTAGTTAGATTTTTCGTATTGTATCGCAGATTCAGCGTAGCGGAGGATGAATCAAATTTCAGAAATTCGTCGTTTGTAGGTTCACTTGCATCGGAACCATTATAATCGTTTTCACTGATGATAGCAAAACGAACTGTACCACCGGCATTATCTTCAATGAGCTTTCGTCCATGTTCATTGAGTCTAATTTCATTTGTATCAGTCGAGGAATATTCAGAGCTGTGCCAGTCCTCGTTTAGTATTTTACCGGTATATTTTGTATTGCCGGATTCGTGGCCGTCGAAAGCATCAAATATATTTCCGGTGTTCCACGCGGGCCAATCCCCTGCAAATAGATATAATTTAAAACCGGTCGTTGCGTTATTAGCAAGACCATCGACACTTATATGTGAGTATTCGCAAGAGTCCAGATCCGAAGGAATATCGACCTGTATGAAACTTCTACCGATACCCCACGATTCAGGTCCACCCAGGAAAAACGACCATCGGCCCACAATCATTGAAACGGTACCGAATGCTCCGCTGGACGCGCCCCTGATATCAGTGTAACTTTCACCAATGAGACCTTCCCGGACGACCCTTCCAGCTCCAATAATTCCAGATTCAGATTTCGGCTCTATTTCAATATTTGTACTGAGTCCGGACGATCTGCCAAGTTCAATATTACTGATTGTCACATTTGAAACAGTCGCTTTTCCGGCGAGCAGCGGTGAGTCCCAGGATATTGTACCACTTTGAGACAGGCGGTTTTCAAAACTCTCGCCGTCAATAGTAGCGGCCGCGGTACCAAGAAAAATATCCAGGTCCGGAAACCACACATATACACGCGGATCGTTTCCCGGTTTTAAATAACTGTCGGTTATATTAATAGGTAGTTCTCTCAATTTTTCTCCTGGAGTAAAACAGTTATTATCTTTTTTGATTCCCCGTCACGCCATTCGTTTCTGATTCTATTCACACTCATTAAATACACTGACCTAACAACACTATTATAATCAGTCCAGGCGAAAGCGTTAATTGTGCCGTTGATAAATGTACTGCTGATAAATTCCTTAAAATCATCAAAGTCACTTTCAGAAACACTCGATTCTGGAAGTATAAACGAGTAGTTGTAACTAATAACCGACTCGCCCTGGCTTTGAACTATCGGTTTTTTATCTTTCGTCTTTACAGTTAACTGATTGAGATCGAGAGAACTCTCGCTACCTTCGACCAGTTCACCGTCGAAAGCCAGCGTCTTCGTGGATCCGCTCGAATTTGTATATGAAAAAGTCTCGGCCATAATTCAAAAATTCTCCTTCATAATATTAAATTATCACCAAACCATCATTGATAAGTTTTTGTATCGTTTCAGCGAGTTGAAACCGGTCCATCATTTGCATGCCGTCCAGTTCCCTTTCACTCGCGTGGATATGTACGGACGATTTATCAATAAAGGTATCACCGCCGCTTGCTGTATTAACATTCGGTACAATCGTTCCATTTATATTCGGCACAAATAGCTCTGGTCTTTTTTCTCCGACTATATACGGCTTTCCGGCAGATACCGGTCCTCCGGAAGCACGGAAACCCAGTGTAGATTTTAAAAACGATCCAAAACCACCCTGTGCGGCGCCGAATGTACCGCCCGATAATATATTTAAAATAGCGAACTTTGCAGATTGACCGATAAGATCAGCCACCATACCCGTCAGCATATTTGAGAAACCACTCTTTATACCCTGCCAGACGCCTTCGGCAGATTGTAATGAATTACTGAGTGTAAAACCTATCGTATCACCGAGCTGCAACCACCCGTTATTTAACTCTTTAACAGATTTAGTCGCTTTACCCGTTGTATCATCCATTGCATTTAGACCGGTCTGTGCTGCATTCAGAAAATCATTACCTTTTTGTTTTCCACCTAATCCACCGCCGCCTTGACCAGCGAACTGCCCGATCTGAGGACTACCTATTCCAGACGGTGAATGTAATCCTAAAAATGGATTTCTTGTAGGAAATGCAGAATCTTTCGGCAGTTCAGGTTTTAATACCGGTACCACTGGTATCGGTGCCGGTGTCGAATTACTGGGAGAAGGTGAGGATCCACTCCTGGGAACAGGTAACTTTGTCGACAGAAAAGATCCCGAAACTCCAAAGGATCCACTCCTGACAGGGGCGGCGCCCGGCACACCAATCGAGACCTTTCCCATCAAATCAATGATAAATTTTATATTTTGGGCAATTGTCACAAGGTTTTCTGCAACCTGTAACGTACCTTTAAAAACTGATGAAAACGTATCTTTATGATCGAGCAGAGAATCAAGTTCATCCGCAAGCCCCCCCAGCCATTCGGCGGACCTGACCTTCACAAGTTCTTTATTAGTTTCGAGCCACTGGTTGCCAACATCCACCCATTCTTTTAAT
>SDBT01011708.1_pt1 | contig 14105 bp, 12 predicted proteins | sample 2277101 | NCBI WGS metagenome assembly SDBT01 (sample SAMN10404973, study PRJNA504765) | marine sediment metagenome | isolation source: marine sediment core GS10_PC15, 103 cmbsf | place: Arctic Ocean: Southern Knipovich Ridge | collected 2010 | reverse complement strand
CAGAGGACCAGTTATCTCTGGCCATCGGAAGAGAAGGGCAGAATGCAAGGCTGGCGGCAAAACTGACTGGCTGGAAAGTTGATATAAAAAGCGATGCCCAATTTGAGGAAGAACTGGATGAAGCCAGGATCGAAAGAGTAAAAGACATAGATGAAGACGCGGAAAAAGAAAAAGACGGGGAGAAAGAAAAGAAAGAGAAAAGTTGATTTCTACCAGCAGGATAGCTATTATTAAAAATTGATCGATTAGGAAGTGGTTTATATTAAAGTTTTTGAATTAGCTAAAAAAAATAACCTTACATCAAAAGAAATCATTGCTGCCTGTAAAAAAATAGGCATTGATGCAGGAAGTTCCAGGTCAGTACTGGATCCGGGGCAAGTCAATAAGGTTTTAGCTTTTTTAAAAAAAGCAGGTAAAGCTGCGGATGGCCCAAAAAAAAAGTCCGGGCAAAAGGTAAGCAGCGGGGATAAGAAAAAAACAGCCGCAAAGGCAAAGGGTGGATCAAAAGCTGCATCAAAAACTTTAAAGAAGGCAGGAGTGACTGCTAAAAAGAAAGTGGAAACAAAACCCAAAACTGCTGCTTCAAAGTTAAAAACCAAAGATAAGGCAAAAGAAGACAAAAAGGCTGCAGTAAAAACAAAATCGGGAGATAAGGTCGCGGGTAAAGCAAAAGCTAAAACCAGGCCAAAAGCTAAGATAGCTGCTAAAACTGCTAAAAAAGTTTCAACTCCAGAAAAAATAAAAGACAAGGAGAAACCGTCAGGCAGTAAAGATATTACGGTCAAGACTACCGGGAAGGCAGGAACCAGTAAAGCAGTTGCCGGGAAAACAGAAAAAAAGTTTGGGTGGGAAGAAGAAAAGAGGATCAATATTCAGAGTGTCTTGAAAAAAGAGCTGGACAAAGAAGAAAAAAGTGGAAGGCTCAAGGCGAAACTCTTTCAGAAAAGAAGAAAAGATACTTTAAAAGAGAAACAAAAAGATAAAGCTGCCTTGAAGAAAAAACCGGGTGCCCTTAAAGAAAAATTAGAGAAAAGGCCGGAGATAAAAAAAGTGATCGAGATACCCGAGGGGGTCACCATAAAGCAGCTGTCAGAAAGAATAAGCAAGCCCTCCAATGAGATGGTCCAACTCTTATTTAATATGGGGGAGACCATAACTGTAAACCAATCCCTGACCAGGGACCTGGTGGAATATCTCTCACATGAGTATGATTTTAAATATAATATTATTGGCTTTGAAGAAAAATTAGATGAAGTATACAAAGATTCTGAAGAGGACCTGGTGCCAAGGGCACCTATTGTCACCGTAATGGGCCATGTGGACCATGGAAAGACTACTCTTCTTGATGCTATCAGGAAAACAGAGGTGGCTGAAAGTGAAGTTGGAGGCATAACGCAGAATATAGGGGCCTACCAGGTAATTTATAATGACCGGAAGATAACCTTTATCGATACCCCCGGGCATGAAGCCTTTACTTCTATAAGGGCAAGAGGAGCCAGCGTCACAGATATTGCGATAATACTGGTAGCTGCAGATGATGGGATAATGCCCCAGACTGTTGAGGCAATAGACCATGCCAAAGAAGCCGGGGTGCCGATGATAATCGCCATAAATAAAATAGATCTTCCCAATGCAGACCCGGGAAAAGTAAAAAAGAGCCTGACCGAACATGATCTCGTACCCGAAGAGTGGGGCGGCGAGACTATATGTGTAGAATTATCCGCTAAAAACAAGATCAACCTGGATGAGCTTCTTGAAATGATACTGCTTGTAACTGATTTAAATGAAATAAAAGGAAATCCCAATGCTGAGGGCACAGGAGTCATAATCGAATCAAAATTGGATAAGGGCAGAGGTCCGATCGGGACCCTGATGGTAAAAAGAGGGAATATCAAGGTAGGAGATTCTTTTATAGCAGGAAATATTTCTGGAAGGATCAGGTCCATCAAGGATGAACATGGAAGAGATCTCAAGGAAGCAGTCTTATCGCAACCTGTTGAGATCGCAGGCTTTTCTTCAGTACCCGGGGAAGGAGATAAATTATTCATCGTTAAAAATGAAAAAGTTGCTAAAGAACTTTTGAAAAAAAAGACATATGAAAGAAAAATGCAGCAAATCGTCCAATCCAGAAGGGAAATAACACTGGAAAATCTTGTAGAGATCTCAAAAGAAAGTGAGCAGAAAAAATTAAAATTAGTACTTAAGGCAGAATCCGAAGGTTCGGTCGATGCAGTAGATAAATCACTGGCTGCTATAGATAATGAAAAGATAAAGATAGATATAATACATAAGGCAGTAGGGTCGATCACTGATAGTGATGTCCTCTTAGCTGCTGCTTCCAGAGCCATAGCAATCGGTTTTAGGGTAAATCCAACTCCAAAGGCAAAGGAACTAAGCAAAAAGGAAAAAGTTGAAATAAGGACCTACGAGATCATATACAAATTGATAGACGATATAACCCTTGCTTCAGAGGGGCTGCTTGAACCGGAGATCAAGATCATAGAAAAGGGCAAAGCAGAGGTAAGAGAAATATTTAAAATGTCTAAATTAGGAATAATAGCCGGTTCATATATCACAGAAGGAGCAGCTGAAAGAGGAGACAGGATAAGAGTTTTAAGAGACGGGGAAGTCATCCATGAAGGAAAAATCCATTCCCTGCACAGGTTTAAAGAAGATGTTAAAAAGGTCTCCTCCGGTTATGAATGTGGAGTAAGGATAGAAAGTTACCAGGATATAGCAAAAGGCGATATCCTGCAGTTCTTTGAAGAAAAAAAAGGTTAGCGGTCTGGTAGTGGTTTCAGGTGGATAGAGGGAAAAAAACAGAAATCGATTTAAAGAGAGAGATCGGCTTCATCATCAACAATAAGGTAAAGGATCCCAGAATAGGATTTATCACCATAACTGGCGCAAGGCTGACTTCAGACTATAAATGGCTTGATGTTTTTATTAGCATCCTTGGAGACAAGAAAAAAAGAGAAGAAAGCCTGGCAGGGCTCAAGAACTGCCGGGGCTTTATCAAAAAAAACCTCCAGGAAAAATTTAAGCTCAAAGGTATTCCCGATATAAAATTCGTATATGACCAGTCAATCGACCAAGGGCTGAAAATAACAAAAATACTGGGTAATTTAAATAAAGAGAATCAGGAGTAGATGGATAGATCAGGTGGACCTAAAGAAGTCATATAAACAGGTATCGGAAATAATAGAAAGAAATGAAAACTTTTTAATAATAACCCATATTTTTCCTGATGGGGATGCGCTGGGCTCAATGGCTGCATTATACAGCCTGCTTTTTCAATCTAAAAAAAATGTTTTTATGCTAAGTGAAAGCGATCTCCCCTATCAATACAATTTTTTGCCATTTTTTGGTCGGGCCGTAAAGGGCCTGGAGGACATCAGGGTTCCCCAAAAGGATGAAGATAAGTATATCTGTTTTTGCCTGGATTGTGCAGATGAAGGGAGGATAGGATCAGATTTTGATTTGATCAGGAAAATATCAAAAACTATTATAAATATCGACCACCACGGGGGCAATAGCAATTTTGGCGGTATCAATATTGTAGATAAGGACAAAGCAGCGACTTCCGAGATCCTGTATGAATTGATCTCAGGAAATTTTCCGGGTTTCTTAAATTATGATATAGCTGTAGGAATATATGTGGGGATACTGACAGATACCGGTAGATTTCAATATTCCAATACTACATGGAACATCCATAAGATTGCAGCCGAACTGTTAAAATTAGGGGTTTCTCCAATTGATGTGTATTTTCATATATATGAAAATGACCCTATAGACAGGTTTAAGCTGCTCCAGAAGGTGTTTCAGAGAATAGAATATGACTCCGGTCTGGGATTATTGTACTCCTATATTCTTCAGGAGGATTTTGTAAAACTGAAACTGCCTTTTTCTTCCCAGGAGGGGATCATTGAGATCCTGCGAAGTGCAAAAGGAGTAAAGATCACTGTTTTGATAAAAGAAATCGAGAATAATAGCTATAAATTAAGCCTAAGGACTTCAGATAAAAATATTAACCTGTCTGAAATCGCAGCAGATGCTGGCGGGGGAGGACATAAGAATGCAGCGGCATATAGCTATAAGGGAAGCCTGGAAGAGGTTATTTCAGGATTAAAAAAAATCTTAAAAACTTCTGACTAAGACAATGGAATCAAAAATAAAATCGCATATTCTAGAAAATTTTCATGGAATTATTTTAATTAATAAAACTTCCGGCATAACATCTTATGATGTTTTAAGAGAGTTAAAGAAAGTTTTTTTTTAAATAAAATCGGCCATGCCGGAACCCTCGATCCCCTGGCACAGGGATTGCTTATCGTACTGATAAATAAAGCCTCTAAATTATCCAATTATTTTTTAACCTTAGATAAAGAATATATTGCTGTTATCAAACTGGGTATAAAGACCGATACACGCGATATTAGCGGCAAGATCCTGGAGACCAGAAAAGTGGAAAAATTAAATGAAACAAAAGTAAAAGATATCCTGGAGGGTTTTGAAGGAAGACAGGAGCAGGTTCCGCCGATGTATTCAGCGATCAAATTCAAGGGTAAGCCCCTGTACAAGATAGCCAGGGCCGGCGGGGAAGTCAAAATAAAAAAAAGGACCATAAATATTTCAAACATTCAGTTTATTTCCATGGAAGGCGATCTGTTGAATATCAGTGTCCGCTGCAGCAGTGGGACCTATATAAGGTCACTGGCCCATGATATTGGACTGGTCCTTGGTACAGGTGGTACCCTGCAAAAATTAAACCGGACCAGGATCGGGAATTTTTTCCTGAAGGACAGTATAGAAGTCCAGGTACTGGTAAAAGAGAAGCCGGCCGGAAGACTCCCCTGGAAGCAGGCATATATCATTCCAACAGAGGAAGCATTGGGAGAAAGCCATGATGTTTATATTAAGGACGGATTTATAAAACTCATTCAAAACGGGCAGCCTCTTGCTGGAAAAATGATAGACGAAGAGAAGTCTTTACTTCCTGACAGCCTGCAGGAGGGAGATTTCATGATGATAAGGGATATGGAAGGCAGGCTTCTGGCAATTCACAAGTTTTTATGTGGAGAAAGAAAGACCGCAGAAATAGATAGAGAAAACAAAAAGAATATTTCAAAAAGTATTGTAATTTTTTAGCAATAAAATACAATCTAGTGGTTTTAATTTTAATATTAATCATTTGCTTTGAAAAGGACCATATTGGCAAAAATATTAGAACTGGAAAGAATAAAAGCCGGATATTTTATAGATAAGCCCCTGTTTGCAGTCATAGGATTTTTTGACGGGGTACATCTGGGCCATAGAAAAATCATTGAGGCCTGCACCCTGAAAGCACAAAAGGAAAATGGGACGAGCCTGGCATTGACTTTTGATAAACCACCGCTAAATGTAGTGAAAAGTAAATTGTTCAAAAAACTTATATGCTCATTTGATGATAAAATAGGGCTCATAGAAGATCTTGGAATAGATTTTATAATAAAAGCCAAGTTTGATTCAGAGTTTTTAAAGCTGAAGGCAGATGAATTTTGTAAGAATATCCTGGTAGGCAAGTTTAACATTAAAGAAATATTTGTTGGTGAAGGTTTCCGTTTCGGCTACAGGGGAGCCGGTGATGTAGATCTGCTTAAAAACTGTTTAGAGGCCAGGAAAGCCAGGGTAAATATTATTCCCCTTCAAAAAATCGAGGGAGAGACCATCTCCAGCACTAATGTAAGGAAGTATTACAGGGAAGGTGATGTGGACGCAATAAAAAGAATGCTGGGAAGATATCCGGGTGCTTCCGGGATCGTGGTCGAAGGTGACAGGAGGGGAAGACTATTGGGATTTCCTACTGCCAATATAGATATTTTCCATAATTATGTCACATTAAGGGATGGGGTATATCTGGGGAAGGTCAAAGTAGGCACATTACAGGGCAATGACCTGCCTGCCATCATAAATGTCGGGGACAACCCTACCTTTAGAGGGACCAGAAAATGGATAGAGGCTCATATAATTGATTTTAACAAAAATATTTACGGCAGCAAAATAAGCATTTCATTTTTTAACAGATTAAGAGAGGAAATAAGATTTACAAATAAGGAAGAACTTATACTGCAGATAAAAAAAGATTACCAGTATGCAAAAAAATACTTTGATCTATAAGACTTGACCATTTTATCCGGGCCTATCAACAGGAATGGTCCAATAAGATGATGTGTGTTCTAATTGTAATTATAAAATAGTTATGATAAATTACTTTATGAATGTTTTAAGGGAGGTGAAAATATAGCTGATGCTGTTAAAAGAGGATAAAAAAAAGATAATAGATGAATTCAAGGTACATGATAATGACACAGGTTCAACAGAGGTTCAAATAGCTATTCTTACTAATAAAATAAATAAGTTAAATGAACATTTGAAGAATAATAAAAAGGACCATCATTCCAGGAGAGGTCTTGTGATCATGGTTGGAAAAAGAAAAAGACTGCTGGGATATTTAAAAAATAATGAAGCAGGCCAGTATAAGAAGTTGATCAAGGAATTAGGTCTAAGAAAATAATTTCACCTACTTCAAACCCTGATTATTATCCAGGCAATAAAATAACAAATTGATTTTGGTAAAGGAGAAATGTAATAAAGGATATGGAAAAGAAATGTGAAATAAATATTGGTGAAAAGAAAATGGAGTTCTCCACCGGTAAAATGGCTAAACAGGCAAGTTCAGTACTGGTAAAATTTGGCGGTAACGGTGTTCTGGTGACTGCAGTGATGAGTAAGAAGCCTTCTGAAAATATAGATTTTTTCCCGCTGACAGTGGATGTTGAAGAAAGGATGTATGCTGCAGGGAAAATACCTGGTGGATTTTTCAAAAGAGAAGGCAGGGCAAGCGAGAAAGCAATTCTTAGTGCAAGACTGACAGACAGGCCGCTCAGGCCATTATTTGATAAAAATATGAGAAATGAAGTCCAGGTGATCGCCACAGTCCTTTCAGTCGATCAAATAAATCCTTATGATATATCAGTTATTAATGGGGCTTCTATGGCCCTGTATTTGTCTGATATACCATTTGAAGAACCCATAGGTGCCGTCAGGGTAGGGAAAATAGAAGATGATTGGATCATGAATCCAACATATGAAGAACTGAAAGAGAGCATTATAGATATAGTGGTCGCAGGTACGGAAAATGCCATACTGATGGTTGAAGCAGGAGGCAGGGAAGCTTCGGAAGAATTGGTAATAGAAGCCATAGAAAAGGCCCACGCGGAAATTAAAGGGATAGTCAACACCCAGAGAGAGTTTCAAAAAATTGCCGGAGTAGAAAAAGTTGCAGGCTCTAAATTTGAAGCAGATGCAGAAGTGGATAAAGAAATCAGAAACCTGGCAGAGGTAAGGCTGCAGGAAATCCTGGACAAAGTAGTCAGCTATTCTGAAGACGAAGAAAACAGGCATGTCCTTGATGATTCAAAAAAAGGATTTTTTGAGGACCAGGTCTCGATTTTAAATGATGAGATAATGGAAGGGCTGCTGGCAAAATTCCCGGATAATGTCGAAGATATCAAGGTCAGCTTGAAAGGGCTTGAAAGGGAACTGGTCAGGAAAATGATCCTGGACAAGAAAATAAGGCCTGATGGAAGAAAACCGGACCAGATAAGGAAAATAAGCTGCGAGGTCGGCCTGTTTCCCGAGACTACTCACGGCACGGGACTTTTTACAAGGGGAAAGACCCAGGCACTTAGCATACTTGCCCTTGGTTCGATCAGGGAAGCACAAAGAGTAGATGATCTTAGTGGAGATGAATTTAAGAGATATATGCATCATTATAATTTCCCACCTTTCAGCACAGGTGAGACCTGGTTCCTGAGAGGGCCAAAAAGAAGAGAGATCGGCCACGGTGCACTTTCAGAAAAAGCTTTAAGGCCGATGATACCAGACGAGGATAAATTTCCTTATGCCCTGAGGATGGTCTCAGAAATATTAGAATCAAATGGATCCACCTCGATGGCAAGTGTTTGTGCCAGTGCCCTTGCACTGATGGATGCAGGGGTTCCCATAAAAAATCCGGTCTCAGGTATAGCCATGGGGCTGGTCAAGGGAGAAGACGGTAGTTCTGCGGTACTTTCTGACATACAGGGTATTGAAGATTTTTACGGTGATATGGATTTTAAAGTCGCAGGCACTGAAAACGGGATAACTGCATTACAAATGGATATAAAGATGAAAGGGATAACTCTTGAGATCATAAGAGATGCTATAGGCCAGGCGCGGGAAGGAAGATTGCATATTCTGGGAATAATGCTGCAGACGATCCCTGAATCCAGGGAAGCTCTTTCAAAAGCTGCACCCAAGATAACGACTTTCAGGATACCAAAGGAAAAAATCGGTGAAGTGATAGGTCCAGGCGGGAAAAATGTAAAAAGCATTAAAGAAGAATTTGGGCTGGAAGAGATAGATATAAACGATTATGAAGGTGAAGGAATAGTATCGATCGTGTCCACTGATGCAGATGCCATAGCAAAAGCTAAAGAGAGGATTGAAGGATTGCTAAAATCGCCTGATGATATAAATGTCGGGGAAGAATTTATGGGATCAGTTGTCAATATAACCAACTACGGAGCTTTTATAAATTTATTCCCTGGTATTGATGGTCTGCTTCATATATCAAAAATTGCCAATAAGAGGATTCAAAATGTAGAAGACTTTTTAAAAATTGGTGATAAGATACCGGTGAAAGTAAGCAGTGTTGATTCCAGGACCAAAAAAATAGGTCTGGAGAGAACTGATATCTAAATATTTTTAGTAAGGTTGTTTTTAAAATAGGTGTATCACATAACTTAAAATTTGATAAATATGAGATTTCACGACTTGCCAGTGGAATCAAAGTGATCAGTGAATATATCCCTCATTTTAGATCTATTTCCTTGGGCTTCTGGATACCTACTGGTTCAAGAAATGAGAGTATAAATATAAATGGGATCACCCTTTTAATCGAGCACTTGATCTTTAAGGGTACAAAAAACAGGAGCTATAAGGATATAGCCATTGAATTTGACTCTATGGGAGCCGAGTTTAATGCTTTTACAGATAAGGAAGAATGCTGTGTTTATGTAGACTTCATTGATACTTATCTGGAAAAATGCACAGAATTATTATTCGACCTCCTGCTAAACCCATCTTTTTTGACTGAGCATATAAAAACTGAAAAAAAGGTGGTTTTTGAGGAAATAAAAATAGTAGAAGATAATCCTTCCGAAAAAGCAATGAATCATTTTTACAAAGCGATCCTGGGCAGCCATCCTCTGGGTTTTCCTATCCTGGGATCCAGGAAATCACTGAAGGAAATAAACAAGCCAAAGATACTTGACTATTTCAGGGATAAATTTGATATAAGCAATATAGTGATCTCTGCTGCTGGAAATATCACACATAAGAAACTGGTAAATGTAATAAATTATAGCCTCGGGAAGCTTCGCAGTGGAAAGAAAAGCCTTTTTCGAAAGAAAAAGGGCCCGGCTGGCCTTTTTAACAGTGATAAGATCCCTGAAAACAATAAGGTCAAGAAGATATATAATAGTAAGAACAAAGCAGCGCATATTTGTATCGGAAACCTTGGATGCAAGAGAAATAGTAGTGATAAATATCCCCTGTTTGTCCTTACAAATATACTCGGGGGAAGCATGAGCAGCCGGCTGTTCCAAAAAATAAGGGAGGAGAAGGGCCTTGCATATTCAATATACAGCAGCAATGCCCAGTATCTTGATACCGGAGTAATAATTATTTACGCGGCATCCTCTCCAGCGAATGCACTCAGGATCGTTGAAATGATAAAGAGCGAGATCTCAAGCATAAATAAAAACGGTATAAATGAAACCGAACTTGACAGGGCGAGAGAGAATATAAAAGGAAGTATAGTATTGAGTGTGGAAGATATAAGTTCCAGGATGTTCAGGCTGGGGAAAGGACTCCTATTTGATAAAAAGGTTTTGACTATTGATGCGATATTAAAGAAAATAGATAAAGTAGGAATGGATGATATCGATCTGGTAGCAAAAAAATACTTAAAACTTGATAACCTGAATATAATAATAACAGGAAAGTCTATCAGGGGAGGATTATGATAAAAAAAATCGTTATGTTTGGGATCTGTGGAAATATGGGAGCGGCCATTTCCAGGGAACTTATAAAAGAAAAGGACCTGGAACTTGTGGCAGGTTTCGATATAAATAATATCGGGAAAGATCTTGGAGAATTTCTAACCGGGAATAAAAGCGGTTATAATATCTATGGTTCTTATCCGGAAATAAAAAAGATAGCCCCGGATATGATCATTGATTTTACAGTGGCAAATTCTGCAAAAAAAACTATAGACTGGGCCATTGAGAATAATATTAATATTATTGTAGGGACCACCGGATTTAGTAAAGACGAACTAAAACAGATCGAAGAAAAAGCTGCCGGGTCCAAAAGCAAGACCCTGATCGCCCCGAATTTTTCTATTGGGGCAGTATTGATGATAAAGATATCCAGGATGATAGCAAAATACTTTGATAATTGTGAAATAATAGAACTTCATCATGATAAGAAGAAAGACGCTCCTTCAGGCACTTCTATATCTACTGCAGAAGAGATAAGCAAGAGCAAAGTGTTTGGCAGTGATAAGTTCAAGGATGATGAGACTGAGTCCATTGAGGGAAGCAGGGGCGGATTCAGCAATGGCATACATATACATAGTATCAGGCTGCCGGGTCTTCTGGCACATCAAAATATTATTTTTGGCACAAGAGGACAGACCTTGAGCATAAGGCATGACAGCATGGACAGACTGGCATTTTATCCCGGGATCATGCTTGCCATTGATAATCTTGACAGGCTTCCCAATTATACTTTCGGGCTTGAAAAATTAGTTGAGATCTGACATGAAACACGATCCTCGCTGTTTTATATATAAAAAGATTATTATGGAGGTAAGAAAATGGCAGACAACTCCGGCTTTGGTAGATTGATCACAGCTGCTGTGTCCCCGTTTGATAAAAATTATGGCCTGGATATTAAAGCATTCCATGATCTGGTCGAGCACTTGATTGAAAATGGAAGTGACGGAATACTTATTTCCGGGACAACAGGAGAATCTCCGACCCTAAGCGACCAGGAAAAGATCGATTTATTTAAATATGCAAAAGATAATTTTGGAGACAGGATAAAGATAATTGCCGGTACCGGCTCAAATGATACCAGACATTCGGTAGAGCTTTCAAAAGAGGCAGAATCGATCGGTGTAGACTGCCTTCTGCTTGTGACTCCTTATTATAATAAGCCTTCACAGCTGGGCATGTACAAGCATTTTGAAAAGATTGCAGGGGAAGTCAGTTTACCCATTATTCTCTATAATGTACCTTCAAGGACTTCATGCAATATTGATTCCGGGACATGTATTGAACTGTCTAAGATAGATAATATCCGGGGAGTAAAAGAAGCAAGCACTAATTTCAGGCAGATCTCAGAAATAATCAGCGGTACTGACGATAGTTTTCTTTTATATAGCGGAAATGATGGAGATACATTACCGATACTATCTCTGGGAGGGACCGGAGTCATAAGTGTTGCCTCACATATTATCGGCAGGGAGATCAAAGAGATGATGGCCCATTTCCAGGAAGGCAATATAATGGAAGCATCAAGGGCACATAACAGGCTCCTGGAGGTATTCTACGGTATATTCATTGTGACCAATCCGGTACCCATTAAAGAGGCATTAAACTTAAAAGGCATACAAGCGGGCCCCTGCAGGCCGCCGCTGTATCCCATGAGCGATAAAGAATGCGAGATTTTTACAAATATTTTAAAAAGACACAAAATAATCGGTTAGATAGGCAAACCAAAGAATAAAAAGGTGATTATGGCCAAGAAAAATAGTTTAAAAATGATACCGCTTGGAGGGCTGGATGGTATCGGCAAAAATATGATGGTCCTGGAAAAAGATAATAAGATGATAATCATAGATTGTGGATTGATGTTTCCAGATGAAGATATGCCGGGCATAGACTATATAATCCCTGATTTTTCATATATCAAGAAAAATGCAAACAAACTGATAGCAATAATTTTAACTCATGGGCACGAGGACCATATAGGGGGCCTGTCTTTTCTTTTTAAGGAAATAAGTGCACCTGTTTATGCTACCAGGCTTACCCTGGGCCTGGTAAAAATAAAGATCGCCGGCCCGGAAGATCCGGAGGGAAAGAAATATATTGAGATCGATCCTGATGTTCCCCTGGATATCGGCCCTTTCAATATAGAATTTTTCAGGGTCAACCACAGTATACCTGATGGGGTGGGATTGATAATAAATACAGATATAGGGACAATAATCCATTCAGGTGATTTTAAATTTGATTACAGCCCGATCGATGGAAGACTGACACAATTTTCAAAAATAGCGAGGGCTGGCGACAATGGCGTCCTTGCCCTATTATGTGACAGCACCAATGCTGAAGAAGCAGGATCCACTCTCCCGGAGAGAGATGTCGGGAAGGTCCTGCTTGAGGAATTTGGGAAAGCCGGCAATAGGACAATCGTTGCTACATTTTCATCCCATATCCACAGGATCCAACAAATTTTTGATGTTGCGCACAAGCTTGGCAAAAAGGTCGCAATTTCAGGAAAGTCCATGTTGAAGACCATAAAAATATCAGTGGAACTTAATTATTTAAAGGTTCCAGCAAATATTGTGATCCCCATAACAAAAATTGATGAATTTCCCATAAAGGATATTGTGATACTCTGCACGGGAAGCCAGGGAGAACCCCTTTCGGCCCTGAACAGGATGGCTTTTGGAGAGCATAGAAGAGTAAATATCATGAATGGTGACAGGGTAATAATCTCTGCATCCCCGATTCCCGGAAATGAAAAGGCAATATCTAATACTATAAACCGCCTTATTAAGCAGGGGGCAGATGTCTCTTATGAATCGATTGCCAGCGTGCATGTATCCGGCCATGCTGCACAGGAAGAGATCAAGCTTATGATCAGGCTGGCCAGGCCGAAGTATTTTATTCCCATCCATGGTGAAGATAAACATAAGGTCCAGAATGCCCATATAGCGGAATCAATGGATATTGATGAAAAGAACATTATCCTGGCACGGAACGGTGATATCATTAAAATGAACCTGAACATGTGCAGAATATCAGGTAATCTGGAACCAAAGACTATATATATAGACGGTGCAGGAGTGGGCAATATAGAGGATATGATGCTAAAGGACAGGAAGGCATTGTCCAGGAATGGAATTATTTTTGTAGTCGTGGGAATAGATATAAAAAATAAAAGGATAATATGTGATCCTGAGTTTACATTGAAAGGAATAATTTTTATAAAAAATTTGAAGGAAATATTAAAAAAAGCATCCAGGGTGACAAAGGATTCTGTTGCTTCCTGTTTTAATAATAATATTCTTGAAATAAATATGATAGAAAAATCTATTAACAGCAAGCTTGAAAAATTCATTTTCAAAAAAATCAGGGCCAGGCCTATAATTATAACTAAAGTCATAGGCACACAGGCAGCACTTTTAAAAAAATGATCTTCCTTAAAGAAAATGGCCTATAGGAAAACCTGATGACAAAAAGAACAAAGCAAAATAAAAGAAATAATAATAAAGCAGCAAACAGGAAAACCAGGAGATATGTCAGGAGAAGAGTAGAAGTATACAGCATTTTGCTGATAATGCTCTCGATTTTACTATTTATCAGCGTATTCGTCCCTTCGAGTGCGGGTCTGGTAAATGAGTCTGTTAATAATTTGCTGTCCCATATTTTTGGAGTAGGGAAGTATTTGATCCCGATCCTGCTGCTAATATGGGGAATAAGTTTTTTTATCAAGAGGATAAGGTATCTGCCTTCAAGGTTCGGGTGGGGTTTCTTCCTTTTGTTTTTCTCAGTCCTGGGGATACTCAGCAATGACCTGAATTATGAAAATATTTTTGATGATATCCTGGTAAGTACAAGGGGAGGGATCACAGGCGCATGGATCTTTTATGGATTATCCAGATTATTCGGGAATGCCGGATCAATAACGATCCTGTCAGTATTTATAATTATATCTATATTGAT
>SDBT01011707.1_pt1 | contig 14105 bp, 16 predicted proteins | sample 2277101 | NCBI WGS metagenome assembly SDBT01 (sample SAMN10404973, study PRJNA504765) | marine sediment metagenome | isolation source: marine sediment core GS10_PC15, 103 cmbsf | place: Arctic Ocean: Southern Knipovich Ridge | collected 2010 | reverse complement strand
AGGAATTGCAAAAGATAACTTTTCTACTCAAAAAGATCATGTTCAAACCAATCATAATCGTCCTTTAAGCACACAAGCTATCAAAGGACATGGCGCCTTGTCGGAAAAAAATGTTTTCGCAGGGGGTCTTACAGCGGAGTTAAAAAAACAACTCCAAAAAGAGATGAGTGAGGCAGTGAAGGCTCGATAAATACAATCGAGGTAACCCAATGTCTTCAATTACAACCACGAGTGTCCTCCCGGCGCCCGTTCAACAGAGTTTTTCTTACAAATTACTCTCCGTTGCTGTTCCATACATGATCCACAACATTCCTGCGATGCTTAAGCATATGCCAAGAAATGGTGGAACAACGCTTAGAATGCGTAGGTATAACCCGCTAAAAACAGCTACAGTTCCTTTAGGAAATACAGGCGTAACCCCTCCAGCTCAACAACTGACCGCAATCAATATTGATGCTGAGATGGACTTTTACGGCACGTATATCATCTTAAATGAGCAAGTAACTTTGCAAAACCAAGACCCTGTTTTAAATGAAGCAGCACAAAGATTAGGTGTATCTCTACGTCAAACAGAAGACGAACTGACTAGAAATATGCTGAATTCAACGGCTTCTTTTATCAATGCAACAGGCGGTACTAACGGCGATAACCCAACAGAAATCACTAGATCTGATGTGGATATTGTTATTAGAACGCTGGCAACAAACAATGCATACACTATAGCTGACAATATCGAAGGCGAAGACCGTTTTGGCACCGCTCCGGTGCGCGATGCTTATTTTGCATTAGCGAACACGCAGCTTATAGGAGATCTAGAGCAAGTTCAAGGATTTATTGCAAAAGCGCAATATCCCTCACCTATGGAATCCCTCAGACAAGAATGGGGATCGATTTCTAATTTACGATTCTTACTTTCTAGTATTGGAGCAGAAGATCCAGGTATTTCCGCATTAGGAAGAGCTGTTTTCGGAATCTTTTGTGTCGGAATGGAAGCGTATGCTGTTGTCGAACAAGATGGCTATAGTGCTCAATTTATCTATAGACCCCCTATCTATGACGGTCCTTTAAGCCTCAATGCTTCGGTCGGATACAAATTCGCTCAAGTTCCAAGAATCACAAATGATGCTTGGGTCATTAATTTACTTGTAACTTTATCATAATCAACTATTTAGGAGAAACAAAAAATGGACAATACAATAATACAACAAGGAAACTTTACCTCGACTGGTGAAGCAGAAATATTAGATATTCGATCAGATGTAGATTGGATGGAAGTGATCAATGATACCCAATTTGCAACGACTCAAACTCCAGGACGTGGAGTCAAATTTGAATGGCAAAGAGGATTGGCTCCTGCAGCTTCCTGGGTATATGCCAAAGAAAATGCATCCAATGCATTGATAGCAAATAAAGTGCTAAAAGGTGGCTTTACTCTTATTCCGAAAGGACCAGGACTCAAAATAACAGGAACGACGATTACAAAAGCATCGCCTCCTGTATGTACAGCTACAGCGCATGGTCTTTCTGATGGAGATTTGGTCTTATTGACAAATCTTACGAATATGGTTCAACTGCCGCTGATTTTATTTTCAATTGGAAATGTAACTACGAATACATTTGAGTTGATTTTCTTTGATACAAATACAGCGAATTTTGTTGCAGAGACTGCTTTTGAAGTGCAATCCTTTCCGGATTTTACTTTCAGACCTTCTTTGAATTTTATTTCTAAAATTACAAAAGGCACCACTACTCAAGTGCAATTAACTGCAACTGCACCTCACATAGATTTTAATATTGGAGGTCAATTGCGATTTGGGATTCCAGCTCCCTATGGAATGCAAGAAATTAACAACCTGGTAGGAGAGATTTTATCGATAGATACTGCTACGAATACGTATACAGTCGCTATAGATTCATCTTCTTTTTCAGACTTTGCTTTCCCATCTTCACTCGCTTTCCCATCTAGTAAGGCGATTGTTACCGATATCGGCACGAGTGCTAATAATTCTTTAGATGCTACTGACAATTTAGCTTTTATAGGAATGGAATTAAGTGCAGGCATAAATGGTCCTGCTGGTTCTTCTGGAGATAAAATTTTCTGGAAAGCTGGTAAATCATTCAGTGTTACGAATGTATAATTTTAGGGGGTTAAATCCCCCTTTTTTAATAAGGAGAAAAAAATGACAACAACTATAACAACAACGACTACTACCCAAGACAAATCAAGACGCTCTATCAGCGCGAAAATGATGGCATCTATGAGAAAAAAAGATAATAAAATGGTAAAAGGCGTTTTTAGATGCTTTGAGCCTCGTGGAGGCAATATAAGTTTTTCATTCAAAAAATATGCAGGAGATGATGTAAAAAACTATGATATGACAGATGGTGATACCTATGATATCCCTTTAATGGTAGCCAAGCATCTCAATAACAATTGTTGGTATCCTAAACATGCACATGTATTAGATGCTAATGGTAAATCTTCTGTTGAAATTGGAAAAAAAGTGGATCGATGTTCTTTTGAAAGCTTAGAATTTCAATTAGAAGATGAAGATCAAGTGGAAGACATTGCGTAGATATGACAACTTGTTTTTCTAATCCTAGTCCAACTTTTCAGCCCACACTGAGAATTATAAGTGCTATTACAAATGACAATCCAGCATTGGTCACTACCACTATATCTCATGATTATATAACTGGAGAAATAGTAAGATTAAAAATTCCAAAAGGATTTGGAATGCAACAAGCGAATAATTTATTAGGAGTGGTTACCATAACCTCTCCTGATGAATTTACAATAGATATAAACACCACAAGATTTGAACCTTTTTCCCCTCCCTTTCCTCTTCCTACAGCATTTACATGCGCACAAGTAGTTCCTGTAGGAGAAATTAGTTCTTTATTAGCAGGAGCCACAAAAAATGTATCCAGAACAGGAGTGAGGTAATGGTTTTAAGCACCCTACAAGAAATTCGCACGAAGGTAAGAAGGCTGACAGCTCGGCCTTCTACTCAACAGATCACAGATGCTCAGATCAATGAGTATATCAATACCTTTTTTTTATATGATATGCCGGAGACTCTTCGGCTATTTTCTTTGCATACAACATTTGAGTTTATGACAACGGCAAATATCGACCAATATGATCTAACTAAACTAGAAATTACCGTCGGTGGAATCAATTATATTGCTTCTGATTATTACTATAATATCTCACCTCCTGTTTATATGGCCGGTTATCAAAGCTTTTGGTCACAGGATCGAGAACAATTTTTTAGAACGTATCCACAATTAGCTGAAATTACCTTTGATCTACAAGGAGCTGGAAATCCAGGGCCTTATACATTTAAATTAGCTAATTCTCCTATTTTACAATTCCAGGTCACTGTCGGAACCATTGATAATACAGGAGCTTCTATCAATGTGATCGATGTTCCTGAAAATAGAACCACAGGAAAATGGCAAATCATAAATGAAGAAATCGATGTTGTTGGATCGATCGATTATCTAACTGGAGAAGGAACGATCACTTTTTCAAATAGTATTCCAACGCAAGAAGAAATCACCGTCACAGCCGTTCCCTATCAGCCGAACAGACCTCAAGCCATGCTTTTCTATGACAACATTATTACTATTCGCCCAGTCCCCGATAAAGCCTATCTAGTGCAAATAGATGCTTATAGGTTGCCTACAGAGTTATTAAATGCAGGTGATAACCCAGAACTCAAGCAATGGTGGCAATATTTGGCTTATGGAGCTGCTAAAAAGATTTTTGAAGATAGCGGCGATATTCCGGGCGTCCAACAAATTATGGCCGGATTTAAAGAACAAGAAAAAATGGTTCTAAGAAGAACGATTGTACAACAAACAAACGAAAGGACAGCCACTATTTACACAGAGATGACGTCTTTTCCTTACGGAAACTTTCAAGGAAGGTTTTAAATGAGTACCTATTTTAATGATATCCCAAAAGAAGATGATAACCCCACAGATTCACAAGAACTAATGAAATCTAATTTCAATGCCATTTTCGATGCGCAAAATCGTAATCATGTTAATTTTTCTGATATTCCCAATTCAGGAAGACATGAGGTAATCGAAATACAAGAACAAACAGCTGATCCGACCCCCATTTCCGGATTTGCAGATCTATTTGTTAGGAGAACAGGAAGTCCTGTAAAACAAAATTTATTTTTCCTTGATGATGCTTCCAATCTATCTCAATTAACAAATAATTTTCTTGATGATACTGTAGGATTTATTATATTTCCTGGTGGTCTTCAATTCAAATGGGGAAAATCGACTGCTACTCAAGAATCTACGCAATCCATTCCTTATAATACAACAGCTTTTGGATCAAAAACAATCAATGTTCAAACTACTGTAAATAAAATAGATACTGCAGGAAGAGTAGTTATGTTAGATCAGAATATTCCTCCTACTGTTTCCGGATTTAATGTAGTAAATAATAATGACGGAAATGACATCGAATTTTTCTGGCTAGCAATAGGTATATAAATGCCTTCTTTACAACAATATCTAGTAGGTCCTTACGAAACAGGTGAGCAAAATAATATTGAACCTTGGCTTTTACCCGAAGATGCTTTTCGTCAATTAGAAGATGCCTATGTTTGGCGTGGAAGAGTAAGAAAGAGATTCGGCTATGAATTATTAGGTGGCTTAGATTTAAAATCCAGACTTCGAGTGCGAGTGGGTATTACGAATGGTTCAGGAAATCTTTCAGACAACGTTCCAGGAACCAAATTTAAAATAGGCCAAATGTTTTCTATTGGCACCGAGATATTCACTGTCAATAAATTGAATAGCGTAGGCCCTCCAGCACCCTCTGTCATGCTAGATACAGGGTCAGCTACTAAAGCAACATATGATACGGACAATGGAGATTTTGTTTTTGAAGGAGCTGATCCCAATACAGTCGTTTTCTTTTTTCCAGCTGATCCAGTTATGGGACTTCGAACTAGAGAAAGAGGGGACATTAATTTTGAAGATACTCTAGCCTTTGATACGCAATTTTCTTATCAACGAGTAGGGGATGCGTGGGAAAAAATAGTAAGCGCTGTATTAGGAACCGACATATGGACTGGAACGGATTCTCAATTCTTTTGGAGTACAAATTATACGGGGAATGCTCCTGAGGATACAAGTTTTTATACTGTTAATTTTAATCGCGCTGATCACATTCGTATTTTGCCGCAAGGATCTACAGATTGGTTCGATTTACGTGCACAAACCAATCTATTGGATGATCCAGATACAAATTTTTTAGATTCGTGCCGAATATTGATCGGATATAAAGATCGACTTCTTGCCTTAAATACGTTAGAAACGCAAGGGTCCTCTGAACTGAGTTTTCCTTGGAGGTGTAGATTTTCTCAAGAAGGAGATCCTACCGATCCACTTACTTCTTGGGTGGATGCTCCGGCCGGAAAGGGTGGATTTGTAGATGCACCCACTCGGCAACAAATCGTTACAGCGGATATTATTAAAGATCGTTTGATCGTATATTTTGAAAGATCTACTTGGGAGTTAGTAGATCTTGGCTTGAGTAGTACCCCTTTTAAATGGCAACAAGTGAATAATGAGTTGGGCTGTGAAAGCACATTTTCTGTGATAGGATTTGATGATTCTATTTTAGGAGTGGGAAATGTAGGGATTCATGATTGCAATGGAATCAATGTTAGAAGAATCGATCAAAAGATTCCTGATGAAGTATTTAAGATTCATAATCAAAATAAAGGCCCCGAAAGAGTATATGGAATCCGAGATTTTGCACCCGAATTGGTTTATTGGACCTTTCCTCCAGAAACACAAGAACCTACCTTTCCAACAAGAATTTTAGTCTATAATTATCAAAATAAAAGTTGGGCATTTTTCAATGATTCATTCACCTGCTTTGGTTACTTTCAGAAAAATTCAGACTTAACCTGGAAAAATGTAGGACAAACTTATCCTACTTGGTCTTCTTGGGATGCTCCTTGGAATTCAGGAAGGTTTCAATCCGCTTTTCCAGCTGTGGGCGCCGGCAATCAACAAGGATTTACATTCATAATCGATACCGATAATAATACAAATTCACAAAGTCTGCAAATTACAGATATGATCCCTCCGGATATTTTAAAGATAACAGATCATAATTTAAGTTTTGTTGATTTTATTCGATTAGAAGAGTTTCAAGGAACTATTGATCTAGATGAAGGAGTCATAGTTAAAGTAAAAAAAGTAGAAGATACAAATACGATTACTATCGATACAAATTTTACCGGGGTATATACAGGAGGAGGAAAAGCGAGACGAATCAGTAATTTCAATATTCTCACAAAACAATATAATCCAGGAACCCCTGTAGGAATCCAATTTAGATTCCCTTACATTGATTTTCTTTTAGATATTACAACGAAGGGACAACTCACCGTTAATTATCTGATTGATGCCTCTAAAGGAACCAATGTTACCGATAATACCCCTCCGGGAACTCTGCTAGGAAATAATATTCTTTTTACCAAATTTGAACAACTATTTGGAGACCAGAAAAATTCAATCTATACCTGGCATCGTTTCTATGTACAAGCCGCAGGACAATTTATTCAACTGCAATTAACGATGAGTGAAGAACAGATAAAAGATTTTGAAATTTCTGCTTCAGGATTCGCTATGCAAGCGATGTTACTCAATGTAGAAAGAGAAGGGAGGTTATTAAACTAATGTCATCAACCCCGTTTAATTTTCAGCCTGAGGTCTATTTATTTCCAGAACAATACAATGACGATTTTCGCCTTCAGCTTCGAAAATATCTGAATGATATCGCGACTGCTTTAAATGTAAAAGAAAATGGCTTTTATTTTGAAGAGGAAACGCCAACAGCTGGGATCTTTATTCCTATCGCTACTCCTACAAGTTCGGCCAATGTGCAATATCGTCCCATGTTTCGAGTGGTCGTAGATTTTGGAGCTCTTCCAAATAATGCAACAAAATCTGTTCCTCATGGAATCACTACAACTCAAAAATATTCTATCATTCGTTTAAGTGGAGTAGCTACTGATCCGGGTGCTACTACCCTTGATTCAGCGATTCCTATTCCTTTTGTGGGTAATAATCCGCTTGAGGTAGAAATGGAAATGGATGCAACCGACATACTTATAACAACCGGAATGAACAGAACAAATTATACGAGAACTTTTATTGTCATAGAATACATAAAAGAGATATAGATAAAAAAAAGAGGTAATACAATGACGACAGGCACTTTCATGAATAGTATTTTTAAGAATAACATTTTTAGCGCTATTGCAAGTATGTTAGGAGGCACTCCCGAACAGATTCAACAGGTTCCTAAATTTACGCAACCCCAACAAGAGATTTTTTCCCAATTGCAAACAGGAGCCGCAGGCGCTATTCCCGCTGGGTTTGAGCAGATTTTAGCTATGTTAACCCAAGACCCCGAGGCCGCTAAACAATTTGAAGCGCCTGCCATGAGACAGTTTCACCAAGAGATTATACCCGGAATTGCACAAAAATTTACTTCTCAATTTGGAACAGGGTCCAAAAGTTCATCTGGCTTTCGTCAAGCAATGGCAGCAGCTGGAGCCGGTCTTTCAGAAAACCTACAACTTCAAAGAGGAGAAAGAAGTGATCAAGCATTGAAACAATTGATGCAAATGGTAGGAGGGGCACTTACTCCTCAACATGAATCGATTATTCGTCCTAGACAACCCGGGCTTGTAGAAACAGGGATGAGCGGCATCTTACAAAATTTACCTGGACTAATAGCAATGATAGGAGGCAAAAAATGATACAAGTTATAGAAAAAACAGATCCTTTATCCTCCATAGGACAAGCAGCTGGAACCGGCTTATCAACAGGTCTTGAAATGCTTATCAATCAAAAAGTAAAAGATATGCAGAAACAAAAACTCATAGACATGGGTTTATCTCCGATCTTACTAGATCTTCCTCCTCAAATTGCAGGGCCAATAGCCAAACAACAAATGGCTCAACAAGGATTGGAGGCTTTCTTAAGGGGAGGAGAAGAAGTAGCTCCTGGAGAGGGAGTTCCTCAACAACAACAACAAGTTCCTCCAGTAGAAGGAGCACCATCCGTAGAAGGAGTGACACCTGTAGAAGGAGTTCCACCGACAATTGTACCTCCCACTACGGGCTTAAAGAGACACTCCGATGAGCAATTGGTTATTTCAGCTGGACAAGGTGGAAATGTAGGAGAAATTGCCAAAGCAGAATTACTACGAAGATCGCAAATCGAAAAGGTCTCTGGTAGAAAAGAAGAATCTAGATACAAAGCGAATCTTCCTTTATATCAAGCCGCTCAAAAGAAATTGCAGTCAGCAGAACTAGAAGATGCTTCGATTAAGCGTTTGATGACTTTAAATGAAGGGGGAAACCTTCCTGAGGGGATTGGAAGATGGAATGTAAGTTTTAAAGATGGAGAACTTCTAGTTCCTTTCGCATCACATCCCGATGCACAAGCCTTTGTCAAAACAATTAATGATTTTACTGTAAAAGCAAAGGACTCATTTGGAGCAAGAGTAACAAACTTTGAATTAGAACGATTTATGAAAAGATTGCCCGGCCTTTTGAATTCGGAAGAAGGTAGAAGAGTTATTCTTAGGCAAATGGAAATTATAACGGAATTAAATGTTATGAAAGATAGGGGAATCATCGATGTTTTTGATGCTAAAGGAGGTCTAAGAAATATCGATTATGATAGAGCAACCACCCTTGCAAAGAAGCAAAATAAACCGCAAATAGAAAAGTTAAGAAAAGAATATATCAACTTAAATTCAAGAAAATTAACGGAAGAAGCTCAAAAGAAGAAGACTTTAAAAAAAGTAGCAGAAGGAACTCCAATTACAAAAGATATAGTAAGGAAATTGATGGAAAAAACTGCAGGGGATGTTAAAAAAGCAAAAGAAATGGGGAAACAATTAGGTTATGAGCTCTAGTATTGATCTTTTTGAAGAAATAGCAAAGGAGATGAAAGAAAAACCGGTAGATCTTTTTGAAGAAATGGCGGAGGAATTTAAACCTCAACCTTCTTTTTTACAAAAAGGTCGCGAAGCTACTCGGGAGCAGGTTCAAGATATAGCTAAAGGCGCAGCTCTTGGAACTACTAAAAAAACTTTAGGAAGCTATGGAGATATTTTAGATTTTTTGGGTCTTCAAACCAAAGAGAGGCTTCCAGGGCATCAGAAACTCTTAGAAGCCCAATATTCAGCTCCTGATATTCTCCAACCATTTTTACAAGACGACGATATTTTGGGTAGATTTCACAGATTACCTTCGTCTGAAGACATAACTGATGTTTTAGAATCCTTAGGGGCGCAAAGAGAACGCCCAACTGTCGCAGGACGCATAGCCGAGCAAGCGGGGGCTGGCGTAGGGAGCGCTTTAGCTTTCCTGAATCCTGCTTTAGCACCGGCGTTTGGGGCCGGAGGTGCTGCAGGACAAACATTAAGAGAAGGGGGAGCTCCTGAATGGATGGCCACGATTGTTGATTTACTTGTAAGCGGGTGGGGTGGCCTAGCTGCAAAAGGAGTAAGAAAATTAGCCCCTCCTAAACCATCTGGTTTAAAAACGAGGACCTTTGAAAAGATTACCACATCTAAGACCCTTTTCCCTAAAACTATTAACAAGATAAACAGCGCTGTTGAAAAGGATTTCCATAAAATTTCTTCTTCATTACTGGGAAAGAATAAAACCGTTACAAATTTAAAAAATGTTCCCGATTTTAAAGATCAAGTGAGTAAAACTTTTCAAAAAGTAGAAGAATTAGCGGAAAAGTTACCTAAAAATATCCATACTACTCCCATCAAACGGGCCCTCAGAAAACAAATGGAAAAAAAGCCTCAGCGAGGATTTAGCGATTCAGAAGTGGAAAAAACGTATCGTAAATTTATGAAAGAACATCATAAAAATATTCCTGCCGATACCTTTGTGTCCCCTAAACAATTAGTCGAGCAATACCGAAAAAATAATAGTGAATTGGGAACGCTCTTCGAACCCGGAAAAAGCAGAGGTTTTAATGAAGCTAAAATACATGCACTTCTAGATTACAATAAAGAAATAGCGGCTATCATTGAAAAGAAATATCCAAATCAAGCTTTTAGTAAACTGTTTAAAGAAAGTAATAAAAATTGGGCCGAGATAGAAAGCTTTGAAAAAGTTACTTCCACATTAGATAAATTTTTTGATGGAAAAATAAACTTTAATGAGATTAGAGCGGCATTACAAAGCAAGCGTTTCCAGAAGGCTCTACATACCTTGAATGGGGAAAAAGGACAAAAAGCCTTTAATACTTTGACTAAAGACCTTCTTAGCACAGAAAAAGCTCATTTGTTGTTAAATAAGGCGAAAGAAAAAGGAGATGTCGCAGCCTTATTAAGACATGGAAGCTTATTTCTCGTCGCTCCTTGGTTAGCACATGCAAAATTCGCAGGAACATTAGCAGTAAAAGGAGCTAAAAGAATATGGCAAAGAGCTCTTTCTTCACCGGCCTATATAACAGATTGGAAAAAAGGAATACATCTCATGAAGAAAGGGGAATATAGAGACGCCGGCATTATTTTCAATCGTCTTTATAAAGAAGCAGAAGAAGAAGAGGATTAATACCTCTCAAATAAATCTACAAATCACTAAATACATCTAGATCTAGCCACCAATTAAGAAATAAAACAACTACTAGGATAATACCGAATGCAATATTCATCTCTATTCTCCTTTAGCTTTTTTCTTTGGTTTCTCTTCTTGAATAGCGACCACTTTAAGTCTCGATTGGCCTATGACGATCCCAATATCGCGATTTAGATCCATAACCTTCCCGGTAAGATTAGATAGATCTTGCGCTTTCGAACATTTGTCTATCTTATTTGATAGATTAGTATTAACATCATCTATTTTCTTAGATAGATTAGTATTAACATCATCTATTTTCTTAGATAGATTAGTATTAACATCATCTATTTTCTTAGTAAGTTTAGATATATCTTCTTTAAAATTTTTTTGAACTGTAGATAAATCATCTTTAAGATCTATTTTAACTGTAATTAGATCATCTCTAGTCGCACATTTATCTATCTTACTTGACAAATGAAAATATCCTCCTATAAAAACTCCTATAATTACAAAAACTTGTATCCAATCCATCTCTATTTTCCTTTAGCTTTTTTCTTTGGTTTCTCTTCTTGAATAGGAAACACTTTGGGCATTAACTGGCCTTCTATGCGACTTAATCGGTCTCTTATATCTATAATCAGCAAAGTAAGATTATCTATTTTATTATCAATCTTACTTGACAAATGAAAATAACCGGCTCCAAAAACCCCTAGAATTACTATAACTTGTATCCATTCCATCTCTATTCTCCTTTAGCCTTTTTCTTTGATTTTTCTTCTAGAAGTATATCTTTTAAAGACCTTCCCATTGCTACCTGAAAGATTCTATTATCTAAAGCTTCAAATCTAAGCTCATGAACCTCAAATTTCCTTTCAAAAGATGTAAATCTCTTATCTACTCCATTTAAAAAATAAATAAAAAGTACTGCAAAAATCCCAAAAAATGCTGCAAAAACTCCTAAAATTACAAAAACTTGTATCCATTCCATTGTTCTCTCCTTTCTTTCTCTTATTCTACCATTTCCCTTCATTATCAACAAGATAAGAAATAACTTGAAACAATATCCTTAATTCGTTAACTACAAATTAAATTAGCAATCAGGTGAGATTTCCCTGATATAACCCATAGTGGAGGTTTCCTATGGCTCAAGCTCAAAATACATCTCAGGATGCCGTATCCGGTCTACAACCCCTTTCTTATTTAAATCAGAATCAACCAGCAGTCGTTTTATTTGTTCGCCTTAACAGGGCTCCTAAGACTACTGACAGACGTTTTAAATTTGGAACCATCTGGCTAGATACAGCTTCCAATGCTGTGTATGCATTGGTCAATGTAAAAAATAATGAAGCATTCTGGAGTTTATTAGGACAAGGATCGGGAGATTTAGAATCCCTCACAGGTAATACTGGAGGCGCTGTTTTTCCAAGTTCCGGGAATATTGAGCTATTAGGAGGAGGCAGAATTAATGTTGAAGGACTTCCTGGTCTCAGTACTCTTGCTATATCCGTATCTGACATAACAGAATTCCTCACTGGAAACAGTGGAGGAGCTGTAGGTCCTGACCCATCAGAGAATATAAATATCGTAGGAACCGGCGTAATTGATGTTGTCGGAAACCCAGGAACCAATACCCTAACTATTTCATCGACTGCTAGTGGTGGTACATTTCCTATGACGCCTTTTGTAGTAGGACCTGTTGGAAAAGGAGAATTCCAAACCATCCAAGCTGGTCTTGATGCAGCGAATGCAGCAGGAGGAGGGATTGTTGGAGTTCAACCGGGAACATTCAATGAAAACTTAATTCTTTATAACAATACCTTTGTTGTGGGTTTGACCAATAGCTTAGAGGCAGCCCCCGTCATAATTACTGGAATTCATTCGCCACCACAGAGCGGTACATTTGGTTTTGATAAATGTCAATTAGAAAGTGCAACCGATATCATTTTAGGAACATCTGGTACGGCGAGTTTATTTATTAATAATTGTCTTATAAAAGTAACAGATGGGTTTATTTTTAATATAACTCAATGGTCTGGAGAGTTGAATATCAATGATACGCAAGATATAGGAAGCACAACCAATGGAATTATCAACAATGGCAGCGGAGATTCAATTGTATTTTTGAATAATAGTGTGCTTGGAGCGGGTAATGCAAAACTGATGAACTTACAAGGAGATAGAGCAGCCATTCATTTTTGTAAAATTAATTGTAGCACACTTTCAAATGCCGGTGAGTTAGATATGTTTAGTAGTTTTTGCACTCAAAACTTCGAAATTGGCCCGAATTGTCAAGCGGTTATTTTTAATTGTGTTTTCAATGTATCTGGGGACGCCGCGATTACTTATTCTTCCCAAGCAAGCAGTGCACTCTCTCAAAGTATTGTAGCGAGTGATAATTCGCCTGCGATCGATGGGCCGGGACCCGGTACTCTCGATATTGAAAATGTTGTATTTGGAGATAACAGAGAAATAATTGGAACTTTCACAATCACACGAGCATTTAGTCTATTTGGAACTGTCAGTGCAAATGAATTAGAAATTACCGAGGGCACCAATGCTAGAATGGGAACAGCCGTTTTAGCTGCAGGAATGGTAACGGTTGCCAATACTTCTGTTACAGCCAATACACGTATTTTTCTTACCTCTCAAGTAGATGGAGGGACTCCAGGATTTATAAGAGTGAGCGCAAGAGTGGTGTCTACTAGCTTTACGATAACATCTGGAAGTGGAGCCGATACATCCACTATTGGTTGGCTACTTATAGAACCGGCATAAAATAGGATTGCAAGAATTTAAACAATAAGTTAACTAAAAATTAAATGAACACTAGGTGCAGATTTCCCTAGTAATACCCATAGTGGAGGTTTCCTATGGCTCAAGCTCAAAATGTTTCAAGTAATGCAGTTTCTGGATTAAATCCTTTATCCTATTTAGGATCTAATCAACAAGCGAATGTATTGATTGTAACATCTAGAAATAACCGTTTTCCTTTCAAAAATGATAAAAATTACAAATTAGGAACTCTGTGGGTGGTGGATGGAGCTGCTTTATTTTCGTTTTTAGGTATTGTAAATAATGAAGCAAGATGGATTTTATTAGCTGTAATTCCAGAACCTCAACCTCTTCTTAAACAGCAAACCATTTCTTCTCCACCAACAGATTTTGTTGGCAGGGCAACTTTAAAAAAAGGAATTGTCAGAATTCCGAGCTCTAACATTGTTTCTACAGACAGAATCTTCGTCACCAGAAGTGCCATAAATGAATCTACAGCTGTCGGGGAATTGGTAACATCTGTCATTGAGAACACAAATTTTACGATTAAGTCGGTTAAAATAAAATCTCCAGGAAAAATAGAAACGCAAGATAACTCGACTGTCGATTATATAATTATGAATCAATCTATACCCACAAAAAGAGGTAAATAATGGCATATGGAACAAGAATTAGATTTGATCTTCT
>SDBT01011706.1_pt1 | contig 14105 bp, 19 predicted proteins | sample 2277101 | NCBI WGS metagenome assembly SDBT01 (sample SAMN10404973, study PRJNA504765) | marine sediment metagenome | isolation source: marine sediment core GS10_PC15, 103 cmbsf | place: Arctic Ocean: Southern Knipovich Ridge | collected 2010 | reverse complement strand
TGTGCCACCTAATCTTATTCTTCCTGAATCTGATAATATGAATATTTCATCTGCATCGCCTTCAAAATCAAGAGTAAGCAGATGATTGTTGCTTCCACCTACTCCACCGAGAGTGAGGATGCCTGAAGTATCTGTACCCGCTAAAATACTACCAGTATATATCGAGCCTGTGGTGGTGAAGTTAGCCGTAGAAGTTATTTCCCCGCTTGAAGAATTGATTTTTAAATCACATGCCCCTACTGTGGTGATTTCGGGGATGTCGCCTGTTGTGGATATTTGTATATAATCATCTTGGTCAGTAGCATAAAGATTTATCTTACCGTCTGCTTGTAATCTAATACGCTCTGCGGCTCCGCTATGTCCTGTTGTGTTAAAAGACATCTTCGTAGGGATAGGATTGCCTGAAGTTACTGTTCCGTCTACTCTTATCTCCATTGCTGCGGCAGTTTGAACATCTGTTCCGTCATAACCGTAATAATAAAATCCACCTATAAATTGGCTATCTGTGGTAACAGTAGGACTTGCAAGTGTTCCACCGTGAGCAAGGACAAGCCAATAAGCACCAAACCCGCCTCCGACTTCTTGAAAAATATCTGCATTATCGCCTGCATCATCCGCTATATGAAGTCCTAAAAAGTCAAAACCACCATGGTTAGATGCAATGGTTGTAAGAGCAGTCGCTCCAATCCTTACTGTATTATTGGTAGCATCTACATAGAGGGTATCGGTATCTACAGTAAGATTGTTATTGGCACCTACATCTAAACTGCCTGTAAGCGGGTCATTGGAGCAGTCGAGACGGAGGTAATCAGTATCACCTACGGCAGCAGTTAATATATCCGAATATGCCACACCATTATTTGACAGTTGCAAAGTATCAGTAGTGCCATTATAAAAAATTCTTGCAGTATTAGTAGGTGAAAAAGAAGGTGGCCCAATAGCATTGAATTGAGAAATCTCAAAGTCGCTGAAGAGGTAGCCCTCTACCGTTTCTTCCCCATAAGAAATATTGACAAAACAAAGCAAAAATGCTATTACAAGGGATAACCTTTTCATTTACTTTCCGCTTCCTTCCTCAATCGCGCAAGTTCCTCTTTTACCGTTCCATCTCTCTGTGCCTTTTCAAGCCGTAGACACTTTATCTCAAATTCATCCTGTTCTATTTTTAAAGCTCCATAAGCGGCATTAAGGCTTTTATTTCTTTGAGTTACCGCGTCCTTATCAAGTTTTAAACTTATCTCTCCCTTGTTAAGTTCATCATTTCTTTTAACGGCAGCTTCTTCAATATCTTTAGCGTATTGCATTTTATCTTCGACTTTGCGCTTTTCTTCCGCGGCTTCCTTTATCTTGCCTTCGTAGATTGCCTTCAAGTTCTTTGCTTCATCAAGATTTTTAAATACTTCGTTTTCCTGCGTTTGTAATTCTTCCCTGCTTTTTCTACAATCTTCTCTATCTTTATCATTAGCGACAATTCCACTCTCGTAAAGCTCTTGCACTTTTTTTGTATTATCTAATTTACGTTGTGCTTCTGTTTCGCGCTCTGATACTTTTTGCCTATTGTTTTTAAGTTGTAAATTATCAGCCTTTAACCTATCTTCTTTTTTCTCAAGCTCGATTCTGGTATCATTGTTTTTATTGGCTTCGTCCTTGTTGCGTGCTGTGTCTTGGTCTACCTGCGCCCTGTCTTTAACGATACCCGACTTATCCTGCTTTATTTTATCATCGGCATCCTTAATCTTGTTTTTGAGTTTAGCTACGACCGGAGATAGTTCTTCTTTTTCTCTTTTAAGAGTCGCTATCTCGCCTATCAAGATTACCTTTTTTTTATGTGTATTAGAAGTATCCTTTTTAGCGTCAAGGTTTTTAGCCCTTGCGGTTCGCGCCTCTATTTCAAGTTCGCTAATTTCTTTCTTGAGTACATCTTTTTTTTCCATATCACCCCCTACGCTTCCGAAGTCTTTATAGTTACAAAAATTTCTCCCGTATCATTAGCGGCCGTGCATTCTACCTTTATTTCATCTCCAGCTTGAAAGTTATGCTTCCCCTCCGGAGTATAGACGTAATCTTGTTCGGACGATAAAGATTTTTTTCGCAAGACAATATCATAGCTTGGGCCATTCACGGAATCCAATGTTATGGTAATCGTCTCCGTAATAGCAACGGAAGCATGAAACAATATCTTTTCAAGTTTGAACTTTCTACCAATAGTTGTTGTAAAAGATAAAGCTGTTCCTGCTCCTATGCTTAAATCCTGCGAAGTTGTTATATCCGGCTTTAGAAAATTTCTTATCTCTGTCACGTTTTTCTCGCTGTTATTCTCTTACAAAAAGTATATTCGCTTCCACATAAGAACCCAATCTTACAGCTATGCCATTAACGATATTTTTGCCTCTATCAAACCACGCATTTAAGGTTTTATCTCCACTATTGATTTCCATTTCCCCAAGGCTTTCCCCGGTCATCGTAGAATCGGTTGAATCAAAAATAGTTATAAAAAACTCTGTATGGCCGCCGTTAGCTATCGATATAGCGTCAAAACCTTTATATTTATCAATGTTAGGTCTTATGGCATAAGTCGGAATTAGATAATCTACCGCCTTGCCGGTATTGTTCCTTAAATGGTAACTATAGGTCGTTTCTGATTTGGTTTCCAAATCCGCGAACGCAAACCCTGCCACAAGCACAAAACATAAAACAAAACACAATCCCAAAATCTTCCTCATGTCATCCTCCTTATTACTTGTTTTCTATTCATAAACATGCTATACTTATGTCATCAGAAAATAACGGATTTTTTATGTTTAACGGGCGCTTAGTAAGGTTAAATAACTTAACCGTTATTTTCTGATACCTGAAAAGCGCCTTTTTAATTGAGGTGATAAAATGCCAATAGGAATTTATAAAAGAATTAGTAAAAAAATTAAAATGATTTGTAAAATTTGTAAAAAAGAATTTAGCATACATCCATCTGCGCAAAATCGTAGAAAATGTTGTTCTCGAAAATGTAGGTATATATTTAGCAGCCAAAATTACAAAGGAAGACAATTTTCCGAAGAAGCCAAAAGAAAAAATAGACTTGCACATCTTGGAAAGCAAGGTTATTGGAAAGGCAAAAAACTTTCTAAAGAACACCGACAAAAGTTGAGTAACTCTCGCATAGGAAAAAGAAGCCCTAATTATAAAAATGGAAAAGCATTTGTTAATGGATATGTTCTTATTCTTAACCGTCAACATCCTTTTTGTAATTGTAGAGGTTATGTTAAACAATCCCGTCTTGTTGCCGAAAAAATACTTAATAGATTTCTTAAACCCACAGAAATTATACATCATATCAATAATATTAGAAACGATGATAGACCGGAAAATTTGTATTTGTTTAAGAATAAAAGTAAACATACTCGATTTCACCATTTTTTCAAAAGCCATCTTAAAAGTAATCTACTTGTTAACGCCCGACCAAAGCGGTAGTGCTATCATCATCAAATATATCCCTGCCTTAAACGGTAAATAAAATGTAACTTGAAAGCCGCACACGAGCGCGACTGTTATAGCCAGAATTAAAGCCGGCCGTATTCCTATCTTTATAAAACTCTCTATTATCCACCATGTTAGAAATACAAGTGCTATGGGCCCGAGATCGTTAGCTAAAGCCATGGGGTCACTATGCCTATAGAGCCAACCATACTTGTCTTTTTCAACCCATATATAGTTAGTGTTATTCCACTCATAAAATCCGCTTCCGAATAAACTGGCAAACCAAGGCTTTATATTGACGAAGTTTGGTATGTATGTATTAAAAAATCTCTCTACGCAAGGAGAGAACTCTATGCCGGGATTCACCATGTTTGAACCCTCGCGCACAACAGGATGATAAAAAGCATTCTTTATAAGCTGTCCCCACACGAACGGCCGGCATTTGAACTTATAGACAACCCACCACCAGTTTAAGACTATTGCTGTAGCACCCCATAATGATACTACCGTACCCCACTTAAAGAAATTTTGAGTAGTCTTTTTATCCTTTTCTGTCAATTCAAATTCTTCACCACAACACTTACACTTCATTTTGAGTCCTTTGCTACTTTGATGTTGACAACGCCCCATAATAGTGCTATTATGGAAGGATTAAGGGGGTATAAAACAATGGATAAGAAACGATGCATTCGGTGTAATAAAATAATTGAAGGAAAAAAAGCGAATTGGTCAGGTGTTAAATATTGCACTATGCTTTGTAGCCGTGAACACCAAAAAGAAATATATCGCTCTAATAACCCAAGACCCATTCTTCCAACAGCTACAACTGGAGCAATTAGTGAATTAAAAGTTGCTATTGATTTATTAGAAAAGAAATACGAAGTTTTTAGAGCTTTAAGTCCAGCATGTTCATGTGATTTAGCAATTCTTAAAAATAAGAAATTATTGCGTATAGAAGTAAAAACTGCATATAGACTTCCCTCTGGTAACACTACATGTACTACTTTCACTTTTAAAGCTGATATTTTGGCAAAAGTATTAGTTGATGAAATCACTTATGAACCTTCCTTAGATAGTTTCTTTTGACATTCCAAACATATACACCTTTTTTTTCTACTTCTTAGGAAAAGGTATATGACTATGGCTACCCCAAGCGCCGCGACAGGGGTAAGGCTCCCTACACGCACGAAATCATCGAACCAAGGAATCATGCCCACGGGCAATAAGATATAAATAAAGCGTATGTTTGTGGAGTATATTACAACTGTACGGATGAAAAGTATCCCGCATAAGATATAGAGGAATCCTTCGATCATTAAGATATAAGTGGTATGGAAGTTTGAACCGGGATTAGGCGACATGATAAAGCTATGAATGAACATCCCCAGGAAGGACCACATGGCAAGAAGCATAAGCGGCAGACTTCTATACTCTCTCTTGGGCCTTAGATATAAACTGAACAGGACTATAAAAATTATATATAATATGAAGAATACAGACCTATTCCAGTTGCCTCTTATCCAAGGCATGTAAAGAAGTCCTGCAACGCAGACATCGAAAAATGATGGTTTTGGTTTGAACACAGATACCTCTTTTATGTAGGGAGGTAAGGACAAGTTCCCTTACCTCCCACAACTTATTTAATTACCTCTATCGAGGTATCTGTTCCCATTCGACGTTTACAATTGTCTTTGCACCCTGCGCTATGACACCGCCATTGTAAATCGCAAGGCCTCGATCCCATGAAAGCTCGGAAGTGGTGTCATCGCTTCTTTCAACTTCACCTTCCATTGCCTTTGTACCGATTAGCCCGGATATTGAGGCAGAGTCATATATGGCTACTATGTTTTCATAGTGAGCGCCCGCACCCGTACTTTGTGGTGTACACGTGATTCTTACTATTCTGTCCTTGCCGGGCCTTAACAACGTTATTGGAATCAACGTAGTTAACGAACCTGTCCCGGTACTATTGTCAATCGTGTACTTTTTGTCAGCCAATGTTGCTGCCTGTGCAGGCACACAGAACATAACAAACAGGGCTACAACAAACAAAATCAATAGTCTTTTCATTGTTCCCTCCTTATAGTCCGGTCGATGCAAAACCGCAGCGCCAGTTAACAACATCACACTCTACCATCATGCGACCCTTGAAGACGTATGCTTCAATGTCCTTATCCACCCAGTTGTCGAAGCTCGGCCTTGCATTGTATACGCATTTCAAGAAGTTTAAATCCTTGTAAATGATATACCATGCTGTATCCGAACCACCAAGTGATGCCGCAAGATATCTCCACATGATTGGATTGTACATTCCGGCAAACTGGTTGATTTCCATTTCGGAGTTATCCGTGTTAACACCCGGCCTGTATTCTGACCTGTCGCTAAACAGTCTCTTGACAGTTCCTTTTAGGGCCGGCGCATGAAGCAATATCGGATTTTCCGCCGCGACAATCGGTATTCCCTTCATGTCGAAGAAGTTATCCGCAATCTGCTGTTCCGCTATTTCCAGATTATCGTGAGATAGCGGGCCGTCAAGCAGGTTATCATATGTGACACCTGTCTCTTCCCGGTTCTTCGGATGAGCATTGCTCCACAGCACTTCCCCATCAGGGCTCGTAACTGAGCTAAACCCATTGTAAAGAACCGCGGAAGTCAACCTCTCAACTCTATCTCTGCCGCCTATGCCGATTTTCTTGGCATCTACGGTCTTCTTTTTCAACATCGCGTACTCGTCCTGGTCTGTGGCCTCGAAAGAAACTTTTATTTTCTTCCAATATTTCAATGGCTCAATGGTGTTAGCATAGCCAAGCACCAAATCCTCAAATCCGCCACTCGCCAATTCGTTCGCGCGAACCCATGTCCCTGTTCCTGAAATCCCATCCGTTTTGTATTCTTTGGTTGGATCGTCAATAGTTTCAAATACCCGCGGCCCGACCTGAGTTTCCTCGGCGAACCCCAAATACATAAACTCATCATAAATGGGAGTGAACAGCTCTGATAACTGATTTCTTGTATTAGCCATTATTTATCTCCTCCCCTTTATCCACCACCGGCTTGTGTGCCAAGTGTTCTTAACCTACCAATTGCATACCCATAGGTATGTGCCGCAACTGCCTCTGCTGAAGCATCAAAGTCTTCAATCCAGAAGGCCCAACCTTCTGTCGGATTAACGTTGAGTGCAACGTGAAGAGCATCAGTGCCTAAATCAACATATGTTCCAACATGGTCCCGGGTTATTACAGTATTTGCATCACAAGGTACAGACCACCTGTACTGTGGTAATGGCGGTATTATCAACACATCTAGAGTCCCTAAACTACCTCCGGAATTGTTCACAGGTTCTGCCGCTACCCCTAGAATAATAGCCGTCATACCTGTAGCGGTGTTTGTAGCATATCCAGAGGTGTCGTCAACCATAAAGCTACCCTTTAAAATGTTGACTATCGCCGCTGGCATACTAAAAGTTCCGCCTGCCGCAAGTTCGTTTAGGAGTCTAAATCCACCATCCTGATATACGGATAGTTTCATAGCTTCCCCCTTATGTTATTGTGGGATTGGCTAAGTCCATCTTGATTTCAGAAGCGACGTCTCCATACCGGCGTTCATCGGCGTGCCACCATCCGCATTCAGGGCAAGGCCTGGGCTTCTGTTCGGTTTTTTTGTAGAAGATATCACTCCTACACCAACCACAGATGTAAAAGATTTGCTTTCGGTCATCTTTTCTATCTGCCATGTCCTTTCAATTCCCTTGTCTTTATGCGGGCAAGCACTTTATCAACCGGTAATCCGACTTCTGAAGCAAGATTTTTTAGCTTTTTCCCTAACTCAATTTCTTCGTTAATCGGCTCCGCAGAACGATTAGACGTTATTGACACATCGAGATTTCTTAAGCGTTCGTTTTCAGCCAACACATCAGAAAGCTTTTTCTCAAGCACATCGAGCCTTGACGCTTCCTCTTTTTTAGTGCCAACTCCACTTAAACGCTTTTCCATCTCAACCATAACAAGTTCCGGGCCATTATCAGTCGTAAGATACTTTTTAGGATTTTCTTTCACTATCTCGGTGCATAGCCTATATTTCTCGTTCTCCTCCAAAAGTATCTTATGGATTTCCTCAGGTTCTTTGCCTTCAGTCTTCAACGCTTTTTCGCGTTCACCAATATCAAGCTCCGGATGTTTCGTCAAAACCTTGTCTGAAAAAGGCTTTTGTTTATCGGAAAGTTCCTTTCGCTTCTTCGCACTTGAGAACATTTCACGATAAGCGTCATCCTCTATCGTTCTGTTCAATTCATTCCGCGATATCCACCTTTGAGCGCCGGCACGGTCTTCATCAAGCCACTCATTAAGCGCTTCATTAGACATCTCTCTGCGCTCTTCTCGCGGCTTGTCCTTGTCCTCCTCAATCTGCTTGGATATGCGGAGAGCCCTTTCTTCCTTAACTTTCTTATTGAACAAATCGTCAGGAGTCATGGAAAGAGTTTTTTTGACATCTACAAGCTCACTCTCAAGAATTTTAATGCGCGTATCTTTGTCCGCACTCTTTTCCTTATCTTTCTTGAGTTTGCCTATTTCGTCCACAAGCCCATGCACGCGAAGTTCCAGTTTGCTCGGCTTTTTAGCTTTGATATCTGCCTTGCGCTTTTTACCCGCGTCATCAAGCCTGTCATCAGGAGTAGAAAGGATTTTTTCATCCTCTTTTTTCTTAATGTCAAGAAGTTCGCCTTTACGCTTTTTCTCCTCATCATTAAGCTCTTCTTCCTTCTTGGACAAAATACCTTCGTCCTTTTTAACTTGTTCTGCCTTTTGAGTTTCTTCGGCTTTCACCTTTTCCTCTTTCTCTAACTCTTCTTTGGTCTTTTCTTTTTTGGGCGATGAACCCGGAGCGGCACCCTTTGCTTCCGCTCTTTTCTTTTTAGCGTCGTCAAGCAACGCTTTGGCATCTTTTTCAAAACCCATTTTCATCCTTCCTTTCGGAATCGTATGTCGGTTAAAGGCCCGACATAGAGAGCCCGTAAATTATTTCACTTTCGTAGAACGACGTCCTTTTGATTCTGTCTTCGGTTTTTCCACTTTAGGCTTTTCAGCCTTCGGAGCTTCCTTCTTCGGCGCCTCTTTTACTGACGCTCCGCTCATTAAGGCTACACCGGCAGCCATACGTTCTCTTTTTTCATTGAGAACATCAACTGCGCAAAGTTCACCCGGCTTTTTTGGGTCTGCATGTTTCGGAAGATGCTTAAGCCTCGGGTCAGGTGTCATGCGATGAACAGGCTTGTTTGCAAGTATTCGCTTTTCTTCCGCGATAGCCTCTGCTATTTTTGCGTTGTCCTTTCCCTTCGCAATCAATCTTTTTCTTTCAGCGGCATCCATCATAAATTACCTCCTTCCTTTAATCAGTTCTTTCTATCAAACCCTGCAACTCTTTAAGTCTTGTGCTGATACTGTCTACAACCTTTTTCCAATCTTCTGCTTTAGCTTGACACTTCATGGCTTCGTTAAACTTTTCAGCTCTTACCGCTATGCAAGTTTCTTTACTCAAAAAGTCTATATGTTCCTGAACCAAATCCCTGAAATATTTCCAATCAGGGGAGTTTATTATGTTCTGCCATGCTTCGTATTGTAGTATTACTGGGTCTTTGCTCACATCAAACCCCTCTCGGGCAGTTCTGCCCCTGGCGGAGCACCTCCGGCACCCGGTGGAGCCTGTCCTGGCCCGCCCGGTCCGCCTGGAGCACCTTGTGGAGCCCTGCCCATCATAGACATAGCCATTTCGCTTGCCATTTTCTCCTCCATGGCTTTTTTGATAAATGCCCTCAATGCAAGTTCTACCTGGAATATCAACTCATCAAGATTCAGACGATACTCTTTATCCAAATCAAAATAATTTTTCTCTCTCTTTTCGTTAAGGCCGGCAAGCATTTCCATAGGATTCCATGCAGGGTCAACTTCAACCTTTTCGCCTTGTAGAAGCCTTGACCATACATCAGATACTTCTCTACCTGTTCCCATTTGCGCCGGAGGTTCGGGAGGAAGATATTGTTCGGGATTTCCTATACCCATACGCTTCATCGCATTGGCAGTTACTTTCCAGTTGCCTTTGGGGTTAACCCTCGGATCGAGCCATATCGTATTTTGCTGAAGCCCTAATGTCCACAAAGCAACTTCTCTTTCATAAGCCTTTGACCCAGCCACAACATCAGGCTCCATTTGTATATCGTAGTTGCCCCTCAAGGTTTCGGGGGACAGGTTTCTAAATAGTTTCTTTCCGTCCTCGCCTAACACTCTCTCCGCAAGTTCCTTCGGCGCCCAATCCTGATAAAGCACCATGAGCATGGTAACGGCTTCGCAGATTTCCGACTGTAAGGAATTAACCCACCCACCAAAGCGGGTCTGGGATTTCTGTTGCACCAATTTATCTCTTGTGGCAGTCCCGGACACGTTTCTTTCAGTAGACATGAAGTAAGAAGCGGCGCCTGTCTGCTTCTCTATGATTTCAAATAGCAATCTTACATCCTGTTCGGCCCATGCCATAGAACGCTGAAGATTAGGGAAATATATAGTTTCGTTAGGATTACCTTCTACCGGATAAGAAACCATTGGCTCCAACTCAAACTTGGCTTTAGTATAGCCTTCACCTACCCTATGAAATCCAAAAGGACAATTCGTTACATATTGAAAATCCTGCTTCTGATTGAATACCGCGTTCAAAGCATTTGAAGGGTCTTCGACAAGCTTCGGCAATGATTTCCCTTTCAACTGCCCGGGTATCCTTATGAATGGGCCGCCGACAAAAGGATATTTTCCATCCCTTCTGATTTTTCGTAAAGGCTTGCCTGCTAAAAATGTCCGCGTATTTCTCTCTACATAAAATCGGTATCTCTCATATTTTCCGTTCTTTTCATACCAGCCAAACCATTTATGGGCATCTACCGGAAGCGCTCTCAAATCTTCATCCACGATGTCTTTCAAACCAAGTTGTTCTGCTTTCTCTTTCTCCAAACCTTGCCTTTTCTGGTCTAAGCATGTATTTTTGAAAGTTTCAATAAGCTTTTCATTCACGCCTGTAAAAACTTTTGTGTCGCCATATGCTTTTATCTTATCCCCTGTTAGATGAATAACGCGTATTATGTGAGGTAACTTCTGAATATCACATCCGTATCGAGGGACAAGTAGATCATCGAGATTATCTATATTCTCCAATACACCTTTCTCGAAACGCTTCTTCTCGGTCTTTATTGTATAAGTCCCATCCGGCCGGCCGTCTTTGCCCTTGTTGGGTATTCTCCTATCCACCCATTCAAATGTAACATCCCACATTATTTCGAACATAGACATCCCTTGATTGACTTTCACATTGATATAATCGTCTATTTCGGGAAGGGCATTTACTTCATTCTTACCAAGCATCCATTTGGCAAAGCGTTCCCAATTATCCTTATTGTCTATATCATTGACTTCCGAAGCCTTTGCGTGAATGGAATCCGGATTATAGGTAGATGCGGTTAAGGTGGACTGATAGGTGTCTGATATGGCTCCGGTAATCCCCAAGTTCCTATCCGACTGCCAGCCTTTCTTTGTCAATCCTTCGATTAAGGAGGGTCTGTCACCATTTTTCATCTGAAGGTCAAGCTTGCGGTCTTCTATCCATTCCTTCTGGACTTCTTCATCGGCTTCAATGTCCTGGATAACCATGTCGACTATCTTCTTTTGTTCCTCCGGGCCATATAAATCACTTTTTATATCATACTCATTGAAAGGCTTAGGCTTCTCTTCAGGCTTGGACGCTACCCTTGAGGCTATTTTGCTTATGAGATTGCCCATGAGATTTGGCATTATTTCCCCGCCCTCAATTCTTTCCTAATCTGTTTCCGGCTCGGCAGTTTCTTTTTCTTCTGCCTTTTTAGTTCTTCTAATCTCTTATCGATGTCAATATCCACGTTTCTTGTTAAAATGTGCTTTTTCATCTTCCCCTTATAAACCTTCTGAAACCCGACTTATTCTGATTGCCCATTATTATTCTTTTGTCCGTGGCAACCGCGTTATCAAACTTTATAACCTCTCGCATAATAGCAACCTGAATTTCACCAAGAGCAGTTGTCAGTTCTATCCTTGATTTGGCGTTTAAGAATAGAGTCGGCCCCTTATCGCTTCGGCCTATCGCTACGATTATCCCTTCTGTGTCTGCAAACCTATCAGGGTCTTCATTAAACGCGGCTTTCTTTTCTTCGAGTAGTTCTGCTTCGGTCTTGGCTACTTCTCCGGCGCCTTCATGTTCGGGCATTTAATTCTCCTTATCATTTTGAATGTTCGCATTACATGGACAGGAATAATCTCAAACTTATTTTCATTAGCATTAAAATGTCTAATTTGATTGGTTTTCTTCGCCGTCTTAACAGCTTCTTTTAAAGCTGTTTCTGTTTCATAATATAAATTTCTAAAAATACAACCTTCTCCTTCTTGAACTTGAAGAAGATATATCAATACACTTTCCCTTCCATTGTGGGAGCCAGGACGGGGATGTCAGCCTTCGATAACCTATGCCTTCTCATCGCTCCGGCAATTGCCCTCGCCATTATCAAGTCATCCTTTGCACCCGCAGATGCTTGAGGCTTGCCGTCTACATTGACAAATCGCATACCTTGATTGATAAGTTGTTTGTCGAGAAGCTCTGTTGAACTTTCTCTTATCTCCTGTTTTAGAGCTGCAAGTATTAGATGTCTTGTCCTCTCATCCGTAATCCAACCAAACTTCTTTGTTTCCTTTTTGGTTCTTTCATCGAGCCGGATGTGAAAATAGATTTTGCTTATGGGGTATATCTTGATGAGGTCAGATACCACGCTAAAACCTACACTATTGCGTTCTACACCTATGAAAGCCTTGTTGTAGAAAAGTCCAAGCCTCTTATTGAATATGGCAAATTCATCGGGATCGGGCTTATTCGTATTATATGCCGCCATAGTATTATTAGACTGAAGCCCGAGAACGATTGAGGCATGGTCATCCCCTATCTCAAGCCCTTCCGCGACATCAGAGCCCATGACAGCTTTTTGGCCCGGCCATTCATATATCCTTAAATGGCTATGAGGGTCATCTACAAAGACTATGCTTCCATTAGCGTCAGGCTCTAAATATCCTATTGCAAGGGGTTTACGCATTTTTTTTGTATTCCTCTACTGTTTTATTATTCTTTTTTCTATTACATCTTGCACAAGCTACGCCAAGGTTTTCATATGCGTTACTTCCACCTCTTGTAACAGGAATTTTATGGTCAAGTTGGTCATCGCCAAATATAATCGGAGTTAAACATAAATAACAAGTAAGTGTTCCATATTTTTTGATATTATCTTCATAAACTAACTGAATTGTTTTTAGTAATAACCCTTTCCTTCTGTAGCAGAGTTAATGCTATTAGCTAACCCAATTTTTCTTTTAGTTTCTTCTGAACGAGGTTTATGAATATATATTCCTGTTGGCATTAAGCACGCTCCAATATCATTTGTTCCTTTAATGATTTCATGCAAAAGTAGGGGTTCCCCGACCCCAGAAAGCAACTTATATCGTCTTCCGGATATTGCTCATTAAATTCTTCTCCAAGCCTATCCTGTTTTGCCTTACGCCATTTCATCTGTTCATAGTCCAAATCATTTGCTATGGCGAACTCCCTTTCTTCGCTTGTCAAATAATTCCCGGCCTCAACTTGAGCTGTTTCTGCTTTTGTAAGTTTTATACTATATTCAGGATGCTTGAACCATGGATAGAAATGAGCTTTAAACTCGCTCCGGCCCTCCATGTATCCGGATGCCATTTGATATAAGTCATAGAAATACCCACCTATGCCATTAGGAGTTGTCTCGAGCACAATGGAGCCTTCCTCCGGCACCGCCTCAAACGATGAGGCCATTTTCTTCTCTACGTTCTCAACGAAGGCCACCTCGGACACGTGGAGCCTGTTCACGACATCACTCCGGGCCTCTGTGCCTACATATATGCGGGAGTTACGGTCCTTAAAGAATAATTCGTTCCGGGTATAGTAGTCGGCTTTGGGCTTAATCTCGGGCGGCAAATGGTCATAGGCAAAATGAACCATCTGAAATAGTTTCTGCACGTCCTCTCTCTTATGAGCCATTATGAAAGCGGTATAATTCCTGTTCCATATCGCCTCATCCAAATCGTCTATAAGGCAAAGCGTGGAGAAGCCTATCTTCCTGGCCTTGAGGATTATGTCCCGGTTGGTCTTTGTGTTCCAGTAGAGCCTCTGGAGGGGATTTAATACGAGGTTTACGGTCTTGCGCTTCTTGTCGCGGATTTTATAGAGGTTTTCGATACGCCATAGTTTCTTATCGAGAGTGTTGAGATAAAGGTTTATGTCCTCTTGCGACCAATTCTTAATCAATTCCTGCATCAGACCTCACCTTGTTATCTTTGATACCCTGGATGAAACCTTTTAAATCGGAACCTACGAATATGGCGGCTGATATTTTATTATCAGTTGTTTTGAGCGCGCCCATAGCTATACCTAAATCATGGAGATACTTATGCCGGGCGAAACGATCTTCTATCATAATAACGCCCTCATCATCAGCTTTTATAACTGTGCCGTCCTTCTGAACCAGAATAGCGGCAGATATACTTTTA
>SDBT01011705.1_pt1 | contig 14105 bp, 13 predicted proteins | sample 2277101 | NCBI WGS metagenome assembly SDBT01 (sample SAMN10404973, study PRJNA504765) | marine sediment metagenome | isolation source: marine sediment core GS10_PC15, 103 cmbsf | place: Arctic Ocean: Southern Knipovich Ridge | collected 2010 | reverse complement strand
CGAATGATTCGCAGAATGCGAACGATTCGCAGAATGCACACACACACAAAAACGGCCACGCGCTATAAATAGCACATTCGTCGAATAAATGTACAAATCGGATTCATTGACGCTGGTTTGCGCGCAGTGATTCACAAAGTTGTTACGCTGTGCGGCGACTGTTCATTAACACCGGAGCGGTTGCGAAATCCCTACATGCCCGGAAAAGTGCCCAGGCGCACCAACAGGTAATCCGAAAAAAGTTGCCTCAGAAGCTATGGATGCAATACCCAAGTCTGCCGGCGACATTCCCACAGTGATCACTCTCGTGCTCCTCCTTATGCTCTTGATGATATCATCCACGTCAAGCGTGTTGATCTGATAATGCAACAGCAATCCCACCTTCTGCAATACCGCGTGCACAAAGGATGCGCACCACCACGATCTTCCATCAGCCACTGGCGGCCAGAGTACCAAACGCCATCCTGTCGCCGTGTGATCATAGGGCTTTCCAATCTGTTTTTCGCAGAACTCAACGGCAGCTTTGTAATCTTTTCTTGTTATGTTCAAATAGATCCAGTGGTAAGATGGATTTGTGAACGTGCGTAGTGTCTTGACGACTCCTTCGTGGCTAAAAACTGCGTACGCGACACACGTGTCGCTCCGTGGATTGTCATCTGGAAAAGATACCTCGCAATGCACATTCTCTTGCTGCAACGTGTACCATTCGGTAAGATGCTCACGGAAATGCCACCAGCGCAAGCTCTTGAGGCGCGCGCGATGCCGCTCCGCGTTACACTGCCGCTCTCGGCTACGAACCACGTAGGCAATACCCATTCTAATGCTGCCACCTTTTGAATTCGCCGAACCATGCGAATGGTTCATCATGACAATCACCGAATGACCCATGCCATATCTAATGTTAGATTTTTTTCGTTCATTTGTTCGCAGAATGCTTTTTTTAGATTATCCTTTCAGAGTTTTGTGACGCCAAGCCTCCTGACGGAAACCAGTACCATTTTGATTCTTTCTTCTCACCCACGCGCGTGCTCTGCCTCCCGTACCTCCTCTATGGTATCTAAGTCGGACAGCAAGGACGAACGGCATGAAAACCGGACTAAACTACCATTGACGATGGCGAAGACGACAAAGACGACAAAGACGACAAAGAAGCCGAAGCCGAAGCCAAAGGTGCAGCCGCGATCTGTTGACACAGGCTCTGCCTTGAATTGGGGCACGAGCAAAAAACACCTGGAGCACGCTAGGATCAAGCTCCCAGTGCCGGAGAACACCCCAGTTTCCTCTGTGCACGAGGCGATCGCAAGAGACTATCCTTCCAGGCCCTACCCTGCGGACATGCTCTCCGTTCTCTATCGGTACAAGGCAGTCCTAGGACTATGGTGTCGCGTTTGCGACTCGGAACCAGAGCCAGTGTCGGTACCGCGCGAGCAGCAGCAGCAGCAACAACCGGAGCAACACCAGCAACAGGCACCACAGCACCAGTGGCAACAAGACCTCAAGAGTCTCAATGATCTCATGGATACGATGAGCAAAGTGTTTGAGGTTGCAACAGTGAGATTGATCCAAGATAAGGATTACAGTAAGCCTGGTACGGCATCGCGCCTTGCCGGCCAGCTCTCCATTCAAAAAGCCGGCTTTGCTCAGTGCGACATTTTCCTGATCACGTACGAGACAAGCGAAAAGTCAGCACGTCTTGCCTTCAAGCAGGGCTCCTTCGAAGCGGAAATTTCGTTGCGCGAGGTAGCCTTGCACAACGCACCCTGGCTGGCACAGCGCCTCTTTGGCATCTCTGATCTTCAGTATGCCTGCTTTGCGCAAGTCTTCTGTGCTCTGCTCTGGACTTCGCTGCTCGCTGCCGCCGGGCACAACGGAGCCATCTCGCGTGATTCCCTTCTCAAGGAACTTCACTCCTGGGGACTCTAGCCTGCCCCTAGCGAGTCAAAGGGAAATCTCACCACAGAGGACGGACGGACGGACGGACGGACGGACGGACGGGCGGGCGAGGCGAGTGGAGGGGGGGGGGGAAGAGAAAAGTCGCAAATTTTGTCTCTATTTTTTCTTTTGTTGTGCTACCCTGGTACACCGTTTGGCATCAGACTGAACACTGGTGATGCAAATCGAATAGACGCTCTGGGAGACAATGACGCACACGTCCGAATCAGATCTGAACACGGAAGAGATATGGGCCCAGGCATACAGTATAGGATTCTCCAAGAAAAGTTTTAGCGCCAACACCAACACCACCACCAACGCCAACGCCAATAACACCAACAACAACAACACCAACAACAACGCCAATAACAACAACAACAATGACCTCAGGCAGGAAGAAACCCATGCGAAACGCTGTGAGGTGCTCATACGTGGATGGATGGACGCGCGGACAGCGATGCACGGATTGACATGCATCGACGCTACGCACGTCTGTACGTATGATTGTGTGAGTGACGGGAATATTCAGCCGATCGACGAGACGACTGGCCTGTACGGCTGCCTACGGAGTGGTGTGTATCACATCTGTAATGGCAGTTCGGCAACCTGCCGAAACGTGGAGCTCACCAAGGAGGGGGAGTATGTGTGCACATTCTCCGGGGCGGTGCTCGGTGTGAAGCTGGAAGAAACCATCTATGGTATCCCGGACACAGGAAGAAGCGAATTTGACATGGGCATCGATCCTTCGTATGAGGAGATGAAGGTCCAACACAGTCTTGAACGTGAGGTGGCACCGGGAGAACACGCGGCGGAACCAATTGCATCACTCGGACCTTCGGCCATGCTCCCAGACGAGAAATTTGTGCGGGTTTCCAAGCTTTCTGCCAACAGTGACACGAACGACGATCTTCACATCAATGTCAACAATGCCGTTCGTGATCGTTCCCGTCGTCGCGATAGCAGCCACCAGCGAAAGGGTGGAAGAAAGGGCGCCGGGAAGAAGCGCCAATGCTTCTCAACTTCGAGTTTCTCCACAACGAAACAAGAAGTCTCCGCCGTGCTGACAGATCTGTTCTACAACCAATCTGAACGCCGTCGGATCAACCGGAAACGCCAGAGAGAGGCGCGAGAACGCACGCGGGACGCACTTCGTAAATTCTATCGAAGACAGAGACGCGCGGCAGGGCGCCCATGCAGACACGAAGCCGAGGGAATCTTCCGGAGACACATGGACAAACACCAGCCACTGACTCTCCTGGTACACGATACGACACGTCTGGAAAAATATGCAACGATGGTCGCCGCCTTGTGGCATATCATCGTCCAGACACCGTACTGCGTCTTGAATCACTCCAGGTTTCACGTCAAGCAGCACGTGGTCGGACTGCTCTACACCATGCAAATCCCATTCAGCGTTACGACCTCTGAGGACAGACAGGAACCCCTGCTCGAGGCAGACCAGTTCCTCTACGATAACCTGCCTCATCAAAACGACCTCAAGGAATGGAACGCGTGCTATCCCAAAGGGCCACATTACACCAAACAAGACGTGACAACGGGTAGAAACAACTTCAAAAAGGCAATCAATTCTGTCACTTGCGTACAAGAGAGACAAGACATGTTTGCACAAATTTGCAAACTCACGCATGCATCAAATCAATCCCAGTTGAGACCCGGCATTCGCCCAATTCCACACAAGGTTTCCAGCTAAAGTACTAAATTTTGGGGAGTTTCTCACGGAACCAAATGTCCTTGTGGCAGTCTCGAGAGCCATGTCAATGGTTGTCACGCACTTCACCGTCGTCGAGTGGGCTATCTCAATTGATGTCGATGTCTTCGTAACCGACATTCTGGTCCGAACCGATTGTGCACTCGGAAAGCTTGTGTGGGGTAACAGTTCTAGCGTAGTGGTGATGAGCGCATTCTTGCTTGCCGCCGCTGCGCCCACAGAGACATAGAGAAGAAGCGTACACTGACGGTGTCCAGATATCGACGCAGTACTTCTGATGCAGTGCCTTTTTCCGCATTTTAACCCAAGCTCGCGCGTCTTCGTCAACACTGAAATACGCTTCGTGGCCATCAAATGTATCGCAGCCTTTGACTGCCGACATGACGGCTATCTATTCAGGGCCCGCAAACGAACCACGGGTCAAGATCGGGGGTGCCGCGTTTAGTCAAACACCGAAATTCCTGTGGTTCCCTAGTCGTGGTCCTGTGATGTTTGATTTGTGGATTCTGAGTGAGTGGGCGCCCATCAATAGTCGAAAAAGTGAAATTAATGCAATATTAGACAGGGAAACTCCCCCCCCCGTGGTGACATCCGACCTCGAATAATGGCTCCCGTTTGATACGAAACTAGGAGTGATGACCTCTAGTATATATGGGGGCCTAGGATGGAATCGGGGCGAGCCATATACTGTACACATCCACCTCCCATGTTGCAGGTAAGCGCACGCGCGATGAGAAAATTCAGAGATGAGCATGGAGAGCATTCTTGCAGAATGCAAGAACCCCGTAACTGACGGCGGCGGCAACGGCGACGACGAAGACGACCACAAGAAAATGTCCGCGTCCGATGCTGGACGCCGGTATCAGCATCAACATCAGAACAACGAGGAGAGATGGTGGTGGTGTTACATGATGGTGAATTTCATGCCTGACCAGAAGATCAACACGTTCATTTGCGAATCTCAACATCCCAACACCACGGTGGACGAACATAACCACGGCAATGTGAAGGGATCCAAAAGCACAAAATCGGCGGCTGGCAACTGGATACTGGACATGATTATCGGCCCCTTCGACACGAGACAAGATTCCATGGAGTTTGCTAAGACGTGGCGCAAAAACAGCCGAGGTATACCATCACGCAAGCGCCGCGGAAGAGATCTGGCAAAAGAATCGAACAAGACATGTTGGGATCGCGATTTTGACGTAAAACAGCAACAAGTACCGAAGATTCCGGCTCCGGCTCCGGCTCCGGCTTCGGCCTCGGCCTCGGCCTCGGCCTCGGCCCCGGCTTCGGCCTCGACCTCGACTTCGGCCTTGGCTTTGGCTTCCCCTTCAATTTCAACCTCAGAGGCCATGAAAACGGGGGGGAGGGGGTGAATACTTTGGCATTCCAACCAAAAGTGAATGCTTATGTGAATAACCGTGTATTTTCCATAAAATGTTGTCAAAACGGAACCTTTCAAAAGAACGTACCTATATTTTGGCTGTCACATTGATTTTCCCTGTGTGTCACTGGCCAGCTCCCTACGTGCTATGAGTGCATTCGAGCGTTACTGGAGGGGCCGGTTCAATGACATCACGACGAGTGATGTCACGCTGTTGGTCACCTCAGAACTGGTCCCGGAACTACCTTCCCGCCAATATCATCTCCACAGAATCGTGCTTGCACAATGCGGTTTTTTTCAGAGCATGCTCTTCTCTGTGAACAACAATGGTCGCTGGAAGGAAGACCATGCTTCCCAACTGACAATTGCTCTTCCGATCGACGCGGACTTCATCACGTACGATGTAGTGGATCTCTTCTTCGAGATGATCTACTTTGGTGACAGCGACATCGACGAAATGCGTGACAGGGTAGTCCTACACGCTTTCGCATTTCATCACCTGTGCACCAGAATGGGATTTGACAGGGGGCAAATCCTCTCGGAGGGAATGGTCACGGAGTGCATAGACCAATCGTCTGTGATGCATACGCTGGCCTACTGTGCCAGATTCAGCCTGTACAGTGGACCAATCTTTGCCGGTGCCATGCAATGGGTCAAAGTCTTTCTCTTCACGATCATCTTGTGCACAGAAGAACAAGTAGCGATGCTTGACGACCGAGTGATACAAACTATTGCCGAAGCGCGCGACGCCGTGTACAGTGAGGAATCCAAAAAGCAATTGGTGGCGATGTACAAAAGAAGGAGACCCGATTCAACGTACGTCAGATCGGTACCTCGATGGTCAGACAACAACGATAACGACGACGACAATGTCGTCACGGGGCACCAGCACCAGCACCAGCATCAGCATCACAAACACAGACTCTCTTTTCTCTTCACTCATCCAAAAGATTGGGACCTCCCTGAGGACAGCAGTCAAATATACAAAACCGACAACGAGCGCCTGCTTCGATTGCCCATGGAGATGAATTTGGTGATGTGCAAGTGCAGATGGGGCATCGAGCTGGTGCACGATCGCCGAGCAAACGATACTTTCATCAGTATCCACACCGAGTGTCAGCAGAACAAGGACACTGGTAAAACTGCCTGCTGTGATCTGGACACAGGCAGTTCGTTGTCTCTGCATACGCAGATTCAAACGTGGGTGGATGTCGTTGTGCACGTGCTACATCGCACGCGCACAGACACCACACGTCACCGGGGTAACATACGCTCGGGGCACATTCCGCTCGATCTGCGGCATTGCATACCCAGGGAAGCCCTGGAGGACCCCTTTTGTCTGAACAGCGAGAAGCACGTGATTGGTCTGGTAATCGACCTTCGTGTAATCAGTCAGAAAGAAAACAGGTACCCTGCGCTTGCGTTGAGGCCCAGGTTACACACGCACTGAACATTCGTTGTCTATTTTCCACACTTACAAGCAAAGTAAAAATAATCACAGAATTTGATGCTTAGCTGTCCGATCGCGGCGTGCTCTCGTTTTCGTTGATCCTCCTCCTTGTCCTTGTTCTTGTTCTTGTTCCTGTGTTCATTCTCGTTCTCGTTCTCATTCTCGTTCTCATTCTCGTTCTCGTTCTCGTTCTCGTTCTCGTTCTCGTTCTCCGTTTCATTCTCCAGACTCATCTCGGGTACCCACATGCTTCCATCACGTTCCGTTGCTTGACTCAGGGCGCGTGGCAGAACGGATTGCACACCTGTTGAATTAGCAAGCGCGAACGTGGCACACACGTAGAATACACCTTTGTCATCCACACGCAAGATGGTTAGCAATCGTGTATCACTTTTCCGGACGACCCCAATACCACAGAGTTCCAGTCCTGTACTACGAGACAGGTCCCGGAGGAATGTCGCCATGGTGGACATGTAGCCTGAAGCCGAGGTCTTGGCAGACAGCATTTTTGGTAGGATGAACTGCTCCCATGCTTCGTAGTTCCTCTCTTTTTGAAGAAAAAGCATGTAACGCTGGCTGAGAAGAGCCAAGCAGTCCAAGCTCGGCGTGTCCGAAGAGCGATTGGTGGGAGTCGCGCACGGATGCACAGGGATGTCAATCTTCTCGTGGTGGTGATCTTCCGCAACGCGAATGGGCACCTGTTCGGCATTCATGTTCGTGTTCGTGTTCGTTTTTCCGGGCAACGCATCACGGTGTTTGATGCGAGACTCCAGCCCGGCCATGCTCTTCAGCCACTCCTCCCTGATCTCGGGGGGCAGACCGGAAAAGGGAACGATGGGAACATCTTGGCGTTCCCACCGTTCACCGGTATCCTCATAAAATGCTTCCACTGGCAGACTTCTGAGAAGTGAGGTATCGACAGACATAGTACTTGGTCCATCATTGGACCATATGTCCGCACGCTGTTGGTCATGATGAGTGCGTGCACTGCGCTTTCGAAAATGTCCAGATTTTCTTGGGCCCCGGGGCTTCACTTGTCTGACATCATCGTTATTACTCATTGATCCACGGCCTGAGCAGAAAAAAAAATGGATGTACACCGATGGAGATAGGCAATGACCAATCAAAGGCTAAACAGCGAGAAAAATGTAGTGTCACGCGATGGTACACAAAAAAAGTTCACGAACAATATAGATCACATTCACATTGAAAAAGAGTGGATAAGCGAGCGCGTGTGTGTGTGCGCGCCAGTTCTCTGGTTATCTGTGACAGGTAGCATGACATCTGGGGATGTGACGTTCACAGGATGCTGCACGATACCTGCTCAGGATGACAGTTACGACGGAACGCTTTTCACGCGAAAGGATATGCAGCAAAAAGTTACGACAATCGTGGGCACACCTGTCCTTGTGGAGCATGGCGACGGCGAGAAAGACACCCACGCTGTAGGCAAAATCACCGGAGCGCGAATCGGAGACGATGACAGACTGTGGATTAACGCTGTCATCAGCCGTGACACCTGGAAGGGCATTGAGGTCATCCATGACATGCGCCAAGGCAAACGCAATAACTTGTCCCTCGGGATGGAATACCTCTTTCAAAAGGCACCCACATGGGCCCGCATGGTCGGCAAAAACATACGCGAGGTCTCCCTCACCGGAAACCCCGACTTTCCAGGTACCAACATATGCTATATGGCGCCTGACTCTCCGAAATGGACATTGCAGAAGAGCCTGCTCGAGGAACACTGGAAACACGAGAAATTAAAAAGGGACATTCATAAAAGATGCGGAGCGCTTCAACGTGTGTTCGAGAAGGCAGCCGACGCACAACCACAACCGTGTCACCGCAAGCGATTCAAGGCCATGACGGACTCGTCGGCATCTGTGCCAACGACTGCTCTCATGGAAACTTCAGAAGAGCAAGAGCAAGAGCAAGAGCAAGAACAAGATGCCGACGTTGCGAACCAGGAAACATCCCCCAAGACCGACGAGCTCGAGAAGCAAGTGGCCGAGCTGCAAGGGATGAACGCCCAGCTTGAGTCTCACAAAAACGAGGCAGCCCAGTTCATGTCAGAATTCATGAAGGATCCCGCTGGATGGCAGCGCGTTATGTTGGAACACAAGCAGAAGCAGGACGCTCTTCGCAAGGAGATGCTGGGACAACGAGAGAAAATCAAGGACCTCGTCATCCAGGACTTCGCTTCGCAGGGCGAGCGTGCCCCCGAGGCACTAATGAGCGCCCTTAACAAGGCCCCAGAGGGCGATCTGAGCATTGGTGCACCACTTTACAAGATGATCACCGTGGCTCACGCCAACCGGAAACAGTCTCAAACGGATTTTGAGAAGCGCTTCCAGACCATGAAGGCTGAGATGGCAGCAAAGCTCACCAAGAGCAGACAGCAGATTGAAGCTCTCAGCAAGAGCACTGCTTCGCTCTCAAAGCAGCAGTCCTACCTTGACAAGATGTCGTCGCCGGGAACGAACAAGGCCGCTCGCTCCGAGGCCGAGCTTGGGAACGCTGACGGGTCGGAGGCCCGTGGCAAGAAGAAGCAGAAGACGCAAACAGACAGTGCAAGCCAGTCGCTCCAAGTGCGTTTTGCTCAGGCTCAACCTCCAAGGCCGGTGATACCGGCCGATTTCTCCGTACGTGGCTTGCGGGGCCGCGGCGCGCAGGACGCCCAGGGTATGTTGACACTCTTTGGCTCGGAAAGTGTTCATATTCCAGAAGGCATGCACACTGTGACCCCAGAAGGCTTCAAGCGCAACAATTTCGGGACCCCAGGCAGCGGCGTGGATCCAGAGACAGGAGAGATCCGAGATCTCACCCAACTGAGTGCTACCTTCGGCGCCGAATGATTCAGGCACAGGCACAGACACAGGCACACAGCTACAGTGCAATTCTCAGAATCCTGTGAAACGATTCAGCGTACGATATACCGCGCGGGTGCAATGCTATTTGTATTTTATAAAGTCTTCACCTTGCACATGCACATCGTCGATAAAGCATGTAACCATGCAACCATGACATTGCACAGTGATATATTCAAACTGCCGGAAACGGCCTTGCGCATCGCACGGACGCCCGATGCAGTGCCCGCTTTGCGCGCTGTCTGGCCCTCGCGGTCTTTGGTCGGAAACTTATGGTACCTGTACCAGAGACTGCACAGCAAGGCGGGTCGCGTTCGGCGCCTGTCGTCGTCGTCCACTGTTGTCTTCCTGGAGCGCCGGCTGCTAGTGAGCGAGATCGTTGCTCACAGGCTGGTATTTGGGGAAAAGGAATCCACAGGCACTCTCGCCCCCGCTCTTGGATACATGGAGTCGCTCGTGGCTTCACTTATTGAACCCAGCGTAGAGCTACCGCGCCTGGATACCCTGCCAGGCATTGTCATAGCTGGACGTGGCACCTCAATAGTTGTGCCGCGGAATATGTCTGGCACCTCATGCTTTTGCGACGTGGTTCTCGTTGCCATGTTCCTTGCCACTGACCAGTACGACACAATTTTCGCGCCCGGTGCAAGTTTTGCCAATCTGTGGCAGGACGCTATGCCACTGCGGGCAGCACAAGTGATGGCGGACTGGGTGCCGAATCTGGCAATTTTATTGCCCGAGGAAAGTCCGTGCTTCACTGAGCAATTCGAAATTGACGAGGAAAACGCCGAGGAAAACACGCGACGTGCCGTAAAGCGTCTCGTTAGGCAACTGGAGAACATCGTTCGATTGATGCGTGTACCTGCGCCCCTGACAGACTACGATAAGAAGGCAAGGGACCTCGGGCTCAACGTGACCCAGTTCCGTCTCACACTGTTCAATGACTGCCTACGTCACGGTGCTCGCGATAGGGAGGCACTGGTGGAGGACGACGCGGCTGAGATGTACCGCATAATACTCCAACTTGGAGGCTGGAGTCCGATATTTATGCCTATCGTGCGACAGGCGCGCGTGGATCACTTTAAGAAGTACCAAACTGACGTGTTTCTGCTGGACGGCGTGTCCCCGCTGGTCAGAGTGAATATTTTGCCACCCGGCCCTCAGAGGCTTGATTTCGTGGCGGAATTCACTGACGGTGAATCGCTCCAGCAACTGATCAACCTCAACTTTCTCGGTGAAGTTCACGACGTTGAGAATGTCACTCTGCCTCGGTCTGCTACGCTCCTCCGCGAAAATCCCTTTGCCCAGCATATCAAACAGGTGGATCCAGACATGTATGGACACGAACTTCGTTCCTTGCAGTCCGTCGGTTTCACGGTGCACACAACAACAAAACTGAGGCTGGCCTATGTGCCCAAAGTCTTTGTTTTCTCGCTTGCCCGTGGTGTGCCAAGCCGCCTCTCCCGCGAATCCCATCGGGTGTTCACGCAGGTCTCCCTTGCGCCGGGCCAGACGCTTGACATTCCCGTACTAGAAAGCGAGGCCCTTGTCAAGTATAGGATCATCGCAATGGCTTGTCACATCCTATTTGGAAGCACTTCTGGCCACTATGTCCTATACTTCCGTCGCGGCGGTATCAACCCCTGGTTCTTCTATAACGACCTCGGTGCGCAGATTGAGCGAGTCGACCTCGACGACCCATCAGGGATGCTTCCCATGGGAAACCCATCCATGACCAACAAGGAATTTGTCGAAAGGAACGCATATTTGTTTTGGGCCACCAGAATGACATAGATCACGTGAGTGGTTACAATGCCAGACACATCAGCCCCGTGCGTGGCAAGTACTGCCGGTATCGGTGCGCTATTCATAGGCGCGTTCATCTTCTTCGCGGCGACTGTCTACTACGAATATCTGGGCCGTGCACGGTTTATGGGCGTGTATGCCGCATCGCTCCTCTGCAGTATGATCGGCATTGCACTGTGGTACCACGGGATGGTGCGCAGGACTCCTATTGCGAGACTGAACTTGGGAAAGAAGTTGGCATTCGCAGGCGTCCTCCTCATCCCGATCGGTAGTGTACCACTTGCCGTGTATAGTAAGTGTGGCGTGTGTCTGCAGACGGCATCCGCGGCTATGATCGCCTGGGTCGCGGTAGGCCTTCCAGTCTATGTCCTGTGTTGCTCTCCAAGTGGAAGTCGTGATCTCTCCGACCCCGACAGCGACACAGCAGACCTGATTGTTCTCCAAACGTCATCGTCGTCACCACGACAACAATATCGCATATGACGAAAGAAGAGGAAGAGGACTTGTTTGATGAGGTGAAAGTGGACGCAGGCGCAAACACAAATTCAGATGGAAGCACAGATACTGTTGAGTACTCGAGTGAAACGCTGGTTTTAGAAGCAGAACGTGCATCGACGAATGATAAACACGGCGGGCAGTTCATCCCCAGATCCTGATTTTGTGATATGATGCACTGGCCAGGTATGCAATACCCTGCAAGTCGGTGAAGACCGTGATACAGTGTACCCAGCTCGCCAGGCTGTCCGACTTGTCCATATAAACCGTATTCAGCAGCTCTCCAGTGGAAACGTTCCACATCTTGATGGTCGCGTCAGAGCTCACGCTGGCGATGCATACTTGCTTCTCCACGTCGATGAATGTAGAGGAGAGAGCGTATACATCATCGGCGAAACCTCCAAACACGCGAGGGGGATCACTCGTAGCAAGGTTCCATGTCGTGATGGTCAGTGCGTGGCTCACACTGGCCAAACACAACTGACCCGCTGCCGAAGTGAACACGACGAGATCCGACACATTGGGGTGGTTCCCCCAAAGCGTGCGAATGAGATCTCCCGTAGAAGAATCCCAAATATTGACGCTGTTGTCCCGTCCGCTGCTTGCCAAACAAAGGCAACCATCGGCGCCGATGAAGGCAACGAGATAACGCACAGGACCAGTGTGCTCGGCGAAGGTACGAAGGAGTTCTCCGGTCGAAGTATCCCACAGCTTAATGGTCTTGTCCTGACTCCCGCTGGCCAGGCAAATTTGCTTCTTCGCGTCGGTGAAAACAGCGAGCGAGTACACATAGCCGGTGTGACTCGCGAGGGTGCGAAGGAGTTCACCATTGTATGGATTCCAAATCTTGATGGTCCTGTCGTAGCTAGCACTGGCCAAGCACGGCCGATCTTCCGCGCTCGTAAAGACGACAAGAGTTGTTATGCAACTGGTGCCCCCGGCCAAGGTGTGATAGAGTTCTCCGGTCAAAGTATTCCACACTTTGACGGTCTGGTCAGAGCTCGCGCTGGCCAAACAAACTTGGCCCCCTGAGCCGAGGAAAGGAACAATCGATGCCACAGTCTCAGTGTCACTCTCGGTTAGCTCGCGCAGGCAACGAATGTCTCTCAGCGGCTTGGTGAAATGCGGCAGCTTGAGCCGCCAGACCAGCCCCTGCAGGCAGTAGTAGTTGGCCTCGATGAGCAACAACTGGCGCTCCTCCTCACTCAGTTGTTTGGGGAGAGTTCGGTCGCGGAGCCACGCGAGCACATGATGAAACAGACGGGCGGGCCTGTTGATGACGATGCTGCCATCTTCGAGCTTTTCCCCCCTCGTGGCGTGACGCCCGCTAAACATGGCCCCCAGCATCGAATCGGGCTCGGAGGTGAGCACGGTGAGCGTTGTCGTGAACGACGTGCCGCCCACATTCAACTTGACCACGCCGTTGCCAGCGACACCACTTGAAGAGGTAACGCCAGAGTCCATTGTAATGCACTCACAAGAATTTGTGGTTGCATCCCGGGAGGAACATTCGCTTAATCAAAAATAGATTCGCTGAATCAAAGCGAGTTCACTGAATCCAAGCGCTGTATTTGAAGGTAATGTATGCGTGCGTGCCTGCCTGCCTGCCTGCCCCCTCCCCGGCGAATAACACGGCAGGCTCTTCATCCCCAGAGCTCGATTTTTTGTCACCCAAGCATCGAATCGGGGTCCGACGTGAGGGTGGAGAGCGTTGTGGTGAAAGGCGTACCGCCGACATTGAGCTTGACTACATCACCCCCATTGCCAGCGACATCCTGCAGGCACGCGGCCACAAACTGATGCTGCTTCTCCAAAAGCTCCCTCTCTGCCTGCAGTCTGGCACTCGCAGCGCTCACCTCTGCCTCCTTCCTATTCAAGGATTGCTTGCGCTCTGCCAGCTTCTGCAGCGCACTCTGTTTCGAGGCAAGCAGCGTGCGCAACCCCTCCACTTCCGGTGCCAGCTGCTCGTGAAGCGAGCGAAGCACGCCTGCGCGCCGTGTCGTTTCCGCCACGTGATCTTGGATCTCTTTCGATTTGGCAGACAGGGCGCTCAGCAGGGAGGAAATACGCCCGTCGATGTCACTTGAGGAGGTAGCGCTGGGTTCCATCGCAATGGACTCCCAAGATTTTTATGGTTGCACCGGGCGAAGGAAAATCGCTGGTTCCAAGTGGAAAATTCGCTGAATTCAAAAGTAAAATTCGCTGATTCCAAGCGATGTATTTTTAAGGTAACGTGTGCCTGCCTTGGTGAATGGCACGGCAGGCAAGTCATCCCCAGAGCTTGATTTTTCCATCATATGTCACACTGGCCAGGTGTGCGACGCCCTGCGAATCAGTGAAGGCCGTGAGATCCCTAGTAGGGGTGTCCGTATGGAGCGTGCTTAGCAGGTCCCCAGTGAAAGCGTTCCACATTTTGACGCGCTGGTCGGAACCACC
>SDBT01011704.1_pt1 | contig 14105 bp, 34 predicted proteins | sample 2277101 | NCBI WGS metagenome assembly SDBT01 (sample SAMN10404973, study PRJNA504765) | marine sediment metagenome | isolation source: marine sediment core GS10_PC15, 103 cmbsf | place: Arctic Ocean: Southern Knipovich Ridge | collected 2010 | reverse complement strand
TATGTACTCAAAGAAAGCAACGGAGACCAGTGCAATCTGTCTCGCTCCAAGTCATAAGAAGCCACCAACTCGCCAATACGAAGTTCTCCGAATCCCTTCCACCCTCTAGCAGTAAGACACTCTGTACTACTATCGACACAAGCATAATGGTTGAACTTACCAGGCTTGGTTGGGAATGACCAGACAGAACGAAGATTACGACCACCATTCCCAATCCACTCTTTGTTATGCAATCCCTCGGTAGTCCGACTTCCTGCGTTGAGTGACTTGTGTCCATTTCCTCCCTGTCTACTCTCTCCCTTGGCTGCGCCTCGGCTGGCCCGGTGGTCCGCTGCCCCGGCTACCCTCGGCCTCCCTCGACCCCCAGCCCCCTACTCCCTCCAAGATGAGAAAAAGTCGCGATTGGCGCAAACGTGGCGCCGTCACTGTTCCGTGGTCTAGGATGGCGTAGGTAGTGGCTTCTAGACATTACTTGTTGCGCTGGTGTCTAGTAGTGATTACCATTCTGTGTGGTCGTGGCTCTGCCGCTGCGGCCCTTTTTGACCCACCAAAGGAGAGTGAACCATGACCTCGCAACCCTTCAGCTACACGATCTCGGACCGCGTGTCTGGGCTCGCTGCGCGGGTGACGGAATGCCGGCGCGGCTGGGCGGTCTCGCTGCGCGACCTGGACTCGGGCGAGCGTCTGCCATCCGTCCGGATCTACAAGCGCCACGAGAAGGGGCGTGCCTGCGCCTACGCTCGACGGTGCGTCGAGCCCAACGGCAGCGGGGTGACCTCATGAGGACCGTGTGGCTGTCCGTCGAGGTGGCGGTGGCTGGCGGCGACGGCACGCATTCAGACCGCGACCGGCTCGCCGACGAGGCGCGCGACTACCTCGACAACGAGCTAGCCGACCTGGGCCCGTTCTCCTCCGACGAGGGCGGGCGCTTCGAGTTCGTTTCTGTGCACCACGACCGGGGGACCTCATGAGCGACACCCCACGCATCTACGTTGCCTGTCTCGCGTCGTACAACGGCGGCGAGCTACACGGCGAGTGGATTGACCTGGAAGAGTGGTCGACGATCGAGGGCGTCGAAAGCGTTATTTCCGACATGCTCAAGGCGTCGAACTTCCCGAACGTCGAGCGCCGCGACTGGACGTGTGATAGCTGCGGCGAGAAGTGGCGCAACGACGCTGCCACGCTCGCGCTGCCGTGCAGGAGCTGCGGCGCCAACTCTTCCGACGTGACCGGCTCCGAGCCGTTCAGCAGTGCCGAAGAGCACGCGATCCACGATCACGAAGGATTTGGCGAGTGGGGGCCTGGCGAGAATGAAAGTCTAGCGATGGTCTGCCAGATGGCTGAGAGCATCGGAGCGCACGGCCTCGCCTTCCCCGCATGGGTTGAACATGTCGGCGCGGACTTCGACGACGTGGCAGGCTTTGAGGAAGCCTACGCTGGGGAGTGGGACAACGAGAAGGTCTTCGGTGAAGAGCTGGCGGACGAGACCATCCCGGGGCTCTCGGACGATTCCGCGCCGCTGCTCTCTAACTACTTCGATTACGACGCCTGGACGCGCGATCTCTTCCTGGGTGACTACTTCAGCGAGACCAACCCCGAGGGCGGGGTCTGGGTCTTCCGGTCCACCTGATGGCGCGCGACGTGTACGATGGCACACAGCCACCGAAGCGTTGCCGACACACTGCGGACCTGTTCGGGGACGATGCACTGCCCCGCGTGCGGTTCGTGCCCAAGGCTGGCGGACAATGGGACCTGTTGGAGTCCGCGCCGCTCGACGACGACGACAAGACGCCTCCCCCGAGTGGGGGGGGCGCATGAACGCCCGGTTCTGGGTCTACGCCCTGGAGAGCTGGGTGAAGCTCTCGCTTCGGCCCGGTGAGTCTGTCGAGTGGCACCACGGCGGACCGCACGAGGAAGGCTACGAGTTCACCACGGACCGTTGGGAGCTGAGCGGCGACGGTGTCACGCTCTACCGTTCCCGGTCGCGCCGCTGGGCTGACTGTGACGGGCCGGGCTCGTCGTGGTCGGAGGACTTCGCTGCGGTCTCGTCGATCGGACCGCGCGACCCGTCGAGCTACGGCTACTCGCCCGAGGTGCGGATACCTGACTGGCAGGCCGGCGACGCTGGCCAGCGCGACCACTACGCGGAGGCTATGAACTACTGATGACGCGCGATGTGTTCGGGCCCGGGGGTGAGCGCAGGGCCCATCGTAGCACCGAAGTGCACCTAACTGAACCAAGGAGCACCACATGACTAGCAAAGGGCAGTTTATCAGCGGTGAAGAGTCCTTCGTCATCGTTCCCCACCACGACCTGTACATCTGGCTCGGCCCGTTCCCGGATAGCGAGTTGTCTGGTCATATGCGCGCTTACATGGGCCGGGGGGCTAGGTCGGTCACCATCGCGGAGGCGTATAAGGCAGCCCCGCAGCAGGTGGCGAAAGGAGTAGCGAAATGAAGACGAGAAAGAGTACCGAGCTGAAAGTGGAGGCCGAGTTCGTCGAGGACGGAGTGTGGTTCCGGTGGGGCAAGCTCACCGTCCACCTCTCAGCGCGCGGGGACGTCAGCGACGATGCGAAGTACATCCGGATCTTCGTCACGTCTGCCGACGAGGTGAGTACTGACCACAACGACATCTCCATCCCCGTCACGGACGACGGGCTGGCCCTGGAGGTGAGATGAAGGCCGAATACCGCACACCGGATGGGGCGCTGCACGCGGGCTACTACTGCACGCGGTGCGGACGCGGCCCCACGAACATGGTGGGCACCGGCCACGGAAGTGGCAAATGCGACCCCGACCCCGCCCGCGTGGAGGCGATGCGCGAGGCCAACGCAACCAAGATGGCAGCAATGTTGAAGCCCGAGCGTGACGAGCGGCGCCCCATCAGCGTCCCGCCGTTCGCGCCAAGCTGGGTAACCCACGGGGCCTTCCGCATCCATCTGTCGCCCAACGCCCACCCAGAGGACTTCTACCTGCAAGCTGAACTACACGACGACGCGCGCGGCGCATACGTCTGCCAGATGCTGACGGTGCCCGGTCTCAGGGTGGCGCTTTACCTGACCGTCGACCAGTTCGCGCGGCTGGCGCAGGACATGGAGGCGGCGAGCTGCGGCATCAACGAGCAGCTGGACGAGGCGGTGAGGGACATCGACCTCGACGCTCCCGTGCACGAGCTGGTGAGCTGCGGCGACTGTGGCACCACCCACGCGGCCGGGGCAAACTGCCCGGGGGACTCCTCATGAAACCCCCAGGATTGAGAGTCGGGAGGGAGGGCTCGCTGCACGTAATCCGCTCAACCCGCACCGAGGACAACGTCTGGGAAGCGGTCTCGGAGGCGGTAGCTGAGGGGTGGACCGTGGAGCAGTTCCGCACGGAGTGCGAACAGGCGTGGGCGGAAGCTCTGCGGCAGCAAGCCGAGGACGCCGCACGGGAGTGGTCCAAATGATCCAGTGCAAGAAGTGCGGCCAGTGGCTAGCGGTGACGGTTGAAGCGTTCGAGGGCGCGCCGGGTGAGGAGTTCGGATACTACGAACGCGCCGAGGGCAGCGAATGTCACTGCCCGCTGTCCCAAGAGGAGCTTGCCGCGGCGTACTGGCGCGGACTTGATGCGCAGGCCGAGGACGACGCGGACCGAAGTGGGGCCCACAACTACTGAGGAGGACTCCATGGAGCTACTGGGATTAGTCATCGCTGTGATCGTCGTGGGAACGGTGGTTGAGGTCATGCTGCTGAAGAGGCGCGACCGCCGCCTGGGGATCAGTTACGAGGACTCGAGAGTGACGCCGACGAGCGCCCGCTCCGCTGAAAGATGGGCGGAGCTGAAGAGGGCTGCCAAAGACCGAGGAGAGTGAGATGCGAAAAGAAGAACGAAGAGGTCGGCCGAGGGTGCTGTTCAAGCTCTCGATGCCGAGCAACAACGCCTGGGACGGCAAGTGGTCGGGCGGTGAGGACAAGAGCTACACCATCGTGCGACGCGTCGATCAGGATCAGCTGGACCGGCTTGGCCGGGACGGGCGCAGCCTCCTCAGTGGCGACGGCTACTGGACGTACGCCTTCGGCGATGGCTGGGTCGCAGGAGTCACGACGAGGCTGATGGCGCACGAGATGAAGGAGCCCAAGAGCGCCGGGTTCTGCGGCTACGACTGGATGGTGGACTCTATACTGCGGCATGGGGACATCCGGACATGAAGCTCGACGGGCAGGGCTGGCCTGTCATCGAGAAGCCGGAGCCCATGGACGCGGAGGAGCTGGAGGACATCCTGAAGATGCTGGGCGAGGTCTACGGGAAGCTGAACCGCAAGCTGCCGGCGAGGGTGCTTGCGGATGCGCTGTGCATGACGAGCGACCGGCAGGTCTCGCGTTGGCGCCAGGGGGCCACCATCCCGCCGCACCACGTGAAGACGCTGCGGCTCTACCGCTTACACGGGAGGCTCTACTGATGTTGACTAAGGTGAACGCAGGCGCACAGTTCGCGGTGCGCACCCGAATGCAGCTCGCAATCCAGCAGCACAACAGCCCTCGGGGAAGTCCACCGACGACGGCGCGCTTCAGTTGCCGTTGCGGCTGGGCTGGCGAGACGTTCGTGGCCGGCAGCGGGGGCAGGCATCCTGCTGCTGTGCGCACGGCCCGTCGTCACCACGACCGCTGCAAGGAGGCTTCCCCATGATCGTCATGCATGACTCGAACAGCGACGGCATGTGCGGCTTCGTTACGATGAAAGACGAAAGCGGCGCAACCGAGACCGTGCGCTGGAGCGTCAGCGAGCTGAGCAAGTTCAAGAGCCAGAGCGCGGCGATCGATGCCGCCGTGGCTACGCTGGAGAGACACGAGCAGAACCGAGGCAAGATCGCGAGCGGCGAGTTGGTCCCGTATTGGGACGAGTCTTGCCGCTCGTGGATGGTCGACGACAACGGACCGGGCGGCACCATAGAGGCGCCCCCGGATCACAGCCAGGCACGGAGGAACCGCTGATGCCGATGATCGAGTACCGGGCCTGGAAGCCCAACGACGAGACGAAGACCCTGCTGGATCGGGTGATCGTGGTGGTGGAGGAGTACGAGGCCAGTGGCTTCGACATGACCGTGAGGCAGGTCTACTACCAGATGGTCGCACGGGGCTTTATCCCGAACACGACGCAGAGCTACGGGAAGCTGAAGCGCATCATAGACCGTGCGCGGCTCGCGGGGCTGATCGACTGGAACAACATCGTCGACCGGACGCGCAACGTGCACCAGCTGGGGAAGTGGCGCGACGTGCCCCACTTCGTCTTCAATGCCTCGGGCTGGTACCGGACCGATCGATGGAAGGCGCAGGACGTGCGCTTCGAGGTCTGGGTCGAGAAGGAGGCGCTAAGCGGGGTCTTCCAGGGCATCTGTGACGAGCTGCACGTTCCGCTGCTCGCCTGCCGGGGCTACCTCAGCTCCAGCGCGATGTGGCGCGCAGCTCGACGCCTGGAGCCGTGGTACACTGCGGATCAGTTCGTCACGATTCTGCACTTCGGAGACCATGACCCCTCCGGCATCGACATGAGCCGTGACAACCGCGTGCGTCAGTTCTTGTTCGACCACTCGGGCGTCCTACCCGGGCACGTCTCGCTGGAGCGGATGGCGCTCAACATGGAGCAGGTCGACGAGTTCACACCGCCCAACCCCGCGAAGCTGACCGACCCGCGCGGCACCGGCTACGTCGAGCGGTTCGGGGAGGTCTCGTGGGAGCTGGACGCGCTGCAACCCGGGTACCTTGCGGACCTCGTGCGCCAACGAGTGTTGCGGGACCGGGACGAAGAGGCATGGGCAGCCGCCACAACGGAGGACGACACCAACGAGAGGCGACTGAAGATCGTCTCTGAGAGATGGACCGACGTCGTCGACGCGCTGGGTCTGGAGGACGTATGAGACACCATCTAAGGATCGCGATCGAGCCGTTGATCTGGGATCTGATCCCGCAAGTTGAACGAGGTTGGCGTTACGATAGGCAGCAGAAGCAGATACTCTGCCGAATTGAAGTACGGTTCCTCTCCGTCAGAGTGACGTGGTGGGCCGAAGCACCAACACCGCCCGTCACGGGGGGTATCCCCATCCCCGAGGACGACATGGACTAGGCCGCTGAGGTTGTGCGGCTTAGCCGATTGAGAGAGTCTGATGAGAGCCCCGGAGGATCCCCCCTCCTTCGGGGCGCTTTCTCAATCCGTCGCTTTCTGGGAGGACTCCGGTGTCGGAAGCAGATGTAGGGGAGGAACGAACCGCCTCAGCAGGATCGCGACAGGACCGCCACCTGATGGGACTCATCGAGCTCGTCCGCGCGCTCACTGGGCGGCAGAGGGGAGGGGTTGTCGTCACGGTACTGACCATGTTCGGTCTCTCTCTCACGGGCATCGTCGGGTTCGTGCAAGATGCTCCGGAGCTGCTCGGCGCCAACTCGCGGGGCATCGCGGAGAACACCACCGCGATCGGAGAGCTCGCAGCCGCTGTGGCAGTGAACCAGAACGCCATCGTCGACCTCACGCAGATGGCCCGGAGCATCCAGGCCCACTTCGCTGAAGAGGCAGCAGCGGACCTTGTGAGGGACCGGAAGCTCGACTACCTCATCTGTCTCCGCACAGAGCGAGCGAGAGAGCTCGATGGGTTGCCGCCAACACAGGACTGCTTCGCGGAGAGCCTTTCAGGAGGGTAGTCATGACGAAGGGCCCCGAGGTCTGGAGCTGCGAGGTCGGGCGTCCGCCCAAGGCGGGCATCAAGTACCAGTTCACCGCGTGGCTCCTGACCGATCCACCCAATCGCGGCTACGTCGAGGTCGTGAATCCTGCAACGCGCACCGTGGTGCACTCCTTCGAGCATGCCGCGACCGCTCCGGACTTCGAGGACTTCCGGGAGCCGATCGAGCACATCAACGCGATCGTCGACATGCTCAACTGCGGGCAGCCTGCGTGGCCGGCCTCCTAGATTCGGGCACGGACCCAGTCCGTTGGGTCCTCATGGCCGTCCGCCAGGAGGTCCAGGCTCTCGTCCCCGAAGGCTAAGGTGCGCGACTCGTACACGGCGCCCCGCTTCGTCACGTAGGTGTACGTGATCCCCGTCTTCTCGCCATCAGCCAGGATCTCGTCGGTCCGGCTACCCGAGCCACCACCAAGGTTTAGGTGCAACACCATCTTCATCGTAAGCTCAGGGACCGGGACCTTCGGTTCAGGTAAGTCCATGTCAGTCTCCGTAGTGCCGGCCCCACTTCCTCTCGGCCGGCTTCATGAGGTCCACCGCCTGCTCGTCGCGACGGCTAGGTCCGAGCAGCGGGATCCCCGCCAGCTCGAAGAATTCTTTCTCGGTCGGGGTCGGCACGGTCTCGCCGCCACCGAGCCTCCGGACGTGGCCCTGCGTGTGCATGTAGCCGCGTTGCCGCATCGCGGTAACGCAGATCCGACTGAGGTCGGCCGGGCCTGTCCGGATTGCCAGCAGCGAGCCCCATTGCGCCGGAGGGTGGGCCACGAAGACTTCGAGCTTCAGGCCCTTCCGGCCGAGGAGGTCTGTGATGACCAACTGCCGGGTCCTACCCTTCACCCAGGTCCCCATCCCGATCATCGCGGCCTTTAGGTCGTCGATCATCGGGGGGCTCGACTTCGGGTCGAAGAGATCGTGCTCGAAATGGGGCTCAGCCAGGAACTCGATGTCGTGGACGTACATACACCGACGTCGCACTGACCCGACGCACTTCAACTGGGCCACGGTCGGCGTCAGGATCTCAGAGACGGCTTTGGCGAAGTCGCACGCGTCAAGCCACTCGATCTTCCCCCACGGTATCGTCATGTCCAGCCGTGGTCCCCCCGGAGGTGCTCGACTCGAGCCTCCCACGTCGTGAAGTACCAGAGCTCGCCGTCGTGACGGAACGGGCAGTGGATGCCAGCCCCACCCGGGGAGCGCTCCGGAGCGGTGGGCGCTCGCAGCATCGGCGGCTCCGGTGCGGCGTTCCGAGCGAGGTAGTACGGGCCCCTCCGGACGACGGGCTTCTCCACCGGCTTCGGCTTGGGCTTCGGCTTCGTGTCCACCTTCGCGAGCTCCCCGGGACGCTCACGGCCGAGGTACGCTGACCGGGCTGATTGGATGGCCGGCTTAGTCATTCACGCCCCCTGCATATCGATGCGGAGTACTCGACGAGGTCCTCGTCGATCGAGGAGAATGATTCCGCAGACCTAAGCCATTCCCCTCGGAGGCCCGGTGCATAATTACTCACCCGGATCACCATAGAACATCCGGCGACTCTCCTCGTTCATACGATTCACCTCAGCCTTAGGATCTACGGTCGTTGCCGGTCGCACATGAACTTCGTTGATCTCGTCGCTGATCGACTTCGCCTCTTCGAGCATACCCCGCCGCACGGCGTCGAGGATCGCGTCTGTGCAGGCTGGGCAGTTCCACAGCGACGCCATCGTGACGTGACCGCGGTGGCAGCGCACGTCCCCGTCGTCGGTGTCGGACTCGTACTTCGAGCCTACCATGAGGACGGCGTCGGGGCACCCCAGCAGGGCGATGATCTTCCAGATTCTCAGCTCGACGTCGCCCCTCGTCAGCGTCTCGAGATCGGGGTCCTCCCGTAACGCCATCAGCGCCGCCCGCAGATGGAGCTCCAATCGCGTCGCCTTCTCCGGCTCAGGTACCGCGGCGTTCTGAAGCGGCTGCATCCTGCGATCGCTGTTAGGTGTTCTCCGCTCTTTCATCAAGTCCTCCTTTGGGTCGGTTCTTGGCCCACGGTCGCTCCTTCAACATCTCGGCGCCCTCCTCCTGCATGCGCTCCATGTCAGCCTGCGTCTTCGGGTCCATGCGCTCCATTATGGCCGACGCAGACTCTACGCCGGGCTCCCGGTAGGTGGTCGGCGGGCGGTAGGCCGGCTCCGGATCCACCTTGGTGTGGTCCTCCTCCCAGCCCTGCTTGTTCAGCCAGGTGCTGAGGTTCTTCCCGGCGAATCCTTCGAGGTGGGCGACGTACTCGCGCAGCTTCTGCTTCGCGGTTTCGAGGGAGACCTCGGCCGGGACGAGCTCGACGAATGCTTTGAACGCGTCGCGCTTCCCACCCTTCCGCCTGATCGCCCACAACTCCTCGAACGCGGGCGTGTAGGCCGGGTCGCCGCGACGGGTGCGACGCCGCGACGGCGTCGCACGGACCTGGCCGTTCTCGTTCGAGCCCCTGATGGCCGCTGTTCCAAAGACTCGCTCAGAGAAGGAGAGAGAGTCGCCCTCCTTCTCTGTTCTTGGTTCCTTGTTCTTCACTGACTCTTCCCCCGTCACTGGTGACGGGGTTTCGGCGTCACTGGTGACGGGGTTTCCTGCCACGAATGACGGGGTTTCTCTGCCACCAGTGACGGGGTTTCCGTCTTCAATACCCCGTCGCTGGTGACGGGGTTTAGCAGGGAGGTCCATCGTGGTCCCCTCACCGATATGGAGCGCGTAGTCGTTGGTGTTGTGGCGCCCACCGCCCTCCGTGACGGTGACCAGCCCCGCGCCGCTGAGCACTAGGAGACTCCGCTGCACTGCGCGCTCTCCGCAGCTCGACATCTTCATGATGCGGGGTATCGATGGGTAGCAGCTACGGCCGGCGTCGTCGGCGTGCCACGCGAGAACGGTGAGAATCATCTTCTCCCGCTTCCCGAGGTCCAGCAGCAGGACCTTGCCGACCAACTTCGCGCTCACGATCGAGGCGTCGGAAGGGTCGGCTCTCTCACTGCGGGAATACCTCCGATCACGGCGCTGGAGTGACGAACGGGAGAAGGGCGGCGCGGGGGAGATCGGATCCTCCACTGGCCACCGAAGACGCTTGGCTGCCCCTTGCAGGGAGGCACCCGCCCGACTCCTACAAACCAAAGTACGGCGCCACTCCAGCCCACGCCACCACGAAAAGAAGCCGAAGGTCACTGGTATATACTGGTATATATTTACGTCATAAATCCGGCGCTTTGAGGATGCTCTGGGCGGACGCGTCTCGCGCGCGCGAGGCCCGCGCGATCGCGTCCTCGTCGACTCGAGTCGGCTGCGTGCATGGGATCAGGTGGCGGTGGCGACGGCAGTACGCAGTGTCCATGAGGCCGTGGTGTCCGCGGCTGTCAGCGAGGCGCCTCGCGTTCACGAAGAAGTCCCGCACGCGCTCGTCGACGTCGTCGTTCTCGTGAAGCAGTTCTTGCACGAGCCGCCGCAGCTCACGAACCTGCCCCTCCCCCACGGGCCTAATTCCGCGCCCAGCTGGAGCTACGTAGGCCAGCGCGTGCGTGACGAGAGGGTGCGTCCTCTTGAGGGCATAGCGAAGGTATCGAGCTCCTAGGGGCGTCTCGCGCGTCTCCGGGGGGACGGGAACGGGCGAAGCGGGGTCCGGATTGAACTTCCTCTTGGTCACTCAGTCCGGCTCTGGGCCCACGTCCGGCACCTCCTGTAGAAGCTGGACTGCAAGCCGGGGAGGGTGCCGAGTGCTCTTCGGTCCTCAATGGGGAGCGACCCCAGCGAACCCGAATCCGGCTTTGCAACGCCGTCCGGGACCCGGCCAAAGTAGAAGTAGTCGCTCACCACAGCCTTCTCTGATAAAGTTGCGCAACTATGTGCAGGAAACCGGCGTAGTCGATGAGCATGATCGTGCGCCCCTCGGTCCTCAAGCCCTGGCAGACCGGGACGACAGAGTCCGGCACGCGCGCCGTCGCCACGAGGCGCTGGGCCTCCTCCAGCCCCTCCCAGACACGGGGGTACCTCTTCCCCGAGCGATCGATGATGATGATCCCGGGCAATGCGTCTTCGTCGGCCGCGAACGTCTCCATCATGTCGTCGAAGTCGTCGAGGTACATGCCGACCCCTCGCGGGTTGCTGCTCCACAACGTGTGCCGATGCCCATTCGGACACCGCCGAATGCGACGGACGGGCGTCTTCTCCACCACGGTCGTCTTCTCGCCACACTCGGGGCAGTCCTTCGTTCGGGTGAACGCGCCCTTCCGGTCCTGCACGACCGCCACTGGGTAGAGCTTGAGAGGGTGGGCCACTTCATCGGCGTCCTCTAGGGCGCGCCAGACGCTCACCTTCTTCCGCTTCCGGCACTGGAAGACCATCGGCACGCGCTCGTGGATCTCGATGTCGCCCAGGTTGCCCTGGCGGTTCTCACGCAACTGCCGGCGCATCTTGATTGTCGTCGCGTCACGGAAGTCGTGGATCCACTCGCGCTCCCACGCCTCCCCGATCCACTTCGCCTGCTTGCCGCGGGCCCTCAGCACCATCGTATCGTCAGACACGGCTTCTCCCGGTTGATGAATTCCAAGACCTCGTCGCGGGGCTCGGTGATCTCGTAGCTAGTGTAGCGGTGGCCTTCCGGACATTCCCGACGTCGGCGGGTGGCTCGGCCGTGGAGGCTGCCTCGTCGAGTGTCCAACACGATCGACGCGGTCGACCCACAATCCGGGCACGTCATGGATCGGGGGTCAGGACGACGCAGTGCAGGTCCTTCCCGCCGCGACCATCCCGGTTGAAGTACATCAGGCACGTCTCGCCCGCTGGGATGTGCTTGTGCTGGATGCAGTGGCCGCAGATGACCTCGCCCCCGTAGCCCAACCACGGCTCAGCTGCGAGCCGGGCGAACGTCATCGGCCGGTTGCACTCGTAGCAGCGCGAGCCCTTGCTACCCATACCGGACGGCATCTTCCTGCAAGACTTGCTTCATGCGGGCCAGTAGCTCGTCCAGCACCTGCTGCTTCGTGAAGCCCCACATGTAGCAGCGGGTCTCACACTTCCAGTGGCACTTTAGCTTCTGATCCGTGCAGTGTGGCAGCTCGGGTGCGGGGGTCTGCTGCTTCTTCTTCTTCATGGCTCCTCCGATCCGTCCGGACTGAGCCCTTCGTGCGCCGCCGCCATCCGCATGATGCTCTCGCGGACGTCGAAGTCCTGCACAGCCTCGGCGCGCTCCAAGCAGACCTCGAAGGGGGCCTTGAAGTACTGGTATTGGCGCTGCCAGTTTGCCGACTTCCACTCGTGCCGGCGCTTCACAGTGTTGTTGCAGGCGTCGACGATCACCCTGTCGTGGCCGGCGAGGAACAGCGCGCGGACCATCATCTTCGCGAAGACCCACACGAAGGGCTCCGCAGCTGAGGCGAAGCGCTGGCCGTGCATCGCGACACGGATCGAGTCGGGGCACACGATGGGGAGGCCCTGTAGTCGGGCCCACCTCGTCTTGCCGGAGTACGGCAGGCCGACCGTCAGGATCAGGATGGGTTGGGCTCGTGGCATCTCACTCTCCCTCTGGAGCGGGCCGGTCGAGGGCCTTCTCGATCTTGTCGAGGCACCCCTCAATCGTCTCCGACTCCGCGGTGTAGGTCTCAACCGTGGCTGAGACCAGGCTTTCCGCCAGACCGGACTCGGCATCCTCCACGTCGACGATCTTCGAGACCTCCAAGACCCAGTAGTCCTCGCCGCGGGCCAGTTCGGTGTGGTCGACGCGCTCGCTGGTTCGTTGCAACCTCGCCTCTATGCCGGCATTCATCGCGTCGACGATCGCCGTCTGGACGAGCCTGTTGACCTCGGTGCGCGTGAACATCATCATGATTCCTGCACCTCCTCGATCGTCACGAACGCCGACGAGTTGGGGTTCACCTCCATGTGGTCGCCGTCGTCCAGCTCGAAGCGGAACGTGTCTCCGACATCGGTCGGGCGTCCGATCATCTTGGCGAAAAAGTACGGGCCTCCGGGGCTGGACTTCTCCACGAAGGTCACCTTCACTCTCGTGCCGGGTTGAATCCGGCCGTGGTGGTCTACGCTCATCCTGCTCCTCCTCGTGCTTGGTTGCGTGCGGCCTCCTCGGCCTCTTCCTTCGCGTACTTCTCGTCTCGCGCTTCCTCGCGCGCCCTGATGTGGTCGAGGAAGTCAGCGACCCTCTCGATGGACGTCGCTAGCTTCTCCACCGCTCCGGCCATCCGTCTCATATCGCTCATCGTACATGCCTCCATGTATCGCCACGCTGGGCTTCCCCCACCGTGACTTGGTTGACTCCGTAGAGCACCGCGAAGGCGCGCTGGCTCATTCTCTTGGTCCGAATGTCCCGCACCCATGCAGGGCACAACCGCGCATGGCCATGCCGGACGCCCACAGCGCCACGGCCTTTCACCATCATGTCCGCTCGGTTCTCGGCATTCGTGCCTGCCCACAGGTGTTCAGGATTCACGCAACCGGGCGTGTCGCAATCGTGGCAGACCTGAAGGCCCTCGGGGATCGGGCCGATGAACAGTTCGTAGGCCACACGGTGCGCGCGCTTCGGTCCATCCAGCCAAAACTGTCCGTAGCCGCCCGGCCCCGGAGCGCCAATCCAAAGCCAGCACCCGTCTACTCGATTCACCTTGGCGAGAAACCTCACTACCACGGGCGCTCTCACCTTTCCAGCATTCTTTCGATCAGGTTGTCGAGGACTTTCCGTTCCTCGGTGTTGGCGATCGCGGTCAGCAGCTCCATCCGCTCAGCGAGATCCGGCTCCTTGTCGACGAGGGCCTTCGCCCACTCCTTGACCATGTCGAGCCCGTCGCTCGCGACGATCGCCTGGAGCGCCATCGTCTTGTGCTCCACGGTCCAGTCGTCGACCTCGTCGGGTATCGATCCGCACTCCCGGGCCCAGGCGACGAACGCCGCCAGCGGGATGTTGAAGTGCGCGACCTTCTCAGCCAGGATCGCGTCGATGTCCTCCTCGACGGGCTTACCCTCCACGACCTTGACCTCCGGATCGGCGTCGCGGATCCCAAGCTCCACCGACACGTCGTGCAGCTTCTGCCGTGTGGACTTGCCGACCTGATCCGAGATTCGCTCAGCGTCGAATCCGATCGGCTCCTCGCCCGCGATCATCATCCCGCCCAGCGGGACCACTCTCCGGAGGCCCGCAGCGATGGCGCGATTATGGATGGCGTCGTCGACGGTGTCGTCCTTCCAGTAGAACGACTTCATCTGCTGGCACTTCGCCGTCACCCGGTAGACGTAGGTCGGTCGGCCGGCGCCGTCGTAGGCGATGCAGTACGCGCCGTGCGGGCGCCCCGTCCTCGTCACGGGGTTGAACTTGTGGTGGACGATGGCCTCGGTCCCCCGCACCTCGATGTGGAAGTCGTCGGACTCGTAGA
>SDBT01011703.1_pt1 | contig 14106 bp, 10 predicted proteins | sample 2277101 | NCBI WGS metagenome assembly SDBT01 (sample SAMN10404973, study PRJNA504765) | marine sediment metagenome | isolation source: marine sediment core GS10_PC15, 103 cmbsf | place: Arctic Ocean: Southern Knipovich Ridge | collected 2010 | reverse complement strand
GAGCTTAAAGCGAATAAGAATTTTATGATGCTCCAGGAAGAACTGGCCGGAACAGAATCTAAAATTGCATATTCCCGCCAGTTCTACAATGATACGGTCATGAAGTTCAATACAAAACAGCAGGTCTTTCCATCCAATATCATTGCCAATATGTTCAATTTCCAGGAAAAAGAATACTTCGAGATCGAAGAGCCCGAAGCCAAAGAACCTGTTAAGGTGAAGTTTTAATCATATTCAGTCCGGACCAAAAACGGGATGATTCATGTATGAACAAATATCCTCCAACAAAAGAAAGTCCGTCTTTCTGATATTTTTCTTTCTTGTCTTGATTTTCCTGCTGAGCTGGGTTTTTGCTCAGCTTTTTGAATTCGGTCGTTATGCCTATGTCCTCGCTATTGTCATTGCGGTTGTTATGACGTTTGGAAGCTATTTTGCCAGTGACAAACTCGTCCTGGCTGTGAGTAAGGCCAAGCCGGTTTCCAAGCAGGATTATCCGCATCTCTATAATGTTGTCGAAGGATTGGCTCTAGCTGCGGGACTTCCCAAGCCCCGGTGCTACATCATAGACGATACCGCTCCCAATGCGTTTGCTTCGGGGCGCAATCCCAAAAATGCGATTGTTGTTGTTACGACGGGGCTCCTCGAAAAGCTGAACCGAGTGGAACTCGAGGGTGTAATCGCTCACGAGATGGCTCATATCAAAAACTATGATATCCTCGTTCAAACCCTGGCCGTAGTGATGGTGGGTGTGATCGCGCTTCTCAGCGACTGGATCCTCCGGAGTTTTTTCTGGGGAAGAAGGGGAAGGAGTCGGAGCAGCAGCCGGGATAGAGGCGGAGACATCGGGTCCATCATTGCTATTGTTGGTGTGGTTCTTGCGATATTCTCTCCATTTATCGCTCAGCTTCTGCGGTTTTCCATCTCGAGGAAGCGGGAATTTCTGGCCGATGCCAACGGTGCACTTCTGACTCGATACCCCCCCGGGATTGGCCTCGGCTCTCAAAAAACTCGATGCAGACCGGGAGCCTTTGGAAGTGGCCAATAAAGCCACCGCACATCTCTACATCGTCAATCCTTTAAAGGACCTCAAAGGCAAGACCAACAAAATGTTTTCCACCCATCCCCCCATCGAGGAACGTGTCTCCGCTCTCGAAAACATGTAAGTAAATCGAAGCCAGACATTAATTAAAGGGACATCATACTTAATTCCGAATGAATTAAGTATGATGTCCCTTTAATTGTCAGGACCGCGAAGAAAAAAGTTGAAATGGATTGGGGGATAATTTATAATGGCATCCCCTGGTGGGGTCGTAGTTCAGTTGGTTAGAACGCCGGCCTGTCACGCCGGAGGTCGCGAGTTCGAGTCTCGTCGGCCCCGCCATTCTTTCCCCTGAAATTTAATGTTTTCCTTTCAATTCCTTTACCATAATTTCAGCGTATTTCAACCGAATTTGGCACATATTTGTCACACGGGGAGTGGTTTGCCCTCAAAAGATGAGTACCGGTTTTACACGCCGGGTGTCATTGGTTCGAATCCAGTACCGCCCACCAGAGATTCTTTCTTATTTTCAGGGGAGATCCGGTTTTCCTTTTTTGTTTTCCTTTCAATTCCTTTACCATAGTTTCATCTTATTTCAATCGAATTTGTCACTCAGGGAGGATTGCCTTTTATTTATAATCACTTTCAATATGATGAAGCCTAGAACAAAAACATAAATCTCCTGTTGGATAAATATGTTTCTAGAAAGCATCTTTGGATTTAGTCCATAATGCAAGTTTTTTATGGAAAAGATATCAGTTATTATTTCTTTGACTTTGTACTCCTTAAATTTTTATAAAAAGAATTTATTTTAATTAATAAATAGAATTTTCAAAAAAAAGAAAAAACGAAATTGTTTGTTTTTTTCCTTGACAAAAAGATTTTAGTTTTTTAGAATCGGGAAAATTATAAGGGATTATTTATGTCAGCTATAAGTAAAATAAGACAACAATATTATGCATTAGAGTTTAGTATCAAGAATAAAGATCAGGCGGTAAAAGAGATTGGAGAGACCTGTAACATAAAAAAAAATAAGGTTTATGAGCTTATAAGAGATGCCAAAAAAAGTGATTTTTATGAAATTCTGTTGAAACCCCCGCTAATTGTCCAAAAAGAAAAGAATCTTCGAGATGAATATGGTTTGAAAGATGTGTGTATTGCTGAAATTGAAAATCGTAGGACTGACCCAAAAAAAAGTATTGCAGAAGCTGCGGATTGGTATATCAATAGGCTTCTGAATAAAGTTGAGACAATCTCAATTTCTGGAGGTACAACAGTCTCTAAGTGGGTGGATATTTTTAAGCCAGAAAAGAATTATCAGATAAAAAATCCTATTAAAATATGTCCGTTGCGATCTGACTTATGGATAGAAGAAGATAAAAAAGAGGATCCTTTATTCAGAACCTCAAAACTTACTGCTCAGTTATATGAGAACTTTTTAGATAATGGTGTTAGTGCTAGACTCCTAGATCTAAATGTAGGTATAATAAAAAACGCCGCAGATAAGGCAATTATTCTGAAAAAGCCACCAATTGCGGAGACGTTAAATGAGATAAGAAATTCCACTTTAATTGTTATGGGGATAGGATCACTAAAAAATATTGATTCTACTTATAGAAATATTCTAAAGTATTCAGGATTCAGTAATTTAGCAATTAATGCCTTAAAAAATAGTGGGATTATTGGCGATATTATATGTGAAGGCTTTACCAAAGATGGCTCTATTAAGAAGACAAAACTTAACAACTTGATTGTGTCTCTCAATGTAAATGTTATTAAAAAACTTGCGAGAATCCAAAGGAAAAAATACGTAGTTGGATTAGCAGGGGGAGAAGATAAAATTGAATCCATCATTGCTGTAATCAAGGGAGGATTTATTAATACTTTGATTACGGATGATAAAACAGCAGAAAGATTATTGATTAAATCTAAATGAAAAAATTTAGAATTCAAGTGATTTATTTTTAAAAAAATACTAAAACGAATTTTTTCTTTTTTTGAAAATGAATATTTATGAAAACTTAAGTTAAAATGAATTTTTTTGTAGAAATATATATATTATTATTATGAGATTTGCTATTGACATAATATTATTTAATTTTAGATAATAGAAAGAGTAGGGAAAACCATTAGAGAAAGATTTGAGGTATACATGAGGAATGTAAAACTTATAATTGCAATTTTATTGTGTGCTAGCTTTGTATTTAGTTCGATACAATTAAGTGATTCTAGCTGTAATTTAGAAGGCATAAAAATCATCAGTTCTCTAGATAACGATTCGAATGAAATTTTTTGGGGAAAATTAATTCGAGAAGAGGTGGCATGGTGTGATCTTGAAGATACAGCCTGTACGATATTCTATTTTAAAACTATCGATAATATTCGTGGTGATTATAGTAGTATTAAAGAAGTGAGATGTCTTGCAGTTAGACCAGATACAACGATGTCATTGATTAAAAATTTACCTTTCTCCGCAGTGAGGATTAAGATAGATCCAAATATACCTGAATTTGATTGTAACAAGGAGTATGTGATTTTTGGAAAGAGTGTATTTCTTTCTGTAGAATATCCTGTAGCAATGAGAGATATTTCAGCTTATAGTATTCTAAATAGCATTGAATCAGAAATTAATGTCAATGGTTCTCAAGAAAATATTGCCGATACCAAAATAGACATTGTTTACAAGAGCATAAGATTCGTTCAAGCGATTGAAATTGAAAAGATACTTGAAAATGATGAACCGATTAACAATGTTTACATATTTGAAAATAAATTTGAAATTAACAAATTTTTGACAAAATTTAAATATTCCCTTTAAATATAGAAAATTCTTGATACAAATATTAATTAAACGTATTGTATTTTTACTTATTGTTTTTTTTGCTTTTACTCTGAGTAGCCCTTCTTCTTTCATTACTCAAGCTAGTTATGAGCCAAAAAGAATGTTGTTATTTGATCGCCTGCCTATCTCTATTTCTTTTACAATTTCGAAAGATGCAAGAATGCACGATTTTGAGGTGTGGGAAAACGCAATAAAAAGCGCCTTTTCAACCTGGGAAGAAATAACAAAAGATATTATTAAATTTGAATATGCAGGAGAATGTGATCACAAATATTCAGATCTTACAGAGAAACAAGTTATGTATGGCAATAATGAAAATTCAGTATACGTAGATTATTCGTTGCCACCAATTTTTACTCCTCAGACAAAAAAACCGATGCCTGTAAGGACTCAATATTATGGTTTTAATCATATAGAAAAAGACATCTTTTTTATCTGTGAGGCTGATATTATTTTTAATTGTAATTATACATGGGGTGATATAAAAGATAGTTCTTCTAGCAACGAGGAAGTCTTTGACATCTGGAATGCGTGTTCCCATGAGGTAGGACATGTAATTGGACTTAAGAACCACCCCGAATTCCCAGAATGCACAATGAATCCTGAATTATTTCCCGGTGATATTGAAAAGAGGGATTTATCAGATAAAGACCTGGAACTATTTCGTAGAAATTATTCTGGTTTTCTTAATAATAAGTAATTTTTTTTTGACTTTTAATATCCCCTGATAATTAATGTATCCCGAGTCATGCGTATCATACCTTGAGATGTCTGTTGCGTTTCAACTAAATTTGGACAAAAGTGATTTATCCCCACACCATACTTTCAGCGTAATTCAGCAATTTTTGTGACTTATCTGTGACTTGGGGAGAAGTTTACCTTTATTAATTGACCAATAAAATTACATATGATATAAAAGTTTTAGTTGGGGATATCATAATATGTTCGAGAAATTACCTATTGGTATCGTAATATCTATCTTTGGTATTTTTGTAGGAGCTATAATAGCAGTAACACTATTTATTATATCTGAAAAAAGAAATACAAAATTCCAAAAAAATTTAAATGAAAAAGTTGATACTTTATTAAAACAAACAGCTGCAACAGAACAAGGTCCATCGGAAATAAAACCTTTCTTAGATGGCTTACCTCAGATTAAGGATAAAGAAAAACAAATTATCTTGATAAATGCTTTAACTAAGATAGAAAACTACAACTACGATGATGCAATTCAAATTTTCAGGAAATACATAGCAGAATTTCAACTTATTGACAATGAAAGATGTGCAATTTTAAATATAATGGGATTAGCACAAAACTTTTCTGGTAAGAATCAACAAGCTATTGAAACCTTCAATGAAATGATATTAATTGCTCAAAGAATTAATAATATTGCTGCTTTAGCCCATGCAAATGGCAATCTCGGGCTTGTTTATCTGGACTTAGGCGAGTATAAGAAGGCATTATATCATCATCAGCAAGCTCTTGAGATTCACAGAAGAAATAACAATTCTCAAGATGAAGCAACCGATTTAGGCAATCTAGGGCTTGTTTATCGCAGTCTTGGTGAGTTTGTGGAGGCTCTAAAACATCACAAACAAGCTTTAGAAATTTATAGAAGAATGAGCAATCTTCCAGGTGTGGCAAACCAATTAGGCAATATCGGACTTGTTTATAATCAAAAAGGTGAAATGATAAACGCGATAGAACATTATCAGCAAGCTCTTGAGATTCATAGAAGAATTAACAATTCTCAAGGTGAAGCAGCCAATTTAAGTAATATCGGAATTGTTTATAGTCAAACAGGTGAAATGGGAAACGCATTAGAACATTATCAGCAAGCTCTTGAGATTCACAGAATGATTAACTATCCTCTCGGTGAAGCTAGCGATTTAGGCAATCTCGGGAATGCTTATCTGATTTTAGGCGAAATTACAAAGGCATTAGAACATCATCAACAAGCTCTTGAGATTCACCGCAGGATTAACAATCCTCTGGGAGAAGCAAAAGATTTAGGCAACATAGGACTTGTGTATATCATCCTTGGTAAGCGAATTATGGCACTAGGGCAGTTTCAGCAAGCTCTTGAGATTCACCGCAGGATTAACAATCCTTTCGGCGAAGCAAATCAATTATGCAATATCGGAGCTGTATATAGAGAACAGGGCGAGTATGATAAGGCTTTAGAATATTTCATAAGAACAAAAAATATATTTTCCAATTTAGGATTGGAACAAGAAGTACGTACAATTGAAAATCATATTAAAGAAGTATATAAATATTTAAAATAGCAACTAGTAAGCAGTTTTAATTTTCTTGAGTACATTCAATCCTAATTCCGAAATTTCAGCTTAAAACAACAATTTTTTGTGACTTATCTGTGACGTGGGGAGAAGTTTAATTTGATTTCAGTAACCGGTTTATAAAAAGAACAGAGTGTAGAGCGGATGGCTGAGAACCACCCGTCCTAGTCCCCTAGACGATAGCGCCACATATGAGTCAGTACGCCAGAATACCAGATACACCCCTGTTAAGTCAATGATTTTGACCTGATTTTAGCCTTTTTACATTTTCAGCCCTTTTGCCATATTTTCAGCCAAAGTCAGTACAATTTGGAACATATTTGGAACATGGGGAAAAGTCTATATTCATTTACGATCCGATCCGGCCTAAGATTATTCCCCAATCGGCTTAGAAATTCCTAATCGTTTAGAAAATATCATGAGTTATCAGAATTTGGTGATACGAAACACTCAGTATCGATATTTGCATATTTTGAGAGGAAGGTCATTGAATTAACATTTGATTTTGTGATAAATTCGATGAAGAAAACAAGATGAAAAATCAAACAAAATAAAAGGGAAATTTTGTGGGGACTGAAGAAAAAAATATAGTAGACCAATTAACCAACCTATTTAGAAATCTCCTATGGCTTTTAGCGGCAACAGCAATAGCTACAGCTGTTTTGGTTCGTGGTCTAGGATCTTATATCATTCTTGGAATTACATGTGTCTTAATTATTCTATTCTTGAGGAAGGTTAGTATCCGTCATAAGAAATGGAAAACTTTATCAATTATTCTCTTAACAATACTAACCGTAGGTTGGATTAGCATCAATATCTATAAAGATATAAGGAAAGCTCAAGGCATCCTTTTCAAGCCGGCTAAATCTGATGAACTTCTGGTCATTGTAGCACAATTTGAAAAAAGGGGAGGGAGTGGAATCGATCCAACAAGACGGATTGTAGAAAGACTGCAATCTGAGATAGAAGAAGCTAATATGCAGGATATCCGTATCGAAACTGTTCCAGCGATAGATATCAAAGAAAAAGCACGAGAAACAGGAGATATACATAACGCTGTCTTTGTTATCTGGGGATGGTATGACAGTTCAGGATTTAATTCCTATTTTACTGTTACTAAAGAGAGTGAAGGACCATTAGCAAAGACAGAAATAAAAGAGATTCCAACTGAACTCAAGGAATTCAATTTATTCATACGGGAAGGACTTCCAGCACATATGAGCTATTTCATGACCTCAACGATTGGATACTTATTCTATTGGAATAGGGAATATGATAAGACACTAAGTGCTATTACTGCTGCAATAAAAATTTTTGATCAAAGTCCTCGTATTGAGGGAATCCAAGCTCCTGGAGGATTGGATAGTTTATATTTTTATCGAGGCAATGCTTACTATTTTAAAGGCGATCTTGACCAGGCAATAGTTGACTACAACAAGGCCATTGAGCTTGATCCTTCGTATGGCGTCACCTACTATAATCGAGGCAATGCTTACCATTTTAAAGGCGATCTTGACCAGGCAATAGTTGACTACAACAAGGCCATTGAGTTTGATCCTTCGTATGGCGTCACCTACTATAATCGAGGCAATGCTTACCATTTTAAAGGCGATCTTGACCAGGCCATAACTGACTACAACAAAGCCATTGAGCTTGATCCTTCGTATGCAAACGCTTACTCAAATCGAGGCAATGTTTACATTGACAAGAGCGAACCTGACCTAGCCATAACTGACTTCAACAAAGCCATTGCGCTTGATCCTTCGCATGCTATCGCTTACTTCAACCGAGGCAATACTTACATGGATAAGGGCGATCCTGACCTGGCCATAACTGACTACAGCAAAACCATTGGGATTGATGCTTCGTATGCTAGCGCTTACTTCAACCGAGGCAGGGCTTACATGGATAAGGGCGATCCTGACCTGGCCATAACTGACTACAGCAAATTCATTGAGCTTGATCCTTCGCATCCTAACGCTTTTTACAATCGAGGCAATGCTTACAAGGAAAAGGGCGAACCTGACCTGGCCATAACTGACTACAACAAAGCCATTGAGCTTGATCCTTCGTATGCAAACGCTTACTCAAATCGTGGCGCTGCTTACATGGATAAGGGCGAACCTGACCTGGCCATAGCAGACTACAGCAAAACCATTGAGCTTGATCCTTCGCATGCCTTCGCTTATTTAAATCGTGGCGCTGCTTACATGGATAAGGGCGAACCTGACCTGGCCATAACTGACTACAACAAAGCCATTGAGCTTGATCCTTCGTATGCAAACGCTTACTCAAATCGTGGAATTGCTTACAAGGAAAAGGGCGATTTGGACCTGGCCATAGTTAATTACAGCAAAGCCATTGAATTTGATCCATCGAAGGCTGGATTTTATTTCAATCGAGGCATGGTTTATCGTTTAAAAGATTTCAATGTTAAAGCAATCTATGATTTTCAAATGTATCTTCATCTTCACCCTAATTCTCCAAACAGATCCCAAGTTGAGCAATGGATCTACGAACTGAAAAAGTAAAATACAAGAAATACATATAATATGACTGATAGTGACTATACGATAATCCTTAGTAGCAAATGACCAAGAAATTATTAAAGAGCATCATAAAGCAATTTCGCCAAATATGGCATATATGGGTGAAAGAGCCAGAAAAACAAGAATAACCGAACTTTTTGGTTTTCGTGAAAAATATGAGACTAACGCGAGAAGAGAGAAAATACCGATGTTTAAAATAATCAGATTTATGGGGATGTTGATAAAAGGTGTCTATCATGTCTGAGGCTTTGATAACGCTCATAGATTTACCGCTTGCTTGGCGGCTTGTGAAATGGGATTTGACTCAAGGAAGGATTTTTGCCTCACACCCTTATGAAAAGCGGTTGATCGAAGTTGATTTAGATTTGTTTCTTCAAAACGTTGAAGACGATTTACGACATGACCATTATTTTCCTGACGTTCTCAAGGTCTGTGATGTACCTAAACCTAATGGTGCCGTTCGCCCCGGTGCAATATTATCCCTCAGGGATCAGATAGTTTACGCAGCCTCCACTGGCGCATGTTTCCAACGTATTCGAACTACATTAAACTGGCCTCAAAACAGGATTGATTTTTCATACTCTATGCCTGATCAGTTGGACAATGGGGCTTGGTTTAGCAATAGCTTTCGTTACTGGAGTGAGTTCAGGACTAGAAGCCTTTCAGCTATCGACAATGGAGCTGAGTATGTTGTTATGGCCGATGTAGCTGGCTACTATGAGAATATTGATCTTAGTTTATTGATCTCAGATTTACGTGCAATTGGCATTGAACGAGATTTAATTCAACTTCTATCAAAGTGTCTAAACAGATGGGCCACTTCGAGCCAGGGTATTCCCCAGGGATTCAGCCCATCGGACATTTTAGGTAAACTATATCTCAATGTAATTGATAGAGGACTTGCTGAACGGGATTATAATCATGTTCGTTATGTAGATGACTACAGGATTTTCTGCAGAAATTTACCGCAGGCACGCTGTGCCCTCATGGATCTAATAAAACTTTTTAGAAGTCGTGGCCTTATCATCCAGACCGAGAAGTCTCGAATTTATTCTGCTGAAGAAGCTCGAGAAAAAATCGATGGCATACAGCCAATTCTCCAAGAGGTACTGGGCAATTTTGTTGATGAAGTAGCTGAAATATTCGTTGTTGATCAGCCATACTTTCATCTAGGGGATGCTGAGCAGATACTGGCAAATAATCCTAACGATACTCCTATAGAAATAATTCGGGATTCCTTCGATCGTTTCTTTGTGCACGAAGAACAGCCGTTTAACAAGACTTTGTTTCATTTTCTGCTTGGGCGTTTAGGCAATGCCAGAGATAGCTCAGTACTCACGCATGTTCTTGCGTACTTGCGGAGCCATCCTGAGGAAACTGAATTTGTCTTGAAGTACATTGATTCTGTGGGAGAACAAGATGCTGTAGAGGAGAACATTGTAGATTCTCTAAATGCACTTGATTCTGTATATTATTATCAACATTACCAAGTAATCAGTTGGCGTACCCAACGGGATAGTTCTCCAATTGAGGGCTTCATCACTCTTGTCCGGAGTCTTTTATTCGAGACGCAAATTCCACAATATTTACGTCTAACTTGCATGGAATTCCTTGCCAAATTTGGATCTGTGGCGGATATCGACCGGATTGGAGGGCGTTTTGAAGATTCAACATCGGAACTGGATCGAGCTGAAGTAATTTGTGCTATCCGACGCATGGAAGTAGGGCGTCGGAATACAATCCTAGGAAGATTTCCTGCAGATAATGGATATACTGCTCGTGCGGTTCGTTTGGTGCGATCAGGACAAAATATTTAAAAGACAATGATTATTTGTCGAAAAATTTTTCCTAAAAAAACTGGCCTGCCTGACCTGCCCCCCCCAATACCGTATTTTCAGCGCATTTCAATCATTTTTGTTGCGTATAGGCAACGTGTGAATCTGTCTCTCTGTTGGATGGAGCATATGACTACGAATCAGAAGGTCGCAGGTTCGAATCCTGCCGGGCGCGCCAGTTCTTACCCGAGATATCCTTGTTTTCCTTTCAATTCTAATACCATAGTTTCAGCGTAATTCAGTCAAATCTGTTACACCACAGTGACATGGGGAGTAGTCTATGTGGAGAGCTTGAACCGGCAATCAAAGTGCTTTGATTTCTTCATAGACAAAACCTCCCCTTTGGGTTTTGCCAGAAAACTAACATTATGCGTGGACCATTTTTACGGGAAGAGGGCCCGAATTTTTTGTAGGAAATGAGGTTAAATTTTAGAGGGAATAATTCTGAAAAAAACATAGAGAGAAATACCCCCTTCCACTCCACCCAAATTAATGTTGAGTAAATCATCCTTGAGTCGAGCGAAATGGAATGTGGTGTATATCTTTAAAGAGAGAAAAGATGTGGATTTGATGTAAGTCCCTATCTGAAGATTTGTTCCCAAAACCTTCCGGGAAATAAGCTGCCCTTCATAGAATAGAGGAGAATTCTCACTGTAATTGATATAGTCGATGCCTGCACCAATATAGGGAGTAAATTTTTCGTAGTTTTTATTGAATGAAACGGAAAGTGACACCGGTGTCATTCTCAGCTTGCTGTACTCTTCGGAATTAATGCCAGCTTGCTCAATGTAGAGAAAACTCAATGAAACGCCCAGACTGCTTGAATCCCTAAGGGGGAAGATCAAGGCAGCTTCTCCCCCAGAAAACAGCGGATTATTACCGTAGTTGTCCTTGATGTGTTTATCAAACAAAAAATACAGTCCACTGTGAATTCCGAGTCCAATCCTCATTTTATTTTCTTCTGCCTGAGTTGGTTTTTCTTCTGTTTCCGGGATTAAGGTCTTCTGATTAATTTTTGATATTGGGATCTTTTTCTTCTCTTTTTCCAATTGAAAAGTAACCAGGATCCCTGCTTCGTTTTTACTGATTTTGTACGAAGGGATGGATTCCTCCAGATCAAATACGATTCGAGTTATCTGGGGCTGATTCTTCGCTACTCTTATGTTTTTAACGCCGAAACCACCAACTTCAATTCTATCTGGGCTGTGAAATTCAAAGATCTGATCGAGGTCAATCACAAGCCTGTTGGGCTCTTTCAGGACAAAGGGGTGAAAGCTAAATGTTCCTGCAGTCTCAATCTGTACGTTTAGTCTGTCTCCCAATCTTTCCAGTTTTATATCTATAAGTTCGGCCACACTTTGTGTTTGTGCAAAAAATAGATGCGGCAAGATAAGGAGGATGGCAAAAAAGGGGATATGAGACGGTTTTTTCTCCTTTTTGGAAACAGTCATTTTTTTTCACCTCTTCTAATAATATATACTTGATGGAAATTTTTTGAAAGATTTTTTTCCTATCTTTTCCACTAAGGATGCACATCACTTTTCATGTATCAAATCCTTTACTGGATGTCTACGGAAGCTTCCGCTCCCTCTTTGTTATTGGCAGTCTTCTTGGTTTTTCTATGGGTAGCTGTTATCGGATTAAAATATTCCGAAACTTATCACAAGACACAAAAACATTGGCCTCGCCATAAACAAACTACAAATCACCACCTCCGATGAGAGGACGTCGAGCGTCAATTACTCCCTTTCTGGGAGTGTCATCAATACCCCCTTTTGCTTATGCCGACATCCTCTCTCTAAATAAGGATTGCCTGCAAGGGGGCAGGAACACACACAGAAGGAGTGTATGTCATCAAATGATTCGGACACACGCTTATCGATAATTTGGGTTCATTTTCTTCAATATGTACAGTACCACATAGGAGAGAGCAAGAAAAAAGCGTAAACGCTTTTTCTGGGCGTATGGCATAGAATCTGACACATGAATCAGATGCAATTTGACAGGGAAGAGCATAGTTTCAGCGTAATTCAACTGAATCTGTTACACATGTGTTACATGGGGATTAGTCTATTCCAATTTAAAAGGCCTTCTGGTCTTCAAAACCAGTATGGGGCCGTAAGAAGCCCCGGGTGGGTTCAACTCCCACACCTTCCCGCCAGACTGTTTTCCCCTGGTGGTTTCTAAGATATGCTGATTTATTGATTTCAGTCCCAATACTGTATTTTCAGCGTTAGTCAACAATTTATGTGACTTATCTGTGACTTGGGGGGAGAAATTTGTTCTTCCATTTGACACATCTTTACTAAATTTATATCCTATTGCCATATAGGCAAGGAGGGCCCATGACTGTAGCATGTCCTATGTCAAACCGATAATCCTAACCTCCTCCCGCAAAACTGGTCCACTGAAAATGTTAGTTTTTTCAGGCATTGGAGCTAAAGACGGGAGCAGACTAGAGGCCGTCAACATTTGACAAAGACAATTTAGTAATGTTAATTTAATATTCAAGGGATTAAGGCTGAAACTAAAGTAGAATCTTAATGAGATTTTTTTCTTTTACTGAAGACGGAAAATCTCTTGAGCGATTCTTTTAGGAGGTATTATGCGTAAATTATTTTTTTGTTCATTGTGTATATTTGTATTTACATTTTTTGGATTTTCCCAAGAACGTGAAGAAGTAAAAACATATAAAAATGCAAAAGTAAAACTAGTTACAGGCGAAATAATTAAAGCAAAAAAAGTTGATGTGAACAGTTCAATAATTACAGTGACTACCACAAAAATTGTTTCCAGTTCAGGTGTTCCAAATAAACCAATCGTAACTTTTAATCCTATGGAAATTGAGTATATTGAAGTGTCAAAAAAAAATTATCTTCCCTTTGGAGCTGTAATAGGAGGAGCAATCGCAGCTGGTGTGATGTTTGGTCTTGTGGAAGATACCTTCCACTATTCCTATACTTTAGTAACGGATAATGAATATGACGAAAACGGTCGTTTAATTTCTAAAACTTCATATCCAACAAATTATGAAGAAACTAGGACTCCAACAACTGGAACAAAAATTGGAATTGTAGCAGGAGGAACAGTCCTAGGAGGACTAATTGGATATTTAATCAAAGGAGGATGGGAGAAAATATTTCCAACTAAAAACTCCAAAGGAAGAATCACACCAGAGCTTTTTGTCACATTAAATTCTTTTGATAGGATATCCTTTACCATGAATTTCAATTTTTGAATGAATAAAGGAAAACTGACTGACCAAAGTATCAAGAAGCCGTTCCAAAGAAAGTCCTTCTCGCAAACTAGGCTAAGGAAAGGGGGGGGCAGCCAAAGCACTCGGCCACATTAGGGACCGCCGCGCTGAAAAACCCATTCAACAAGTACTGGGTGCTTCCTTCATTAACTGTTGTTACTAAGTACACGAAAACATAAATACGATGACATATAATAGTTGACATTGGAAATCATTTCCTGTCATAATATCATCTCGAAAGGAGGTGTTATGCCCAGGAAAAGCCCTTATATTATTGTTCTC
>SDBT01011702.1_pt1 | contig 14106 bp, 10 predicted proteins | sample 2277101 | NCBI WGS metagenome assembly SDBT01 (sample SAMN10404973, study PRJNA504765) | marine sediment metagenome | isolation source: marine sediment core GS10_PC15, 103 cmbsf | place: Arctic Ocean: Southern Knipovich Ridge | collected 2010 | reverse complement strand
CAATGCGCGGGTTGTCATCTTTATATGGGAAGAACATTATTCAATGAAAAATTTAATTGCTTTTGATGCTGAATTGCCAGAACGATCCTGAATATTTATTAACAGGTTATGTTCACCTATTGCTAGTGAATTACCGAGAAAATAAGATATTTCTTTTTTTATAGGTTGGTATGCAACCCAAATCCTTTTTTCGTCTAAGTATACTTCGAAATTTTCCTCTGACGGATTGATATCGGACAAATCATCGTTTAGTAAGATTATGAGTTTATTTAAAGCATCTTTTGAATATATTTGTTGATTCTTCGGATAAGTATATAAAAAACCGGGTGATTTTGTATCTTCGAGAATAGTAAAAATATTTGGGATTCTCGACATTGCAGTAATAGTGTTATTTAATGTATCAACAGAACTTTTCACAAAATCCCATCTTGTTTTTTTAGTATTATATTTATAAATAGAACAATGTTCTAAATTAATATCATTATTAATAGAGAATGATATAATAGCACTGTTTTTGAACGGAATACCATACGGTTGAAGTTTATAAACATTTGATTTACGGTTTCCCGAATTGATTTTTAGCAGCTTTGCATATTTAGTGATCCACATTAAGGTTGTATCATAAATTGCGTTGTTAATTTCAACCGAACAAAGGCGGTCCGAAGAATAGATTTTTTTATAAGTATTTGGTAGAACTGGCGTTGGTTTAAAATCAAATTCAAATTTTTGTATTGTATCTGAATAAAATAAGAATCCACAGGATTCACTATCATTAAATAGATATGGATTTAGCATTTCACTTACATAATTATTAGTGCCATTTTTGATCAATGGGAAAGTTAGGAGTCTCTCCGGTTTTTCAATAAACACCTTGATTGAGTCTAAACTACTTCTATCAGTTTTTAGGTGGAATAGCGTTCCTTGCTCCAACTGAATTAATTCCGGATTGAAAACTTCAAGATTGCCATTGAAAGTCGGATAATTATGTAATTTTAGAGATGATTTATATTTTTGTTTTTGAAACGGTGCGGTTGATCTTATGTAAAAAGTTAATATTGACTTATTTTGTGCAGCATCAAGCGCAATAATTTCTATTTTGTGAATTCCATCGGATAATTTGACTATTCCGTTTTTATCATTATCGTGGATGGTTAATCTTGGGTATGTTTCCAAACGATACAGTTTTTGAAATTCATCATATTTCGGGTGACTAACCGGTTGACCATAAACAGTTGCGATATTTTCGCCTTCGTTGAAATCAAGAAAATTATAATTAACAGAAAAAACTGAAATGGAATTTACCGATAACTCTAATTTTTCGATTTGATAGGAATTAGAAGCATTTTGAATTTTATCTATTACTCGCGTAGTAAGTCCAAATTTTCCCGTAACCAGTACTGTATCTTTTAAAATATATACGTAAGGAAATGTACGTACAGGTAAATAATTCTGAGGCATGGGAGAATTGTCGATATGTGTCCCGGCCGCAAGCGGGATTATTGATAAACCCAAAATTTTTGGTGGTATTTGATCAACTAGCGGAAATCCATAAGTCATTGGATTTAATGTTTGATCTTTTTCATTGCGCAATTCAAAATGTAGGTGCGGTCCCATAGAACGGCCGGAATTTCCCGAATAACCAATTATCTCGCCGCGTATGATCGGATACTTTTCTTGCGTAAAATATTTATTTACAAAGTAGGACTTATTTTCATTTTGCAGTTCAAATAAGCGGTTTTCCAATTGTGCAGAAAACATATTTAAATGTCCATAAACAGCAGTTTTACCATCATCTGTTTTTAGGTAAAGTGCTTTACCGTAACCGTTGAAATTTGTCGCAATGCGGTAAATGTATCCATTGTTTACAGCATACATCGGGTGACCAATACTACTATTGGTGCGGATATCAAGACCCATATGAAAATGATTACCGCGGAATTCACCGAAGTTTGAAGTTAGCTGCTTACCGGTGTTGGTAGGCCATTTGTATTCCTGCCCAAGAATCAAGCTCGTGATAATGATTGATAAAAAGAAAATATTGCGTGTCATAAAATGGATAGAAATTTAGTAAAGTTATTTATTTTTATCGATAGAAAAGCGCTGAATTATTATATATTTAGTATAAAAAACCCCTGCTTAGCAGGGGTTTTAAAATAGACTCAGTCAATTAATAAATTATTTTTCTTCTCGAAGCTCTTTTAATTCTAATTTAAGTTCCTCCATTTGCTCGCGCATTTCTTCCATCTGTTCTTTGAATTTCTCTTGGTCAAATGAGAAACCATGAAATTCAAAATCCTCTAAGCCTTCAGGAATCATCTTTAATAACATTTTATGTTTATCTCCAGAGAAATCAAAATTTTCTAAGTTCCCGAATTTGTAAAAATAATCCTGTTTCGCTTCGCCAAGAGTGGCTTTGAGTTTCTTTTTCTTCCCATCTCTGATAACTGAAATTGACACTTTTGCTTCCGGTTCATAACCGCGTATGGTCGCTGTTAGATCGCCGGCATTTTCTATATCTTCACTATCAACTTTTGTGATGATATCACCGGCTTTAAGTCCGGCTTTTTCGGCCGGGCTGTCCTTTACTACTTCGGACACGAGCACGCCGTTACCGTCTTTTACTTTGAAATAATCACTTAATTGTTCCGATAAATCTTGAATTTGAACACCAAGGAATCCGGCTTTTTCATCACTTAAAAATGATTTGCCCATCATTTTATGTTTTTTGATGATCCTATGTTTTTTATTGCCGCCTTCATCTTTCATGTGCCAAGTCATTTTATCTTTTTTACATTCTTCTTTTTTTGCATAGTCGCAAGTTTTTGGATCACAGTTTAGTTTCTTATAATCATGTGCTTTAAAATGTTTACAGACCTTTAATTTAATTTTCTCGTCGATATCATAAGCTTCTAACTTTTCATGGATTTTGGACAGTGCTTCATCATCGTTCAAATCGGCTTCGTATTCTTCGGTCTTGCCGTCTTCGGTGATTGTATAAAGGACTTTGTCGTCCTCAACAATAACTTTGACCTCAATTTTCTTTTCTCCATCAACTTGTTTCTTGATGACAGTGGTTTTTTGTGAAAAGGCAAAACTGAAGAGCAATAAAAGGGGTAATATGTAACGCATAGTAATTTCTCCTAAATTATATTTACTTTTAGGATACGAATATGTGCGGAGGTTTGTTCCAAATTTCCACTAATCGAGTTTCTTATATAAAAAAACCGCCCCAAATAGGGACGGTTTTCTATTCAATATTTATTTAAAACTATTTCTTAAAAATTCTATAGAGTAATAATGCTAGCAATATAAAAAACGCTCCATACCACCAATTAACACATTTCAATACAGCTTCGGAATAGTATGCGCCAAAAATTAGACCGGTTACAAACAGTAACAGTTTTAGAATTCCAATATCCCAAACTGTAGTTCTTTTTACGAATGAATCGATCCACTTAAATAAACTCATTTAAAACCTCCTTATTGTTAATATAAACTAACTATAACCGTTTCGCCAAAACAACTGTTTTAACTTTTTCCCAAACTTTGCCGCTGGCAGTATCTTTAACAGATAATTTTATTATGTAAATACCGATACGGGCATTACTGCCGTCACTGCGTTTGCCGTCCCATTTTAATAATCCTTCCTGCGGAAAATACACATTCCAATACGGCGTGGCAATGTTACGTCCGGTCATATCAAATATTTGTAATTTGATAATTCCTTGTTCATAAGGCAGTTTATATTTTATTAAGAGCTCATCATCAATGCCGTCACCATTGGGTGAGAATGGATTTGCATCAAATACAAGCGCGCCCTTTTCAGGCAGTTCATCAATATGCAGGCTGTTTTTCTGTCCGGGTGTCATTGCTTTGGCATTCACGGCCACACCCCACCGGGCCGGATTATCGGATTCAAATTCCGGGCGCAATTTTTCGGTGGATCTGCCATTCGTTATCGGCCATTCCGAATCATAGTGTAAGGAATCAATTATTGCTCCGGTAATGTCATATAGAAATAGTGCATCAGCTGAATTATTCAAAGCCGGTAAACCGCTCAATGGAGCGATGGCGGAAATTCCTTGCGGTAAGTTTTTAATAAAGGTAGAGTCTGATGCTATTATAACCGGCTGATTCGCCGATGCGAACATTTCACCAAAATAATGTTTGGTTCTAGTCGCGTCACTGAAAGCCCAACCGGTAAGGTCAATATCACTAAAGCTGACAATCTCAACAAATTCAGCTTGTGTCGAATCCGGTTGAGCCATGAATTCATTGAATAAAACAGCACCAAATGGGTAACTCACAAAAACGCTGTGTTCAATCGAATTATCGGAAATATCCATATCACCGAAGACTTCCAATAATATTTCGAGCAGGTTATGTCCTGATGACAGCGGTTCGATATTAAACGATACAAATGTTGTATCTTCAGATTCTAACATCGTGAAAGATCTTGTACCAAGTTCCTGCTCATTTTGCATTACTGACACGCTTCCTGAAATTTCGCTAATACCGATATTAACTACTGCAATGTCGAACGAAATGCTTTCGCTCGGATGTGGATATTCAGGATAATGAACCGTTAACTCAGGTAAAATTGCGCCATTTACATTTTGCATTGAAATAGAGTTTGTGCGCCCAATTGTCGTGTTCGTGGTATCAGTACTAACCTTCCAGCGCGAAGCATCATTTGATATAAAATCAGTGTGCAATTTTTCAGTTGATTTACCGCTCATTAATGGCCATTCAGAATTATAATTAAGTGAATCAATGATTTTACCGGTAAAATCATATAAAAAGATGCCGTCACCGGAATTGTTCAAAGATGGAAAATTCTCAATATTAATAAAAATTGCAGCAGATGGTAACAATGCAGCTAAACTTGTATCTTCACTTAACACTATAAAAGTGTTTGATTCAATATTGCCGGTGGAAAAGAATTTTGGTTCTTTCCTGTTATCACTGATCGACCAATTTGTTAGATCAATATTTTCTAATGCTATAATTTCAATGAACTCAGACAACGGCGATTCCGGGTCAGCTAAGAATTCATTTAAAGTTGCTGCTTCAAAATTGTAACTTACTAAAATTGAACGGGATACCATATTATTGTCGGGGTTTTCATCAGCACTAATATCAAGAAATATTGTGACTTCGTGCTGTCCGGATAAAAATGGTGGTATTTCTAAATCAATTAATATTGTATCGGACATTCCGCCTGCATTAAAAGTAGAACTTGCTAGAACCAAGTTGTTTTCTTCAATTATGATGTTGCCTGAAATTGGTTGTAACCCGTAATTGACAACCGGTATAGTCATAAGAATTGGATCGGTAGATTCAGGAAATTCCGGTAAGACAACAATACTGTCGGAGATTATGGCACCGTCGATATTATATGGAATAACCGAATTAGGAGAACCCGGTGTCATCCCGGTAGAATCAGTTGAAACTTTCCATCCGGTTGAATCATTTGATATGAATTCAGGATGCAGTTTTTCGGTTGATTTGCCGGTAGCCAATTCCCACCAAGTTGTGTATATGAGTGAATCAATTACAGTGCCGGTAAAGTCGCGCAAGTAAATTGCATCACCATAATTATTCAATGATGGAAAGTTTGCTACTTCAATGAAAATGGCTTCCGGTGGAACAATTGTTGCGAAAGCAGGGTCTTCGCTGAGTACAATAAATTTGTCAGACGCAACCATTCCACCATTAAAGTGATGCAAGGTGTTGGTTTTATCGGCAATACTCCAATTATTCAGAACAACGTTTTCAAAACTGATTAATTCTACAAATTCCGCCTGCGGCGATGTAGGCCTCGGTAAGAATTCATTGATCAATACATCACCAAAATTGTATCTGACAAGAATTGTATCTACCGCGGCATTATTATCAAGATTCTGATCTACGCCAATATCTAATTTTATCTGAAGCGGATGCATGCCGGAGTTCATTGCCGGCAGAGATATTTCTAAAGTTAATGTATCTCTTCGGGCGATGTCATTAAAATCAACATAACCAATTACGTTTTCATTTTCAAATACTTTTACAGTTCCGGAAATTGATTGAGCACCATGATTAGTAACCGGTAGGAATAGTTGAATCGATTCACTTGATTTGGGAAAATCCGGAGTGTGATAAACGCCATCGGAAATTAATTCGCCGTCATGATCAATTAAATAAACCGAATTTTGGTAACCGGGTGTCATTTTGGTTTCTGCGACTGCTAGCGACCAATTAAGCGGATCATTACTAAAATCATCAGGACGCAGCTTTTCAGTCGAGATCTCAGAGGTAACCGGCCATTTGGAGTCATAAGTCAATGAGTCGATCACGGTGCCGGTCATGTCCACGAGATAAATCCCATCACTGCTATTGTTCAATGTTGGTAAACCGCCATACGGAAGCAAGTAATGAGCCGCGGGATTAGTTATGGCTTGCATTGAAGTATCACCCGCAAGAACAATATAGTTGCCGGATTCAACGTATGTTATTGGTATTAATTTACTAGACGAGGTCTTATCGGCAATCCGCCATCCATCCAGCACAATCGATTTAAAACTGACCAACTCCACAAATTCAATTTGGTTTGCACCGGGGTCGGAATGGAATTCGTTTATTTTTACCAAACCGGGAGTATAGGAAACATTAAGTTTTTTTGAGGCAGTGTTATTCGATAGATCTTCATCGTTAACTACGGTATAACTAAATGTAATTTTATGTCGTCCGGAATTGAATGGCGATAATTGAATATTTACATTAGCTGTCTGCCCCATCGTAAGTGCAGGAGAATTGGCAGAACCAATAATATTTCCATTAAATGTGGCGCTGACGGTTCCGTTAATGTTTTGAATTCCGGCATTATAAACCGGGACTATTGCCGTAACAACTTCACCAATTTTTACGAAAGTGGGATTAAATTTAATTTCACCTTGAATGGCACCGTCAATATTATATGGAATAACCGAATTAGGAGCACCCGGTGTCATATTGTTTACCGCCACCGAGCTCTGCCAATTTGTTGATGGCGCGGATGTATAATCGGGAAGAATTTTTTCGGTGGACAAGCCGGATACAACATCCCAATCGGAGGTGAAAGTAAGGGAATCAATATTGGTATCATACGGATCGAATAAACGAACATCATCACCACTATTATTTAGTGCGGGTAATCCTCCCGAAGGAATTAAGTAATGAGTTCCAACCGGTACTCGTGGATATAGCGAAGAATCGGATGAAATTACAACAAATTCACCGGGTTGAACGATGACTGCCGGCAAGCGGTAATTCGTTCCATCGCGATTATCAGCGATACGCCAATTTTCTAATTCAATTTGTGTATTACCGCGATGAAGCAATTCAACGAATTCTACCTGAGCATTAATCGGCTGGGCGTGAAATTCATTAATAGACATTACACGGCTCTCATATTTAACGCTAACATTGGTATTGTCGGAATTATTGGACAAGTCTAGATCGCCGACGATTTCAAGTGTAATATCCAATGTCACTTCTCCAGATGATAATACACTCGTTTCAATTGTTACCGTAGAAGTGTCTAATACTGTTATTGAACTAAACGATTGAGACCCTACAGTTGTGCCGGATTGCTTAATAGTTACGCTTCCCGAAAAGGTAGCTAAACCGATGTTCGCCACATCTACACTAACGTAAGTTTTTTCGTTTATAATAATTATTGATGGATTTACAATTGTATTTGCAGTGATAATTGCTCCGTCAATTGTTAAAGGAAAAACACTATTGGGAGAGCCGGGAGTTCCTAGGGAATCTTTGCTGGCTTTCCAATTGTCCGGCGTGTTCGGTAATTCCGAGCGTACTTTTTCAATAGAAAATCCATCAGGAGCGATATCAGTCCATCCAACAGAGTCGACCACAGTACCGGAATTATCTCTTAAATACAGTGAATCATTAGTTGATAACGAATTGCCAATGCTGTTGTCATCGACTTTAATTAGGATCGTACCAGCCGGTATGATACTGTTATAAATTCCTGTAGGAATATCATAGTCACCTTCGAAAATTACAGCATATTCTAATGGAGGAAGTTGTAATCCATAACCGGCATCAGTCAAATCATCGGTGCTGTACTTATCGGAAATAGTCCAACTTGAGAAATCGACTGTATTGATGGAAGATGTGTTATATAATTCAACGAATTCATTTGGAGAATCCGCACCATCTAAATCATACATAACCTCCGTGATTATAACTTGTGAAAATATTTGAGGTATAACTATAAAAAAGAATGGTGATATATGAAGTGCCTTAAGTTTCATAAAATTAAATAAAATGCGTAGTTAAATCAATTTAATAAATTGTTCTAAACGTTGTTGAATCTCATCGCGTGTTTTACGATACCTTCCGACAATTTTATGATCATTTCTCCAGCTTCGGAAAGGATCATCAATGCTCCAGTGGATTTTTTTTGCATCACCCGGGAAGGTAGGGCAAAATTCACGTGCATTATCACAAAGAGTAATTACATAGTCGATACCATATCCAAAATATTTATCAAGTGGATCTGAAGTGTGAGTTGAAATATCGATGCCGGTTTCTTTCATTACCCGAATAGACATCGGATGAACACGACTGGGAGTAGTCCCTGCGCTAAATACTTCAAAGCGATCATTGTCAATATGACGCAATAAACCTTCTGCCATTTGTGACCGGCAGGAATTGCCGGTGCAAACAAAAATCACTTTTATCTTCTTTTTCATCGTAAATAAATTACTCCGATTATTATATGTTTTGCATAAAATTCCTTAATTAGGAATTGTTTTTTTTAGAGATGTTCTATTTTTAAATTTCACTATGAATACTTCTGAAAAAATGCCATTATTCGCGAATCCTTTGGAACCTTATGAAGGACTGAGCATTGCCGATCTTAATCGGTATTTACCGGCTTTACAAACTGCCGATGATATACAAATGACAGCAGATAATATGCGCGAAGGAATTTTTTTAGCCGACGGTTTAACCGGTCTTACAAAATTACCGGCGGATTCAATTGATCTAATAATAGCTGATCCACCCGAAGATCCATGGCGTCATGCGCGGGAAAAAGGTAAACAACTTACCCTGCAAGAATTCTATAAATGGAATGAGCGTTGGCTAAAGGAAGCGCATAGAGTATTGAACGTAACCGGATCTATTTATTTGCTATGTGGTTGGCGATATTCCGGAATGTTTCATTCGCTATTATCCAATATATTCATCGTGCAAACGAGGATCACCTGGAGCGATGACAGTGTTAATGATCAACCTAAAACAATTACCTGGAAAAATCAAATGAGTGATGTCTGGTTTGCTACAAAGACCAACGAATTTCTTTTTGGACAAGAATCAGCTGGAACGGGGAAGTTGTTATTGCGCGCAGAAAATGAAGAAAGATTATCAAATTTTTGGCATGATATTATTAATATTAGAACCGATTCAGATAGCGACAATAAAGAACATAAACCAAAATCGTTAATTAATCGTATTTTGGATGCGAGTTCATTTAAATTAAATTACATTGTGGATCCATTTATGCGAAGCGGTGATATCGGAGTTATCGCAAAAGTACGCGGTCGGCGATTTATCGGTTTTGATACTAGTCAGGATAATTTATTATTCGCAATGAAACGGATAGATCAAACTTAGGGCGGGTAATGAAATTATTTGAAAAAATACAATCAGATATGTACCAGGCAATGAAGTCTAAGGATGCTGTAAAAGCTACAACATTGCGAGTGGTATTTGCTAAGCTTAAAGATCAAAAAATTGCCAAACGCGAGGACTTAACCGAAGTTGATGAATTAAAAGTTTTGCAGTCCTTAGCTAAACAGCACAAAGAATCAATTAGTATGTTTCGCAAAGGAGGTCGGGATGATTTGGTGGAACAGGAAACGAATGAATTACAAATTATTGAACAATATTTACCAAGAATGATGACTGATGAACAAATCAAAAATATTGTGAAAAGTTCAATTGAAGAAACCGGAGCACAAACATTAGCTGATATAGGTAAAGTAATGCCAATTATAATGAAAAAAGGTGCAGGAAAGATAGATGGTAAAAAAGCTCAATTGTTCTTACGAGAACTGTTACAATGAATGCCGTACTATTTTTTGATCTTTTCGCAACAACGTTTTTGTTGTTTTTAGGACTGAGTGGTTTTAAATACGGATTTGTTATTGAAATTGGAAAAATCATTGCTTTAATATTTACACTTTGGCTGAGCATTTCCTATTATGTTGATTTCGCCGAATTCTTGCAACAAGATTTTAGTATTAATCCATATTTCATACTATTTGTCAGTTTTTCTGTTATTTTTATTATCACTTTTATTGTAACTAGAATTATTGTTGTATTAATAGATAAAATTATTGGAATTAAAAAAAATAGATTATTCAATCAGTTATTGGGGTTCGTAGTTGGTGTTATGAAAGGTTTAATTCCGATTGCTCTTATTTTATGGACCTTTGAGATGTTACCCTTTCAGCGTTGGACAGATACGTTATATCAGGAATCACGAATAGCAAATATTGTAAAAATAATTCGTGATAAAAATGTAGAGTATTTTGGTTTGGAGGATCCTGTAAATGCAGGGAAAGAATATATTAAAGCCTTGGTTGTAGATGATCCTACTGCTCAAGAAGACGAAAACTAATGGCCCGAATATCGACCGAAGTAATTGATCGCGTTCGCGATACAGCAAATATTGTTGATGTAATATCGCAGTATTTAGATCTGCGAAAAAGAGGACAAAATTTTGTTGGAATTTGTCCATTTCATAATGATACGCACCCCTCATTATATGTTTCCCCGGCAAAAGAAATTTATAAATGTTTTGCCTGCGGAGCCGGTGGTAATGTATTTACATTTTTAATGGAATATGATAAAACCAGTTTTGTGGATGCTGTAAAGCAACTTGGTGACAAATATGGAATAGAGGTAAGGCTTAGTGGCGCGGTAGAAGAGGAAGATTATTATTCAAAATTGTATGAAATACATGATTTTACAGCAAATTATTTTCATAAACACTTGCTTTCAGATGAAGGTAAAACTGTAATTAAGTACTTAACAGAGCGTGGACTAAAAACTGCTACTATTAAAAAGTTTAAAATAGGTCTTTCATCCATCGGTTGGGAAGATTTATTAAATAAAGTCAAGGCGCAAAATTATACAAATGATATAATTGAAAATTCGGGGTTATTTACAAGATCGGAAAAAGGAATATTTGATCGATTCAGGAATCGAATTATGTTTCCAATATCTAATCCGTCCGGTAAAGTTATTGCTTTTGGAGGACGAACCCTTGATAAGGATGAACCGGCTAAATATCTGAATTCACCGGAAACGCCGCTTTATCACAAAAGCGATGTTTTATATGGATTGCATTTATCACGTCAGGCAATACGTGAACAAGGAGCTGTGTTTTTAGTCGAAGGCTATATGGATTTTATTCAGTTATACCAAGCCGGAATTGAGAATGTTGTAGCGGCATCCGGTACGGCACTTACTGAACGCCATGTTCGGCAAATTAAAAAATTTACAAATCGTGTTTTCTTAACTTATGATGGGGATCAAGCCGGAACCGACGCGGCAATTAGAGCAGGTTATTTGTTATATCAAGGAGGTGTGGAACCTTTAATTGTGCAAGTTCCCAGTGGAATGGATCCCGATGATTGGGTTATCAAAAATGGCGCAGACGTGATTCGAAAAGGGGCAGAATCAGCGGTGTCGCTGATTGATTTTCAGATAAGTTCAAAAAATGTTGGGAAACTATCAGCGGCTGAACAATCTCAATTTGTGACTGATATTTTATTTACAATAGCCGGTATCGATGATAGTATTATTCGCAATAGTATTTTGAAAAATATAAGTCAGCGTTTACAAATTGATGAAAATGAATTGTTGCAACGACTTGAAAGAGAACAAAACCGCCAACGCACACGGGTACAAGAAAATTTTGCTGATGAACAACCTTTAGAATTTTCTTCGCTAATTCAAAAGGCTCAATTAATATTAGTGAAATTATTGGCTAATGATAATCCGCAAATTCGTCAAATTGTTAGGGATAATATTGATTTGGATTTATTTAGCGAAGCGGTTCTAAAAAAGTTAGCAGAAATTTTACTGCCTATATATGAGGATATAAAATTTTCTGCTATTGTTGATCAATTTGAAAATAAACAAGAACGTGAATTAGTAACCAAAATATTGATGGAAGATAGGCCCCAGGAAAGCCCTGAAATTGAAGTAGCTGATTGTATGCATGTATTAAAATCATATCCAATCAGGGAAAAAATAAAAGCAGCACGATTCAAGCTACGTGAGCTAGAATTAAAAGGTGAAGATGATACTGAATTGCGTATGGAAATTGCGCAATTACATATGGAGCTGGATAAAATGGGATTATTATAGCAAATTGCTCATTTGCTTGATAATATTATCAAGTTCAGATTTATCCTTAAAAATATTAAAATTATTTGTATCAATTGTGAGTACCGGTATATCCTTAATACCTACAATCCATTTATCATAAGAAACATTTAATGTGTGTAAATATTCAGGATCTATTGTTTTCTCATAACTACGGCTTCTTTTCTTGATACGAGTTAATAAAGTGTCGGTCGATGCTTTTAGATATATAATTAGATTGGGTTTCCGTAAGAAAGATATCATTACTTTGAATAGATTCCGGTAGTTTTCCCAATCTCTATCATTCATATTGCCCATTGTGTGCAAGTTTTTAGCGAATATTTCAACATCTTCGTAAATGGTACGATCTTGTATTACTCCCTGAGAAAGATTGGACATCTTCACATGATTACGGAAACGATGATGCAAAAAGTAGATTTGCAGATTAAAACTCCAGCGGTTCATGTCACCGTAAAAATCACTTAAATAAGGATTGTCCATAACCGATTCATAAAAGGGATGCCAATCATTATGTTCAGCAACAATATCAGTAAATGTGGTTTTCCCTACGCCGATATTTCCGGCAATTCCGACGAATGGATTTTTATTCATACATTAAAATTAAACAGTTTTAGAACCGATATTTAATATTATTTAAAAAGAAAAACCCCCGAATATTCGGGGGTTTTTCTTTTATCTATTCTTTTATCTATCAGATTGTGGAATTATGGAAATAATATATTAATTCCGGCATTGAAATAACGAGGTGTTGCTAGATATACTTCAGCAGCATCAGCCATATGCGGATTGGCAATTTCATAATCAACTTGATATGAATTGAATGAACTGTTGTCAGTTGCGTCTTGGACGTATACTTCATCAAGTGCATTAAACAAATGTGCGAAGACCTGTAGCTTTATACCACCAAAATCAAGTGGTAAATTGTAAGAAGCGTGTAAATCGATCTTAAAGGCACTTGGCACTTGCCAGCTTTGAACCCGGTCTGGACCATCTTCACCTACTTGACGGCTATTTGGATCCCAGTCAGCCCAATGTCTGTCATAATAGTTGAATATTGCTTGTACATTCATTCCATCAATCGGGAATACTGAGGCGCCAATGGCGACGATAGTCTGAGGCATGTCACCAACCTTCAAATCCTTGATCGAATATGTATAATCCGTTGAGGTTTGTTCTGCCAGATCTCTATATGATCCCTCTACATCAGCAGTATAATCCCAAAAACCGTAAGATAATGCTGCGTCGAAACGGACAAGATCAATAGGTTGGAAAGCAATTTCAGCTTCTACACCCAAGTGATCTTGATCCATACCGGATAAATAGATGATATCAGTATCACCACCGGAAAGTGCTCCGGCTTGAACAAGCTTTGTTAACGTTCTATTTCTCCAAGCAGTATTATATACATTTAGTTTGGTATTTAAACGACCATCCATTAAGCGGAAGTTTGCACCCACCTCAACACTAATAAATTGTTCATTTACCGGATCAGTCGACAAGGAAACACCGGTATCATCAATGATATTATCAAAAATCGGCGGTTTTTCAACATAACCGAAATTAGCGAATACGTCTACTTCGTCATTTACCCGAAATAGACCGCCACCTTTAACTTGAATTGCGCTAATCCAATCAGACTCTATCATTACTTCACCA
>SDBT01011701.1_pt1 | contig 14106 bp, 11 predicted proteins | sample 2277101 | NCBI WGS metagenome assembly SDBT01 (sample SAMN10404973, study PRJNA504765) | marine sediment metagenome | isolation source: marine sediment core GS10_PC15, 103 cmbsf | place: Arctic Ocean: Southern Knipovich Ridge | collected 2010 | reverse complement strand
GGCCCTGGCGATCTCGTCGTACGTCTGGAAGTCCGCCAGCCCGCGCATGCTCTGCACCTTGGTGATCGCAGAGGTCAGCTTGGTCTTGCCGTGATCCACATGGCCGATCGTGCCCACGTTCACGTGCGGTTTGGTTCTTTTGAATTTTTCTTTGGCCATCCGTTGCTCTCCTTTAAGTCTACAGCCTCGGAAATTGCCCTCTCACTCGTCTCACTCGTCTCACTCGTCTGTCTGGACCGAGCGGGCACAAGCCCGGGCCCAGCAAGGACCGACACCACGTCTTGCTGTTCGGTTCGCACAACACGTGTCACGTGTCGCGCGCGTTGTTGAAAAATTCCTCGGGTCGGAATGTTTGCTGGAAGAAGATCTGAGTGGCGCGCGGCCTGGCGATGGGCGCTGACCATCGCCGGGACAGGCGACCACGTGCTGGACTGATTCCAACGAGAGGACGCGGTGGCTCGGAGCCTGCGGGCCGATTGCTCTCCCGCTCAGCTTTTCAAAGATCCATGGATAAGACCACGTCGGCCCCGGCCAACCTACCAGCGGTAGTGGGCGAACGCCTTGTTGGCCTCGGCCATCTTGTGGGTGTCTTCGCGCTTCTTGATGGAGCTCCCACGGTTGCTGGCCGCATCGATCACTTCGGCGGCGAGCTTCTCCACCATCGTTTTTTCGCCCCGCGCGCGGGCATAGGTAATGAGCCACCGCATTCCTAGTGCGGCACGACGCTGGGGTCGGATCTCGACCGGCACCTGGTATGTGGCACCGCCGACCCGTCGCGCCTTTACTTCCAGAACAGGCTTGATGTTGTCGAGCGCCCGTTTGAACACCTTCAGGGGCTCCTCGCTCAGGCGCTTGGCTACGATGTCCATGGCGCCGTAAAACACGCGTTCCGCAGTGGACTTCTTGCCCTTGACCATCAGGCTGTTGATGAACTTGGCCACGATACGATCGTGGAAGATGGGGTCCGGGGCGATCCTTCGCTTGGGTACTTCACGGCGTCGAGGCATCTCGAAAACTCCTAAAAACCCTACTTGGGCCGCTTGGTGCCGTACTTGGAACGCCTCTGATTCCGGCCCTGCACGCCGACCGAGTCCAGGGTGCCGCGGATGACGTGGTAGCGCACGCCGGGCAGGTCCTTGACTCGACCGCCGCGGATCAGCACCACCGAGTGCTCCTGCAAGTTGTGGCCTTCGCCGGGGATGTAGGTGGTGACCTCCATCCCGTTGGTCAGGCGGACACGGGCGACCTTGCGCAGGGCCGAGTTCGGCTTCTTGGGCGTCGTGGTGTACACGCGCATGCAAACGCCGCGCACCTGCGGGCAGGACTTCATGGCCGGAGACTTGGTCCGGACCTTGATCTTCCGCCTGCTCTTGCGAATCAACTGGTTGATCGAAGGCATTCACTACCTTTCAGGTCTACTCGAACCACCTCTCCCAAAAGGGCTCGGGGCGGTCCCATCACAAATGAACGACGAATATTAGAGGCACCGGACGCCAGTGTCAAGGATTTTTTCCTTGAAAAACGAGGGGGGTCAGGCCGAGGAGGGCGGGATGGCCAGGTGGACCGTGGCGGGTTCTTCTTCGGCCTCGGGCAGATCGACGTCGATGTCGAGCTGCTTGTACCAGGCCAGGCCGGTGCCGGCCGGGATCAGGCGGCCCATTATGACGTTCTCCTTGAGGCCGGCCAGGTAGTCCACCTTGCCCTGGATGGCCGCCTCGGTCAGCACCTTGGTGGTCTCCTGGAAGGACGAGGCCGAGATGAAGCTGTCAGAGGACAGGGCCGCCTTGGTTATACCGAGCAGCATGGGCTCGCCGATGGCCGGGGTGCCGTCCCCGTCCCCGGACAGCACCTTTTCGTTCTCGCGCTCGAAGGCGAAGCGGTCGACATGCTCGTCCACCAGGAAGTTGGTGTCGCCGACCTCTTTTATACGGACGCGGCGCAGCATCTGGCGCACGATCACCTCGACGTGCTTGTCGTTGATCTTGACGCCCTGCAGCCGGTAGACCTCCTGGATCTCGTTCAACAGGTACTTGGCCAGTTCCTTCTCGCCCAGGACACTCAGGATGTCGTGCGGGTTGGCCGAGCCGTCCATCAGCGCCTCGCCGGCCCGGATCACGTCGCCCTCGTGGACCGAGATGTGCTTGCCCTTGGCGATCAGGTACTCCTTGGGCTCGCCCACCTCGGGGGTGACGACCACCCTCCGCTTGCCCTTGAGGTCCTTGCCGAACCCCACCCGGCCGTCGATCTCGGAGATGATGGCCACGTCCTTGGGCTTGCGGGCCTCGAACAGCTCGGCCACCCGCGGCAGGCCGCCGGTGATGTCCTTGGTCTTGGTGGTCTCGCGCGGGATCTTGGCCAGCATGTCCCCGGCCTCGACCGCAGCGCCCTCGGACACCAGGATGTTGGCGCCCACCGGCATCAGGTAGCGGGCCATGGCGTCGTTGCCCGGCAGCTTCAGGGTGATCTTGGGATCCTTCAGGTCCTTGATCGAGATGCGCGGCCTCGCGTCGGGGTCCTTGGCCTCGGTGATCACCCGGCTGATCAATCCCGTCACCTCGTCGGTCTTCTCCTCCATGGTCACGCCCTGGAGAATGTCGCCGAACTTCACCACGCCCGGCACCTCGGTCAGGATGGCCATGGCGAACGGGTCCCACTCCGCCAAGACGGCCCCGGCCTCGACCCCGTCCCCGTCTAAGACCAGCAGCCGCGCGCCGTAGACGACCGGGTACTTCTCGCGCTCCCGGCCGCTGTCGTCGGCGACCGCGATCTCGCCGTTGCGGTTCATGACCACCTGGACCGTCTTCTTGCCCTCCTGCTTTTGCACGGTGTTCAGGTTGTAGTAGCGCACAGAGCCCTTTGTGCGGCTCTGAATCGCGCTCTTCTCGGCGCGCCGGGTCGCGGTGCCGCCGATGTGGAAGGTGCGCATGGTCAGCTGGGTGCCCGGCTCGCCGATGGACTGCGCGGCGATCACCCCGACCGCTTCGCCCATGTTGACCGGCAGGCCCCGCGACAGGTCGCGGCCGTAGCACTTGGCGCAGATCCCGGCGGGCGAGCGGCAGGTCAGCACCGAACGCATCAACACCTTCTCCAGGCCGGCGTCGCTGACCTTCTCCACCAGGGCCTCGTCGATCTCTTCGCCTGCCCGCACCAGCACCTCGCCGGTCAGGGGATCCTTGATGTCCTCCAGGGCCACCCGGCCCAGGATGCGATCGGACAGCGGCTGGATGATCTCGCCGCCCTCGACCAGGGGCGTCATGTAGATGCCGTCCAGGGTGTTGCAGTCCTCTATGGTGATGGTCGCGTCCTGGGCCACGTCCACCAGGCGCCGGGTCAGGTACCCGGAGTTGGCCGTCTTCAGGGCCGTGTCGGCCAGGCCCTTCCTGGCCCCGTGGGTCGATATGAAGTACTGCAGCACGGTCAGGCCTTCGCGGAAGTTGGCCGCGATCGGGGTCTCGATGATCTCGCCCGAGGGCTTGGCCATCAGCCCGCGCATCCCCGCCAGCTGGCGGATCTGCTGCTGGGACCCGCGGGCGCCCGAATCGGCCATCATGTAGATGGGGTTGAAGCTGGGCATGAGCCGCGATTCGCCTTCCGGCCCCTTGACCTCCTCGAAGCTGATCTCCCGCATCATCTCGGAGGCGATCGTTTCGGTCGCCTCCGCCCAGACGTCGATGACCTTGTTGTAGCGCTCGCCGTCGGTGATCAGACCCTCGGTGTACTCGTTGAGGACCGTGCCTAGCTCCTCGTTGGCCCGTGCCAGGATCTCGGCCTTGCGGGCCGGGATGCGCATGTCGTCCATGCAGATGGAGATGCCCGCCCTGGTGGCGTACTTGAAGCCCAGGGTGCGTATGCGATCGGCCAGCAGGACCGTCTTCTTCTGGCCGCCGGTCCGGTAGCAGATATCGATCAGCCCGGCCAGGGTCTTCTTGTCGAGCACCTTGTTGACGGCCTCGAATGGAATCCCCTCCGGGATGACCTCGTATATCAGCGCCCGGCCGACCACCGTTTCGACAAGCTCGCCGTCGATGCGCACCTTGACCTTGGCCTGGAGGTCCACCACCCCGTTGTCGTAGGCCTGGCGCAGCTCGCCCAGGTTGGCGAACACCTTGCCCTCGCCGCAGGCGAAGGCCCGCTCGCGTGAGATGTAGTAGCAGCCCAGTACGATGTCCTGGGTGGGCACGATGATCGGGCCGCCGTGGGCCGGCGAGAGGATGTTGTTGGTGGACATCATCAGCACCCGGGCTTCCATCTGGGCCTCGACCGACAGCGGCACGTGGACCGCCATCTGGTCGCCGTCGAAGTCGGCGTTGAAGGCCACGCAAACGAGCGGGTGCAGCTGGATGGCCTTGCCCTCGATCAGCACCGGCTCGAAGGCCTGGAAGCCGAGGCGGTGCAGGGTCGGGGCGCGGTTGAGCAGGATCGGGTGCTCGCGGATGACCTCCTCGAGGATGTCCCACACCTCGGACTTTTGTTTTTCCACCATGCGCTTGGCGCTCTTGATGGTGGTCACGAAACCCCGCTCCTCGAGCTTTGAGTAGATGAACGGCTTGAACAGCTCCAGCGCCATCAGCTTGGGCAGGCCGCACTGGTGCAGCTTCAGCTCGGGCCCGACCACGATGACCGAGCGGCCCGAGTAGTCCACGCGCTTGCCCAGCAAATTCTGGCGGAAGCGGCCCTGCTTGCCCTTGAGCATGTCGGACAGGGACTTGAGCGGCCGCTTGTTCGGTCCCGTGATGACCTTTCCCCGCCGGCCGTTGTCGAACAGGGCGTCGACGGCCTCCTGGAGCATACGCTTCTCGTTGCGGATGATGATCTCGGGCGCGTTGAGCTCCTGCAGCCGCCTGAGCCTGTTGTTGCGGTTTATCACCCGGCGGTACAGGTCGTTCAGGTCGCTGGTGGCGAAGCGCCCGCCGTCCAGCGGAACCAGGGGCCGCAGGTCGGGCGGGATAACCGGGATGACCTCCAGTACCATCCACTCGGGCCGGTTGCCCGACTGCCGGAATGCCTCGACCACCTTCAGCCGCTTGGCGTACTTCTTTCGCTTCGCGTCCGAGGTCGATTCGCGCATGTCACGGCGCAGGGTGGACGAAAGCTGATCCAGGTCGATCTGCTTGAGCAACTCCTGGATGGCCTCGGCGCCCATGGCGGCCCTGAAGGAGTCGGGACCGGACTCCTCGATGTGGTGGAGGTATCTTTCCTCGAGGATGGTCTGGCTCTTTTCCAGGGAGGTCTCGCCCGGATCGAGCACGATGTACGCCTCGCAGTACAGGACCTTTTCCAGCTCCTTGAGCGTGATGTCAAGCAAGGTGCCGATCCGGCTGGGCAGGCTCTTGAGGAACCAGATGTGGGCCACCGGCGTGGCCAGGTTGATGTGGCCCATGCGCTCGCGGCGAACCTTGCTCTGGATGACCTCGACCCCGCACTTCTCGCAAACCACCCCGCGGTGCTTCATGCGCTTGTACTTGCCGCAGTTGCACTCGTAGTCCTTGACCGGCCCGAATATCTTGGCGCAGAACAGGCCGTCGCGCTCGGGTTTGAAGGTGCGGTAGTTGATCGTCTCGGGCTTCTTGACCACGCCGTACGACATCCCGCGGATCTTGGCCGGGCTGGCCAGTCCGATCCGGATGGCGGAATAGCACAGGGGATCTTTCGGCTTCTCGAAGAAGTTTATGAAGATATCCTTCAATTCGATCTCCTTTTTCCTCCGACCGTTGGTTCGATCGAAACTCTCCAAGCCGCTCAACCGGACTGAGATTCCTCGACCAACTCCACGTCCAGCGCCAGACTCTGCAGCTCCTTGACCAGCACGTTGAACGCCTCTGGCAGTCCGGACTCCAGCACCTGCTCGCCCTTGACTATCGCCTCGTACATCCGGGTGCGGCCCGCCACGTCGTCGCTCTTGACCGTCAGGAACTCCTGCAGGCTGTATGCTGCGCCGTATGCTTCCATCGCCCAGACCTCCATCTCGCCCAGTCGCTGCCCGCCGAACTGGGCCTTGCCTCCCAGCGGCTGCTGGGTCACCAGCGAGTACGGCCCGATGGAACGGGCGTGGATCTTGTCAGCCACCAGGTGGTGCAGCTTCAGGATGTACATCGAACCGACCGTCACGTCGCTGCGGAACGGTTCGCCGTTACGCCCGTCGAACAACACGGTCTGGCCGCTGGCGGGAAGACCGACCTCGCCCAGCAGCGCGCGGATGTCGGTCTCTTTGGCGCCGTCGAACACCGGAGTCGCCATGCGCACCCCGTCGAACATCGAACGGGCCAGGCGCACGACGTCGGCGTTGGACAGTGAATCTATGAATGCGTTGTACTCCTTGCTGTCGTACACCTTCTTGAGGTACGAGCGCACCGCGTCGGCTCCGACGCCGTCATCCAGCATCTTCTGGATGGCGGCGCCCATCTCCTTGGCGGCCCAGCCCAGGTGGGTCTCGAGGATCTGGCCGACGTTCATCCGCGACGGCACGCCCAGCGGATTGAGCACCACGTCGACCGGCGTGCCGTCTGGCAGGTACGGCATGTCCTCCTCGGGCAGGATGCGCGAAATCACGCCCTTGTTGCCGTGACGCCCGGCCATCTTGTCGCCTACCGACAGCTTGCGCTTGATGGCGATGAACACCTTGACCATCTTGATGACGCCCGGCGGAAGCTCGTCACCCTTCTTCATGCGGCCGATCTTGTCGCCGAACAGCATCTTGACCAGGTCGACCCGCTCGTTGTACTTGCCGACGATCTTCTCGATCTTCTCGTTGGTGCTGGCGTCGCTGGTGTTCAGATCCCGCCAGCTGGTGTCCGGCAACCTCTGAAGCACGTCCTCCTCGAACTGCTTTCCGCGAGACACGATCGTCTTGCCCTTGGCATCGACCATGCGAGACGCAGAGGTCTCGTCCTTGAGCAGGCGTTGGATCTTCTTGCGGGCGGAATCCGTAATGATCTTGATCTCGTCGTTCTGGTCCTTGAGCAGCCGCGCTTCCTCGCTGTCCTCGATCTCGCGAGTGCGCTCGTCTTTGTCGACGCCCTTCCGGGAAAACACGCGGGCGTTGATCACCGCGCCGGTGACCCCGGGCGGAATCCGCAGCGAGGTGTCACGTACGTCGCCGGCCTTCTCGCCGAAGATGGCTCGTAACAGCTTCTCCTCGGGGCTAAGCTGGGTTTCACCCTTGGGGGTGATCTTGCCCACCAGGATGTCGCCCGGATTGACCTCGGCGCCGATCCGGATGATGCCACTTTCGTCCAGGTCCTTCATGGCCTCCTCGCCCACGTTGGGAATGTCCCTGGTGATCTCCTCGCGGCCCAGCTTGGTGTCTCGGGCGGTGCAGTCGAGCTCCTCGATGTGCACCGAGGTGAAGCTGTCGTCCTTGACCACCCGCTCGCTGATCAGGATCGAGTCCTCGAAGTTGTAGCCACCCCAGGACATGAAGGCCACGGTCATGTTCTGGCCCAGCGCCAGTTCGCCGTTGGCGGTGGCCGGACCGTCGGCCAGCACGGCGCCCGCCATTACCCGGTCGCCCTTCTGTACGATCGGCTTCTGGTTCAGGCAGGTGTTCTGGTTGGAGCGCTGGAACTTGACCAGGTTGTAGATGTCCACCTCGGATCCGATGTCGCCGCTGCCGGCCCCGGAGGCCTTCACCACGATGCGCGTGGAGTCGACCGAGTCGATCGTCCCGTCGCGACGGGCGACGACGCAGACGCCGGAGTCCCGCGCGACCAGGGCCTCCATGCCGGTGCCGATCAGCGGGGAACTGGTGCGGATCAACGGCACCGCCTGGCGTTGCATGTTCGAGCCCATCAGGGCCCGGTTGGCGTCGTCGTTCTCCAGAAAAGGAATCAGCCCGGCCGCCACGGACACCAGCTGGTTGGGTGAGACGTCCATCAGGTCGACCTCGTCGGGAGGCACGACGACGAACTCGCCGCTGTGGCGGGCCGAGATCTTGTCGGCGTTCAAACGGCCGCGGATGTCGACCGGCGCATTGGCCTGGGCGATGACGTGGCCTTCCTCCTCCAGGGCCGACAGGAAGTTGATCTCCCCGGTCAGGCGCCCGTTCTTGACGGACTGATAGGGCGTTTCGACGAAGCCGAACTCGTTGATCCGGGCGTAGGTGGACAGCGAAGCGATCAGCCCGATGTTGGGACCTTCCGGGGTCTCGATGGGGCAGATGCGGCCGTAGTGGGTGTTGTGTACGTCGCGGACCTCGAACCCGGCCCGCTCGCGGGTCAGGCCGCCGGGACCCAGGGCGCTCAGGCGCCGTTTGTGGGTGACCTCGCTCAACGGGTTGGTCTGATCCATGAACTGCGAGAGCTGGCTGGAGCCAAAGAACTCCTTGATGACCGCAGAGACCGGCTTGGCGTTGATCAGGTCGTGCGGCATCAGGGTCTCGATCTCCTGCAGGCTCATGCGTTCCTTGATGGCCCGCTCCATGCGCACCAGTCCGATGCGGTACTGGTTCTCGAGGAGCTCGCCCACGGACCGCACGCGGCGGTTGCCCAGGTGGTCGATGTCGTCGACCGTGCCGCGGCCGTCGCGCAGGCCCAGCAGGTAGCGCACCGTCTCGAGGATGTCCTTGCGGGTCAGGATGATCTTGTCCAGGGACTCGTTCAGCCCGAACTTGTAATTCAGCTTGAGCCGCCCCACCCGGCTCAGATCGTAGCGCTCCTCGTTGAAGAACAGGTTGAAGAACAGCTTCTGGGCCGACTCGGGGGTGGGCGGATCGCCGGGCCGCATGCGGCCGTAAATCTCCAGGACGGCTTCTTCGGGCGAGGAGATCTTGTCGTCCGACAGCGTGTCGCGCAGCCAGGGGCCGACGTTCAGGCCGTCGATGTGGAGAACCTCGAGCTCCTTTATCCCGTGCTTGCGGATCTCGTCGACCTTCTCCTCGGTGAGTTCCTCGTTGTACTCCATGAGGACCTCGCCGGTCTCGTCGTCGATCACGTCGTGGGCGGCCACCTTGCCGATCAACTCGTCTTTCTGGATCGGCAGGAACTCGAGCCCCAGCTCGCGGAAGCGCTCGATGGCCCGGCGGGTGAACTTGCGGTTCTTGGGGACCAGGATCCGGCTGGTCTCCGGATCGCGTACGTCACGCACCGCGCGCGTGTCGGGCAGCCGATCGAAGTTGATGCTCCGAAAATACTTCCCGCCCTTTTCAAACTGGATCACCTCGGACTCGTAGTAGTAGTTCAACAGCTCTTCGGCCGAGTAGCCCAACGCGCGCAAAAGCACGGTGGCCGGGAGCTTGCGGCGCCGGTCGATGCGCACGAACAGCTTGTCGCGCACGTCGAACTCGAAGTCCAGCCACGAACCGCGATAGGGAATCACACGGGCGGAGTACAGCAACTTGCCCGAAGAATGCGTCTTGCCGTGGTCGTGGTTGAAAAAGACGCCCGGCGACCGGTGCAACTGGCTGACCACCACCCGTTCCGTGCCGTTTATGACGAAGGTGCCATGCTCGGTCATCAACGGGATCTCCCCGAAGTAGACCTCCTGCTCCTTCACGTCGCGGATCGAGCGGGTGCCGGTTTCTGCGTCCTTGTCCCAGACCACCAGCCTGATCACGACCTTGACCGGCGCCGAGTAGGTCATACCCCGCTGGTTACACTCGTCAACGTCGTACTTGGGCTTTTCCAGGATGTAGTTGACGAACTCCAGCGACGAGGTCTCGTTGAAGTCCTTGATGGGGAAGACGCTCTTGAACACGCCCTGCAGACCGACGTCCTCATGCTTGTCGGGCGGTACGTCGTCCTGGAGGAACCTCCGATACGACCGCTTTTGCACGTCGATGAGGTTCGGAATGTCGATGATTTTCTTGATGCTCGCGAAGCTCTTGCGGAGTTGGAAATTGTTCTGGATCACCGCGGCCATGCGACGCTCCTGGTGCGAAGGGTGGATGAGGACTATTGCATCAGCCGACGTTCCCGTCCTCCCCTGGCAGCGCTAGCTGCCAGGGGAGGACGAGAAAACGTGCTACTTCACCGAAACCTTGGCGCCGGCGTCCTCGAGCTTCTTCTTGGCCTCTTGGGCCGTTTCCTTGTCCACGCCTTCCTTGACCGGCTTCGGCGCACTGTCGACCAGTTCCTTCGCGTCCTTGAGGCCGAGGCCGGTCAGCTCGCGCACGGCCTTGATGACCTTGATCTTCTCGTCGCCCATGGCCTCGAGAACGACGTCGAACTCGGTCTTCTCTTCCTCGACCTCGGCGACGGCGGGCATGGCGGCCACGGCTATGGGAGCGGCGGCCTCGACGCCCCACTTCTCCTCGAGCGCCTTGCGGAGGTCGTTCAGTTCCAGCACCGTCAGGTTACCCAGGTGGTCTATCAACTGTTCCTTTGTCAGCTCTGCCATTGTTCTGCTCTCCTTACATCGAGCCCGGCTCGGAGCCGGAGTTCAATTCGTCCTCAACCAGTCGTCTTGCCGACTGACGATCAGGCTCCCTCTTCCATCTGTTCGACACGGGCCTTCAGCACTCCCAGGAACTTCTGCGGAGCGCCGTTGAGCACCTCCAGGAAACGCCGGGACGGTCCGTTGATGACCGACAGCACCCGGGCGAGCAGTTGCTCCTTGTCTCCGAAAGTGGACAGCTCGCCCACCTCGGCCGCCGACAGCACACCGCCGTCCATGAAGCCGCCCTTGATCTCGAACACCCCGTATTCCTTGGCGAAATCGACGGCGATCCGGGCGGCCACGATGGCATCGGTCTCGCAGAACGCAATGGCGGTGGGTCCCGAGAGGAACTCTGTCAGTCCCTCGTACGAGGTGCCCTTGATCGCCAGGCGGGTCAAGGTGTTCTTGACCACATGGTAGATCACGCTCTGTTCGCGAAACCTGCTGCGCAACTCGGAGATCCCGGCCACGTCCAGGCCGCAGAAGTCCGTCAGCACTCCGCCCTGGTTGGCCTCGAATATCGCCTTGAGCTGCTCGACCTTGGCGCTGCGTTCGGCCCTGCCTTTGGTCGTCTTCTCCACGTCTTCTCACCTCCTTCTTTCTCGGCAGGCGGCAGTTCACTTGCACCATTACCCCGCCCGAGCGGGACCTGCTGTCTCTGACCGGAAGCGAACCGCCCCCCGGCCCCTTCCGGGACGGGTGACGCTATGTCAACGACGAACCACCTCACGTCGACAACGAGGTGAAGTCCGCCAGGTCCAGCTTGACGCCCGGCCCCATGGTGCTCGACAGCGCCGCCGCCTTGACGTAGACGCCCTTGGCGGACGGCGGCTTGGCCTTGAGCAGCGCCTCGACCAGCGTACCCATGTTCTCCTTCAGTCTCTGGCTCTCGAACGAGAGCTTGCCCACCGGAGCGTGGATGATTCCCTCTTTGTCGACCCGGAACTCCACCTTGCCGGCCTTGGTCTCAGCAACCGCCTTGGCGATATCGAAGGTGACCGTTCCGACCTTGGGGTTGGGCATCATGCCGCGGGGCCCCAGGATCTTGCCCAGCTTGCCGACCACCTTCATCATGTCCGGGGTGGCGATGGCCTTGTCGAAGTCCATGAATCCGCCCTGGATCTTCTCGGCCAGGTCCTCGGCGCCGACTATGTCCGCCCCGGCCTCCTCGGCCTCCTTGGCCTTGTCGCCCTTGGCGAATACGGCCACCCGCAGCGTCTTGCCGACACCGTGGGGCATGACCACCGCACCGCGGACCATCTGGTCCGAGTACTTGGGGTTGACGCCCAGGTTGACCACAATGTCGACGGTCTCGTCGAACTTGGCCCAGGAACACTCCTTGATCATGTCCAGCGCCTCGTCCACCCGGTAGCGTTTGAATCGATCGATCCTCTCCCGACTGCTCCTGTACTTCTTTCCGTGCTTCGGCATCAGCTCACCTATTCCACTTCCATACCCATGCTGCGGGCGGTCCCCTCGATGATCCGCGAGGCGGCATCGAGGTCGCATGCGTTCAGATCCTTCATCTTGAGCTCGGCGATCTCGCGCACCTGGGCGCGGGTGACCTTGCCGACCTTTTCCTTGCCCGGGTCGTTGGAGCCCTTCTCCAGCCCGGCGGCCTTCTTCAGCAGGATTGCGGCCGGAGGCGTCTTGGTGATGAAGGTGAACGACCGGTCCTTGTACACGGTGATGATGACCGGGATGATCATGCCCGGCTGCTTCTGGGTCCGGGCGTTGAACGCCTTGCAGAATTCCATGATGTTCAGGCCGTGCTGCCCCAGCGCCGGACCCACCGGCGGCGAGGGGTTGGCCTGGCCGGCCAGCACCTGCAACTTGATCTGTGTGACTACCTTCTTCGCCATCGCTAGACCCCTTCAAATGGCAGTGGTGTCATGTCCTCTCCACGTGGACGAAATCCATCTCGACCGGCGTGGCCCGCCCGAAGATGCTGACCAGCACGCGCAACTTGCCCTTATCCGGATCCACGTCGTCGATGGTGCCGTTGAAGTTGGAAAACGGCCCATCCACCACCCGGACCGAATCGCCCTTTTCGAAGATCACCTTGGGCCTGAGCCGCTCCGACCCCTCGGCGATCTGGCTGCTGAGCCGGCGCATTTCCACTTCCGGCACCGGCTGGGGGCGCGTGGAGTTGCCGACGAACCCCGTGATCTTGGGCGTCGACTTGACCAGGTACCAGGAGGCCTCCGATATGCTCATCTTCACCAGCATGTAGCCGGGGAAGAACTTGCGCCTCGAGGTGCGCCGTTTGCCCCGGCTCATCTCCACCACCTCCTCGGTGGGGATCAGGATCTCGCCGAACTCGTCATCCAGGCCCTCGCGCTTGATGCGCTCCTCCAGTGCCTGCTTGGCCTTGTTCTCGAAACCGGAGTAAGTGTGCACCACGTACCACTTCATGTGCGAGGTGTCCCGAACCGGCTCGGGCGGTTCGGTCTCGGCGTCCGTCTCAACGGTCTCGGCGTCCGTCTCAGCGGTCTCGGCGTCCGTCTCCGCGGTCTCGGCGCCCGTCTCAGCGGTCTCGGCGTCCGTCTCCGCGGTCTCGGCGCCCGTCTCAGCGGTCTCGGCGTCCGTCTCAGCGGTCTCGGCGCCCGTCTCAGCGGTCTCGGCGTCCGTCTCAGCGGTCTCGGCGCCCGTCTCAGCGGCTTCGGGCCCGGCTGGCTCAGCCTGCCTGTCGGCCTGCTGCTCAGTCTCGTCCGCCTCGAGATCTTTTCGATCCTGATCGTTCATTTTATAATTGGGGTTCCCTGTCCTATCCCGACTGGACGCTCGGATACAGCCAGTCCATCACGGTCGACCAGAAAAAGTCGAACACGCCCAGTATGGTGGCCATGATGAAGACGGTGATGATCACCACCACCGTGGCACCGCGTGTCTCCTGGGCGTTCGGCCATGTCACCTTCTTCAACTCGATCACCACCTCGCTCGACAGAGTCGAAAGCGTCGGATGCCGCCATGCATAGATGGTGCTGAACCCGGCGAGCAACAGACCCACCAGGGTCGTCAAGGTGAAGCGTTCGCCGGCCATCTCGAAGTTGTACCCCTCGATGCCGACCAGGGCCATGATCCAGGCGAACAGCTTGTCCAGCAGCACCCAGAACAGGAACCCAAAAACGCAAAATGCCAGCGCCATCCAACGCCGATTCGGATTCATCGGAACCTCGATCCGCGCCTTTCGTTACAAACAATGCGGGCCAGGAAGGAATCGAACCCTCAGCCTACGGCTTTGGAGACCGTTGCTCTACCATTTGAGCTACTGACCCGCGCCATCCGCTCCCTTCCCGGACGGGAAAAGGAACGGGATATCACTTGGACTCCTTGTGCTCGGTGTGCCGCCGATCGAACGGGCAATACTTCTTCAGCCTGTACTTCTCGGGGTGCTTGCGCTTGTTGCGTGTCGTGGTGTAGTTCCTGCGCTTGCACTCGGTGCACTCTAGCGTAACGATTATCCGGTTCATCGAACTTCTCCAAGCCTCGAAAACAACCCATGTGCGGGAGCTACTCGATGATCTCGGTGATGACGCCCGCGCCCACGGTGCGCCCGCCCTCGCGGATGGCGAACCGCAGTTCCTTCTCCATCGCGATCGGCGTGATCAGCTCCACCACGAACCCCACGTTGTCGCCGGGCATCACCATCTCCACTCCCTCCGGCAACGTCACCGACCCCGTCACGTCCGTGGTCCGGAAGTAGAACTGCGGACGGTAGCCCTTGAAGAACGG
>SDBT01011700.1_pt1 | contig 14107 bp, 5 predicted proteins | sample 2277101 | NCBI WGS metagenome assembly SDBT01 (sample SAMN10404973, study PRJNA504765) | marine sediment metagenome | isolation source: marine sediment core GS10_PC15, 103 cmbsf | place: Arctic Ocean: Southern Knipovich Ridge | collected 2010 | reverse complement strand
GACATCTACCAGAGCTACCTCTATCGCCAACTGGACGGCCGTGCCAGCGGGGACGTCAGCGCCCGCCTCGAAGCTTTGGGTAAGAACCCTGATGGCGATGAGGTCACCGCGCTGGCGCTGGATGTAAACGTGGAACTCAGCTTCGATGGCAGGTCCCGCTATAATCACCGCGGCTTGCGCGTGAACATCCTGTTTGCCGACAGCCACGCCGCCACCGCCAACAACCAGGACGGCGTCCTCAGCATCCCGGTGGTGACCATGCCCCCGGACGAAAGCGTCTACCGCGTTGATGTCAGCAGTATCTTCAAACATGCCGACCGCAAATAATCGCCCACCCCCTGCCCCGTCGTCATTACGAAAATGATAAAACGGTGCCCCTCCTGGTATTCGGAGGAATGCACATTATGCTTTTTCGGGTACATATCCAGCGGCTGAACGGCTGAATTTCAGGAGAATCCAGATGGAGAAACTGACCTCGAGCAAACTGGCCGTAAACGGCGGCAAAGCTGTGCGTGGCCGGCCGTGGTCGGCAGGCCCATACCATTTCAAGGCGGAAATCAAGGCCCTCGAACGGGTGTTGGCCGGTCCGGCCCGGCAACTGGGGCTTGGTCCCGAAGTGCTGGCTTTTCGGGAACTAATCAAAAAGACGTATAAAGTCAAGTACGTGGTGACCGCCAGTTCCGGAACCACGGCCATCCACGTGGCCCTGGCCGCCGCCGGAGTGACGCCGGGTGACGAGGTTATTGTCTCGCCATTGACCGATTACGGCTCGATTATCGGCATTTTTCAGTTGGACGCCATCCCGGTCTTTTGCGACGCGATTGCCGGCGGACTGGTAATTGATCCGGCCAAGCTCGAGGCCCTGATTACGGCCCGGACCAAGGTCATCATGCCGGTGCATAACGGCGGCTACTGCTGCGACATGCCCACAATCATCAAGCTCGCCGCCAAACACAAGGTCAAGATTATCGAAGACTGTGCCCAGGCACACCTGGTTGAGATTGGCGACCAATTCGCCGGCTGCTTCGGCGACTTCGGCTGCTTCAGCACCAACGAAACGAAGCACATGAAGACCGGTGAAGGCGGCTTCATCCTCTGCCAAGACAAGGATGAGGCGGAATACGCCGAGCTGTTTGCGGACAAGTGCTATCGCCGCTTTGCGGAGGCGCCGCCGACGCCGGCTTTCCCGGCCTTGAACGTGCGGATGAGCGCCATCGTCGCGGCGCTCGGCTCCGTTCAGCTTAAGTCATTGCCGGGCTGGATTGCCCGGCGGCGCAAGGCCGGCGAACAAATGGAAGAAGTGATCAGCCGGTTCCCTCTCGAACCGCATTACCGGCCGGCAAACGCTAGATGCAGTTACTGGTGGTTCGCCATGTATCTGGACAGGGGCAAGAGCGATATTCCGGTCGAAGAATTTCTCGCGGCCATGCAGGCCGAGGGAGTGCCCTGCTATAACGGCGGCCAGCCTTTGGTTCCCGGCTGGGAAGTGTTCCGCAAACTCAATGAGAACCCAGAGTGTTTCCCGACCTATCGCCCGGGAAATCTGGCCAAGGGGATGTACAGCCTGGATAAATGGCCCCAGGCCCAGTTGGCCCGGGAGAACATCATCATTATTCCGGTCGACCAGCACACCGGCCAAGGCGAAATCCGCGACTTCGAGCGGGCCCTGGACAAGATTTTTGCCAGTGTCAAACCGTAAGTCAAAACGTTGGAGGGTCGCGTCGAGCTCGACCGCCAGGTTATGGAAATAATCGATTGCTTTTGTGGTATCGGACCGTGGGCCAGGCGCGACCGGCTTTTGCCTTATAAGCCGGAAGAAATCCTGGAGTTGCTGGATCATTTCGGCATCGGCAAGGCGTTGGTCCATTCGAACTATGCCGCGCATCGCGGCACGGTCTTGCGCGGCAACCGTATGCTGGCGGAAGCCTGCACCAAACATGACCGCTATCTGCCCGCCTTTAGCATCACGCCGCCGGTCCATGATGATGCGGCCAGCCTCGACGAGTACTTTGCCGGGATGCGCGCGGCCAACTCGAAAGCGGTCTGGCTGGCCCCGATCCCCGGCGTTACCTGCAATTGGATGTACGGCGAGCTTTTCAGTGCCTGTGCAGAGAAGCGCGTGCCGGTCTTTCTCCACCGTGATTCGGGTTCGCCGGATGATTTTCATCGCATTCTGAGCGACTTTCCGGAACTGCGGCTGGTTCTGGCCGGCGCCAGCTATGGCGAGGATCATTTGCTCTACCCGCTCCTGCGCAAGTTTCCCAACCTGCACGTCTGCCTGGGGCATTTTTACATTCCCGCCTACGGACCCATGCGGTTCCTCGAGCATTTCCCGGCTGAGCGGCTGTTGTTCGGTTCCGGGCTGCCGGGGTTCTCGCCGGGCGGACTGATCGCCCACGTAATGTATGCGGACATCAGCGATAGTGACCGGGAGAAAATCCTGGCCGGCAATCTTACACGTCTACTGGCAGAGGCCGAGATATGAAAAGCCAGGACAAAATGAACGCCGAAGATCGAACGTTGAACTTCCAACGTCGAAATAAAGGTATTCAGTACTCAGGATAAGAGACTGAACACTGAATACTGAACACTGAAGACCAGAGGCGAGTACGATTACGAATGCGCCCTGCGGGCGCCGGGTTATTCGGGGCCGGCCAGGGCGTCGGCGAGGACTTCGGCCAGGTGGCGGGCTTTACGGCCGGTGCCGTGCTCGATCTGGGCGCGGCAGGACAGGCCGTCAGCGACGATGATCGTGTCCGGCGAACTGGCGCGGATAGCCGGGAACAGGCGTTGTTCGCCGACGGCCAGCGAGAACTCGTAATGCTCGGTCTCGTAGCCGAAGGTGCCGGCCATGCCGCAGCAGCCGCTGTCGATCTCGCTGACCTCGAAACCGGACACAGCCCGAAGCACGTTGAGCGTGGGGCCGGTGCCGACCTGGGCCTTCTGATGGCAGTGGCCGTGGAGCAGTACCTTGGCGGGTTGCTTATTCCAGTTCAGCTTGAGCTTGCCGGCCTGGAGCAGTTGGTCAAGAAACTCATCGAGGGTGAGCGCGGCGGCAGCGAGCTTGCGAGCCTCGGGACCGGGGAGCAGCCCCGGCAACTCATCGCGGAAGGTGAGTATGCAACTCGGTTCGAGGCCAACGATCTGGCAGCCGTCCTCGACCAGCGGCAGGTAGCGGGCCAGGACTTTCCTGGCTTTGGCCCGGGCCTCGTCGAGCAGACCTTTCGAGATCGCCGGGCGGCCGCAGCAGGTATATTTTGGCACGCGCAGGTCGCAGCCGAGCGCTTCGAAGACTTTTACCGCGGCCCGGCCAATTTCCGGGTAATTGAACTCGGTGAAGGTATCGGTAAAGAGCGCGACCTTGGGGCCGGCGCCCGGCGTCGAGCCGCCGCGCTTGCGGAACCAGGCGCTGAAGCGTTCGCGGGCAAAAAGCGGGGGCTCGCGCTTGGTGCTGATGCCGACCGCGGCGGCGAATAGCTTGTAGAGCGGGCTGGTCATGAACCAGTTGGCCAGGGGCGCTACCGGCGAGGCGAGTCGGCTCAACCGGTCAATGGAGGCAAAGATCCGGCTGCGAAGCGCGACGCCGTGCTCGGTAGTATAATGATGAAGGAACTCGGACTTCATCCTGGCCATGTCCACCTGGGATGGGCACTCACGCTTGCAGCCCTTGCATTGCAGGCACAGTTCCATCACCTTGTACAGACCTTCGCTGGTGAAGTTCTCAAGCGGCATCTTGCCGTGGAGCACGGCCTGGAGAGCGGTGGCCCGGGCCCGGGTCGAGTGCATTTCATCCTGAGACGCCTGGAATGACGGGCACATCAGGCCGTCGGGCTGGCGGCAGGCCGCGTCGCCGTTGCACATGCCCGCGGCGAAAGCGAACCCGCCGTCCGCGCTGAAATCGAACATGGTGGGGATGCTGACTTCTTGGGTGCTTGGGTCCACGCGCAGATTCTCCCGGGGGCTGGGAGCGTCAACGATCTTGCCGGGGTTCATGCGGTTGTCCGGGTCGAAGGCGGCCTTGAGTTCGCGGAATGCCTGATAGATTTTCGGGCCGAACATCTTCTTGATCAGCCAGGAGCGGACCAGACCGTCGCCGTGCTCGCCGGAGAGAGCCCCGCCATAGGCCAGCAGCATGTCCGACACGTCTTCCATCATCTTCACCATCAGGGCCAAATCCGCCTCCTGATGAAGGTCGAGCATGGGCCGGACATGAATCAGGCCGACCCCGGCGTGGCCGTAAAAACCAACTTCTTTGCCGGTCCGCTGCATATATTCACGGAACTCAGCCATGAAGTCGCCCACTTTTTCGGGCGGCACGGCCGAATCTTCGAGGAAGGCGAGCGCCTTTTCGCGGCTGCGCCGGGACAGCATCAGGCCCAACCCGGCCTTGCGCAGTTCCCAAACGTTATCAATATCGGCCTGGTCCAGCAACCGGGTGCGGCGTGAGGCGATTTTGTGTTTGCGGCAGTCGGCCTCGAATTTATCCAGTTTGCTGACAAGTTCGGTTTCCGACTCGCCGTCGAACTCGGCTATAAGCAGGCCGTTCGGCGTGCCTTCGAGCCAGTCCAGCTTGCCGGCCATGGCGGGGCTGGCCCGGCCCATTCCAATAACATAGTCATCGAGCAATTCGAGGGCGAACGGCTGATGCTCGAGGATGAAGGGTACAGTTTTCAGCCCCTCGATAAGGTCGTCGAAGTGAAGCACGCAAAGACCGGTGGCCTGTGGGCTGTGCGAAAGTTTGACCTTGATCGCAGTGGCGATGCCCAGGGTGCCTTCGGAACCGCAGACGAGCTTTGTCAGGTTCACATTGTCCGTCAGCAACTCGTCCAGATTGTAGCCGGAAACCCGGCGCTGAATCTTGGGGAAGCGCGCGCGGATTTCAGCGGCCATAGTGCGGCGGATTGTCTCGGCTTGTTGATAAATCCTGGCCTCGGCGTCGTTCCCCTTGAGCTTCTGACGCAGCAGCTTCTTGCCGAGCTCGCCGAGTGCGAGCCGTTCGCCTGAACTGAGGATGAGGGCGGCGCCGATAACGTTGTCAACGGTCTTGCCATAGCGCCGCGAGTGGGCGCCGGCGGAATTATTGCCGAGCATTCCGCCGATGGTGGCGCGGTTGCCGGTGGAGGTATCCGGGCCGAAGCGTTGGCCGTGGTCCGCCACGGCGGCATTAAGCTGATCCTGGACTACGCCCGGTTCGACTACGGCATATTCTTCTTCGCAATTAAGCTTGAGGATGCGGTTCATGTACCGGGCCAGGTCAATGATCAGGCCGGGGCCGATGCAGCCGCCGGCAATTCCGGTGGCGGCGCCGCGCGGGATGACCGGCAGACCCTGTTCCTTCGCAAAGCTGACCGCAGCCAGGACGTCGTCGCGGTGTTTCGGCAGCACGATGGCCACGGGTTCTATCTGGTAGAGCGAGGCGTCAACACTATATATGTTCCGGGCGAAGGGGTCCCAGCGGACCTCGCCCTCGATTTGGCGATTCAGTTTTTGCAGGCTGGCTTCCATAATCTTCCGGGTCAGAGCGTCTGCAGGCGTTCTTTGACCAGATTCGAGACTGTCTGGCCATCGGCGTTCCGGCCGGATTCGGCGATTTCAGCCATTACTTGCTTCATCACCTTGCCCATGTCCCTCATACCGGCCGCGGCGGTGTCGGCAATGGCCTGTCCGACGAGTGCGGCCAGGGCCGCCGCGGAGATTTCCTCGGGCAGGAATTCCTCGAGGACGGCGATCTGGGCCTGGTCTTTGGCGACCAGGTCTTCGCGCCCGCCGGCCTGGAACTGTTCGATGGCGTCCCGGCGTTGCTTGATCAGCATTTTGACCAGTTTGAGCACGTCCTGCTCGTTGATTTCATGTTCCGCGCTTTCTTTCTGTCGTTTGACAATCTCGCCGCGCAGCGCCCGGATAGCGTCGAGCCGGGTTTGATCCCGGGCGCGCAGGGCGTTTTTCAATTCCGCGGACACGTGTTCAATCAAAGCCATTTCACTCCTCCTTCCAGTTTTCGGCTTGAGTGGATGGTTTTCGCCTACTATTACATCAGGATTTGCCGCTTACGAGTTGAACCATCCGTCAAGCAGCTATATTATGGGTTATTGCTTCGGGGACCAAGGCCAGTCCGGGGCGAATCTTCAACCAAAGCACAGAAGCGGATCAATGAAAAAGCTCCATCGCAACTTGCGGCGCGGCATTCTGAGCGTCTGCGCCATAATCTGCGGGGTTACGGCAAGTGCGCAAGGCAGGTTCCCGAAAGATTTCTTCAGGTTCCGGAAAATCATTAACCCGGACCGCAGCTACTTTCCCGAATTAAGCGATCACGAATTCCTGAGCTTACGGCCGGGGCCGGTTCTTTACCCGTTTATTCTGGATGTCTGGCCGCAACAGCCGATTCCCGGTTCGCCCTATTTTTCGATGTCAGGCCCGACCTATGTACCGGACGATGCCGTGAAGCTGCAAGAGTACATCTTCACCCACTCGCGCAATCCGCTCGAGCGTTCCTACACCCTGTCGCAACTGGCGTACTGTCAGAGCAAAACGGCGATTCCCTATCTGCTGCGGGCTCTGGCACGCGAGCAGGACCCGGACGTGACGGCGGATTTCTTGCACACTTTGCATCGAGCCGGCGCCAAGGTTCCCGTCCGGGGGTTCGAGAAGTATTTGAGCTACGAACACAAGCGGGTCCGGCTCTTTGCCGCGAGGTTCTATGCCGCCCAGGACTATGCCGACCCCGGACGCCTTCTCGAGCTTGCTGCCGCCAAGGCCTCGCCGCGAATTCGGGCTGAATGCTATAAGGGCGCCGTCCGCCATGCCGGGAAATCCCGTTTCGCCGATTGGGAACAACTGCTCAGCGGCGACGATGGCGAAGCCTTGGCGCTTGTCATCCCGGCACTGTTTTCTTTTGCCGAGATCAATCGCCGTCAGGAAGACCTCGTCCGCTGGTGTGAGAGCGCCTGTCCGTCGCTAAGATTTGCCATTGCCCGGCATTGTCATCCAAAACTTGAGCCGGAACTTGCCGCTGCCATGCTGGGCCTTCTCGCCAGGGACAAACTCAGCAGTGTTCGGGCCGAGACGGCTACGGCTATCGGCCGGTTGAAACTGTCGGCCGTGCACCCGCAGCTTCTGCAACTGGCCAGGGAAAAGCGCCCGAACGTGCGGCTGCGCGCCGCCCAGAGCCTGCGACATTTTCCGGTCCGGGCCAGCTTCGAGAATCTGGTGGCGCTCACGGGAGACAAGTTCAGCCCGCTTACCCGCATTGCCGCCCGCGAAAGCCTCATCGCCATGGCCGGCGCCTACCCGGTCGAGGAAGAGCTAGGCGTCTTTATTGACGACAAGATCGACAATATCCGCCTCAACACCTGCCGGGTGCTGGCGAGGCTGCAAAGCAGCCGCCATAATCGGCAACTCGAGGCCCGGCTCCAACGGGAAACTGAGCGGAAAAGCAAGAATATCGCCTGGTGTATCCGGGCCCTGGCCGCCGGCGGCGCCCGCGAGGCGGAAAACAGCATCCTCCGGCGAAGCAAGCATGCGGCGCCCAACGTGCGAGCTTCCGTGGCCGAGGCGATCGGCAAGCTGAACCTGAAAAAGGGGTACGGGATCATCGAGAATTACAGTCTGAACGACAAAAGCATCAAGGCCCGCGACCCAGCCGTAATCGCGATGGGCCGCATCGCGTCCAGACGTTTCGGCCCCACGTTGCTGACCATAGTTCGGCGCACCGATTACAACAACAAGGAGTTTCTGACGGGACAAGACCGGGCCAACGCGTGCTGGAGCGTGAGCCGGTTGCAGAACCCCGGCCCCGCGCTAATCAAACGATTGCAGCAATTGATTACCGATAAAGTTATTTCAACTCCGATGGGCCCCGCCTACGACTCGAATCGGGTGCGGGTTTCGGCCTGTTGGGCTCTGGCGACCATTGCTAAGCGCCGCCAGGACGCAGGAGTTCTGCGGGTTGCCCGCCAGATGATTAAGGTGCTCAGCCGAAAAGACAGCCGGGGCAGTGCGAATGCCCCGCCCACAGGACCCGGCCTGCGCTGCTATGCCTATCAGGCCCGGCAGTTCCTTGACGGCAAAGCAATGGGCCAGCATGTAGTTGCCTACAACAAGTTCAGATTCAATCTGCGCCGGGCCAAAAAGGCTAAAGGGCGTAGATACTGAAGAACTTAGCCGTCACACAAGATGGTTTGCAGGACACGGAACCCGGCATGCCGATGTGTGTCTATAGCTTGGCATCTTTGGTGATTCATTATTGCTTTAGTGGAGAGTTGAACGATAGAATCAAGGAGAGGTTGAAAAATGAGTGACCAGAATATCGCGATTCTGGAAACCCAGCTTCTGCAGATGTATACCCGGGTAAAGCGGGTGCTTTTTCTCCGCGGTCTGTTTCGCGTTGTGGCCGTGGCTTTGGTACTCATCTCAGCCGGCTGTGTCTTGGACTATTTCGCCGAACTTTCCCTGGCCGGCCGCTGGGGGTTGTCCCTGCTGATCTACGCCGTTGTCTTGAGCTATGCGGCTTTCTTCTGGCTGCGGCCTTTTTTCCGCCGCTGTAGCTACGAACAGATCGCCTGGATGCTGGAAAAAAGCTGCCCTGAATTGAATGAGAAGCTGATCTCCTCCGTCGAATTCCGCAAACTTGAAGGCCAAGCCATCTCGGCCGAGATGGTCGCGCGAATTCTGATGGAAGCGAATCTCGATTTGGCTTTTATCAATCCCCAAAAGACGTTCCCGGTATCCTGGCGCCAGTTCCGGGTTCCCGTGGCAGTCCTGGCGGCCTTCGCCATCGCTATGTTCATCCCGCCCCTGCGTCTGCCCCGGCTGCTGAGCCGTGTCGCCTTGCCATCCTCCCGGGACGCCGGGATTGGCCAGTTCACCCTGACAGTGCTTAGCCCCACGGCGCCGGAGCACGTCGAAGGGGATTCGGTCGAATTTGCGGTGAAGGCCAGTAATCCCAAAGTGCGCCGGGCCGCTTTGCATATTGAGGATGCCGAGGGCGAGGTCCGCGTGGAAGAGATGACTTGGACCGAAGAAAGGGGTGGGTTCAGCTATATCCTGGAGAATATTTATGAGAATATGCGCTTCTGGGCCAGTTCCGGCAAAGTCACCACGGGGGTGAAGGACATTGTGGTCATTAAGCGGCCGAAGGTGGAATACTTCGAGATAACCTACACCCCGCCGGCATATACCCGGCGCGAATCCTACAGCTTCAAGACCACCACCGGCAATCTTAAAGCATTGACGAACACCCAGGTCAGGCTGCGAATCAAAGCCAGCAAACCCTTGAGCGCCATCGAGCTGAAAGTCGGTGGCCACGAAATCCCCGTTGAACTGGCGCAAGATAAGTTCAGCGGGACCGGTGCGCTCATGCTCGAGGCAAGCGGGGTCTACAGCGTTGGACTCAAAGACATCAACGGCCTGGGCAGTCCCGGCGGCCTGGAATACGAGATCACGGCGCTCAAGGACGAGGCCCCAAAAGTCTTTCTACGCGAGCCCAGGCATAATCTGTATTTGAATGATGACGACCTGGTCAGGCTTGAATGGCACGCCAGTGACGACTACGGCGCAGCCCGCCAGGAATTGCGCTGCCACGTGAATTACCAAAGCGTACAGGCCACGGCCTTGGCCCCCGGCAGCGCCCACTTTGAACTGGAATTGGCCAAGCTCAAACTCCAATCGGGCGACGAACTGAATATTGCCGTTCGCGCTTACGACGCGCTCGGGCAGTTCGGCGACTCTCGGAGTATATGGATCACCATCATCACCGGCCGCGGGTTGCATGGCGCGCACGATTTCCTGGTCCGCGTCAAGGCCTTGCGGGATGGCCTCAAGCGAACCGGCGCACTGCTTCAGGACATCGAAAAGAACCTCGACGAAATCGCCGCCGCCCAAGGAGGTGCGGACGCCAAGGACAAGGACTTCGACCACAATGTGCGGATGCTCGCCCGCCGCATCCGGGGATTTGACGCCCTGCTTCTGGCCGCCCAGCGCCAAAGCGCCGGGCTGCGTGAGTCCGGGTATTTTCCCACCAGTCAAATGGCCGCCGAGTTACTGCGCATGCATCTCCAGCGCGAACGGCTCTTCGCTATGCCGGCTCTCAATGATCCTAACATGGCGGAGAAGACCATCAAGAATTTTGCCGGGCTCTTTGCCCGGTGCGAACTGGTGCTGGCCGACCTTGAGACGCGTGGCCGCAAAGTGATCGTTGACATCCTCGGCGGGCATCTGCTGCAGAGCCTCAATCGTGTCAGGCAGATGCCGGCTGCTCAGGCGCGCAGGCCGCAGCTTATCCGCGAATCCCGTCTGCGAGCGCTGAAATTGGCGGCGCTGGTCAACGCGCCGGAGCATAAGGACCTCCAAGCCATCGCCCCGGCAAAAGACCCGAACGCGGACAGGCTGCTGGGGATTTTTCAGAAATTCCATGCGGGCATCCGCGGGCAGCTTGGCGACTACCGGCATAGCGAGAAATTGCTCGAGCAACTCAGGCAAGGATTACCCGTGTTCGAGGCGGATTTTCAGGAACTAACCCGCAACCTCGAACTGTACAACTCGCCGGCAGACTGGCAGACCGTCAACCGTTGCGCCGATGATTTCCGTACGCGGCCCGGCCGGTTCGCCGGTCAGCTTACGGATGACCGGCTCGTGGCTAAGGTCTTGGCCAAGGCGGCGGAACTGAAGTCCACCGAACATCTGCGGCAGGTGATTCAGGCCGCTCCCCGGCTGCGCCGGTATCATCAGCTTATACGCTTCAAGCCGCAGCCTGCCGGCTTTGTGAGCCACCTCGCAAAGACTCAACTGCGCCTGACTGAAATGCTGCCGGCTGCCAGCCCGGTGAATGCGCGCACCAGGGACTTCGCGCTTTCCCTGGCGCACGAACAGCAGCAATGGGTCAGCATCCTGAACAGCTATCCCTTCGGTGTCCGGCCACTGGCTCAGCACAAGCCGCTGGCCACGGTCCGTGATCAGTTGCACAACTGCAATCAGTACCTTCAACGTTATGCCGCGTTCGCCCAGCAGAATAATGCTCCGCAGCTAAGAAGCCATCTCCAGCACGCCCTTAACCATGCCAGGGAAGCCTGTAAGCGGCTGGATGAGATTACCCGGCAGGCCAGAGCGGAGCGCGAACTGGCCCGCAAGGCCTTGCTGAAACTAGTTGATCCTCCCTCGAAAGAGCTTGAATCGGCCGCGGACAAGCTTGCGGACCTGGCCCGGAGAATCGACAACGTTGACCCCGCCGACCAACAGGAACTTGACCGGCTTGCCCTGGCAATTGACCGGGCTGCCCGCGAACTCGAAGCAGAGGGCATGGCGGCAATTGCTCAGGAGGACGGTGATGTGCCCGCGGCCCGGGGGAAGCTGGCCCTGGCGGCCGCCCTGGACGCCGTCCGGCAGGGCGAACTCGATCAGGCCCTGGCCGCCCTGGCCGCCGCCGAAGCCGACCTCGAGCGCGCCCGCAAGGGAGATCGGAAGGCGCCGGCCCGGGGAGAAGCCTGGCGCCGGGAACAACTCGAGGGCGCCAAACAGAAACTGACGGCCGCCGGCAGGGAACTCGATCAGGCCGTGGAATTGCTCAAGGCGCAGGAAGCGGCCGAACGCGGCGAATTGGCCCGTCAAGAAGTCCGGAGAACCGGCGAAAAACTTGCCGAACTGGCGAAGAAGACGCTTGCCAAGGACCTCCTGACCAATCTGGACACCTTGGAAAGTCTGCGTAAACACAAAGGGCGGGTGGACGATCTGAGCGAAAATGCGCGTGAACTCGAACGCCGCCGCAACGATCAACAGGCGCGGAAATTGGGCCGAGAAGCCGGTGAGGCGGAGGTGAAGCTCGCCGCGGACTTGAGCCCGGCAGACGCGGGGAATTTTCCCAGACTGGCCCAGGGACAGATTCGGGAGGCCCGCAAGTCCCTGGCGGAAACTCTGGCCGAAAGCCGCCGCTTGCAGGCCGAGAGCCGCACGGGCCTCAACGATGCCGAGCGCCAAAAACGTAGCGCGGAACTGGAAGACAAGTTGACCAGGCTCGAAGAACAGGTCAATCGAACCGAAGGGTTCCTTAGCCTCCTTGGCGAGGAGAAAACGTCGGTCAGTGCAATACTGGAAAGAACGGTCAAACCGCAATTGCAGACGGCTGCGAACAAGGTCAGGCAGCGGCAGGCCGCGGACCAGGAACTCGCCACTGCCATCGAGGGGCTGAAGAAACTGGACCGCAAACTGGAAGATTACGCTGGGGAAATCGCGCGGGCGACCACCAGCTTCGAGGATGAATTGCCCGCCGTCGCCAAGGATAATGAACCTTTGCGCCGGGAACTGCGCAGCCGCCTCGACCAGATGAAGCATCAGCTTGTTGAAGCCGAAATCGCCGCCAACACGGCGAAGGAAATGCGGGCGAAGGTGAAGCAGGAGCAGGACGAGGCGCGCCGGTTCCTGGATGCTCTCCCCCTCGACCAACTTGTCCCAGGCCACCGTCAGCATGTCGAAAGGCAACTGGAAAACTTTGACCGGCAACCCCCACATCAGCAGGCCAACATCCTGCGTGACATCGCCAACCGCACGCAGCCGAAAGCTGAATCGCGCCAGGCACTGCTGGAAAAGGAGGCGGCCCTGCGCAAGGTTCAGCCTGAGTTTGGACGGGCCGGAGAACTCCAGCGTCAGGCCGACCAGAAATCCGCTGAAGCCGCCAGGAAAGCCCAGGAATTAGCCAGGCAACTCGAGGCCATTCCTGACCAGGAACTGGTCGAGGACAGCCGCGAGTTGGCCGAACATTTCGCCGGCAATATGAAGCTCGGCGACTATGAGGCGGCGAAGAAGAATCTCGAGGCCCTGGCCCAAAACGTGAAGGAAATTCCCCGTTTCCAGACGCCGGAAACCAAGGTTGCCGAAGAAGATCTGGAAATGCCCGCTGGGCTTGTACCGCTTAGCTACAACGAGTTGCAGCAAATGGAGTTCAACGCCCGCCGCGGCCTTCAGCAGGAACGCGCCAGGGCACACCGGGAACCGGAGAATTGGGCGGATGCCATCGAAAGCGCTAAAGCCGCCGCGGAAAAAGACTTCGTTAAAGCCGCCGATTGGGCTGGCGACGCGCAGAGCGAGGCGGAATTCGAGAAGGCCGAGGCCACCCGCCAGGCATTGCAGACCAAAGCTGCCGAAGTAGCGGAGGCCTTCAGGGAGCCGCGCCGGAGGCTTGAGCCGTTCCTCGAAAAACTTCTCCGCGCACAAGCCGAAGAGGCGCCGGTGGAATTCCTCGCCGAAGCCGGGGAGAAGATCGCCAAAGCCAAAGAAAAAGCGGCGCAGCTTGCCCAGGCCGTGAAGCGCCGCGACGTTGGTCAGAGTCGGCAGCGGCTTACTGAACTCCGGCGTGAAATTGCTGAAATCGAGGCCGCCCGGGACATCCTTGGCGACACCGTGTACCGCGGACATCGGGTGTTGGCGGACGAACTCGAGCCCGCCGTCACCGGGCCTAAATTTGACCGGGAAGCCGCTGATATGGGCGTCCTTGATCTGGCCGCGGAACTGGACAGCTACGCGACGGAATTCAAGCGCGAAAAGGAACGCCGGGAAAAGCAGGAGGGATTTGCCGTCAAAGCTGGTGAAGTGGCGGAAAAGCTCAAGAAAGTCAGCCAGGCCCGCGCCAGAGCCAAGGCCGCGGAAAAGGAACTTACCGAGGATACGGCCGAGCTGTTTGGGGAAGCGGCTGAAGCCGAAGAAGCCTTGAAGAAACTCGCCGAAGCCGCGCCGGAGAAGAAGGCGGCAGCACTCCGGGAAATCGCCAGGGACCTCGGTGATGAACACCAGGAATTGAAACAGGCGTTGGCAAAAAAGGCGGCCGAACTTGAAAAAGATGACAGCCTTGAAAAGCTCTACGTCAGGCTGGGAATGGAAAAGGAACAGGCAAAAGCGGTCGCGGAAGCGCTGCAAAAACAATTGCAGGATGAAATCCGCCCAAGCGCCGGGCGGGCTCGCGAAGCGCTCGAAAACATCAAGGACAGCCTGGCCGGGGACGCTGCCCCGCAAGAACTCGAGCAACCGTTGGCGGAACTCGAGCAGGCATTGGCGCCGGCTTCCCTGGTGGCGCCGGACATCCCCCTGGCCGACCCGGCATTCGACGCTGCCGCCGCCGCCTACC
>SDBT01011699.1_pt1 | contig 14107 bp, 15 predicted proteins | sample 2277101 | NCBI WGS metagenome assembly SDBT01 (sample SAMN10404973, study PRJNA504765) | marine sediment metagenome | isolation source: marine sediment core GS10_PC15, 103 cmbsf | place: Arctic Ocean: Southern Knipovich Ridge | collected 2010 | reverse complement strand
GCGGGTAGTCGCTTCAGCAGTCGTCGCTGACTTCACTTGCTGCGGGACAGTTAATGCTTGAGTTTGCTTACCGCCAGAAGCCGAACTCAAGCTTGCAACGGGTTGCGTTTTCGCTGCATTTCTATGGTGTGACCACCAAAAAGCGGCCAGCGTTACCACACCTAACAACATCATTAAGCCTAACCAACTGATCCAATTTTCAGTGTGGCCACGGCGATGGGTAAAACGACGCTTCGGACGATTACTCGGCGCTTCTTCTAAACCCAAACGATTAAAGTCTTGAATAATTTCATCGGCAGGGACTTGCACTAAATTGGCATACGCACGCAGATAACCGCGTATGAACACGAAACTTGGCGATCGGGTATAATCATCATTTTCAATGTCTGCAATTAAATGAGCCGTTAAATGTAGATGCTTGGCCACTTCAGCCAAGGAGATCCGCGCTGCTTCGCGCGCCATCCGCAAGCGACTGCCAGGGCCAATCGTCTGGGTATCATCAACACCCATTTGCGCAGCTTTGTATTCCTGATCCTTCTCACTCATGTATCACCTGTCAGTTAAACTTCTTTGGTTGCGTGATCCAGCTTGGCAGCTTTGGCTTTCGCCTGGCTCTTGATTCTTTGGATCATCATGGCATACGTTGCTGCTTGATCCGGATCGCCGAGTTTACGCGCAATGATTAATCCCAATTTAGCCCCTGCTAAATCCAGTGCGCCGAGCTGACTATATTGTTTTAAGGTCTGTTTAGCAAGTGCGAATCGGTGTTGTTGCACCGCAATGTGGGTTAATTCATATAATGAGGTGCGACGTTTAGGATCTTGGGCCACCGCCATCTTAAAATAACGCTGAGCTTTGGCTAGATTGGGAGTTTCTAATGCACACAAGCCAGCATTTTCATAGGCCTCAGAAGAACGCACAAACGTCGGGACTTGCACCGCCCGCATGAAATATTGCTCAGCTTTAGCCTGCTGTTTTTGCCGGCATAAAAATGCGCCATAATTATTTAAAGCGGCCCCTTTCTCATCCGCCAGCTTAATGGCTTTACGATAATACGCCTCCGCTCGCGGTTTATTCTCAGTCACTTCGAGATAATAAGCCATTGCACCATTGGCCTGTGCGGATTTAGGATCTTGCTCTAAGGCTCGGATCAATTTTCGTTTGGCCCGCTGCATAGACTTTACCTGCAGATACGACAAACCCAACCGCACATTGATCTGCGCCGCTTTGGGATTGTAGGCCTCGTGACCCGAAAAATCTGATTCACCCGGAATGCCAGTCTGACAGGCCGATAGCAACGCACCGCTTAACATCAGCAATCCCACTATTAAATATCGCATTGAACATTCCCCTTGTTGAACTTAAATAATGCCTGGATGGTACCCGCTCGTTAGCGAGTGCTTTGTATTGTTTCGGGCTGTAATTTCGCTTTCAACCGAGCCGTTCGGCGGGTTCTATCTTTTACCCTACCCACCAGTTGGCCGCAAGCGGCGTCGATGTCGTCACCGCGGGTTTTGCGGGTGATGGTGTTCACACCAGCGCTCAGTAAGATATCACGAAATTGAGCTAAGCGCTCGGGGGTAGAACAAATATAATCGGCGCCGGCAATCGGATTGAAGGGAATTAAATTGAGTTTAGCGGGAATACCTTTCAGCAAGCGAACTAATTGGTGCGCATGCTCAGGTTTATCGTTAACTTCATTGAGCATCACGTATTCAAAAGTCACTTTGCGACGCGGTTCATCTTTAAAATAGTCTTTGCAGACGGCCATCAATTGCGCCAGCGGATATTTTTTATTAAGCGGCACCAATTCACTACGTAAGGCATCATTCGGTGCATGTAATGAGACCGCCAAGGCGACGGGGCTGATCTTGGCTAACTGCTGCATCGCCGGCACCATGCCGGAAGTGCTCAAGGTCACGCGGCGTTTTGATAAACCATAGGCATGATCATTTAACATCAATGACATCGCAGACACGACGTTATCAAAATTATGTAATGGCTCACCCATGCCCATCATCACAACATTGGTAACACGGCGATCGTGTATTCCGGCATTGCCAGACAGTTCACGCGCCGCTAACCACAATTGCCCAATGATTTCCGCTACCGTTAAATGGCGATTAAAACCTTGCTTGCCGGTGGCGCAAAAGCTGCAATTAATGGCGCAGCCAACTTGCGAAGAAATACATAAAGTGCCGCGATCATCTTCGGGAATAAATACCGCTTCGATGGCATTTCCGCCCGGCACTTGGCACAACCATTTAACCGTGCCATCTAAAGATTTTTGCTCGTGAATAATTTTCGGCGGCTCGACCACTGCCGTGGCGTGCAAGCGCTCGCGCAGTGATTTGCTTAAATTAGTCATCTGCGCGAAATCAGTGATTCCATATTGGTGGATCCACTGCAACACTTGTTGACTGCGATACGGCTTTTCACCAATGCTAACAAAAAACTCCGCAAGCTTTTCTTGATCTAAACCCAGCAAATTGGTTTTATCGATATCATTCATACGTTATACGTATTCGCAAATCTCTTCAGGTTTGAAGAAAAATGCCACTTCTCTGGCCGCGCTTTCAGGTGCATCTGAGCCATGCACCGCGTTTGCATCAATGCTATCGGCGAAATCAGCACGGATAGTACCTGGCGCTGCTTCTTGCGGATTGGTCGCGCCCATGATGTCACGACTTTTGGCAATGGCATTTTCGCCTTCTAATACTTGCAGCATCACGGGGCCGGAAACCATAAAGGCCACCAAGTCATTATAAAAGGGGCGCTCGGCATGTTCCGCATAAAACGCTTGCGCTTGCTGATCGGTTAAATGCTGCATTCTTGCCGCCACGATCTTAAGATCGGCACTTTCAAAACGAGTATTGATTTGTCCGATAACATGTTTTGCTACCGCATCGGGTTTGATAATAGATAAAGTACGTTCAATTGCCATGCGGCGTCTCCCGGTTAAATTTCCAGAGACGCATTATATACGAAAAATTGCACAAGTGCACGCTCTAATATAACGTTGTGTTATACTGGCGTGCAGTTATACCCATTGTGCTTGAAGATACGAGAATTCCCTACCTCGCCCCAATCACCACTCGCGTGGAGCGGTTGCCGCTGCCGGGCAAGTCGATGAATTCTTGATTTAACCAGCGGGCATCTTCGATGAATAAGCGGATGCAACCGTGGCTATCACGATGACCGGGTACGTCGGATGAACCATGCATAGCGTAACCGCGGAAAAAGTGCATGCAGTACGGCATGGGAGCACCGCCGTTATAACCGCTACGCCGACGTGGAAATGCGGTGGAAATACAGTCTGAACCTTGTTTGCGGATCACGCGAAAAGAGCCTAATGGGGTAGCACAACCACTGCCGATATCACTGCAATAATCCCGCCCAGATGAAATAGGGCCCCACCATTTTAATTCACCATCACGATCATACGCACCCCAAGCCAATTCCTTTTGGCTAACAAAAATCACTTTTTCGCCGGTGGACTCAATGTAGCGAGGAAAAGGGGACACATCGTAGATGGTCAACTGGGAGATGTTTTCGGGTACCGCAATCACATTCCCAGGACGCAACCGTTTGTTCGTTCTATTCACCCTCTTCACTATATCCCTGTCTTCGGCATTGGGAAACAGACGTGCCCAAGAATCACCGCGCTTGACCTTAATACAATAATAGTCAGGCGATGATCCGCATAAGCGTTTTCCATAACGCGATGCTGCCGCAGTGCTGATCTGCATGATAATCAAGATAGCACTTAGACTGATGATGAACGTTTTCATGACGGTCCCCTAGTTCCTTTTCCTCTAAACACACTTCCTGTGTGCTAAAAAATCTCATGAATAATTCATGAGTTCCCGGGGATAAATAGCGGCATGTGAGCGGGAAACTATAGAGTAGGACTTATGCAAAACTAATTATGCCGCTAATCTTTCAAGATGCTTGTGCATAATCATTCTCCTCTCATAAACATAGCCTGAAATTATACAACAGAAACCTTATGGGTATCCCATAAATTCAAGCTGTAATAATAAATGATGTGAAATTTAACCTCGTCTAAACCGTAAAACTTTCCCCACAGCCACAGGCGCCTTTTTGGTTGGGGTTTTCGTATAACCATTTATGGTTGAGACCTTCTTTTACATAGTCTAGGTGGGTGCTTTTAAGATAGGTGAGATCTTTGCGGGCAACGTAGACGGCGAGGGTTGGTGTGATTTGGCTGACGCAATCATCTTCGTGGATTTGCTCAGCCCAATCGATCACATAACTTAAACCCGAGCAGCCGGTGGTTTTAACGCTAAGGCGTATGCCTTTGACTTGCTGTTGTTTACCTTGCCAAGCCTCAACGTGTGCGATGGCAGCTGGGGATAAGCTGATTTGTGGGTCTCCGCTGGTGTCGACTTTATGAATTTCTACGCCGGTTGACATGATAGTTGCTCCTGTTGGCACTGCGCTAGTGCAGCGAGTAATACGTCTTCGATTAACAATGCGCTGTGCTGTTTGACTTTAGAAATAGTGAAGCGCGCAATCACATCACGGTAAGTGATGGCGCTGGCTTGTTGCAAGGTCTTAGATTGTAGTTGTTCACACAACCACTGCGCACCTGCGATAAGGTGCGGCGCGCCGTAGGCTTTGAATGCGGCTTGCTGGATCACACCTGCCGACACTTGCAATTGCAGTTGTAACATTTCACCTAAGGCGATGCTGCCTTGTTTGGCGGTCACTACATCGGCGGCCGGTGGCAAACTGCAAGCATGTGTGGAATTTTCAAAATAGTGGATGACATCGGGATGATATTGCATAACTTAACTCGCTATCTCGCGCAGGCGAGTGACTTGTTCGCACAGTGTGGTCACGGCGAAATCGACTTCGGCTTCGGTGGTAAAACGGCCTAAGGAAATTCGCACTGAGCTATGGGCTAACTCATCAGGCACACCAATAGCGCGTAATACGTATGATGGTTCAATGCTGGCAGATGAGCAAGCGGAAGAGGTTGAGATGGCTAAATCTTTTAAGGCCAAGACTAAGGAGTCACCTTCCACACCAGCGATTGATACATTAATGTTGCCAGGGCTGCGCGCGCTGGGATCGCCATTTAAAGTGACATCCGCTAAGGATTGAATACCTTGCAATAAACGCTGACATAGTGTGCTAATGCGTTGACTCTCTGCTTGAAGATTATTAGCTGCAATGGCAAAGGCTTCACCCATGCCAACGATTTGATGCGTAGCTAAAGTGCCAGATCGCAAACCATTTTCATGGCCGCCACCAAAGATTAAGGGTTGCAAACGTACGCGTGGTTGCTTGCTAACATACAATGCGCCTATGCCTTTAGGGCCGTAAATTTTATGGGCTGAGAATGACATTAAGTCTACCGGTAAACTCGCCACGTCAATGGGTAGTTTGCCGGCGCTTTGCGCGGCATCAACATGAAATAAAACGCCGCGTGATCGAGTGATTTGGCCAATCGCAGCAATATCTTGCACCACGCCGATTTCATTATTGACGTGCATAATGGAAACCAATAGCGTATCGGGTCGCAGCGCTTGTTCTAAGTCGGTCAAGTCGATAAGGCCATTCGCCTGCGGCGTTAAATAGGTTACCTCGAAACCTTCGCGTTCTAATTGCTGGCAACTGTCTAGCACGGCTTTATGTTCGGTTTTACAGGTAACAATATGTTTGCCTTTGTGTTGATAAAAACGTGCGGCGCCCATCAACGCTAAGTTGTCAGATTCGGTGGCGCCGGAAGTCCAAATAATTTCACTCGGATCTGCCCCTACCAAATCTGCGACTTGTTGGCGTGCTTTGGCCACCGCCACAGCAGCATCCCAACCATAGGGATGCGTCGTCGACGCAGGATTTCCAAACTGCCCAGCCGGCGTTAAATATCGTTGCATGATTTCAGCCACCTGCGGATCGACAGGGGTTGTAGCCATGTAATCGAGATAGATTGGCATTTTAAGTTTCATGCGGGTATTTTAGCATAAATGGTGCAATTTAAGGTTTATTCTTTTCAACCGCCGACAAAACGCCGCGAAGCAAATTCACTTCCATTGTTTCAAGACGAATGCGGTTGAACAAACGTCGCAGGCGAGGCATTAAGCGTTTTGGACTGCGGGGCCGTAGAAAATTAATGTCTTTTAACACGCTCTCTAAATGGATAAACAAGCGTTCGACGTCATCGGCCGTAGCGAACGTGTCTGACTCCGGTTGTTCGTATGCAGGATTACTCAATGATGCCATGCGGCATTCATAACACATCACTTGCACCGCCATGGCTAAGTTTAAAGAACTGTACTCAGGGTTGGCGGGGATCATCATATGTAATTGACATCGGCTTAAAGCCTCATTGGTCAACCCAGCTTTTTCTTGTCCGAAGACTAAGGCAACAGGCGCACTGGGAGCAACCTGCGACACTTCGTTTGCCGCCTCGTGCGGATTTAATAAGCGCAGCGGAATGTCACGGCCTCTAGCGCTAGTGCCGATCACTAAACGGCAACCCATCAACGCTTCATCTAAGCTTGAAACCACGTGCGCATGAGCCAGAATATCATCTGCTCCGGCCGCTAATTCGGACGCTTTAGCATTCGGAAACTTAACCGGATCAACCAAATACAACTGCGACAAACCCATGGTTTTCATGGCGCGCGCAGCCGAGCCAATGTTGCCTGGATGTGTTGTTTGAACTAATACAATTCGAATATTATTTAACATAGCGCGTAAGCATATCAATAAGCGCAGTTTTTTGCTATATTCGCATCCTATGGAACATCCTATTGTCAATATTGCGGTACAAGCGGCGCGTAAAGCGGGGGAAGTGATCCTTCGTTCTTGGGACCGTGTCGACAGCATTAACATCGAACAAAAGCAGCCGAATGATTTTGTCACCGAAGTCGATAAGCGAGCCGAGCGGATCATCATCGATACCATTCATAAAGCTCACCCCGATCACGGTATTCTGGCCGAAGAAAGCGGCCAATACGCTGAAGGGGAAACCATGTGGATCATCGACCCGCTGGACGGCACCCGCAACTTTATTCACGGCTTCCCACATGTGGCCGTCTCGATTGGGGTGCAGCATGCAGGACGGATGGAACACGCTGTTATTTATGATCCTATAAAGAAAGAAATTTTTACGGCCAGTCGCGGCCGCGGTGCACAATTGAATAACCGCCGCTTGCGAGTGAGTAAATCGCAAAGACTAGAATTGAGTTTACTCGGCACCGGTTTTCCTTTTAAAGATAAACCCATTTTAGAAACGTATTTAAAAAGTTTTAAAGATGTATTCCTCAATTGCGGTGGCATTCGCCGCACCGGCTCAGCCGCACTGGACTTAGCCTACGTTGCCGCCGGTCGCTTAGATGGCTTTTGGGAATACGGCTTAAAACCCTGGGATCTTGCCGCGGGCAGTTTATTAATAACCGAAGCCGGTGGCTTGATCAGCGATTTTGAAGGCGGTGACACCTGGTTAGACACGGGCAAAATTGTTGGCGGTAATCCGAAAATATTTAAAGCGATCTTGCAAATCATCAAACCTATCTTTCAGCAGTAATACGATTTCACTGCTTATTTAAGGCTAAATACTTCGAATGTGGAAAGTTAGTCTTCAACACCCGCATCGCTTCTGCTTCGGACTTGGCTAATTTCAATTCGCGGTTGGCTTTGATCATGATCGCCAAGCCTGCCTCAGTTTCTGGAGCTTGTGGGTAATGCGATACTAAATAACTAGCGCGGTTTGAGGCAGCCACATAGGCTTTTTTGCGGAAATAAAATTCGGCGACATTAAGCTCATGCCGGGCAAATTGGTTGCGTAGAAATACCATGCGCTGGCGCGCATCAGCGGCGTAATCACTGTCGGGGAAGCGTTTGACTAAAGTGTCAAAGTCTTTATAAGCATCTTTGGTGGTGCCCAAATCACGCCAGGCCGGGTCGGTAGGCACATATTTCGAGAATATACCTTGGGTTAGGATGGAATCGGCTACCCCTTTCATGTAATAGGCGTAATCCACATGCGCACTGCGTGGGAACACATGGATGAAACGATCCGCAATCGCCACGGCGGTGGGGTTGTCCTTATTCTTATGATACGCATACGTCAGGTTTAATAAAGTTTGCTCAGCATATTGGCTAAAGGGGTATTGCGTATCCAAGGCTTCGAAATATTTAATCGCTTCGGAATAGTCGCGCTTGGCCAGGGCCGCTTCCCCGTGTTGGTGCAAGGTTGCCGCTGGGAGCTTCAGCAACGGATCATCCCCAGCTTTGGAATAAAATGATTTACACGCCGTTAAACTCAAAAGTAGCGATAAAACACAGACAAACAAGCAATTTTTCATTATGATAAACCTTATCGACTCAATACAAGATGCAAGCATTATAAACGATGACAGAAAAAATTCACCTAAGCTGTGAAATTCCTGAGGAATTAGCCGGACAACGCTTAGATCAAGCCCTAGCGCGAGTGTTTCCAGACTATTCTAGAAGTTGTTTACAGCGCTGGATTAAAGCCGGACAAGTTCAAATCAACGGTCGCGCAGCTAAAACCCGTGAACCCGTTGCGGCCGGCGACCACGTCGTGATTGACGGTGAACTGGCCGTGCAAGCCCATTGGCAAGCTCAAGCCATCGCTTTGGACGTCATTTTTGAGGATGAAAGCTTGATCGTGATCAACAAGCCAGCCGGCTTGGTGTCTCACCCGGGGGCGGGCAATCCGGATAACACCTTAAGTAACGCCCTACTTCACCATTGCCACGCCTTGGAGCAATTACCTCGCGCTGGCCTCATCCACCGTTTAGACAAAAGTACCACCGGTTTGTTAGTCGTCGCTAAAACCTTGCCTGCTCACACGGCGTTAGTGAGAGAACTGCAAGCACGCAATATTCATCGTGAATACGCTGCTATCGTCAACGGCGTGATGACAGCCGGCGGTACGGTGGAAGCCCCCATCGGCCGGCACCCTAAACAACGCATTAAGATGGCAGTGCTTTCACATGGCGGTAAGCATGCGGTCACGCATTATCGAGTCATACAACGCTTTGCCGCGCACACCTATATTAAAGTTATTTTGGAAACGGGGCGCACACATCAAATACGCGTGCACATGGCACATATTCATTATCCGATCGTGGGTGATCCTGTCTACGGAGGTCGGCAACGTTTACCGAAAGACCCTAGCCCAGAATTGAAAGCCGCTCTTCAGAATTTTAACCGCCAAGCGTTACACGCAAGACGATTGTCATTAATGCACCCTGAACTGCAAACTGAAATAACGTGGGAAGCTCCGCTGCCAGAGGACTTTCAACACTTATTGGATTGTTTATCGGACGGTACGGTGTGACGTCGCAACAGTTAGAATACATTGTTCCCGATTGGCCTGCGCCTAAAAATATCTGCGCGTTTACCACTACGCGACTCGGTGGGGTGAGCCAAGGTCAATACGCGAGTTTAAATTTGGGGTTACATGTTGATGATGATCCTGAGGCTGTGGCTGAAAACCGCAGATTATTGATCGAGACCCTGAACATTCCCAACGAACCGATGTGGCTCAATCAAGTTCACGGCGCCAATGTGATGAATGTCGTCGCGGAAAAACTCCGGGATGAAGGCGTAGACGCAAGTTACAGCACCTTACCCAATCAAGTCTGCGTTATACAAACCGCAGACTGTTTACCCATTTTATTATGCACGCGAAATGGCACAACCGTTGCCGCCATCCATGGTGGTTGGCGAAGCTTACAACAAGGTATCATTGCTAACACTGTGGCGGCAATGCAAGCTGATCCCACAACGCTATTAGCTTGGCTAGGCCCGGCAATCGGTCCCGAACATTTCGAAGTCGGGCCGGATGTACGAGCACTCTTTATGGAAAACGATCTCAGTCATAGCAAAGCATTCACTCCTGGGAAAAACGATCGCTGGCTAGCAAATATTTACTTGATCGCCCGCCAGCAATGTCAGCGACTGGGTATCAACGCAATCACCGGCGGCGATTTGTGCACCGTTAGCGATCCCATGCGTTTTTATTCCTACCGGCGCGATGGTGCTACTGGGCGTCAGGCCAGCCTAATATGGATAAGCGCTGACGATTAAGCTAGAATGACTGCAGAGTTACTTATGATGAGAGACTAGCCATGAATCAAACCCATTCACGTTTACGTGCGCTTTGCGCTATTGCCTTACTGATTTTCAGCTGCCAAGTTTGGGCCAGGCCTGCGACTGCATCAACACCGGTGCTACCCAGTCTTGCGCCGATGTTGCAGCGTGTCATGCCGGCGATCGTCAATATTGCCGTGCAAGGTGAAGTGGGCGCTTACACTGTCAAACCTTCCAATCAGAAACAACGTGATGACAAACGTTCGCAACGCAAACCTGGGCAACCTTTTTCGGGCGTGGCTTCGGGCGTTATTATGAACGTTGCCAAAGGCTATATCATCACCAATGCCCACGTGGTCAAGTCCGCCAAAACAGTCACCGTGACGTTAAACGACGGCCAACGTTTGAAAGCTAAAATTATCGGCGATGATCCGGATTCAGATATTGCTGTCATTCAAATTAAAGCTAAAAATTTAAAAACCTTAAGCCTCAGCAATTCCGACAAAGTCCGAGTGGGAGATTTCGTCGTTGCTATCGGCAACCCATTTGGCTTAAATAATTTTGGGGGTAGTAATCAATCCGCTACCTTTGGCATTGTCAGTGCATTGCAACGCAGTCAATTGCGCATTGAGGGCGTTGAAAACTTTATTCAAACCGATGCAGCGATCAACCCAGGAAACTCTGGCGGTGCACTGATTAATTTAAAGGGTGAATTGATCGGCATCAATACGGCCTTGTTCGCACCGTTTGACGCTAACATCGGCATTGGCTTTGCCATTCCCATTAACATGGCGCGTAATATCATGCGGCAAATTATTAAATACGGCTCAGTGCACCGCGGTTTAATGGGCGTTATCGTGCAACAGTTAACACCTGAGTTAGCCAAAGCGTTTAATATCCAAGACGCTAAAGGCGCCTTAGTCTCGCAAGTTAACATCGGTTCGCCTGCCGAAAAAGCTGGATTGAAAACAGGTGACGTGATCCAAACCATTAACAAAATTAAGATCACCGATGCTTCGCAAGTAAAAAATATCGTAAGCTTATTACGTGTGGGCAGCCATGTATCGATGCAAGTACTACGTGGCGGCAATACTGTCAATATCGATGCGCGCGTTATCGACATGAAAAAACACCGCGAACAACAGCAAGCGCAAAACCCATTTTTATATGGCATCGCCTTAAAAGACTTCGACCAAGAATTACCGAACCACGGTCACACCAAAGGCATTCAAGTCGTGGGGCTATCGCGCAACAGCGCTGGCTGGCGCGCCGGTTTGCGCCCGGGGGATGTGATCATCTCCGCTAACCAAACCGCCACCACGGATTTAGCGACATTAAAGCAAGTGGCCCAAAAAAATAAAAAACAATTGTTGGTGCACATGTTGCGTGGGCCGGTGTCCTTGTTTATGTTGATAAAATAATTATATTATTCGCAGTTCTCGTTGGTTTGTATGGATTTTCGTAACGGTTGTAGGGTTATTTCTTCAATCACGCAAGGTAAGGGGCTTTGTAAACAATGTAAGATCGATGCGGCAATTTGTTGAGGTGAGATAGCATTGAGGGCACGGTCTTTTGGTTCAAAGGGTAACTCATCGAAAAAAGGCGTATCGACAAAACCTGGGTTTAATAAGGTGACCGCGACATTGGCGGCGCGACATTCTGCTTGTAAACTTTGAGCGAAACCCCGTAGGGCAAATTTGCTGGCACAGTAGATGGAACCCATTTTAGCACCTTGTAGGGCTGCTTCTGATCCTAACAAAATAATGTGACCTTGACCTTGTTGCTTTAGCTTAGGTAAAAAAGCTTTTATCAATAAGACTTGGCTAGTGAAATTAACTTGCAGTAAACGCTGAATTTGCGCTTCTGAGAATTGCTCTAGGCAAGCAAAATGGCCGTAACCAGCGCAGCAGATCATAGCGTGGGTATCTTGATTATCTCGCGCCAAGTGTTGGAGCTGTGGGTTTAACTGCACTGTGTCACTAAAATCAATATCCACCGTCGCATAATTATCTGCATGCGGATTAAATTTTTGATGATCACGTGCTAGACCCACTACTTTATAGCCTTCAGACAACAGCAGTTCACTCGTGGCGCGGCCAATGCCGCTTGACGAACCTGAAATAATAATTTTTTTCATTACTGTTCACCTGTACACGAAAATAATTTTTCAGCTGGCAAATATTGCCGACACAATTGAGAGACATAGGCATGCATTTGTGTTTCGATGTCCGCCTTATACGATATGAGTTTACCGCGTTTTTCTAAAGGTTGCGCAAACAATTTATCGTTTGGATATAACTTAACAATCCGTTGATACATTTTTTCGGGAAATCGCATCAGGCCTATGCTGACGGAATGAATAGCGGCCGCAGGTACTGTCTCAAACACTTCAGTGATCAACGCTTTATAGAGTTGTTGATAGTCACTGGCATAAATTAACGGATCAAAGCGCAAACCGATTGGCCACCCCGCTTCAGCTAAACTCTGCATTGCCGCTAAGCGCTTTTGTAAGCTGGGCACACGATGTTCAAGCTGCTTTGAAATGCTAGCAGGTGTTAGGCTAAAGGCCATTACACAATTTTGTAATGGGCGTTGCTTGAGTAAACTGCGGATCTGAGTGCTCTTGGTTCTAAATTCAAATGTTGTATCCGGGAAGTCTGCCATGAATGGTAAAAAGTCTTTCGCGAAATGACTTACGGCTTCATAGGCTAATGAATCGGCATCATAACCAGTAAAAAAGTAACAAGGCTGCTCAGATTGCTGAATGATTTCAGTCATATCCGTCATAAAATCTTCATAATTGATGAATAAGACATAATGCGCGCTGGGGTACATGCCTTGCAAAAAACAATAACGACAATCATAAGGGCAATTTAATAAATGTGAGAAATAGTAATTCGCCTGTCCACCAATACCCAAATTTTCAGGTGTGGGGATAACGCGGCGGCCGTGGCGCGTAGCTAATATTAAAGCAGGGTTTTGCTTTTGCAGACGAAAATTTTGTGACTTTGGGTTGAAGACTTCTTGGTAACGATCACATGTGATAATTGTTGCTTTATTAAATCGCTTTCGTATGGCTTGTACTCTTGGGTGTTCGTAAACGTCTTGTTCAATGTAAAGTGTCTGCATCGGTTAATCCCAATAATACTTTGCAGCATCGAGTTGTTTCACTAAGTGAGAAATAATGTGTTTAGCAGATTTTAACTCCGCAACTGAGCGGATAAGGTCTTGTTCAGGGTAGACAATTCCCCATCGCTGCAGCAATGACTTCAATTGATATTGTTGATATTGACTGAAGTGTATACGCTGACATAATTCAGTATAACTGGGTGAATGGATTGTAAACTTATCTTCTGCTCTTAGTAATTCCATTAATTCATCGATCACCGCTTTGATCTGTGGCCATTGTTTTTCAATGAGTTTGATAACAACGTTCGGTGCAAGGGTTTCAACTTGCTCGGCTACGTTATCTGAAATAACTTTTAATATTGCCACTTGCTCTTGAACCACACATAAAGTGGCAGCTTGATAAAAACCGACTGCTTCCATATCAACGCAATCTTTTACTGGATAACGATGTGGCATATCGGTCGTTAAACACTCTGCTCCCTCGACAGACTTTGCAAGCTGCACCGAGGGAAACCAAGTTTCCTCGGTGGCTGGGTCAAAAAGTTTGTGAACTCGCACCAAGGTTCCAATTTTACGCGCCATACTTCCAGCAACACCGAGATTTAAATAGCCCACCTTCGTAGCTTCACCTACCAGCGCATGGCAATACGTAACAGCCGATGCAGCTTTGACTTTACCGATACCTGAGACAACACAGAAAATAGATCGATCGGCATTACAAAATACTGTAAATGGCTGGTCAGCACATTTTTTTAAATGCAATTTGTCGATAAACACACGGGCTTCACAGCTGAGTGCGGTATGTATAATAAGATTAGCTGTAGCTAAGGTGGTGCTGCAGGAGTTGTTCATAGTATTCAATTTCGGTTGATTTATTTCG
>SDBT01011698.1_pt1 | contig 14108 bp, 6 predicted proteins | sample 2277101 | NCBI WGS metagenome assembly SDBT01 (sample SAMN10404973, study PRJNA504765) | marine sediment metagenome | isolation source: marine sediment core GS10_PC15, 103 cmbsf | place: Arctic Ocean: Southern Knipovich Ridge | collected 2010 | reverse complement strand
TGAGCACGTTTGCCATCCACCCCGCCTCCTTTCGGAGACGACCGTAGAGGGCAGCACGCCTTTCCCTCAAGGTGGCCGGTTTTGAAGTGTTCGGTCATGGCCGGTTTTGAGTGACCGATGACACCGCCGCAGCACTGTCCTCACTTCGGCATCCTAGGCGTACCGTGGGGGCCTCTGTCGTACGCTCTGCTGCACAATGCGCGGTCTGTACGTACTCTGGGGCGTTCGCGAGAAGATGGCCGCAGAACGCAGCTCCGTACGTCTGAGAGCAAAGGCCAATGATGCTGTGGCCACACGAGCCCCAAAGTGCGCCCAAGTCATGCGCATCACGGGCACACCTCGCCAGGATCGTCGGCCTGTTGGGGTGAGATGTGGGCTGGTGGTTGGACCCTAGTCTGAATTCTGCGCAGGGTTGCTGAGCTGATCATCAACGGCGAACCCAAGCCGGGGTGAGGCGGCAATGTCTCCGCTGCGGGCCTGGCGGCGGGCGTCCGCTTCCGGGCAGACCATCCGCGCGTTCCAGACCTTGGCGTTCGGCAATGCGACCCCCGAGTTCGGTCACGTGCCCCCCCGAGTCAGGCTCCCGAGTCAGCGCAGGCGAACCCCACCTGCGACTGTGCAGAGATATCAGTCTGCAAAGGGCTGGGCCGATGGGCAATGCACTTTGGAGGTCGCTCTCCGATGCTCCGTGAGACCGGGCAGCGTGACAGATGGCCGACACATGTGGCAGCCACCAGTGGTATCGGTCGGCCTACTCCGAGCGGCTTCCATACGGAGAGGGGCTGTCGTGCAGTACCAGACCGGGCACCACCATATGGTACCAGCTTTGCTTTGTGTCGTATTCCGCCTGCGGTCAAAGGAGACCATGGTGCCATTCGGAACGGCCCACTCCTCTGATCGCGGCGTCCCTAGGTGAGGTGACACTGGGACGCGCCAGATGGAACTGGCCTGCCCCTGTGACCCCTACGCCGGCAGGGAGATCGGTGGCGACAACATCGTCGCCCAAGAGGAGAAGTAGACGCAGTGACCGATCGCCGCTCTGAGGTGGCACATTACGGCCGTGTGCGGATGTCTTCCTGCGAGCGTGTGGAGGAGGGCTCGGCGGCGGACCCGCGCCAAGGGTGGAGAGCCCCGGCCTGACGCCCAGCGTCACACTGCCGACAATCTGATGATCCTCTGACTAACCGCAAAGAACGTTTTCGACAGAACGGCCCATAGGGGAAGGAGAAAGGCAACATGTCATCTTGCAGGAGTGTTGGCGAGAGCCTCGTGAGGCGATCGAGAAGTCGAACCTGGATAGCGCTTGCGGTCGTCCTCTGCTTGGGAGGGTCTTTGGCTCACGCGGAGGAATTGTCGCTCATAGCCACAATCAGTGCTGGACATGAGCCCGTGGGCGTCGCTGTCAGTCCTGACCCTGACGGTGCCTGGGTCTATGTAACGACCGGCTATGGCGATGCCGACGACGGACTGACGGTCATTGATGCCTCTTCACGTTCTGTCGCTGAAGTGATAAGGGGGCTCGGGAGGAACCCTGGATTTGTGGCGCTCCATCCAGAGGGCACTTACGCCTACGTGACAAACGCATGGGACACCACCGTGTCGGTCATCGACATAGCTTCAAGGACCGTAGTCGCCACAGTGGAAGTCGGACCTTGGGGCGGCCCGATGGGCGTCACGTGTAGCCCGGGTGGCGACCGAGTCTACGCGGCCAATTGGAAGGGCGACATCGTCACGGTTATCGACACGGCTTCGAACAGCGTTGCTGCTACGATTACTGTCGGCGACGCGCCCTATGGTGTCGCCGCAAGGCCGGACAGCGCGAAGGTCTATGTGACCCATTACTACGATGGAACAGTCTCCGTGATCGACGGAGCAACAAACACGGTTGTTGGGACCATTAGCGTGAGCAGCGGCGCTTATGGTGTCGCGTTCAGCCCGGACGGAGCGAGGGCGTACGTATCGAACAAATTCGATGGGACCGTCTCAGTGATTGACGCGGCTTCCGACTCAGTAATCACTACCATAGGCGTAGGTAGCAGTCCTCTGAGTCTTGCCGTCAGGCCGGATGGAATGCGTGTATACGTTACGCAGGAAACGGAGCATACCATAGCGATCATAGACACTGCCTCGGATGCGGTTGTCGCCACCGTGGGGGCCGGAGGATTGGTTCCCAGGGGCATTGCGGTCAGTCCCGATGGCACACTGCTGTATGTTGCCAACGCTGGGAGCAATACCGTATCAGTCATGGAGATCATATACGAAGGCGAGATCGGACCACTTCCGCCTGTCGCAGTCCACGATGCCTACGGCCTGAACGAGGGCGAGACGCTAGCTGTCGAGGCTCCCGGTGTGCTTGCGAACGACAGCGATCCGAACGGCGACGCGTTGACGGCAGTGCTCGTTGACGACGTTGACCACGGGACGCTCGCGCTCAACGCAGACGGGTCGTTCTCCTACACCCCGGATACAGCGTGGAGCGGCAACGACGGCTTCAGCTACCTGGCTAGCGATGGCGTCCTGGACTCGGAGGAGACCTTCGTCGTTCTGGCCACCACACCAGTCATCCTTCATGTGGATGACGACGCACCCAACGACCCTGGGCCAAGCGACAAGGTCGTCAGCGATCCTCTTGAGAACGGCTCAGTCCAGCACCCCTTCGACACGATCCAGGAGGCACTGGACGCGGCCGTCAACGGCGTCAACCCGAAGATCCTTGTGCAGCCCGGCACCTACGTCGAGAACATCAACTTCGTCGGCAAGGCTGTCACGCTGACGAGCACTATCGGACCGGACGACACCTGGGAAGCCCCAGCCGTTGCAGCCACTATCATCGACGGCAACCAGGCGGATTCCGTGGTGACGTTCGACCATGGCGAAGGCTTGGATTCCGTCGTCACCGGGTTCACGATCCGAAATGGCAAGGTTACTGAGCAATTCAGGGGAGGCGGTGGGATCGCATGCCGTACGTCCTCTCCGACCATCCTCAGCAACAGAATCACTGCTAATGTGGCTGAAGGTGCGACCTCCGGCGACGGCGGAGGCATCAAGTGCGTAACCAACAGTTCCCCGATCATCGAAGGTAACGTGATCACGGAGAACACGGCTTCATCGAACGGCGGCGGGATCTGGTGCGGCCTGAACTCCTCTCCCACCATACAGGACAACACCATCAGCCGGAATGTGTCGACGGCTAGCGGGGGAGGCATCAACGTCAGCTCTGGCGCGTCGCCGATGATCCGCCGCAATGTGATAGCCGCCAATTCCACCGCGGAGACTGGTGGCGCGGTGCAGTGCTGGACTGCAAGCCCGACGATCAGCGACAACGACATCATGAACAACACGGCGGGATGGGGTGGGGCTATTGCCATCTGGGACAGCTCGGCAGTGAAGATTCTTGGGAACCGGATACTCAGCAACTCCGCGACGACCGCGAACGGGGGAGGGATCATAGGTGGCTCATCGGACGTGACCATCGAGGGCAACAGCTTCAGCGGCAACTCCGCCGGTAGTAATGGCGGAGGCATTGCGTGCTTCGAAGGAAACCAGTGGCGTATCAGCGGCAACGAGTTCGTCGGCAATACAGCAGTTTACGGCGGTGCCATGGCCTTCGGTGGCCAGAACACCGTTCCCACGATCACCGGCAACGTGCTGGAAGAGAACAGCGCTGCGATGGGTGGCGGCATAGTCATCTGGTCCGGCGCGGGCGAGATTCGCGACAACACTTTCAGGGACAACCACGCTGTGGGCGATCCAGAGCGATGGAGCGGTGGAGGCGCCATTCACACTGGATCGGCCGCCGCCATCGTCGGCAACACATTCGAGTCGAACACTGCAGCGGGCCATGAGTACAGCAACGGCGGCGCCATCAACTGCGGGGACAACTCGTCAGGCGTGATATCGGGTAACACCTTCGTCGGCAACTCCGCCGACTCGTACGCCGGTGGCGTCATGATCGCCAACGGTTCATCGCCAGAGGTCTTGAACAACACGTTCTCGGAAAACACGGCGGCGCATGGCGCGGCAATCGGGGTTTACAGCAACTGCGCGCCGGTGATCAGGGATAACGTGATGACCGGCAACACCGCGACGAGCGAGATTGGTGGCGGGGCACTCGTCGTGACGCTCAATTGCAGTCCGACCATCGAAGCCAACACCATCACAGGCAACTCGGGTGTGGACTGCGCCGGCATCACCTTCATCGGGTCGTCTGGGACGGTGTCGGGCAATACGATCAGCGACAACACGGGAGCCGCCATCACCTGTACCGATTACCCTGGCTATCCGCCTAACCCGTCGTCGCCAAACATCCAGGGGAACACCATCTCGGGGAACACAGGAGACGGTGTGGTTATCCGGTCCGGGCTCGGGGTCCATGCGAGCGCGAACTCAATCAGCCAGAACGGCGGCCTCGGGATCGACCTTGGGGGTGACGGTGTGACCGCCAACGATGCGGCCGATGCCGATGATGGCCCCAACGACCTCCAGAACTACCCCGTTCTGGCCTCGGCCGAGAGCGACGGCACGAGCACGGTGGTGACGGGACTGCTGGAGAGCACAGCCAACAGCACGTTCCGGTTGGAGTTCTTCTCCAACGCTGAGGCCGATCCGTCAGGCTACGGCGAAGGCGAGGAGTACATCGGCTTCGCGGAGGTGGCGACCGACGGCACCGGCAATGCCGAGTTCTCGGCGACACTTCCGGTGGACGTCGCCCACCTGCACCTGATCACCTCGACGGCCACCGATCCAGACGGCAACACGTCCGAGTTCTCGATGTCGGTGCCCGTCAACCGAGTGCCTGTGGTCCAAGACACCGGCTACGAGACCCCCGAGGACGGGGCGGTGACCGACCAGCTGCCGGCCACGGACCCCGACGGCGACGCCCTGACTTACACCGTCGCCGATCCGCCCCAGCACGGGCAGGTCGTCATAGGTCCCGACGGGACGTTCACCTACACGCCCGATCCGGACTGGAGCGGGGACGACTCGTTCTCCTACCAGGTAGGCGACGGGACAGGGCAGAGCGAGACAGCCACGGTGAGCCTGACCGTGGCGCCCGTCAACGACCCCCCCGTAGCACAGAACAGCGAGGGCGCCTGTCAGGAAGACGCCGCTCTGGTCGTTCCCGCTCCTGGTGTGCTCGATGGGGCCACCGATATCGAGGGCGATCCTGTCCATGCCGTCCTTGTTCAGGGCCCGGCACACGGCACGCTCACACTGAATCCAGACGGCTCCTACGAGTACACACCGAATCCCAACTACAGCGGATCCGACACCTTCAGGTTCAGGGCCAATGACGGACAGGACGACGGGGACGTTGCCGTGGTCGCTCTGACTGTGGAGCCGGTCAACGACGCGCCGTCGTGTGCTGTGGGCGGTCCCTACCAGGTGAACGAAGGAGGGGCGGTGCAGGTCAGTGCTACGGGCACCGATCGTGACGGTGACCCGCTGACATACGCGTGGGATCTGGACGGTGACGACACGTACGAGACACCGGGCCAGGGCGTGGATTTCTCGGCCGCGGCACTCGACGGTCCGAGCACGCACGCGATCTCGGTCCAGGTGTCGGACCCCGACGGCCTGACGGCTACTGCTGAGACGACTGTCGAGGTGCAGAACGTGGCCCCGGCTACGGAAGCCGGCGAGGGTGCGTCCCTGAACGAGGGGGACACGTTCACCCGCCAGGGGTCATTCACCGATCCCGGTCCCGACGAGTGGACGGCGACGGTGGACTACGGCGACGGCTCTGGTGTGCAGCCGCTGGCGCTCAATGCGGACAAGACGTTCGCCCTGAGCCATACCTACGCCGACGACGATGACGACGACGCATACACGGTCGTGGTCACGGTTACCGACGATGACGGGGGCACCAGCAGTGACGAGCTTACGGTCGCTGTCGTCAACGTTGCGCCGGAGCTTAGTGCGATCACGGCACCCGTTGAGCCTGTCGAGGACGGCACGACGGTCGAGGTGTCAGCGGACTTCACCGACGTCGGTGTTCTGGACACCCACACGGCCGAGTGGGACTGGGGTGACGAGTCCACGTTGGCAGGTGACGTGACGGAAGCCGATGGCCAGGGCGTCGCCACAGGGAGCCACTCCTACGACGCGCCGGGCGTCTATACCATCAAGGTCACCGTGACCGACGACGACGGTGGCTTAGACGAGTCAACCTACCAGTACGTCGTGGTCTACGACCCAAGTGGCGGCTTCGTCACGGGCGGCGGGTGGATCGACTCACCTTCCGGCGCCTATGTGGCCGACTCGTCGCTCGAGGGCAAGGCGAACTTCGGCTTCGTCTCGAAATACAAGAAGGGCGCCACGGTGCCGACCGGCGAGACGGAGTTCCGGTTTCGCGCCGGCGACCTGAACTTCCACAGCACCGAGTACCAGTGGCTTGTGGTGGCCGGTGCTAATGCGAAGTTCAAAGGCCGCGGCACGATCAACGGCGAGGGCGACTACGGCTTCATGGTCACGGCCACCGACAGCAAGGTCGACGGCGGGGGTGCCACTGACAGCTTCCGCATCAAGATCACAGATGGCGACAACGTCGTCTACGACAACAAGATGGGCGATCCGGACGAGTCCGACGCCGGCACCGAGATCGGCGGAGGCAACATCGTCGTCCACAAGGCGAAGTAGACGCAGCGACGAATAGCCGCTGTGAGGCACCACACTACGGGCGTGTGCGGATCGGGCCGTATGCCTGTCCCCATGCGCCCGTTCTGCTTCCCTGGGCGCGGATCACTTCAGCGTCCAGGACCTTCGCAACGCACGTCTCGAACATCCTGACCATCCTGGCAGCCCTTACGTCGCTTGGGCATCCTAGGTGTACCGTGGAGGGGTCTGTCGTACGCACTGCTGCACATTGTGCTTCCTGTACGTACTATGTGGCCACTGAGGGCGAGATGCCCTCAGGTCGCCTCCCAGTACGTTTGAGAGAGAAGGACCCAAAGGGTGCCATTCTGAACCCAACCATCTTCCTCAGAATCTCCAACGCCACCGACTACGGGCCATCCTCAGCCCAATCTCACCAGAATCATCCGCCTTCCAGAGCAAGATTCGGCCCACACACCGCGAAACCGCAACATAAGTGGCCGTTCCAGGCATGTTTCACCAACAACGTCCGCTTCCCAAGGCCACATTCTGCCAAGGAACCAAGCTACCGCCCCTGTAGCCCACTGATCACAGCCAGTACCTGTTCCGTCGACATGCCCTCGACCCCGCTCCTCTTCCTCCGCCACGGTTCGTTACCAGGCCTCCAACGCGTCCTGGCCCTCTCTCTTCGTCGCCATACCTTGTCCATCAACATGTCGGCGAGCCATTTGGGCCCGACATACAGCCGCTTCTGCCGTTCGCTCCGATCGCCCGTGTAGTAGAGCCGGAACTGCAGCACCCACGGCGAGTCGGGGCGCTTGGGGAACTTGCGCACGATGGAGCCTTGCCAGAGCAGATCTTCCATGTGGGGCCGGGCGCGTTCCATCAGGGCATCGAAGCGGCGCTGTCTGTCATCGTCTATGGGAGTTGTGCTGTCGCTCTCGTCCATCATGTCGAACGTGTCGTCCTCGGAAAGGGGCGAGACCACCGTGGCCTCCACCTTCGCGTCGCGGCCGTACAGCCACCTGGAGGCCGTGAGTTTGCTTACTCATTTCGTCCACCTTCTCATGAAGTTACCTTCCACGCGGATCGGCACATCGCTGATCACGCGCGCCATCTCCTTGATCATCACGCGGTCGATCTCCTTCGCCATTTCCTCTTTGCCCTCATCGTCCGGCAGCTCAAAGACCAACTCATCGTGTACAAACAGCACCGGCTCGTAGCCCTCGCGCGTTAGACGGTAGAGGGCCAGCTTCGCGCCGTCGGCAGCCAATCCCTGGAACTGTGCGTTATGTCCCTGCCGGAAGTTGACGTCCGACCAGACACGGCCCGTTAGCGTCACCGCTCTCGTGGGGAATAGCGCCTTCGCCGTTGCCCGTCCGACCGTCTGTGCCTTCAGATACCTTCCGATCTGGCCGTTGGGGCCCTTGCCGTCTCGGGCCATCGACTGCTCGTGGATCTTCTCCAGCCCGAGCCAGATGCCATCCGTCCACCTAGCGTTGTAGGGGTCGCCGTTGCGTTTCCTGCCCGTCCTCAGGCATCGCTCCGTGGCCGACAGGATCCACTCGCGCGCATTGGCCGAGAACCTGTCCGAGTCGGTGCAGTAGACCAGCTCGTCGATGATGTCCTTGGCCGGTATGCCCAGCGCGTCGGCAATGAACCGGCCCAGATGATCGTCCAGGAACTCGCCCATCTCCGGGTACACGTCGCGGATCAGCTTCTGCTTCCAGGTCTCAGCCTCATCCAGCGTCATATCAACGCCGTAAGCCACCTTCGCGTGGCGCACCAACGTCTTCGAACCCATCCCGCCAGGGACACCGAAGTTATATACCTTCGCTGCTTGTCGCTCGTCCTTGGTGACGTCCTTGGCCTCCTTGCCAAGCACCTGGGCCGCCGTGAATGCATGGGGATCCTCACCGGCATCGATCCTGTCACCTAGATGCGAGTAGCCGTAGCGATGCCTGCAGATCGAAGCCAGTGCAGCCAGCTCAACGGCGGCATAGTCGACGCTGTAGAGCACGTGACCTTCCCTGGGTACGAAACAGCCGCGCAGCTCACCCGTTCGCGGCAAGTTCTGCACTTGCGGCGACCTGCACGTGGACCGGCCCGTCTTGACCAGGGCCGTGTATCGTGAATGTACCCGCCCGTCTGCAGCCACCTCCGCGCTGATCTCCCTGGCCTTGCTCAGTTCCGACGCGATGTCCTGCAGCTGGAAGTACCTGCCGAAGGCTGGTTCATTGGCCGCCGCTTCAAGACCCACGTAGTCATCACGCGCCGTACTGACGAGATCCTTGGCGGTCTTCGGGGCATACTCGCCGTGTTTCTCGCAAAGGGCGGCGAACAGCGACCGCACGTCCTTGATCTCGCGGCCAGGTCCTCCCTTGGCGGTGAGTTCGACCTGTCCCTTCTTGTCGTGCCTGAGGATCCGCTTGCCGCCCTTCTTCTCAAACGCCTTCACGGCCTCGTCTGACTCGAACGCCTTGATCGCCACCGCCAGTTCGTCCTGCTTGGCCGCGATGATGCCGTTCAGTTTCTCTACATCGACCCGCACACCACGGTTCGCCATCCTGTGCAGCGCGAGGGCCGACCTGACCTGTACCTGCTCGGTCAACGGTGCCCATGGATCTGCCCTTGTGGCGTCGCTCTCGGTGGACTTCTCGTGCGTGTAATTGTCGTGCAGCTTCCAGGCCTTCTCCCAGAGCACCTCGAAGGCCATCAGGGTTGCCCGTGCATCCTTGACCGCAAACTCGTAGAACTCGGGATCGACGTCTTCGTACCCGAGCTTCAGCAGCATGTCGTAGCGGAGCCTGGGTGAGCCGTCTTTCTCCAGCTCGACGCCCACGGTCTCTGACGCCACCACTGCTAGGGAACGCTGGTAGTAGGGCTCGTGTCCCTCAGCCAACCGCACCAGCTGATCTAGCAGCATGGCGTCGTGTGACCGGCCCTCGTCGACCATGCGCCAGAGAGTCAGTATTGCTTCGGCCTCCTCGCGTTCTTCCAGGGCTTTCAGCATGACGGGGACATCGAAGCCTATGTGGAAGAAGGCGGCCTGTTTGCCCGAGTTGGTCATGATGAAGCGCGCCACGTCATCGGGGTGGACGATGTAGTTGTCGTCCGAATCGATGCCGGATGCGCTGACGATGACCAGTTCGGGTACTTCGCCGTCATCCAGCCGCCTTCCGATGTTCACGGTCTCGGTGTCGATGGAGATGAAATCCCCGCCGATCTCCTCACCGTCCCATGCCCGGTAGTGGTAGTGGTCGTCGCCGAGAGCAAACTCCCGGGGCTCATTCTCATCCCATAGGCTGATGCCGATGGGGGATGGTGCCGTCGTTATCGTGTCGAACGTCAGTGCCTGCATCAAGTCTTCAGTTTTCATGAGTCCTGTCCTTCAGTTGAGTTATCGTTGTGTCCGTCAGTAGGGGGGCAGGTCGCTTTCACTTCTGCCCCTTCTGCCCCCTGTTCTGCCCCCGTGTAAGTGCTTGCTGAGTACGCACATAGACCGTAAATGGGGCAAAAAGGGCAGAAGTGGAGGTCAATTCCTTCTAGGTTTCTCTTCTTTCTTCTTTCTACTTTCCCTAAGGAATAGAAGAGAACTACCCTTTTTGCCCCCTCTAAGAACGAGAGGGGCTGAGGAGGGCATGGAAGGGCACGAGGGGGGATCGGGGCCGTTCCGTTTCTGCCCCTAGACCTGCCCCCTAGTTGCCCCTTCTGCCCCCTGTTCATTGCCCACCCCCGTCGAGCGCGAGGCCTTTGAAGTATTCGATCCCGTTGATGCGTTTCGGGGCGAACCGGCTGTCGCTGCGGACCCGGTCGTAGAACTTCCGCGCCGAGCCGAGCATGAAGAGATCATGCTCCCGGCAGTAGCGCTCGTAGGCGTCGCGCAGGTCGGTCCGTCTAACCTTCAGCTCGGACCCGATGGCGCACCTTTCGGCAATGAAGGCCATCACGGGGTCGTTGATCTCCTTGTAGGCATCCAGCTCTTCCTGGCTGCCTTCAAGCTTCCAGCCGCGCGCTTCGAGCCGACGAATCCCTTCGACGGCCTTGACCAGCATGGCGCAGCGTATGTCCTCGTCATGGCTGAATAGCTGCCTCAGCTTCGGATCCTTCCTGTCCTCTGGGACCTGGTGTGCGAAGGGGAAGATGCAGAGCCGTCCGTACCAGGCCGCCGTCTTCTCCGTGCAACTGGGGATCTGGTTGGCGGCGAAGACCATCCGGCACAAGCTTCGCACCATGTAAGCGTCGATGCCCTTGCGCTCGACGCGGATGTACTCGGCGCCGCCCGTCAGGATCTTCAGCGTTGTCGGGTCGCTGATACGTCCCGGGGGCAGGTCGTCGAAGAAGTTTACGACCCGGTCTTCCAGCTGGGCCGCTTCGAAACGGCGGCTGCGATCGCCCAGCGCAAGGGGCGATACGCTGGCGTAGTGGCGCAGCCCGACCATCGCACAGATCAGGTTCATCAAGGTCGTCTTGCCCGTGTCGGTGTCGCCGTGCAAGATGAATAATTTCTTGATCGTGTTCCGCAGCACGAGCAGATAGCCCGCCAACTCGCAGATCGCATCGGCCCATTCGCCGCAGGTCTCCGTAAGGAAGGCGTCAAGAAGATCACTGCGGGCGGACGGATCCCATGCCACGGGGTGCTGGATCGTCGAGAGATAGGCGGGATCGTGCGGATGCAGTTCGCCGGTCAGTGGGTCTAACATCCCGTTCGCCAGGTTGGTCAGGTCGGTGTACCGGTTCAGCTTGTCGTTGCGCACGGTGACCATACGGCCCAGGGCCCCGACGCCTTCACTGATTCGGTTGGAGTTGGTCCCGTCGCCGAGGAGTTCCTGGGCTTCGTTGTCGACGAGGCCTGCCGGTAGGTAGACGCCATGTGCGTAGACATAGAGACGTCCTATGCCGGAGTCGGGGTCCACGGCATGGATGTAGTCGTCGCGTTCGCGAAGCTCTTGCGCCAGCCACATCGGCACAAAGGTGCCACCCCGGAAGTAGGCGGCGGCCGGCGGCTTTGCCGCCGCCAGGACCTCGCGGAGCGCGTCCGCGTTCTGCGCGACCAGGAAGTCGTCCAACCCGACCTTGTTCTCACCGTCCTGCGGGAGCCGGGCGATGATGACACGGGCGCCGTGCGAGCGAAGCTCAGAAGCCAATGCGTCTTCAGCATGGCGCACGTCGGGGTTGTCGACCGCGTCCGAGTCGAAGCAGATCCAGACGCTCCGGCCCCGCCACTTTATGGCCGTCAGCTCTTCAAGCGGCTCCGTGTGTCCGTCGTCTTCGCCGGAACTCGTGCGCCATGACCACACCCCGGGGAGGGCCAGCGTCTTGAAGCCTTCTTGGCAGGCCTTCAGTGCTTTCTTCTCGCCCTCGGTGATGATCAGGTCGACATCAGTATCGGCGACGTCTTCGGGCACGATGAAGCTTGGCGGGAAGTAGAGCCGGTTGCCCGACTCCCTGGCGGCGAGGTACTTACGTTTCCTGCCATCCGCGCCGACTAGGGGGCGCTCGGGCTTGAGCCGGTAGCAGGGCGTGGTGCCGGGGTATTCGAAGACCAGGCAGGTGCTGCCCGGTGAGTACCCCAGGTACTCCTCAGCCGCTTCGGCGGAGACCGTGACGAGGCCCGCCTGTACGATTGTCTCGTCGGTCAGGCCAGACCCGCGCAGGTCGGCCAGGTGTTTCTGCGAGAGTCTACCCTCGCCGATGGCGAGGGTCCTCTTCTCCATTAGTTCGTCCGTGAATACGTCCATAGGTACTGCTCTCTCTCATGTGCTGCGCTCCTCGTGTCGTGCTGTTTCTGCATCATTCCTACGTGAAGCTCGTTCAATCCCGGCGTCAGGGCCCATGCGCTACACGGACCCTCCGGTCTCCATTCCTTCCGTCTCCCGAACGACCCTCTGCAGGCCCTTGGCCTCGACGATTCGCTCGGCTTCTTCCACCTCTTCCCTGGACCAGCTCCTTCGGCCCGCAACGCGCTGTCTGGGCTCGGGAATCTGGCCGGTTTCCAGTAGGTACTCCAGTTGGTAGCGCTGGATGCCCAGCACCCTGGCCACGCCACCTGTCGAGTAGATTGCGACTATCATCTCTGCACTCCTCTAAGTCCTTTCCGCTCTGTCCTGACTTCTTGCTGCATACGGTCCTTCGTCGCCCCTGATGTCGCACGGCTTCCGGTGGGCCCCGCGGGCCGAATCGCCTCGCGATCCGCTGGGCACTCACGTTTCTGGTCGTGGTCATCAGCAGCATGTCATGTCCTTCTGCTACATACGGTTTTCCGTCGCCCTGGATGTTGCACGCAGGGCCCCAGGAATGACACGATCTCTCCCGTAACCTCAGCGACGACCGTCGCGTAGAATGGCACGCGGCACGGGGACACTCCCGGTGGACCAGATAGCAGCGCACAGGAGTCGCGGGTGAGCGACTGGGAACAGCTAACCGTCACCACGTCCTACAAGGGCGAGCAGTACGCCATCGATCTGTACCGCCACGATCTGGCTGTCGAAGGTATGCCGGCGATGCGCCACTTCGCCATTCAGAAGGACTGGACCGGGCAAGAGGCAGTCTTCGAGTTGGGCCGCCTGGTACTCCGGGATGAACTCGCGTCGCTGGTCCGGCGAGGGGACATCACCCGGGAGCAAGCCGATGAGATCACGGGGGTGGCCGAAGCGAGGGAACACCTGCCCCTCAGATCACGGCGCATAGACCGAAAGGACGCCGTCCAGTGGATGTACGGGTCCGACGAGTTCCTGCTTGTGGACCCGGAGGAAGCCGGGAGTCGGTACGCAGAGCGGTTCCGGCAGGCCTACGATTCTGCCCGAAAAGGCGAGCACCAGAGACTTGACATGGCCCCCCTGGACGTGCTGAGGCACTCCCTTGAACACGCGGTGAGGGACCACATCAAGGAGGCCGACTGCTTCTGGATTGCGCCCGTTGACGAGATCATGGAGCGGCGGCAACTGGTGGCTACCATCAGCGGTTTGGATGATAGCGATGCGGCGAGTGCAGAGGCGCGATCCCGCCTGGCGGCGCTCGACGTCCGTCTGGACGGCTACTACGAGTCTTTCTATGCGCACCGGCGCACGGTCGCGTGCGGGGGGCTCTCGAGCGACGAGATCGCGAGCACTGTGGACAACCTGCGCAAGAATAGGCGCCACCCGGAAGCGAGGGCCCTAGTACGAGCGCTGATCGGGGACGCGGAGGACGCCGGCTTGTACCGCCCGTACGCATGGGGAATGGACCTGGCACGCCGTACGCTGGAGGACCTTGGCGAGCTGTCAGAGGAATCGGACAGAGCGCTCTTCCTTTTCATGCACAGGCCGCACGAAGTGCTGGACGGCATCGTCCCCGCCCTGCACGCGCTTGGCTATGCATTCATGCGGTCCCCGTTCCTCCTGGGAGCGTTGGCTAGCAGCCCGTTGAAGAAACGGGTATTTGGCACGGCTGTGTGAGTCGGGGTGGTGAGGTCAGTGGTGCGCGGCCGGGCTGACTGAAACGGACAACACCGCGTGTTCGGCGGCACAGACGAC
>SDBT01011697.1_pt1 | contig 14108 bp, 10 predicted proteins | sample 2277101 | NCBI WGS metagenome assembly SDBT01 (sample SAMN10404973, study PRJNA504765) | marine sediment metagenome | isolation source: marine sediment core GS10_PC15, 103 cmbsf | place: Arctic Ocean: Southern Knipovich Ridge | collected 2010 | reverse complement strand
AACAAATTCAATTTCTTTCCCCTCCTCATCTAAAAAATAAAGTTTAGAGGAACCATCCTTTTTCCACCGCCCGGTGATAACCTGACCATTTTGATAAACCTCAAGGTATCCACTGCCCTCTATATTTAGATCGTTATAATCTCTCTCAAGCTGACGTGATTTTACTCGCATAATTACCACCACCTTAGCGGCTAATTGTAAGTTAGAGTTTTTATCAATCTGCTTTGTTTCTCCCCGCCATCTAAGATAGGAATTGCTCTCGGAATCATATTCGTATCTTACATTATAAGGATAAGGATAACCAATGGTTAAATTATAGAATTTGGAATTTGGAATTTGGAATTTGGAATTTTCGAGGTGTGGGTATCCTTCAAACTCACTCTCTAGCCGATAACCTAATTTTTCTGCAGCAGTTATTAAACGCTCGATTGAAGTAAATCCGTTGTGAGGCATGGGAATTTCCGGCTTTCTCCAGAAAGAGCTAAAAGGATTATAAAGGGCATCGATATTATCCATCACTCCCGCATTAAGTAAATCTTGAGCATAATGAGAGCCGCCCCAGTGGACAAGAATTGCATCCATCCCTACAACTAAAGGTATGAAATCATGACGGGCAGAGCGAAGGGAACCGATTTCTTGAGGACTAGAACATACATAGATTGCAATGTAACGAGTAATCCCTCCAGTTAACACCGGAACCTCCAGCACCAAATCGGCTTGCGATAAACCAGAAAGAGGACGAACCACTTTGTCTCCGGCAAGAATCACAGCCAGAGGTCTCTGTTTAGCATTCTCACAGCTGAGGCCCGAAAAGGGGCTAACTTCTTCATCAGCAAGCAAATTTTTATCTTCGTCTGGGAGGGTTTGATTCTGCTCCTTGTTTATCACCTCAAAAACTTCCGTTTCCCATAAACCCAAAGCCCAACCAGAAAGGACTATGCCGCCAATTACAACCAGTGGAGCAATACTCAGTATTTTCTTATTAATAAACATTTTTATTTTTCCAATAGTATCTTCTTTATCTTTTCAATAATCTCTCCCGGGGTAAAATGGGCCTTAATTAAATAATCCTTTGCGCCCAGTTCCACGCCCTTTTTTACGTCCTCCTCTTGGCCTAAATTACTTAAGAGCACTACTGGAATTTTTACTAGGTCTGGATCCTTTTGGATTCTTTTTAAAACCTCAAATCCATCTAAGCCCGGAAGAATTATGTCTAGAAGCACCAAAGAAGGTTTTCCCTCTTTCATCTTCTTTAACCCATCTTCCCCATCAATAGCGGTAATCACCTGAAAACCTTCTTTTTCCAACTTGCGCTGGCAAAGGTCTCTTAAGAACTTATCGTCTTCAACTATTAAAATCTTTGATCCTTCTATTGTTTGAGCCTGTTTTATGGGTTCTGTTTTTTTAGAAACTGAATTCTTTTCTGGTTTGCCAATAAGCTTTTCAATTTTTTTGATTACCTCTCCTGGATTAAGTTCTGCTTTGACTAAATAATCTCGGGCTCCCAAATCCATGGACTTTTCTATTTCCACCGATAGGCCTGAATTAGAAATGATAACAACCGGAATCTGAGCAATCTTTCCTTTTTCCTTTTTCAGAGCCTCAAGTACTTCAAATCCTCCCAATTTCGGCATGATAATATCCAAAAGCACCAAATCTGGCAGATGCTCTCTAATTTTTTCCAAACCCTCCTGACCATCTCGGGCGGTAAACACATCATATCCTTCTAAGGATAATTTCTTTTCTAAAACTGAAAGTAAAGCCTCTTCGTCTTCAATAATTAATATTTTCATATGGCATAATACCAATAAATGCGAATGGTATGCAAATACCGCAAATATTCGTATCCTTGGTATAAAATTTGTAGATTGGTATTATATTTTTATGGGTATTGTAAAATAAAAAGTTGAGCCTTTTTGTTCCTCCGATTCCAGCCAAATCTTTCCCCCGTGTTTCTCAATAATGTTCTTAACAATAAAAAGTCCCAGTCCAGTCCCATCGGTCTGCATCTTTACTACATTATCTCCCCGAAAGAACTTAGTGAAAAGTCGTGAAATTTGATATTCAGAGATACCAACTCCAGTATCTTTTATCTTAAATCTCAAATCCCTGCCAAGTTTTTCTAAAAATATATCTACTTGCCCGCCTTTTTGAGTATACTTAATAGCATTGTCGATGAGATTGCTAATAGCAATCTTTATCTTACTTTCATCAAGTCTTACTGGTGGGAATTCCTGGCTAGGTCGATGGTAGGTGAGTTTTATATTTCTTTCTTTTATCAAGAGAGTAAAATTTTGAATTACTTCCTGAGTAATTTTTTCTAAATGGTGGGGTAAAAATTTATAACCAAAGCGCCCTTCTTCGATACGAGCTACTCTTAAAAGATCATTAATAAGGCCAATCATCCTCTCATTGCTTTTATAAGCTTTTGCCAGTATTTCACTTTGCTGGGCGGGAACTCGACCCAAATCACCATCAATTACCATATTCAGAATCCATTTTATTGCTGAGAGTGGAGTTCTTAGTTGATGGGCAGTGATAGTGATAAAATCAGATTTCATCCTCTCAATTCCTTTTTCTCGACTGATGTCTTCAAGAATTAGAACCCTTCCCTCTATAAGCCCGGCCCTCAAGAAAGGCAAAACTTTCACCTGAAGGAATCTCTTGAAAGGTTTATCTATCGAAATCTCTTTGGTAATAATAGAAGTCTGAGTAAGGTCTTTGGCCACCAGAGAGTAGATTTTTTTTAAACTAGCTGAAGGTACTCGGCCTATTTTTTTTCCAATAATTTTAGATGCTCTAATGCCTAGTATTATTTCTGCACGGATATTAACCAGATTTATCCTTCCGCTTTTATCCCAGATAACTAATCCGTCCATTAAACTGTTAAACACTGCCTCTATTTCACTTTTCTGCATTTCAAGTCTTTTTCTTCTCCTAATTCTTACCAGTTCGGCTATAAAAAGAAGAATAACAATAAAAAAAGCAGCCAGAAACAAAGTGAAGAGCAGAAAGAGATTGGCCACTTTCAAACTAATCTCTTGACCGGTGATACCTTCAACAAATTGTCGAAGTTGGGAGACAATAAAATTAAAAAAGCTACCAAGGATACGATCTGTAAAATTTGCTAATTTAGAAAGAAATGTCATAATTTCAATTTGAAATTTACAATTTAAATCTCTCCCCAATTCTGACCTACTTTTACATTAACCACCAAAGGCACCTCCAGCTTAACAACCCCTTCCATTAACTCTTTTATCTTCAGGGCTGTCTCTTCTATTATATCAAACTTTACCTCAAAGACCAATTCATCATGAACCTGTAATAGCATAAAGCATGCGACCGATTGTAATTTGCTAGTCTCAAGCATAGCTAATTTGACAATATCGGCGGCTGTCCCTTGAACAGGCATATTAACGGCCATTCTTTCAGCAGCACTCCTAAGTCTAGGGTCTTTAGAATTAATCTCTTCTAAGATTCTCTTGCGGCCAAATAAAGTCTCCACATATCCTTGGCTCTTTACTCTTTCCTTAATGTCTTTGATAAACCGCGCCACACCTTTAAACTCTTCTAAATAGTTTTTAATAAAAAGCTTTGCTTCGTTACGGCTAATACCTGCTCTTTCAGCAACTGCCCGCGGACCCATACCATAAATTATCCCGAAATTAAGACTCTTAGCTATTCGACGCATTGAAGAAGTAATTTTTTCTTCGCCAACCCCAAAAACAAAAGCAGCTGTGATATTGTGAATATCTTTTCCTTGCCGGAAAGCTTTAATCATTTCTTTATCATCAGCCAAAGTTGCAACAATCCGCAGTTCTATTTGGGAGTAGTCGGCCGAAATTAACTTAAAACCTTTTCTGGCAACAAAGCATTCCCTTATCCTCTTGCCCATCTCTCCCCGAATAGGGATATTTTGTAAATTGGGTTTGGACGAAGAAAATCTACCAGTTGCCGTTCCTAATTGATGAAAGGTGGTATGAATTCGGCTATCTTTTGGGTCAATCATTTTAGGAAGGGCATCAATATAAGTAGATTTCAGTTTAGCCAGTTTTCGATGCTCACTTATTAATTTAATAATGGGATGTTTTTCAATAAGTTTGGATAATTCAGGAGCAGCGGTAGAGATTACCCCACCCGGAGTCTTCTTTAGCCCATCTGTGGGAATTTTTAATTTTTCAAAAAGAATTTTCGAGAGTTGGTTGGGAGAATCAACATTGAACTCAACTCCAGCCAGCTTATAAATTTTTAATTTTAAATTCTTAATTTTCAGCCCTAGCTGAGGAGATAAACTCTTTAGCTTTTTAATATCCACCTTAACGCCAACTTGCTCCATTCGCTCAACAACCGGTACTAGCGCTTTTTCTAACTGATAGATTTTTTTAGAGAATACTTTTTCTTGATAGGCTCTGGCTATCTGCTCATGGGTTGTAGAAGCAAATAAACGCAGATTTACGCGGATAATTTTCTGCGTCTTTCCGCGTGTATCTCCATCTGAAGCGGAGCGATCCGCTTCTATCCTTTTAATCAAACTATAAAATCCGAGCTCCTTCAATAACTTTATCACCCTGCTTTGGTTATAATTTCCCCACCGACAATCCTCAAGCTTAAACCCAATCGGCACATCCCTCTTTATAGTAACGAGCTTCTTGCTAAAAAACGCCTGCTCCTTGAACTCTAAAAGCTTCGCTTTTAGAGAATCTAGAATCTGGAATCTGGAATTTGGAATTTTGTCTTCTTGTTTTTCTAAACGATCATATAATTTCTCTATACTCCCAAATTCTTTCAGGAGTTTAATAGCAGTAATCTCTCCTACTCCCGGCACGCCCGGAATATTATCGGAAGGATCCCCTCTTAAACCCTTAAAATCTATCATCTGTGAAGACTTTAAGCCGTAGCGCTCAAACACCGCCTTTTCATCATATATTACCGTATCCTTTACTCCCTTCCGTAAAGTGTAGACATTAACTTTCTTATTAATTAGCTGGAGAGTGTCTAAATCCCCCGTAACAATTACAACTTTGGAATTTTGGCGCGCTTGCGAAGCAATCGTACCGATTATATCGTCTGCTTCAAAGCCCTGTTTTTCATAAATAGGAATACCAAAAGCCTTGACTACTTCCTTTATCTTATCAATTTGCTTATATAAAGCATCGGGAGCTTTTACTCTTTTTGCTTTATACTCTTTGTATTCAATATCTCTAAAAGTAGGGCCCGCTACATCAAAAGCACAGGCCATATAATCAGGTTTAAGCTCTCTTACCATTTTAAGCAAGATCAGGATAAAACCGTAAACCGCATTAACAATTTCACCTTTCTGAGTAGTCAGGGGTGGAAGAGCATGGAAGGCGCGATGAATTAAAGCGTTGGCATCAATGAGGACTAATTTTTTTATCTTTTTATTTTCTGTCATTAAATTAAATTTTCAATTTTTAATGATTATCTTCCTCGTCTTCTCATCAACCATCTCAAACTTTACAGTCAATCTCTTTTTAGGCAATATCTTTCGAATTCTGTCCGCCCATTCAATAACCACCAATGCGCTTTTAGCTTCCAAAATCTCCTTAAACCCTAACTCTAAAAGTTCTCTGAAGTTTTTTATCCGATAACAATCTATGTGGTAAAAATGAGTAAATCGTTTCGATTTCATCGAGAATCCTCGACAAAGTCGGGACTTATTGTTTATGGCAAATCGCTTCATCAAAACAAAGGTTGGGCTGGTGATTCGCTCTTTTATACCTAAGCCCCGAGCCAAGCCTTGAACAAAAGTGGTCTTCCCTCCCCCCAAATCCCCCTCTAGACAGATGAGGTTACTTCCCTTAAGCTTTTTTGCGAGAGATTCACCTAGTTTCTGAGTCTGAGTCGAACTTTTGGTAATAATAATTCTAGTCATATGCTCTCTGAGATTCTACCACATTTTCCTTAGACTGAAAAGACCATCCCTTCCAAGCCAAAGGGTATAAATTATCCACAGGTTGCCGCTTGACGGTAAAGCTTCGTTGCGGTAAACTTAACCAATTACCAACTATTTAGCGATATTAGGTATGAGTCTTAGCGCACGACAACAAGCTTTAGAGTTTATTAAGAGATATCAAAAAATTCTTCTTCTTGTCGGTAAAAAACCTAACGGAGATTCTTTAGGCAGCGTTTTAAGCTTGCATTTAATTTTAAAAAAAATCGGCAAGGACTCTGCTATAGTTTGCGCCTCTGAAAGATTAGGTGAAGTGAAACGGTTCAAATTTTTACCGGCCCAAGAAGAAATTACCACAGAAATCTCCCTCTCGGGAGATTTTATCTTATCAATAGCCAACCCTAAAATAAAAATTGAGCGTCTGCGTTACGAAAGCACTCCCGAAAGACTCAATATTTTTGTTACTCCAAAAAATGGAGAACTAAAAAGAGAAGACCTGTCTATGAACTGCTTGTCTTCTAAATACGAACTAATAATTATTATTGACTGTCCGGACCTAGAAGAATTAGGAAAAATTTATGAAAAAAATGCTCAACTTTTTTTTGAAACACCAATCATAAATATCGACCACCATTCCTCTAATGAACATTTTGGCAGAATTAACCTTATCGAGCCTACCGCTAGTTCTTGTTCGGAAATAATATTTAATCTTCTTTCTCCTTTGGGAGAAAATCTATTTGACCAAGATTCTTCTACTTGCCTCTTGGCCGGTATTATCGCTAAAACCGAAAACTTCCAAAATCAAAATACCAGCCCGAAAGTTTTTGAAATAGCAGCCGCTCTTATATCACATGGAGCTCGTCAACAAGAAATTATAAGGTATCTTTATAAAACCAGACCTCTAAAAATCCTCAAACTCTGGGGAAAGGTTTTTGCCAACCTCGAAGAAGTAAAAGAGCTAAAAACTTTAGTCTCCTGTCTATCTCAGAACGATTTTAAAGAGACTTCTACCTCCTCCCAAGATCTCCTCTCAGTAGCTGAGGAACTTAAAAAAAGTTACTGGCAAGGAGACCTTATCCTACTGCTTTTTGAGACTCCGGAAGGAAAAATAAGGGGTTTAATTCAGGTAGTAAAAAACTTCAACCCACAACCATTGGCAAAACTTTTTGAAAATTCGCGCCTAGCAGGAAAAATTGTTGAGTTTGAAGTACTCTCTCAAAATTTCGAAGAGGCAAAAAAAGAGGTGATTGAGAAAATAAGGGAATTGTCATAACCTTAGTTTTAGGCTATACTAAAGGCATGAAGAATAATCAACAAAAAGCTAAAGGGACTTTGACTGAATTAAAGCTTGAACAAGAAGTCAGAGCCATAGAGAGAAAAGCAAAAAAATTAAGGCTACCCTATTTTGACCCTCTTAGAACTCACACAGACCCAGAAGCTCTTAATATCGTGCCCCAAGATAAGGCAGAAGGAGCCGAATTAGCTGTTATCCAAGAAAAAGGAAAGGCTCTAAAAATTGCTTTATTTGATATAAAAAATCCTAAAACAATTAAAGTTTTAGATGAACTTAAAAAAGAAGGTTTCCAGTACTCTTTTTTTATTTCAACTCTTACCAATCTTAAAACCCTTTGGAAAAGATACCCAAAAAAACTTCCGAAAAAAGTTCAAGAGTTATCTATCAGCGAAGAAGTTCTTGGCCGTTTTGAAAAAGAAATCACGAGCATAAGTTCCTTAGGGAAAAGAGCTGCCAAAGTACCAACCAGCCAGCTTCTGGAAGTAATCGTTGCCGGAGCCGTAAAAACCCACGCTTCCGACATCCATCTTGAACCAACAAAAAAGGCGATACTGCTTCGCTTTCGGATTGACGGAGTACTGCAAGACATAATTTCCCTTCCCCAAGAAATTTATTCGCCGCTCCTCGTTAGAATAAAATTAATTTCCGGCCTAAAGATTAATATTCACAATATTCCTCAAGACGGAAGATTTAGTATTATCTTCAAAAAGCCCATTGACATCAGAGTGTCGGTCGTCCCTTCCAGCTGGGGAGAGACTATGGTTTTAAGAATCCTTGGTCGATTTGGCTTGCTTGGAATCGATCAACTGGGCCTAAGAAAACCAATTCTAGATTTAATAAAAAAGGAAACGAAAAAGCCGCACGGGATGATCTTAACCACAGGCCCTACCGGTGCGGGCAAAACTACAACTCTCTTTTCTTTTTTAGAATATATAAAAAAACCAGGGATTAAAATTATCACCCTTGAAGACCCAATAGAATATCGCCTGAAAGGAATAACCCAAACTCAAATAAATATAGAAGAAGGTTATACTTTTCCGACCGGCTTAAAGGCAAGCTTAAGACAAGACCCAGATGTGATTTTGGTCGGAGAAATAAGAGAGTTAGAAACTGCAGAAATTGCCACCAACGCGGCATTGACCGGTCATCTGGTTCTTTCTACACTTTCTACAAACAGCGCTGCGGAAACTATTTCGCGACTGATCAATATGGGACTCAAGGTCTTTGTTTTAGCACCATCAATAAATGTAATTATCGCTCAAAGATTAGTTAGAAAAATCTGTAATAAATGTAAAACTCATTATCAGCCAGTTAGAAAAGAAAAGGACTTAATAAAAAAAATAATAAAGCAAATTCCGGATAATTATTCAGAACATCCCAAAATAAAAGCAAGCTTTAAGCTTGCTAAGGGAAAGGGGTGCGCTTATTGTAACTTTACGGGTTACAGAAGCCGTATCGGTATTTTTGAGGTCTTAAAAATTGACAAAGAGATAGAGAGTTTAATTCTATCTTCTCCTCGGGCTTTCGACATAGAACTACTTGCCAGAAAAAAGGGAATGTTGAGTCTCAAAGAAGATGGAATACTAAAGGTACTGGAAAAAATCACCACCTTAGAAGAAATAAATAGAATAACTGCTCTCTATTAGCCTGTAGGCAATTCTCCGATTATTGAAAATCGGAGGAAGAAATTCTAGCCGAAATAAGCGAGCCAAAGACTTGCTTACCCAATTTAGAAAATCCCCTTGAGGTTTAAAGAGCCAGACGACTTTTAAAGTAACCTTCCTTGCCTACAGGATAATAGAGAGCAATATATGAACATTTTCTTAATATATCATCTTAGCAGACTAATATAAATTTGTCAAGGGTTGTTCCCGCAATACTGCGGGATGCTCACTTTTACTGCGAAATTTCCCGCCTTCCTTTGGAACTTGGAAATTTCGACAAAACTAGCATGGATGTTATTTCTCCAAAATTACAACACGGAGACCAAGGGTTTGATCAAGCGCTTCGTCCCAAAAACTTTTTGGAGTTCGTCGGTCAAGAAAAGATAAAAAATAACCTTGGAGTTTTTATTGAGGCGGCTAAAAAGAGAAAAGAACCGCTGGAACACCTTTTGTTGTATGGACCAAGCGGATTAGGTAAAACTACTTTAAGCCACATCATTGCCAGAGAAATGAAAACCAACGTCAAGGTTACCTCAGGGCCGGCAATAGAAAAACCTGGTGATTTGGCCTCAATCTTGACTAGTCTAGCGCCCGGAGATGTGCTTTTTATTGATGAGTGCCATCGACTTCCTCGATTAGTGGAAGAAACTTTCTACCCGGCTATGGAAGATTACGCTCTTGACATTATTATCGGCAAGGGTCCTTCAGCAAAAACCTTACGGCTGGAACTGCCTCGATTTACTCTTATCGGAGCTACTACTAAAATTGGACTTCTTTCTTCCCCTTTCAGGGGAAGATTTGGAGCAATTTTCCGCTTAAACTTTTACACCCCACCAGACATTGAGGCAATAATTAAGCGCTCCAGCACGATACTAAACATAGAGATTGAAAAAGGAGCAAAAGAAATGATAAGTCGCTCTGCTAGACGAACACCCCGTGTGGCTAACCGGATATTAAAAAGAGTAAGAGACTTTGCTCAGGTAAAAGGGAGTGGAATAATTACCAAAGATATCGCCAAAAGATGTCTTGAGATGTTAGAAATAGACCAGTTCGGCCTTGAACCGACAGATAGAAAGTTACTTAAAATTATTATTGAAAATTTCAAAGGAGGGCCAGCCGGACTTAATGCTATAGCAGCAAATCTCTCCGAAGAAAAAGAGACCATTGAAGATATCTATGAGCCATATCTTTTACAAATCGGATTCATTACCCGCACATCAAAAGGACGAGTAGTTACGGAAGCGGGTTATAGGCATCTGGGGATAAAATATCCAAAAAAGGAAGAAAATAGACTTCTGTAATTAGAAATTTTAAGTGTATGTTTAAGATTCTTCTTCTTATCTTCCTCATCGCTATCGGTTTATTTTTTAGTTTTTCTTGGGCTATTGTTTATCACTTAGCTAGATTCGGAGCAAACCGTAGAAAAACTAAACTAATAGCCATCTTCTTTATTGGTGGCTCTTTTGTTATAGTAGGGTTTACTCTCTGGGGACTTTTGGGATTTCAATTATATGAGTAAAAATTATCACTTCCGGGGACAGGATTCCGACGAAAAAATAGTAAAACTACTACACCGACACTTGCTAATAATATTAAGTGGCGCTACAATAGTCTTAATATCTTTTTTACTGCCAGTAGTTCTTTATTTCATCTTCCAACAGTTTTTTCCCTCTTTCTTGACAGAACCTTATTTCTACCTTTTTGTATTTTTCAGCGGTATCTATATTCTCTTTATCTGGCTTAAGCTTTTTCTGCTCATCGTAGACTACTACCTTGACGTATGGATTATTACCAACAAACGAATTGTCGACATCATACAAAGCGGGCTTTTCAAAAGAGAAGTATCCGAATGTAGGCTCGACCGTATTCAAGACGTAACTACCAGAGTAGAGGGATTAACACCTACTGTATTTGATTTCGGAGACGTTCATATACAAACAGCCGGCAGAGAAAAGGAATTTATTTTCAAACAAGTCCCCAATCCCTATGGAGTGAAAGACCTTATTCTAGATCTGACTCATAAGAAACGGGAATGATTCTCAAGTTATAACGGTCAAAGAAAAAATAAGCAATCTAAATTGCTTATTTTTTAATTAATAAATAAACTAATAAATCAATTCTACTTAACAATAACTATCACTTCATCACTCACCCCCATATTCCCAGCGTTGTCGAATGCCCTAGCTAAAATTTTATATCTACCTTCTGGTGGCGGATCATTCCAGAGGGTTTCATATTCTGAAGTCTCATCCAGTGGCAAGGGGGAAGAGCTAATAAGCTTTAATGTGCTATCCTTATCTTTAAAATAAAATTCTACTTTTTCAACACCTGAATTGATATCGACAGCTGTTACAGAAATCAAAAGTGGAAAATCGCTTTCTGTTAGACTTTGGTAATATTTGGGCGAGATTATCTTAACTTGCGGCACAGTCTCATCTGGAACTCTCAAAAAAATTTCGATTTTGTGCTCTGTGTGGTTTCCTACCTGGTCATAGATTACCACCTTTAAGAAATAGCTGCCGTTAGGAGTATCTTGAGGTAAAGTAAATGTTATTTGATAAGGAACTGTTTCGTCCGTACCAACCAACTGGTCCCGAAAGAAAAAATCAAGTTGTTTCACCCCTAAAGGTGCTTCTGCTTCAGCCTTAACGGTTAGAGTTCTAAACTTTTTCAAATCAGAAATAGTTATTCCGGTTCTAGGACTAATAATTTTTACTTTTGGTCTATTTTCTGATGTGTGAATGTCATCATACTCAGTAGGTGGAAACTGGTTATAAATACCAACGTAATTCTGCCAAACCTTATCTTCCTCTGCCAGTTCCTCCAATTCTGCCAATTCTGTCATTTTGGTCGCCCATCTTAGAACTGGCGCTTCCCAGTTGACAAATTGAGAGTCTTCGTTAGGATGCCGGGGCAAATCACCCTGAGGATTATCTTTATTAATATAGTACAAAATATTATGAACCTCTCTAAAAACTTCTTCCTTTATTAATTCTGGGGGAGTAAATTCAGTAGCCAGTTTGCCCGAAACACTATCAATCTTTACTTTGTTTTCATAAGCAAATCTACCGGAAAGCACTGACTTTTCTGTCATTACTGCCTTTGCGTCGTTAAAATTTTCAATTGGTCTTTCCTTTAAGGCTTCTTTCATAAAGGCATTCCAAATAGGAGCAGCAGTATAAATCCCAGCTGCCCTTTTACCCATTTCAGTATTGTCATTATTGCCTACCCAAGCTCCGGCTACCATATCCGGGGTATAACCAACAGTCCAGGCATCACGATATTCTTGAGTAGTACCAGTTTTAGCCGCTGCCGGACGGTCCCCTAAAAAAAGACTGCTGTTTGAACCAAATATAGGAGCACGAGCAGAATTATCAGAAAGAAGACCGTTGATTAGATTAGCAATTTGACTCTCCAAAACTTTTTGGGGTTTTAGCTCAAATTCTTCTAGCAGCTTGCCCTCATTAGTCTCTACTTTTAATAAAACTTGAGGAGAATTCTTTAGCCCACCATTGGCAAAAACACCATAAGCAGAAACTATATCCAAAAGCTTCACCTCTCCACCACCTAAAACCAAAGAAAGACCATAGCGATCCGGGTCTTTTAGTGTGGTAATACCTAACTTTTGAGCAAGCTCAATAGTATCTTTTACTCCGGCTAGATAAAGGGTTTTTACCGAGGGAACATTAATTGACTGGGCTAGAGCTTGACGCATGGTTACTGGTCCACGGAATTTAAGATCATAATTTTGAGGCAGATAACTTTTAGCTCCGGCCACGGCAAATTCTGTTCTCAGGTCAAATAAAATAGTTTCTGGAGTATATCCTTTTTTAAAGGCTTGGACATAAGCAAATGGTTTAAAGGCAGAACCGGGCTGACGTTCACGGATGACTACATTAACATTGGGGTCAAAGAGACAATTCTTTCCAGGAGTGCATTCTTCTGGGTAAGATTCGGCAAAATAATCTTTAGAGCCAACCATGGCCAAAACCTGACCGGTCTTTGGGTCAATTGCGGTAAGAGCGGCATTAAAAGACTTATGTTGTTTTTCATTTACGGCTGCTTTTTCAGAAACTATCTTCTCAGCCATCTCTTGTAGGTTCCAATCCAGAGTAGTATAAACTTTGAGTCCGGCTTTCTCTATATACTCCCGACCATATTTTTCTTCTAAAATCTCCTGAACATACATAATAAAATGAGGAGCTTTGATGCCGTGCTTGTGCGTGGCGAATTCCAACTTTTCCCCAAGCGCCTGCTTTGACTCTTCCTGGCTAATAAAACCTAGTTTTAACATTCTATCAATAATGTATTCTTGACGAGCCCTAAGCTCTTCGGGATGAGAACCATAAGGAGAGTAATAAGTGGGTGCTTTAGGAAGAGCAGCAAGTAGTGCGCTTTCAGCCAAAGTCAGCTCCCAAGCTTGTTTATTAAAAAAGGTTTGAGCTGCTGCTTCAATACCATAAGCATTAGAACCATAGGGAATCTCATTAAGATAAAAGGCTAAAATTTCATCTTTAGAATATCTTCTTTCTAACTCCAGAGATAAAATTATCTCCTTTATCTTTCTCTTGAGGGTCCTCTCGGGCGTTAGCATTGAGTTTTTAATAAACTGTTGAGTAATAGTTGAAGCGCCCTGAATGTGTTTTCCCCGGATATTAGCCCAGGTTGCTCTTAGTATTGACTTAATATCTATCCCCGAATGCTCATAGAACGAATCGTCTTCAGTAGCTACAGCAGCATACTTCATAAAATCAGTAATTTCCTCGAGGGAAATTACTGTTCTTTTCTTTTTACTGAATATTTCGTAAAGAAGAGTCTCACCTGTACGATCATAAATCTTTGTTGATTGGATTATCTGACGTTTCCCAATCTCTTCTGGATTGGGCAGGCCTTTAGCAAACCAAGTAAAAACAATAAGCCCCAAAAGAATAAAGAATATAGAAGTAAAAATAAAAACCAAAAGAATTTTTTTAAGAATCTTCTTTGGCTTTCGAACCCAGCTGGACACTCGATGTCTAATAGAGCGAGCCCGACTGGACACCCTACGCTTAGGGCGGCGAGCTTTCTTTATCTCCTTTTTGAGTCTCTTAGAGACCCGAGATCTTTTAGTAGTTGTCCGATATTTTTTTCTAACAGGCATGATAGTATTAAATTAACACAGTCAAAATTAAATTTCAAGCCTCAATTAGCCCAGAACAAATTGAGTTTTTAATAAAAGTTTGGTATAGTGAGAGCATGA
>SDBT01011696.1_pt1 | contig 14109 bp, 15 predicted proteins | sample 2277101 | NCBI WGS metagenome assembly SDBT01 (sample SAMN10404973, study PRJNA504765) | marine sediment metagenome | isolation source: marine sediment core GS10_PC15, 103 cmbsf | place: Arctic Ocean: Southern Knipovich Ridge | collected 2010 | reverse complement strand
TTGAAACAAAAAATAAAGAGATTAATACAAGGGCATTTAAGCTAGCATTGGAATATTTAAAAAAAGGCGAGCCTGTTGGACTATTCCCAGAAGGAGGAAGATCTGTTGATGGCAGATTAAAGCCAGCTAAAACAGGTATTGCAAAATTAGCATTAACATCAAAGATCCCTGTTCTGCCCATGGGTATAATAGGTTCATATAAAGTATTCCCAAAAGGAGCTAAATTTCCCAAGTTTAAGAAATTTGATATTAAGATAGGTAAGTTAATATATCTGGATAAATACTTTGGCAAAGAAAATAATAAAAAGGTTTTAAAAGAAGTTACTACCCTAATAATGAAAGAAATTGCAAAGCTAAGCAAACAAAAATACGAATTTGACTAAAAATGAACATCTCAGTAATTGGAGCAGGAGGGTGGGGAACAACTTTAGCTAATTTATTGGCTGAAAAAGGTTATAATGTAAAACTATGGGCTTTTGAAAAAGAAGTAGTTGAGGAAATAAAAAACAAAAGGGAAAATCCAAGTTTTTTACCAGGCATAAAATTATCAGAAAACATACATCCAACTACTAATCTAAGCGAAGCTGCCTCACATAAAGACATAATAATTACAGCAATACCTTCCCAGTTCTTAAGAAATATGGCAAAAGAGATTTCAAAATCTATAAGCAAAAATACAATTATAATCTCTGTTACAAAAGGATTAGAGGATATAACCTTTAAAAGAATGTCAGAAATCCTGGAAGAAGAGCTGCCAGAAACAAAAATAATTGCATTATCCGGCCCCAATCACGCAGAAGAAGTCTCAAGAAAAATACCAACTGCTACTGTAATAGCCTCTAAACACCCGGATATTCTCCCAAAAATAAAAGAAATCCTGGAAACAAATTATTTCAGGGTATACCCCCATGATGACATTATAGGCATAGAGATATGCGGAGCAATAAAGAACATAACAGCAATCGCAATAGGTGTTTGTGATGCCCTAAAATTAGGGGATAATGCAAAGGCCTCCATAATCACATATGGTCTAACCGAGATGAACAGAGTTGGCAGGTTTTTCAATGCAAAAAGAGCTACCTTTTATGGCCTAGCTGGTGTAGGTGACTTAGTAGCCACATGCACTTCTAAACATTCAAGAAATAGATTTATAGGACAAAAAATTGCAGAAGGAAAAAGCTTTGAAGATATCAAAAAGGAAATGCATGGGATGATAGCAGAGGGCATTAAAACAACAAAATCAGTTTATGATCTGGCAAAGAAAGAGGATATAGATCTGCAATTAACCACACAGGTCTATAAGGTTTTATACGAAAAAAAAGAATTAAAAGAGGCAATAAAGGATTTAATAACCTTAATCTGATTATTTTTGTCTGATCATTCCTCTGTAAAATCCTCTACACTTGCTTTAAACTCACCATCATTCTTTATCATTGCTTTGTTCTTTAGATACTCCCTTGCAAGAATATAAAAAAACAACCCCAGGCTTTTCTTTCCTTTGTTGTTGCAGGGTACAACTAAATCAATATTGTTAGATTGATTATTTGTATCACACAACGCTACAACAGGAATTCCAACTTTATTAGCATCCAAGATGACATTTCTGTCAGGCCAGGAATCTGTTGCTAGAAGGATCTTAGCCTCATGGTAGATTTCCAGAGCAGGATTAGTTAACATTCCAGGAGGATACCTTCCTGTCACAACCTTAACACCGGTTAATTTAGCAAACATGTTTAACGCCTTCCATCCATTCTCCCTTCTGCTTACAATTAAAATTTCTTCTGGAGCATATTGGGATAAAAATGTAGCAGCTATCTTTATCCTTTCATCTATCTTCTGCAAATTCAAAATACTCAATCCATCACCCCTCGTTTTATAAATAAACTGTTCCATATACTTTGTTTTAAATTTATTGCCTATATGTATACCTGACTTTAGATATTGATCTTGTGGAACTAAAAATTGTTTCTGTTCTACGGCCATTTTTATTATCCTCCTACACCATTCAGTTAATTAAAAACTGTGCTTTTTTATAACCTCAGCACATATTTGTTTTAACTATAGTCAGTTAAAACCTTTGGTATTAAACCTTAGAAATCTGCTTTTCTTTAAAAAGTTAACTAAAATTAAATATCTCTATATCCTCATAAACAGGACCTTCTGGCTTTAAAACACTCTTCACCAACCTAAAATCCTTTACCTCTACTTTATTATCATCAACCTTAATATCCTTCAGATTCCTAACAAACTTCCCCTTGTCACTAACAAACCTAACCCTTGCTAGAGTTATATGCGGATGAAACTTAAAGTCTTTTTTGAATCCGAATTCCTCTAAAGAATCCTCGGTCTTGCTTTGTAATTCAACAACCTCTTCTTTAGGCTCTACCCCAACCCATACAACCCTTATATAGTTCTCATTAGGAAAAACACCAATCTTATCTAGACTTAAAGAAAAGGGCTTAAATTTAATACCCCTTAACCTTTCTTTGATTAAATCAACCTTATCATCAGGAACTTCTCCAAGGAACTTAAGCGTTAGATGAAATGCAGAGACCTCTTTCAGTTTAGCCAATGATTTATCAACCTTGCCTTGTAATCCACAAAAATAATCCTTCAATTCATTAAAATCTATAGCAATGAATAATCTCATAAAAAAAGAATATAGTTTAACCTATATAAATATTATTAATTAAAAAAAGAAAATAAATCAACAGAATAATCAGTATTATTCCTTTTTTTCTTCTTCACCAAAATCTTCACTATCTTCAGCTTGGGCTTCCTCTTCTGGTGCTGCTTCTGCTTTAGGAGCAGCCTCTTCTGAAGGAGCTTCTTCACTTGCTGGGGCACTTCCTTCTCCAACAACTTCAGCAAAGCCAACTCTTCGTAAGACTCTTGTGACTTTTATCTTCACTTCGTCTCCTTCCTTGACATTCGGCACAAAAATCACAAAACCGTCTTTCTTTGCTATGCCGTCTCCTTTCTCTCCTATACCTTCTATCTTTACATCTACTTCATCCCCGACCTTAATAGGGGCTTCAAAACTTCTGTTTGGTCTAAAATCTCTTTCCATATTCTATTTCACCTATCTATCTAATTACGTGCTTGCGCACAATCTTACACAAGATGTGTAATAGTCGATAAGAATTATTTTCCATATTTAAAGCTATTGGTTTTAAATATAAAAATAATAAAAAAATTAAATGTCTTTTATTGCTTCTGTCGTTACTATGAATCCACATTCACCGTCTGCAAGATTTGGAGCGTCAACGAGCTTAGCTACTCTAGTACCTTTCTTTCCCTTCCTTAGATAAATCCTAAAAACAGAGTTGTGTGCAACTATATGCCCGCCAATAGCCTCAGTAGGATCCCCAAAGAAGGTATCTGGCTTTGCCATTACTTGGTTTGTTACATATACACACAGATTATTAGTGCTTGCCAACCTTGACAAAACATGCATGTGCTTGTTCAATTTCTGCTGTCGATCTGCTAATGTACCTCTGCCTACAAACTCTGCTCTGAAGTGTGCTGTTAAGGAATCAACAACTACAAGCCTGACATCAAGGTTCTGTTTTTTCATAAGGTCTTCGACTTTCTCTGCCAATAGCATCTGATGGTCTGAATTGTAAGCTCTTGCTATTTTGATTCTTTTTAAGGTTTCATCTGGGTCAAGGCCTGCACCTTTTGCAAAGTCTATTATTCTTTCAGGTCTAAAAGTAGATTCTGTGTCAATATAAACAGCAGTTGCATTTGGATCCATTTTACACACATTAACGCATAACTGGTGCGCTAACTGTGTCTTACTGGAGCCATACTGGCCGAAACATTCAGTTATGCAGCCTGTTTCAAAACCGCCACCTAATAATGCATCAAATGCTTTGCTGCCTGTAGATAATCTTATAACCTTGCTTCTCTTTTCTAATAAGTCTATTCCTGATTCAAAACCCATCTCTAAGGAAGCTCTTGCAGCAGCAATAACCTTTTTAGCAGCGGCCTGGGCCATACCAGTAACATCAATTAATTCCCCAGGTGTTGCTACAGCAACAGCCATCAGATCTTTATATCCTACAGCCTCTAATTTTTCAACAGTAGCAGGGCCTACTCCTGGTAAATCATTTAGTGTTTTCTCTTTCTTTACTTCTTCTACAATAGCTTCCTGTTCCATTTTTTTATCCTCCTTTACTTCTTGTTTTTGCTTCATTGTTATCACCCTACATAACTATCTCTTCTTCTTTTATGCTGTTTGAGGAATCCTCAGAAGAAGAACCTTGTCCTTTTAGGACAAGATACTCATAGGCTTTTTGCAGAACTAAAGAAGCCCTTGGCAGATCATTAAGCCTTAAAGAACTAGTACTCTGCCAGTTTCCCTCTTTGTCTGTATATCTCCTATCGAGTTTTACTGTTCTGAACTCAACAGGCTCTCCGGTTTTCTTACTTTTGCCATTATTTTTCCAAATTGTAGCACTTATGGCACCTGTGCTAAACTTCTTTTCTGGCAATGTTTTGCCAGTACTTTCTGTATCCATTTAAAACACCTCTTTGCTTTCGCGTTTTATTTCAAACCCACCTTATTTAGGAAGAACAAAGCTTCCGGTAAGCGAGGGGTTGTGTTTATAACAACCAAAACTAATAAAGTATAGCTCCTTTATATACCTTGCGGGGGTGGTTGGCAAGTGGCAAGTGAACCCTCAAAAACAGCTGAAACCCCAAAATTTGGGCTTTAGAAGGCTTCTCGCACTTGCCAAATTGGTTGGCAAGTGACATATTATTTTCAATATTGAAAATAAATAAAATAGTAAGATAAGAGTAAAGAATCAGCTGTTTTTTACCTTCGCTTTTTAAGCAAGTAAAAAACCTATTATTTTTTAAAAATTATTATTATTATTGAAAGAATTATAACCAATACAGAAGAAATAAATCACTTCATGTTTTTCAATCAAATTCATGAAGGTAATTAGAACATAAGTAATGGTTTAATAAACTACCATTAATATAATATTTTAATAGGGGGAATAGACACTTCTTGTTCTTTAAGTATCAGACTATGTTCCCCCCCTTACAATTCTTTTCTTTTAAAGAGCAATTATAGGACTAACTTGTATATCACTAAAGCAACCAAAACAACAAACACCAAAGTCTCAATCAAAGAACCAACCTTAACAAAACCCCTAACCCTCATTCTACTTAGTGGATAAAAGAAAGCAACACCTTTCTTAGTAATTGAATCCAAAATCAAATGTAATAAATAACCAACCAAAACCCCCATTCCAAGCAATCTTAAATCAAAAATAAACAAAACCAAAAATATTGCAATTGGAAAATATATTGTATGAAAAACACCCCTATGGCCAAATATCCTGGCCAAATAAGAAAACGGCTTTAACTTCTTAGCAACCTTACTGGATCCTTCATCAATATCCGGAAAAACAGAAAAAAACAACAGAACAACCATAAACAAAATCTGCTTCTCTATATTTAAAATCTCAATTAAATACAAACCAATCAGAAAACCAAATATCAAATGTGTTCTGAACAGCATCTTAGATTTCTTCAACACTAGGTAATTTTTCAGGCAATTCCTCTTTTTCTTCTGCTTCTTTACTCTCTACTTTTTTCCCTTCACTGGCTTTACTTTCATTCTCTTTTTTTAATCTTTCAATCTCTTCTTTAGGGTCAGGCTTTGGAAATACTAATCTGCTGATAAACTCAAGTCTGTCAAACATCTCATTCTTATTTACCCGCCCGACAACCTTTATTATGTTTCCAAGCAAATTATTTTTTACCTCCTCAAATTTTTCAGGAGCATCTTTATATTCTAAAATCTGTTCCCTTTTCATTTCAAGAAGATTTTCAGCCTGTTTTGTAAAAAATACCGCCCTTACAGTCTCACTTCCATCATCCAGCACCACATTTAAAACATAGGAATAATTCGGCTTTACAACATTATGTGCTTCACAAAAAAATCCCTCATCTCTCTGCCTTACCCTCTTATTGCACTCTGGGCATACCTCAAAAAATCTCGGCTCAAATGCCTGCACAATTGTCCCTAACAACTCAATATCATTATCATTCTCCTCTAATTCATTAATCTTCTTTCTTTTAGAAGCATACTGTTTAACTTCTCCTACACTTTCCCCTTCAGGATTTATTATAAGCTTGCTGTTATCATTGAGATGAACCTCTACCCTGCCATTATTCTCTTTTGCATAGCCAGAAACAACCTTCACTATACTTCCTTCTTTTGCCTCCTTCAATGAATCTGTTTGTGAACCCCATAAAACAATCCTTATAGAGCCTGTTTCATCCGCTATAACAATATTAGACACCTTCCCTTGGCCGCCATCCTTCCTTTGAAATTCATTAATTCCAGATATTTGCTGGACCTTGCCAACAGTCTCAACATCCCTCATTCCAGCTAAAATATTCTTTATCTGTAACTTTCCAGAAACCTCTTCAAGCAATTTAACCCCTAACTCATTAGCAATAATATGGGCAGCACCTTCTTTGGAGATTAACCCAGAAAGCTGCTTCATCTTATCTTCAATCTTAGAATTAAGCTCTTCTTCACTTATACCTGCTTTCTCTTTTATCTTTTCAATAATTGTAGATAAAGGAATCTTAATCATAGTTAAATTAAACCTTATCAATTATTTATATACTTTTATATTATAGAAAATAGATATAAGAAAATTATTAAATTCCTGCTATTCCTTCCTTAATCTCATTTCCAGCGACTTCATCAACCACAGTAACAGCAAAATAATAATTCTTACCTTTTTCAGTTATTACCTCATAATATGTTTCAGCAGGATCAACCTCTATTTCCATAAGCTCATTTGCAATATTAAACATATCATCTGGTTTCAATATCCTGCTCTCTTCATTATAATATATCTTATATTTAACAACATCCAATGCCTTGCTTTCATCCCACATTAACTTTACTTTTCCCCCCTCCTTTTCTTTTACTAAATTCTCTATTTTTGGAGGCGCAGCCTTATCAGGAATAAATATTGCAAATTTATAAACAATATTATTATCACTAGAAGGCATTTTTTTATCACTCACAACATTAAAAGCAACAACCCTATCTTCCTCCATACCTCTACTAGGATAACCTTCTTTCACTATTTTCTCCCATTCTAAGTCTCTGTCTTTTCCCATTTTATTATCCACACATTGTTGTAACTCAGGACTGCCTATAAGGTCCTGCTTTGCTTTACAATCTTCTATTACCCCTTTTAACTTGCCTTTCATTATAGCGTAATCACTCAAATTATAATCTACTTCATGGCTAAACGAAGGCTTAACCTTGTAAACCCCACATTCACTTCTGTCTTTACCACATAATATCTTTATGGAAATCGGAACAGTTGCTATGCCACTTATCTTTAACTTATCACCTTCCTCAAAAACAAAATCATAATTCTGTTTAGGTATATTAACACCCAATATCTCCTTATCAAAATAAGCATCTAACTTCTCGTTTATAACCTTGCCAAGGTTGGCTTTATAATCAGGCATACAATATTCAATGCTTTCTGTTTCACTTTGCCATAAAACATATTCCTTACCCCCATACCTATAAGTTCCGCATTTGTTTTCAGAAGCCACAACATTCGAGCTAAGGTCATCAATAGCGTCATAAATAGAATACTTAGCAGCCTGGTCAACATAAAAAAGAATCTTTTCTCCCTCAGTATACTTCTCTATTAATCCAAGCTGGGTTTCACCCAATATAGCATTAAATTGTGATTTTTTTGCTCCTATTCTGACAAATAGCATACCCATGATTACCGAAAATAAGATAGCCAAACCTAAAACAAGAATCATCCCTTTTTTTCTTTTAAATATTTTTAACATTTTATCTGTACCCAGGTATAGTTAATCTTACCTTAATCTGATTTTTATCCATTAAAGGTAATATTGTAGATGCGTCAAACAGCAGTTTTGTCTTACCTCTGCATTCCTCATTAACCAATAACTCCTTTTTACTGACATCATCTTCATAATACCAGAGATTCCAGCAAACAGGTTTCTTATTAGAATACACTTCCCCCAATATTAGATTAATCTCTTTTTTTAAAAGATCTTTCCCTTCTCTTCCATCATAAACAAGCGTTATTAAATCACCTAAATTATGGTCTTTCCAGCCAGTAGGCGTCCTTAAATAATTTAACAAAATTTCATCATCAGTAATAGCATTTTGATCTCCGCTTATTGTATATACACTCCCTCCACCAAAAGACAAGTAAAACACAAACAACCATATTACTATTTCAAGAATAAATATAAACCACCCATACATATCCAGCATAGTACCTAGAAAGAATCCTCGCTTATTCATTAGAAACCACCAGTTCCACCCTAAGCAAACCCTTACTAATTACACCTTTATCCCTGATTAGGACATATCTTTGTTTTATATCCTTATCATATTGCTTGAACTTAGTTAAAGGCTGCCATCTGTCGTACCACTTTTTATTCAGGTAAATCTCTTTTGTCTCATTGTTACCTAAATTTTTTAACTCAAACCTAGCAGCAATATTGCTCTTGTTGTAATTGAATGCTTTGTCCAATATTTCTGAATCAAATCTTTCAATATCAATAATTCCAGGATAACTCCTTCCTGTCAATGAATCACTATAAATGAAAGAGTTTGGAGAATAAAGACTCCTCTCAACAAGGACCATCTCTCTTGTTTTTTGAATATCCAGATTGGTTTTTAAACCATAGGAAGCAAAAGCATAGATGGTATAGAAAAATATAATTATAAAAACTAATCTTAAAAATGTGTAATTCATCATCTTATATGCAAGTGCCTTCTTATTTTTGTTAAGTATTTTCATTTTCCCCTGCATAATACTCCATTACTACATCTCCTATAAGTTTTCCAATCAAGAAATTCTTTTCCTTCCCCATATTCATATTTCCAATCTCTAGCAATATTGCGATTTTATCTTTCCTGAAAACCTCATAATCCTTAGAAGGAATAACTCTTCCCCCCCCAACATCTAGTTCTCTAAACAGCTTATTTAACACCAGACAAGCCAATTTTTCATTTTTTTCCTTAATATCATCATCAGATTCAGCAAAATAATAAGCTTTAATGCTATCTTTGTTATTATCTACTTTTATACTAACAATTATATCTGAGCTATCTGCTCTTCTGTTCAAGGTAGTATCATCAATTTTTTTAGTATTTCTCTCTAAATCCCATATTTCTCCTATTCTTGTATGCAATATCTGCTTGAAACTGTTTTCTAAATTACTGTATAAAGAAAATCCAATGGAAGCTGCTGCTCTATCCACCTCCTCATTTCCAGTATATTTCTGATCAATTAATAAGACTTTTTGTTTAGAATCTTCCTTTGTTTCTATCTCAGGACATCTAAATTTATCTGCATGAATAATCTTCTCATTCGATATGCTCAGTTTGTTTAAATTTTTGTTTAAAAAAATATTTACATAAGCTCCCTCCTCTAATGGTGGTGTTTTCCTGGAAAAGATGTTTACCGAAGAGAAATATTTGTTGATAAAAGACTTATCTTCTATTTCCTTTTCTGGAGATAAGGTTACAGGCGTAAACCCCAGGTTTTTATCTTCCATAAAATAAGATTCCCTTTTTGTTGTGAAAAGTTTTTTCTCAAAAACACTTACTTTATTATGATCAAACCCGTAACTAAACCATAATGTATTTTGGGGGTATTGTAATTCAATCTCTTCAGGAGAAGCATACAAACTATCTATCAGTAAGGCTATGTCCTTTGATAAAAAAAATTTTTCAAATATTGTTGTTGAAGTAATCTGGTCAACATAACTGGCTGAATAATAGAAGACAATTGAAATTATTACCAAATCTATAAGAAACCATAAGGGTTTCTCCAGTATACCTCTTTTATTATCAAATAACATCTTTTTTTGCCAAAAATCATACGCATTTCAAAATAACAATCTGCCCTTTATCCATCTTAAGCAAACAGTTTTGTATAGCTGCTTTTCCGTCTCTGTCTAATGCAGGGTTTATCGTATACCCTTCCAAAAAAGGAATCTCTACACTTTCGCATCTTTCTACGCCCTGAACCGAACATCCCTCTTCTTTACATATACAAATACAACTGAAATCCTCCTTACATTTATCTATAGGCCCTGCACCTTTAAGGAATGTTTTAATAATATGGCTTTTATCAACATAAACAGGAACCTCCCGCTCATCTCTTAAATTATTTACTTCTACAATTAAGCCCTCAAAAGATTTTACAGTACCGGAATCTGGCTTTTCTGTAAAATAATCCCACATATGCACTATAATAGGCAGCACTATAATTAGGAATATTGCGGCAAAAATTATTATCTCCACTAACGTGCTGATTTCTAAATCCGCCTTTTTTTTAAGTTTTTTCACCACACTCACCAGTTACACTCCATTTTCCATCCTTGCATGTAGACTCTATATCACCGCTGCATTTAACATCATTTTCTTCACATGTAAAAAATTCATCTAAACCGCTTTGGGCTTCTTCTGCCTTATCACTAGCATCTTTACCAATCCTGCTCAACGAATCTGCTACTCTTCCAGTTTGTGAATAGAATATAGCTAAAACAACAATCAAAACCATCAAACATATTATCCCAATAATTATTACCCTCAGTGAAAGTCCTTGGGCTTTCTTATTTTTAATTTTAATCACCTCCAAAATCTCAACCTTTGGTTGAGATAAGGAAATCTTTTGATTTCCTGTTCTTGTTTTTGTGAGGTGCCAGAAATCAAAGATTTCTGAGCATCTTTGATTTCTCTGCACCTCCTATCTTATATACATAAATGTTTTGTCCTTAATATTATTTTCAACCACATCATCAACTGTCATCTCACCAACAACAATACCTCCTTTACTTGGATGAATACTATGCCAATCAACATCATTATCCAATTTTTCTATGTAAACTCCCTTTTCATCATTATTAAAATCAAAACTCCTAACATGCAACGCATCTTTATTATTTAAATCATCTCCCCATATTATATTTGTAAATTCAACCTTATTCTTCCAGTCTTCATCAATAAAGATATAAAATAATAATTTTTTATTTTCCTCTCTTGCAACAATTATCCCTTCTATTACTCCATCGTTAGCATTCATTTCTGGTGAAATTTTCATTAGAGTATGTTCTTTCCTTAACCTTCTTACCTCATCAATCTGTTTTCCATATGAAATATTATAAAAAATTGCATCCAAATATTCAGTCTTAAACCTACCTCCCTTATAATAACCATGATAATAGAAACTTTTAATATCACCTTCAACCACATATCTCTGATGACTATCATCAACATTCGAATCCCCTTTAGTCATCTTCTCAATATCAATCATAGTTTTGTCTGTTTCCTCATAATTCTCCTCATTCGTTATCCAGCTTCCAGGCTCATCAGTATAATAAGGAATATCAATCTTCGGCCTGGTATTAATTACAATAAAAATAGTTACAAAAACAGCTATTAAGATTATAATTCCAATTGTTATTCTAATTAATTTATTCATTATGTACCACTCCCATGATCAGGCCATGCTTTTGTTGTTTCAATCAGTCTTATACTTGCTTCTGCACCACCTGCGATTGCCATCATAACACCAATTGACGGGACCCATACCAACGCACATAAACCTGCAGTTGCCGCAGTACATGTAGGCCCAACCACTGTTGAAACACCAATCATCACTAAATCCACAACTTGTACTCCTCTCAAAAATACTTGAGTACCTTCCTGCCATCTGTGACTCCCACTATAACAAAAATTATTAGGGTAAGTTTCGTCAATCAATGGATTTATTTTAATGCACATTGGGGAGTATTGTGGTGCAAATATGTCATCATCAAACCACGAATTTGGATTGCATATTTTAGTGGGGTTATCATATTCACCAATCTTTTTATACATCATTTTATTATTTTCGAATTTCCCATCAGAGAAATCCTTTACATATTCAGGATGCTCAAGGTCATCTTCCTCATTACCAAAACACTCACACCTATCTACTGTTAAATAAACATCAGCTTTGCAGGGAGATACTAAAAAGAACCTTGTAGGGTCCTGATCAGGCCACCAGTCTAGTTTATCTCTTTCTAACTGTAAGTAATAAGCACCTGCCTCTGGTAATAATCCAACATTTCCTCCTTCACCATAATTCTTTAGAAATTCCCCTTTATCATCATTCCAATCAATAGTCATTAAGCCCTGTTTCCATATACCTCTTTTTTGGCCATAGATAACAACATCTTCGTTAGGAACCTTCAATCCAATAGCATTCTCTCCCACATTGATATATTTTGCCTGTTTGCTCATTATGTAATCAGCAAGCATCATCGAACCTACTAGAATAGCCCAATCTTTTGTATGCCCTTTGACAAATGAAGAAGTTCCACCTAAAATTCTGCTTGAAAACTTACTCTCTTCTAATGTTGTCCCTATGACTTTGCTCCAGTCATCCATGGCAGATAATGGTTTTCCTCCGAATATTGTCCAGTCAATGCCTACTCCATCTTCCCATACTAATCTCGCAGCATCTTTGTTTTTTCTTACTATTTTTACTAGGTCATTAGGTTCGAGTTTTTCCAGAATTTTGTAGGTTGGGTCTAAGGATTCTTTTAATACTTTTCTTGCTGCTGCTTCCCCCCCTTCTTCATAGGCTTCTTGGGCAGTTTTAAAGGTATCTTTCAATAATTTTCTTCCATTTCTGGCAGAGTATATTTTCCCAAGGAATTTTGGGTCAAACGCTTCTTTAGAGGCTTTGGCTGCTATTTCTGTAATTTCACCTATAATCTCTTCAGAGGTTTTTTTTCCTAATCGCTCAGCTAACTCCTCCCCAAATTCACTAGTTAATTTTTCATTCAATTTTTTTGTTCCTTCTTTTGTTATAATACCATTTTTTAAATATTTCGAACTCCAGCCAGGAGTTTTTTGCCATCCTATGATGGCTTTTCTTGCTCTTGTGACCATTTTTTCACTAGTTTCTTTACCTAGTTTATCAGTTACACTTTTACTGAGTAATTTACCTTTTCTTAAAGCAACATTCAATACCTTTTCAACTCCCTCTTCTGTAAACTCTTTAGTACTTTTTTCAGCAGCCTCTTTGGCAATTTTAATTCCAATTGTCTCCAAGAGTTCTTTCATTCCTCTTTCAGTCAATTCCTTTAGTGCTTTCACACCCGGAATCTTTAAGAATAATTTTCCAGTTCCTTTTACAACTCCCCAAACAGGGCTAGCGAGTCTAATAACACCATAACCTAGACCTTCTGCTACTACAGCTATCCCAACACCAACAGCAAATGTTTCCCAGCTAAAATGCTCCCATTGTTTATCCTCACCTTTAGGAAATACCTCATAATAAACAAGATACTTAGGATCACCGTGTGTTTCTAACCAAGTTACAGAATCATAAAAACCACCACTTTTTCTTAGCTCTTGAGGCAATTCAAAATTCTCAACAAGATACTGGTATTTTGTGCCGTCCACTTTAGTTTCACAATTTGTCCAATCATCTGTTATTAAAACACCCCTAAAACCTAATACACCTCTATCATTGCCGCATATTACAATATTTTTTGTATTTTTATTTATAACAACATTATTTATCCAATGCACTTCCTTTCCATTAATCCACCCATTACCCAGTAAATCTTCAGCAAGCTCAACATACCCCTTTACATCCTTTGCTTCTGGATAAATCCTGTTATATTCTGCTTCTAATTTTTTTATATTACCCCCTTTAAACCATCCCTGTATATCTCCTTCTCCGATTCCCCAATTAAAACCATCATCAACATATACCTGATTGCAATTCTTATTCTCAAATTCCACATCTTTGTATCTTCTCCAGCAGTCAACAATAGCCATAGTAAGCTTCAGTTTGGCTTTATCTGCATTATCTTCAGCACCCAAATCTAATCTTTTTAATCCCAATGGCAGGGTTTTTACATTAACTTGCGTATTCTCTCCCTTAAATCCATATCCTTCATTCCTTTTGGTTGCATAACCAGTCAATCTACTGAGTTGTGCCTCATCCAGGTTATCGTGATAATCAGTAACAGCTAAAGCATTTATGCTATAAGTCA
>SDBT01011695.1_pt1 | contig 14110 bp, 20 predicted proteins | sample 2277101 | NCBI WGS metagenome assembly SDBT01 (sample SAMN10404973, study PRJNA504765) | marine sediment metagenome | isolation source: marine sediment core GS10_PC15, 103 cmbsf | place: Arctic Ocean: Southern Knipovich Ridge | collected 2010 | reverse complement strand
AACGCCCTCCGCCGTCGTAACCACCAGCTGAGTATGCCCGGATGCATTCCATTTACGCTCTACGACAAGATCGCCAAGATCGATTTTTATCCTCGCTCGTTTCTCGCCTTTGCGTACAGGCATATCTAGCTTGTTTTTGCCTCCGCCCAGTGCCGCACCTATGGCATCGAGTACACTGGACTTACCCTGCCCGTTACGGCCCTCGATTTTTACCAGTGTTTTATCTGGGTTTATTCGGATTGCTTTTAATCGTTTTACATTCTCCGCCTGTAGGCAGATGATCCTCATTGGATTATCCATTGCTTGTTTCTACCTTTCGTTTCTCTAGTTCGTGTATGACTTCGGGATAGTTCGTCATGCTGAGATCGGCGAACGTATGAACGCCCCATTTTTTATTTATCCAAGATACAACCCTGTTCTCGTCGATGTTCTTGGATTCTATTAAATCCATGATGCGTTTTATTTCTGTTGCGCTAATAGGATTGGATGTTTCCATCGTCGGCGCGTTGCCGTCGTAATCAGGATCGCAACCAAGCGCCAACCCGTTTTTCAGCGAGTACCTTTGCGCGTATGCAATGATAACTCCAATGCCTTGCTGCGGAGATGTTTTCGATTTTTCCGATCCCGCATGCTCTGCAACAGGCAGCTCGATTGCATGCCGAGTTTCATGCCCGCCCGAATGGGCGATGATGCATTCCAGCGTAAGCGTTTGTTTGCCGTCCTCTTTTTCCTTAACGATTGCATCGCTCCAACTGAACGATATATTGTTTTCAGCCAGAGGCTGGCGTACTGTCTCGGTTATGTCGGTAAGAGTTGCGTACTGCGATGGCTGTTGCGTTCCGTTTTTCGTAACCATGAACTGCTCATTGCGCCCACTGGTCGGTATCCTTGGGCATGCGCCTTGGAACTTCGCAAAGGCGTTATGGTAATCGATTGCTGCTAACCGCTGTTTTTCTTTTACATACAGTTCGTACAGCTGTTGCATCTGCTCCGTACTGATTCCTTTATCGATGCCAGCCAAAATAAACGAACCGGCTTCGGTCCTGTTCTGGAATCCAGCTCCTTGTACATCTGCAACGATTTGTGTTGATTCTACTCCGTCCATTTTCCTACTCCTTAAAAGAGTTACCTACTCCAAGGCTGGCATCGAACTGATGGGAGCGATACCAGCCCCGCCCGGAGTAGGGATGAAGCCATTACAAACGATGGCGATAACGCCCGGACGACTGGGATACACAACCGAACGCATCGCCATCAGGAGAACGAGAGCCAGCCACGAGCTGGCCGCTAACAATAACTACATCCGTTATGTACTCGCCCTGCCCGAAACGCAGTAAGGTATTTTTTGTAATTGGTGCGCTTGCGTCAGCTCTTTTTATTTTCAGTTTTGTTTTCTGTCTCATAGCCTGATCCGGTTTGTTGTTCTGCTTTTCCGATTGCCTCTTGCAGCATCAAATACCCTTTGGATAATGCTGGCAGCCTGTCAATATCAACCGCCTCCGTCCTGCTTATCATCAACACTACCTTTCTGCATACACCTAAAAGATAACGCGCGACGTTTGCATTCTTGTTCGGCAGCTCGTTTGGATTGTAGTTGTTGAGGTAACTGCAGATCGAATCCCCATGCTCTTTATCCATAGTCAGCCTGCCCGCAAACTCTCCGCCTATATAAATGTTCAGAAATGTATGGCGAGCGTTTTCCGCAGCCACCTTTGATATGATGCTTGTCATGCTTCCTGCTTCCTGTCCAGTCGTTTCTTCTTTCGTTTCTCTCGCCATTTTGCTCCAATCTTTTTTGCTGATAATTTTTTTGAAATCTTTACGCCAAGTACAATTTCCAAGTAGTGACGATCACAAAACGGCACGCCCATTTCTACGATAGCCGATGGAATGATTGCGCCGTTGTAATACTTGCACCATCGACAATGCCCGCCTGTATGTAAAAATGGCAGGCTCATTGTAAATTCGCTTTCTGCGCTGATGCAGCAACGTAGTTATCTGTTTTTACTTCTTGATTCAACAACCTCTGAAACTCACTTACACCATCCACACCGCCCGACCCGTAAAACCATAAACACAAACGCATCGTATCAGTATTTTCTGCAAGTAATTCAGCATGCTGCGGAAATTCTTGAATAGCCTTATGCCATGCAATTTGAAATGATTCTTTTGCATCCATGTTTTTACTCCGGTAATAGTTGGGCGCAGAGTTGACGTGGAATCAAATCAGCCCTGCGCCCTGAGAACAATGAGACAACGGACGAGTTAATCGATCAGCTCTGCGCGCCAGCATCTAAAGCTGCCCGATTTAATTTCTTAACTGCATCCAGAAACAGCGGCGATTTTCTGACGATTTGTACGAGCGCATTGGTTGCGTTGCCGTAAACGCCATCGCCAAGATACTCGCATACATCAACAATATCATCGTACTTTCCATCAGCTACGTTTCGGGTAATTGTTACGTTTTGAATCATGATGCCGACCATATTACACATTGTTCGACCATATGCAACCATATTCTGAGAGAATTATTTTATTTCTTTAATTCACAGTTTGCCCTGTACCGATCTGCCCCCTGTAATCATACGCAGGAGGCAGAATAATTGACTGGCGCTATGCCGCTGCGTCCCGAAATCGCTTTCTATGCTCTGCAACCACTATCCAACTCAGCTCCCCGCCCAAGGTACGAGCCGAATCCTGCGACAGTTCCCACAGCTTATCATACGCCTCGCGCGTAATTTTCACCGGCAGCTCCAGTACATTCTCTTTCTTACGTCTTTTTTTTTTCATCATCAATCCTTTCATAATGATCCTCAAACAGATTGCAATAACTATCCATGAGCAGATCGAGCGCCTCGCTGATCGTCGGCCTTGTACCTCTCTGCTCGTAATACGCAATCACCAGTTTCAAAATCCGCTGATGCGTTGTTTTCTTTATTCGGATGTTCGTTGAATCCGCCATCCTCGCCATTTCGTTTCTCCTTTCGTAATGCCGGAGGCATGTTCGTTGCCTTTCGTTTGGGTTTGTTTTGTTGTTGTCATTACACTTAAATAGTACAACACTACTGCCAGTAGTCAAACGGTATTATTGATATTTATAGAAATTTAGCCCTAAATAGGCTCTGATCGACTCAGAACCCACAAAATAAAATTAATAATTATGAGATATGTGCTGTATCAAACTACATTGCTGAATACTGTGAACGGTTTCAGGTCGGTTTTGAAATCCTCGGTATCTGCGACCAGCACAACATGAGCCTGTACATTCCAAGGCCCGGCTAAACTCAAATCGCCAGCAATAGTTTTGTATTCTATTTTCCCGTCGCTTCCATCTCCGCCGCTTGGGAACGTAGCTGTTTTCGCCAGCGTTGTACCGTCCGGCAGTTCAAACAGAATTGTATTTACTGACGGAGAGCCAACGTCGATGATGGATGCGCTATCTTTTACGGTAAGCCGAAATATCGTACCAATATCGCCTTGGTGAATTTCATCTAATGCCATTTTATTTCTCCACTGTAAATTCTCTCAACTGATCTATGAATACGTCATCGGTTTTTAATTGTTCTATGTATACCGTTTCAGTTCTTAATTGATCTATGAATACATCGAACAGGATAATATCAGGTTGCGGCGGAATTGCTACCGATAGTTTTGAAACAATCCCCTCAGTTATGTTTTGATTTTCGTCAACTACGAATGCCGGTAATGTTACTGTACGATTTTCCTGCTCGGTTACATTTTGATTTTCATCTACAACTATAACCAGCGTTCGAGCTGTAACCGTTCCCTCTGTAATATTTAGATTTTCATCAACGACGAATACAATGGAAAGATGCGACTCAACAGACTCCGTAATATTTTCATCTTCGTCCGTGATTTCTACATGAGCCAGATGCGCATTAATTTGTTCGGTTACATTCTCGTCCTCATCGACAACGCTAATGCGCTCAACGATTGAAACCAAACCCTCTGTTATGTTTTCATCTTCGTCTGTAACTTCGACCAGAGCTGAGCCGCCGACCGTTACCTTTGTGACGATGCCCTCAGTTATATTTTCATCCTCATCCTCAACCGATGCGGGTAATACCTTTACATGATTGATTGCCTCAGTGATGTTTTCATCTTCGTCCTCAATACGAACTTGCGCGAGATGCGCGTTGAACTGCTCGGTTATATTCTCGTCCTCATCTTCAATACGAACTTGCGAGAGATGAGCATTGAGCTGCTCAGTAATATTTTCATCTTCATCGACGACGGCTATACGCTCTACATGCGCATTAATTTGTTCGGTTATATTTTGATCTTCATCCTCGACAGCTACGATGCCAAGAACTGTAACCAGCCCCTCTGTTATGTTTTCATCTTCGTCCTCGATTGAGGCTGGCAATACTTTTACATGGTTGAATTGCTCTGTTATGTTTTCATCTTCGTCCTCGATCCGGACTTGCGAGAGATGGGCATTGAGCTGCTCGGTAATGTTTTGATCTTCGTCCTCGATTACGACCTGCGCGAGATGCGCGTTGATTTGTTCAGTTATATTCTGGTTTTCATCTTCAACAGCAATACGCTCTACATGCGCGTTGATCTGCTCGGTTATGTTTTGATTTTCGTCAACGACTTCAACGAGAGCGGAGCCTGCCGCAGCTGGATTGATACTGACACCCGCTACAACCCATTCGGGACTTGTACCAAACGACCACGACATATTTGCACTGGAATCATCTGCCACAAAACTGGAGGATGCGGCTCTATGATTTATACCGCCAGTCTCATTCCAAATCTCCGTACCGTCGCCGTTTTCCGTAACTGTTGATCGTGGATTATAGCCCGCTACAGCATAAACCAAATCACCGCTGGCCGTTGCTACAGCGTGAGCAGATGGGCTGCTAGTTCCCTGACTTGGAGTTTCCCATGTATCCTCCGGCGTAGTTTGATCGACGCCGCTAAGAACTTCAATGCTAGCTGTGTATCCGCCGAAATTTGCATCTGTATCTAGGAATGATATTGTTACCGTCGCGGTCTTGGCAGTAGGCGCTTTCAACCTGAAAATAGATGCCCACGCCTTACCCTCTTGTGCAACGCCTAGGGACGTAAAGCTCTCGTCTACACCGGCTGCGTCCCACACACAGGAAGTTACAAATTTACCTCCATCGGTGTTTTTTGCAGAACAGCCGATGAGCATATACATCGCTCGATTAGAGCCAGATGGTACGACTACATCAGTAATCGTAATCGTATCTACTTTTTTGCCAGTGTCTGTATACTGATTTTCAACAACTACAGCCATCGGATGTATCTCACTTCAATATTTTACTCAGTCAAACCGTCGAGATAATCTCCAAGCAGAATTTTAGCATTGGTCATCTGATTCAATGCGACAACCAGATTATGAGATGTATCATCAGGCAGCGGCGCAACCGCAGCTATATCCTCGGTTAGATGATTGATTGCAGTCTGTACAATAAGCTGTGTAGAATTCGGCATAACTTACACTCCTAAAATTTTAATATTGGTAATAGCTTACACTCCGACCATTGTATGATTCACAAAAAACTTCAACGTATCGGATGAGGTTTTTGGAAACGGAGTAAATGATGCATACATTAAAAGATTCTCTGATGCGCCCGGACTCGGATTGGTAATCCAAACCTGAGAAATTACGGCAGAGTTTGCTTCGCCCGTTGTATAACTTACAAGGAAAGTTACAACGTCAACGCCTGCGCCAGTATTATCAGAATCGCCGTCGTTGACTTTCGGAAATCCTGAATCCATCGCTTTCTGGCTGGAGGCAACCAGATCAGTCATCACGCTACGGGTTTGTGTTTTGTTTGGTGTTGGCGCTGTTGCATCGTCGCCAAGTTCCATGATGCCATCGAACGCAAAGGCCGCACCCGTTGTAAAATGATCGTCATCGGGTTGCACTATCACGGCCCGCTGTGCGTAAAACAAATCGCCCGCATCCGTAACAATATTTTTTCCCTCTGTAACCGTTTTCTTGCCTGTATAGATGTTAGTCACCACAGCACAAATCCTTCCCTGCATTCCAATCTTTTGATTGAGGGAACTACCTCTATTTTTTAATACGAGAGGCGACTGCTTTACTGTTACGATGTTCTGTTTTTCCATCAGAATCCTTTCCTTTATCTTGAGAATTAATCCAATTTAATAATTCCTTGTTCAGCGCCTGACATCTTACATGCACTGGCCCGGATACCTGCGCCTGAAACGCCACGTTCGTAATTTCGTTTATCGCCTGTATCGCCTGTTCGTTCGTCATTTCATTTTACCCATTTATAATTACATTGCCATATAGAGACTTCGTGGAGGTTGTAGTATCGCTGCTATTATCACCCAAGACAGGATCGAAGCGTCCTTCGTCCAGCCCATAGTCTCAGTAACTCCTGTTCCAGCCACTTCTTGACCGGCCCCGCGAGTATCATTACCAAATCCTGTAGCTGCGTCATTGAATCTTTCGGTATGGTCGGCGGTAAGTCCCGCCGGACCTGCGCCCACCAACGATGCTATATCGATAATAAGCTCATCTTTTTGACCTGTTATATTAATGGTAGGGTTACTGTCAGCGCCGTCATTAAAATCGAACCTCCTGAATGGTCGAGATTGGTTAACATTGGTGTAAGTTGCCGCAACTGCAACCGTTCGGCGACTGTCAACACCATCCCAATTTATAACAACATCGTCTGTACCAGAGCTTGGGTTAAGCAAATAGAAGATGGCCGCAGCACCATCGGCGCTGTTGGTTTGAATCAAAGGCGTTAAATTATCCGTCCCCTTCCAGTCTACAACAGGAAACTGCGACAAGGTATCTCGTACTGCGAATGAACATATCAAAATGCTGTCAACCAAGCCGCTGGCGATAACGTGACCCGATATAGTAATAGGATCACCCGTCGCTGTTTCTACTGTATTATCAACAAATACTGGTACTGACATTTTTATTTTCTTTCTTATGAGCTATTTGTCACAGCTAAACTTGCATGATAATCTGTACCGTCAAAATAAAATGCGATTATATCAATATCATTTACTGCCGTTGATAAGTCAGCTTTGGTTCCGCCCGTCCACTTAACAGTTGAAGGCCACGTTACCAATCTGGTTCCGGTTGTATCTTGAACCAATTTTAATATATGTGTGCCGACCCCAAGAGGCGCAGTAAACGTAAACGTACAGTTTCCAGTAAGTACAACTTTTTGATGCTGATCGTTTGCAGCCCAATCAACAGTAAACGATGTTCCGCTATTTCCGTTATCGTGTTCCGCTACATAGGATATATTTAAGACCTCATCAATCTGATCGGTATCGCTTAGCGTTACCGCATTACTATTTTGAATTCCTTTGTCTGTAGTATCGCCTCGAATAAGCCGGTTGTCGGTTGTGTTTGCTGCCGCAGTCACGTCACCGCCGCCGCCGCCTGCTCCAAGCGTAATATCAACGCCAGTATCATCAGTAAATATTAAAGTTGTTGGAGCTGTATCTTTGACCCAAAGATAACCAAACGTAGCAGCTGGCGAAGTTACATGATGGTCTGCACGTTCAGTAAATCGTAGATCAGCAGTTAAGAAAATATTTTGCTCGCAATCCAGATCAGCCTGATTTGAGGCATGCTCATTTCTGATTAATACCAATGTATCGCCGCCACTACTAAATGCATCTAGCGTTAAAGTACCTGCCGCCATCAACTCACCGCATTCTATTCTTCCGGAGATTGAAAGACTTGAAGAAAGTGTTTTGACTAATCCTGTTCCCTTTCCATCTAAAACCAAGTCAATATCCGTATCGTCGCCTGTAGCAGTAAGCGATGGACCGTTACCGATTGCAGCATTGGTAATAGTCAGCTCGTTTATTGCCGATCCTGTTTCAATAAAACTCAACAGCTCCAGCGTACCATCACCAAACCCAAACGTATTAACATCCAACATTTTTGCAAGTTGAGGATTTGCATCTTCAAACAAACTGGCAATCGAAGCATTTAATTTCGTATGATCTGCATCGGTAAATACGTTTGAATCGGTTGCTGCTTCTACCGCAGCTCGTATCTCGGCATCGGTCTGATCCGCTGTTGCCGATGGCTCTACTAAGTCTAATGCGGTTCCATCTGCAAGAACGTCCCGACCATCAACCAGCCCGCCAACAATAATATCAGTTTCTACATTTAAGTTTGCAGTACCGCCGCTGGCTGAATTAAGTATAAACAATGTGCGTAGAGTACTCGCCTGAAATGAATCAAAAGTAATATCACCGCTGACTCTGCGAAGTGTTTCAACAAACAAAAGAGGTGAAGTGATACTAGCGGTAACCGTCATGGCACTGGTATGCGGATCAACGCTATCAGCTAAATGAGTATCTATCTGCGCTTGAATTTCAGAGGATGCATTATTCAAAAATCCTAACTCTGTCGATGTAATCGCTGACGCAACAAGGAAACCACTACCATCTGTTTCCATAGCTCTGGACGCCGTAAGAGCTGCCAGTTTATTTACCGCGATTGCCGCAGCTGCTTTAATGCTCGCATCTGCAATATTAGTAATGGAATTTCCTGTACCGTCCTGATCGATAGATTTATTTGTCAGCACATCAACGGTTGCTTTTCCTACAAGCGTATCAGTTGCATTAGGAAAAGTTAAAGTTTTCGCAGTCGTAAAACTTGTAGCGAATACTCCAGTAATGCCCGTTGTATTCCCATCGACTTCTAATCGTAATAGTTTTGTTGCGTCCGTGCTGCCCTTGACTATTGCTGTTGTATCAACAACAGGAAGCGCAACGGCTGACGCCTCAATAGCATTAAGTTTTGTATGATCGGCATCGGTAAATACATTGGAATCCGTTGCCGCCTCTACAGCTGTCCGTATCTCCGCATCAGTCTGATCGATTGTTGCGGACGTTTCTATCCCGTCCAGCTTGGTATGATCGGTATCATCGAATACGTTTGAATCTGTAGCCGCCTCAACTGCCGCCCGTATTTCTGCATCAGTTTGATCCGCTGTAGAATTATCTTCTACATTTATCATGGTACGCAGATTGGCAGGAGTAATTTCCTCTATGACTCCTGCGCCAGCTGTATCGCGTCCGAGTATTCGATTCGTTGCAGACACGTCCTGCAATTTTGCATAGGTGATGGCAGCCCCTGTTTTAATATCTGCGTTGACGATATTGGTTATGGTATTGTTATCGCTGTCAATGCTTTTATTCGTAAGAATATCCGTCGTTGCCTTGCCAATCAGCGTATCGGTTGCGTCTGGTAATGTTAATGTTTTGGCTGTAGAGAATGCAGCCGCCAGTACGCCCGTAACTCCAGTTGCATTACCGTCAACCTCCAGCCGGAATAATTTCGTTGCGTCTGAGCTGCCTTTTACTACAGCAGTCGAATCGACGATTGGCAATGTATCGCCGCCGCCGCTGCTCGGCAGATTTACGATTTGCACTTTTTTCTTTACGCCTGATGCTGCGGAATCCTCAATGATTAAAAGATCAGCATCAACCAGTGTAGTTTTTTCAGCGATGGCGGATATTTCGTTTGCTACATTGTCATGGATAGCATCTGCATCCGTACCGCTGCCGGTCGGCAGATCAACTATCTGCACGCTTTTCTTAGCGTTGGAATCCTCTGAATCCTCGATAATTAAAAGATCGGCATCAACCAATACAGATTTAGATGCGATGGCAGAAATTTCGCTCGATACGTTGTCATGGATTGCATCGGTATCCGTAACGCCGCTGGATGGCGGAAATGTTTTTATAGACGAGCCTGCGGTTTGTCCGTCGCGCGTTAATATTGAGCCAACCATCGTACCCCCTGATCCGCTGTATCGCAGTCGATAAATATTTTCGACAAGTCCTCCGAGTTTCTGCCGTCGCCTGATTCAATCACAATAATATGATCGGCTGACGCAGGCATACCCGTTTCGTTTCCTGTGACCTCGCTTACATCCTCATCGCCAACTGCAACAATTCCCGACTGCGCCGAGATCGCAGCGATATCAACGCGCCTGCAAGGAAACGATTCATCCAGTAACGGACGCGCATGCCCCGGCGTAGTAATAATTGTTCTGCCTGATTTTATCATTTATTTTGCAGCCTGAAATCTTGAACCGGATTAGTAAATACCGTTGTATCGTCATCAAAACTAAACTTGGAATTCGGAAATCTGTTTGTATCCGTAACGGTTTTAGTTTTATCATTCAGAGTAAAATCGGTATGCCCGCCTCGCAGATTCAACAGCGTAATCGTACCGCCAAAATTGTAATTGAATCGCCCGCTGTATATATCCACGTTCGTAGCGGTAATCGTATCCTGAGTAACAGTTGCGCCGTCGATCAGCATATTAGTCACCAGCCCGTTGCTGACGACGTTGCCGCCGAACGCCTTTAAGTTCGTAACCGTTGCACTGGATTTGATCGTCAGCTTTGCATCGGTCTGCCTGTTGTTGATCCATCCCATTTCTACATCAACAATCGTTGCCGCTGAACTCTGGATTGTTACATTCCCGCGAAGTATGACAACCTTTGTAATAGTCGTTCCGTCGAGCGTTACTATCGTTCCCGAATTCCTGCATGCGATAACGACCAGCGCAGTTGTTCCGCCGCCATCCCTGAAATGCAATGCGCTGCCGCCGTACATCTTCAACGTCGCAGGACTGGTTTCCACTGGCGCGCCATCCGATCCGATGATACCGCCAAAGTTTTTATCGACGTAAAACAGGGTTGGTGTCAACGCCGTCAAGTCGGTTTTGTTCGTCAATACGTCTTGATTATTTATCGATGGGAAAAACCACGACTCCGATCCAGTCGGGATCGTTCCGTTCCACGATGTAGATACATTCAAGTTACCATCAGCTGATCCCCATGTTCTATCTGCCATAATTATTCACCAACAAGCCTTTCATCTGTTGCCGTCGTAAAGTCATCATTTTTTAGTACCGTTGCCTCTGGCCATACAATCAACTGTTGCACTGTAATCGGGATGGTTGCTGATCGAAAATCAGTAACACCGCCAACAGCTATTACAGTACCTCCGCCCTGATTCGATTCAAAAACTCCGCCGTAATTTCTTATGCTAGATGCGAAATCATCAGACGCTGCGTCATGTATATACCTGCCGCCCGTCATATGTATAGCCGATACTTTGAACGGGATTACCGCCGTACCGCTGGCAACGTATACATCTGATATTTTCGTCGTGCTTCCAAAGCTACCAGTAGCCTCGAAGAACGATTGCCCGGAAACTAGAAGCACGACGGATACAATATTTACTAATCCGCTGTCCGGATTCCATACGACCTTACCTCTTATAATCTCTATCGCACTTCTCAATGAAACAGATAATACATTTTTGGTTCCGGAGATAACTATTGCATCGACGTTATTACGCGAATCGCAAACAATGGTATCGATCAACTGGTTATCCCAAGGTTGCAGATACAGCGTACCGCCGCCCCTTTGTATGATGCGCGTTGTTGCAATGATCGCTTTCGATCCTTCCGACATAATATCCTTATCGTAACCGCGTTCGATATGCAGTACCGCGTTAAGCAGTCCGGTTGCCGCACCCAATGCCATCGTACCTGCGCCCCATACGTTACCACCGTCAGTAAAGTTTTCAGTTGTTGCGATAGAGTTGCCAGCAGTTCCGGCTGTTCGTGCAATGGCAGCCATCGTATCTCCAGCCTCATCGGTTGCGTATGCTGTTGGATGCTGCGTCGTCCCTGCAAAGTATTCAGTACCCTCCGTTCCGGTTAAATTGATCGCCGCAATAAGATTCGCCATCGATACCGTTGCATCGCTGCCGTCGAGCTGAACATCGAACGCCAGCGCCATCGTTGTTTTGAATCTGTATACAGTCGATGCAATGGTTACATCATCGCCATCAGTAGGATCGGCAACGAATGTGAGGGTTTGCTCTGCCGGTATCGTTCCAAAATTCGACGTTATCGCCTGCGACGTTGTTGCAGGGATTACCGCCTTATCGCTTGCGCCTCTCGGCAATCCGTTTGTCCAGTTTGAAAAGATCGCCGCATCTCCTGATGTACCGCCTGAAAATTTCGTTGTTACCGCTGCGCCCATTCGTTTTATCCTTTCGTCAAATTTCCTGATTGGTTCCTGTATATCGCCTATTTTTATTCGCTGCGCTTGGATCGGCGTAATGAATAAGAAAACGAGAAACCCTATATATTTAATTTTTGCCATTCTATTGCGGAAACTTCCTACCGTTTGGATTGTCTAAAAAACGTACCGTCACAATGTCGCCATTCTCTTTGAAATAATCCTTGACGGTAACCATAAATACAGACTCTCTAGGAATCACGCTACCCGGTTCATATGCGGGAGGACCGCCAATCGCCGTGTATATCGCGTAATCATTTCTTTCAAACCCCGGATTGCTTTGTAAAAAAAACCAATCCTTACTATCTTCGCGTTCAACCGAACCCGATTCTCCCGTAAACGCTTTTATTGTCCACTTCGGAACAATTACAAGTTCCGATTCTTGAACCATTACAATATCCAACCTAACTGACTCGAAACTTTCCTGCGGAACTATTGGATTAAATGTTGCAAATATAGCAAACCACTCAATCGTTTTTTTGCCTTCCTCACTTAAATCTAATGGCTTTCTAAATGGCCTTTTTCCCTGCATCGGAGATTTCAACCCGCGAGCCATTCGATTCACTACTTCGACGGTATCATTCATTTTAGTTGCAGATAGAACTTCGCCCCGGCTGTACCTATCCAGCTGCGGTATCGTCAAATCAAATACTGATTGCTGATCGTTCATATCGTTAAATTCAAAAGTTCAAAATCGGTTTCTGAGTATACCCGTATATTCGTTTTGATGCCGTCCTGTTGCTGTATATTAATATCCGGAGCTGCTAAATTGGTTTCTGGATCGATCCATAGCGCCGTTGCATCCCACGTTTCAAAAAGGAATTCATGATCGTACCTTTGTGGCGCTCGCTGAAATTCGTAAGTAACATTGAAAGTTTGCGCTCCGTCGTCGCTGATTCCATCGATCCGAGTACATAGCCAAGTATGCGCTGGATCATCTCCGAATACAGGATTTGTATTTACCGTTCCAACGTACAGTTTGGATTTATCGCCCGGACTGAATAACTCGCGCCTGCGAAATCTTACAACCGTCATCGGCATCTGGTATAGAACCTCGCCCGGCTGCTCATCAAAAATCGGATCGCCATCCTGATCGAGTACGGTTTTATCAATGATAATCTGAACGCCATTTACATCCAGAGCCGTTGATACCGATTGCAGCGTTGTAGCTATTTCTACTGACGCAACTGCATCATCGCCCGGATCGTTATCGAATCCGCCGCCAGCGCCGCCCGTTGGCAATCCCCATGTAACGACTACCTCCGCCTTTGTAGGATCGCCGACTAGAGTTTCGGAGCGAACCTCCTGCACGAATATACCGCCAATAGCCGGATGCTCCTCGCCAAATCTCGGCATGCCCGGCGCGAACATGGCAAAAAATCTCGATCCCTGTTCTGATACAGAAATCTCCTCTACTTGGTATTTTTCTATGATGGTCGTTCCGGTACTCGAAATGGATGCGCTGCCCTCCTCTACAACCGGCCCGGTTACCTTTCCGAATTGCGATCTCGGTTTTATTTCCCCAATTATTGTATGCCTGCCCATTATGCCCCCAATACCGTTGCGAACGTATTCCGCTTGAGCGTACTGTCAACGCTCCTGAGCAGTCGATTGCCAGTAGAATCCGTTACATTTTGGGTTTGATTTCGGCCCAGTGCAGTTACCCCCGATACTGGCGTCAGAGCCAGATTAATCTCCCTGAACTCGCCCGGCCTTATAGCAGATGCCACGTTAAACCCCTCCAGAGCCTTTGTCGCTGCGTCTACTGCCTTTCCGTACACTTCCCATGTAATCAGACCCCCTGCGAGTAGATCGTCCAACTCTGCGATTTTCATCGTTACACGCTCTGCATCTGTGAGTACCGACAGTACAACCCGCTGCGCTCGCTTGGCCATCGCGTCGGATGCCTGCGTTGCCTCTTTGGCAATCTTAATACCATCCTGAGCATCTCGAATATCGTTGATTATCTGTAGCGCGTCGTTGAGCTGCTTAAC
>SDBT01011694.1_pt1 | contig 14111 bp, 24 predicted proteins | sample 2277101 | NCBI WGS metagenome assembly SDBT01 (sample SAMN10404973, study PRJNA504765) | marine sediment metagenome | isolation source: marine sediment core GS10_PC15, 103 cmbsf | place: Arctic Ocean: Southern Knipovich Ridge | collected 2010 | reverse complement strand
GGGTATGATAACAACAATGAAAACAACAAGGGGAATGCTCGTAACGATATGTAATTACTCGCTTTATCAAGACTCTAAAAACTACGAAAGCAACACGAAAGCCGTCAGGAAACCAACAGACAACAAACAGACTACAGACACTATAAACAAGAATGATAAGAATGTTAATAATGGTAATAATGAAAAGAAGAAATATAACGATGCGGTTTTTTTAACTGATATTGAATATAAGAAATTAATTTCAGAGTTAGGGGAATCACGAGCTAAAGAATTAATCGAAAATCTATCTTTATATATCAGGTCGCAGGGTAAAGAAAAGAAATATAAAGATCATTATGCTACTATATTAGCTTGGGATAGGAAAAATAAAAAACAAACCACTTCCTCCAAAAAGCCTATGACAGAGGAAGAAATATTAAAAATAATAGGAGGCAAAGATGAACAATAATAATTTTACTCTAATGATAAAAACCTTTACCGAGGTATATGAGAAATCGCTTAACCCTTATGTAATAGGAATATACTTTGATTTATTCAAAGAGATCCCAGATAGCCAGGTTAGGACCATCACTAAAAGTTGCTTAAGGAAGTGTAAATACTTTCCCCGGCCTGCTGATATATTCGAGCAGTTAAGCGAAACGCCGGAAAGGTATGTATTTAAGCAAGAGCCAAAATTAACACCAGAGCAGATAAAAAAGAATTTAGCTAATAATAAGGCAATTATAGACAAGTTAAATAATAGGTTTAAAATACCGAAAAAGAAAGGAGGTAAATAATGAAAACTAAAGAAGCGATAAGATTTTGTGATACTTTTGAAAAATGTTCTGTATTTGAATATACTGTAACTTTGTCTAAAAAAGATGGTATAGCATTTACTAACATTATCAAAATACTCAAACGTGGCGAAAAGTATGAGCAGATAGTGAAGGATATAGTATATGATTTAGATTGGCATAAACCAGAATGTCCATTTAGTACGCCGGATGGAGAATTGATAGACGAGATATTGGAAATGATAGATAATATTAAGCAAAAATACTTCCCGAAGGAGGCAAACCATGACTATCCAGAAGGTGAAGAATAGACCAAAGTTAACCGAAGCTGATGTCATAAGAGCCATTAAAGACTACCTACAGATACAGAAAAATCAAGGCAAGCTGATGTATATCAGAAATAATACAGGTGCTATACCTATCGAAGCCGGCAAGAATAAGAGGCGGTTTATTAGGTTTGGTGATAAGGGTAGCCCTGATTTTTTGGTGTGGCAAAAGGATTATTATATTGACAGGCCAGGGTCTTATATTCGGTGCATTGCCCTCGAAGCAAAATCTGATACGGGCACTCAATTACCTGACCAGATTAAGTGGCAGGCTGATTTTGTGAAGATAGGTGGGGAATATTATATAGTTAGATGTCCGGAATATTTGATTAATATCATAGAGGGGAGGTGAGGAGAAGTGAAAGGACTATTAGTATTAGCAAGGAAGAACTTAAAAATTAAAGCAAAGGAGGTGATGCCTTTGAATACCGGAGATTATCCTTTGGTAGACCCAAATTTGTGATTAAGGAGTGAAAGGAGGTGATAGTGTTATAAGGGGTTAACTACCCGTAATATCCAGAATTATTATTTCAATATGCCTGTCCTGTAACATTTTAGGAAAATGTTTATATTAATTCAAGTGATAGGGCAAAACCGAATGGCGACGGTAAAAAGACCCACCAGTGCAGTGGACGCACATAAAAAATACCAACTTGAAGAAACCATTAAAAGAGGTCAAACCTCATAACCTTCGGGACAGGCATAAAGCTAGAATTGTTATTTTTTCTTTTTATTTGACATAATATCTTTTTTATGGTATATATTATGTTATGGATAAAATTGTATTTACAGCCATTCTACCTGATATCCTGTCAGCCATTAACATTGCAGGGGTAGACGGCAACAGCAGGATCAAACTGGATATACCGGCAACCGATATTGGGGCAGTAGTTAAGCTGACTGGGATGAGGGGACAAGTGATGAAGGTAACAGTAGAGGCACAAAGCGAGGGTGATTGGTAGTATGGAAGGTGTGAGTAAAGTCGCAAAAATCGCAAAAGAGAATTTTGAAGTGAAGAATGGGCGGAATTGTTTTGCTAAGGGAAATAATATAGGACGTATGAAAAAAAGGGGTTATGTACTCGAAGATTTAACCAAGATAGCAATTCAGTATGACAAAGCCCATCCTGACGAGTCCATATTAAAGCATTACATTAAGCAACTAATGGAAGATAACAGGCTTCTTGAGAACTTTATCAATAAATATGTACCGACAATTAATAAGCAAGAGCTTACAGGGGCAGACGGATCACCGCTGACCTTTGTTATAGAAAAGTCCTATGGTAAGCTAAAGGAGCCAAAAGAGGATAATAAAGAGGGGGAATAAATGATTGGGATTAACAGTATATGTAGATTGATCGCTATGGCTGACGAGAATGGAGTACACCTTAAAGAGGAAGGGTTTATTTTAACTAATAATAAAGAAGAAATCAAATTAAAAACTCCCACGAGTATTGAACAAATGATAAGTACAATCAGAAAATTGTCAACTAAAGAGCCAGAGAGTGAAAATAAAGATGTCCAGGATTGCTTTTAAGGGGGGTCAAATATAGGCCTGCTTACGATAGTATGTAAAAATAAACGGGGAAGGAGGAAACCATGAGTAGGATTGTTAATTATGATTTATCTATCTTGGGGAAAGATGGTAATAAAATTAAGGCTAAACTAGAGAATTATGCCTTTGGTTTTGATTTAAGTGAACTTTTTAAAGTATATAATATTAAACCCAATAAGAATTTCTTAAAGAAGTTCGATATCTTCTTGCGGAAATATATTGATGAAGGACTTAGTAAAATAGACATGGCACTGTTAAAGAAAAACTTAATGTAGATTTGATTGAAGAACAGGTGATGAAAATAGGGGGGAATTATGTTAAAAATAATAGGATGTGGCTTAATAGCTCTTACATTTTTTGTATTACTATGTGCTTTCACCGAAGCTAATGTAAGAGCGGTATTGACAATATCAGTGATATTCTTTTGGGGATTAATATTTATAAGGGGATAACATGGATAAATTTATGGATAAATTCGAGAAATATATTATGGGATTTTGTCTTGGGATAATTTTTACGTGTCTATTAGAGATAATTGGCTTTTAACCATAAGGGGGAATTATGACAGAAGCATTAATGTTTAGAGGGAAAATACAAGGAAGATGTTATCATGTGTTTTATGAAGAGGGAGAAGATATAAGTGCCACAAAATGTGGTAAACCATATATTTCCGTCTGGGTTGAGGGGAAATATACCGATTTTACAATTAAAATCCCTATGCTGAAAATAAAGAGATTAATTAAGGGCATGATAGAGGAGCAAATAACAGAAACGATAGATGGCAGAAAGTAAGATTATCCGAGTTAAACTAACTCTCAAGCAAACGTTGTGCTGGGACGCTTTCTGGAACAACAAAATAACTCATATCCTTTTCGGAGGTGCGATGGGAGGCGGCAAATCTTATATAGGTTGCCTCTTACTCTTTCGCTTTGCCGAGTGGGTAATTAGGAAGTTTAACTTGCTTGTGGACAAATACCCTATCCTATTAGGATTCCTGGGACGGTATAGGGCAGTAGATTTTAACGATACAACCTTGGAAACCTGGAAGCGTATAATACCTAACGATCAATATTACATTAGGGCGAAGGACAAGGAAATCGTCATCAAAGACAAGGTCAAATATGCCTTTGGTGGAATGGATTCACAGGAAGCAATATCAAAATTTAGTAGTGCCGAGTTTGCCGTAGTGTTTATAGATCAAGCTGAAGAGTGCGACAGGGATAAAATAGCAGTGCTAATGTCACGGTTCAGGTTGCAGATTAATGGAGTGCCGTTGCCATACAAGGCAATATTAACGGCTAACCCTGCAAACTGTTATCTGAAAGATGAGTTTGTATTGGGTAATGACCCTAAAAAAGTATATATACCTGCGTTACCAACAGATAACTTGGATAACCTGCCGGCAAGTTATATACCATCACTGAAGGACGCTTTTAAGCACAGACCAGAGCTGTTACTCGCCTACCTCGAAGGTAGTTGGGATAGCCTCGAAGGTGCGGATATCATTATAAAGGATACTTGGATAAGGGAAGCGGCAGACGTTCATATAGCTTATATAGGCAGGGCAAAGAAGGTATTCGGTGTAGATGTAGCACGCTATGGTGATGACAGGACAGTCATATATTACATGGAAGGCACAGACGTTGTAGATGAAATGATATTCGGGCAGAAGGACACCATGTATACAGCAGGCAAGGTGCATATCTGGGCGCAGGAGAAGAAGCCTGACCTGATTGGTGTAGATGTTATAGGTTTAGGTGCAGGGGTGGTAGACAGGTTAAGGGAGATGGGGGATAAAGTATTAGAGTTTAACAGTTCAGATAAGGGTGACCCGACTGACAAGTTGAAGTTTAGAAACCTTAGGGCTGAAATGTGGTGGAGTGTAGGGCGTAGATTTGCCGAGAAGGACATCAGGCTGACGTGGCCCGACCCTGAATTAAAGAGGGAGTTAGGTTCTGTAGCCTATCAAATTAAAGATGGGAAACTAAAAGCAGAACCAAAAGAGGATATTAAGAAGAGGTTAGGAAGAAGTCCGGATAAAGCAGATGCTTATATCATAGGACTGCACACCTTAGACCACGCGGTTATAAGCAAGAAGTGGTCAAGTTGGGAGGCAGAACAGGATGCAGAGGCTTTAAGAACAAGTAATGAATATACAGGGGGTAGATAATGAGGATTGAAGATTACTGGAATGAACTTAAAAACATAATTAAGAAGGATAAGAAGGATTGGGAGAGGGTGAAGCTTTTACTTAGTTTATTAAATAATATAGATGAACTTGGTGCAAATTGTGATGGTTACAACACAATAGATGAAGGGATAAAAGGGCAGAGTGATTTTGAAGAATGGAAACATTCATTATTGGAAAGACCGCCTTTTGATATGATGAATGTTTTAGATATTAGAGTTATAAAAGGGGGATAAAGAATATGAACGGAGTTGAATTAATAGACAGCATATTAAAAGATATGAAATATATCGGGTTATTATTATCAGATAGGAAGTATGTTCCACCATTAAATACATTCAATAGAACGGTGAGGAAATTAGAGAAATTGAGGACTATGTTAGATACTGAGTATCTTACACCTGAACAAATTAGAGAGGCTGTAAGAAGGTTAGAGAAGCCTATAGAGTCAGACAAGATAGATTATGACATCCCAAGTACAACAGTAGGGGATGACTTACTTCAACCTACAAGCACAGGTACTTTCAAAAGGGATAGTGTGGGGACAGAGGAATTATCTAAATAAGGGGGGAAATATGAGAATAATAGTAAAATGTAAAAATTGTAAAAAAGAATATGAAGTTATAAATCCGATTGATTTTAGTCAATGTCCTTTATGCGATAATTCTACATTAATGAGTTCTCAAGAATTTCTCGATAATATGGGCATAAAACTTCCTATTATGGCTATTATGGTACGAGGTGATTAAATGCCAAAAGCAATAAAGAAGATGGACGCCAAAGAGAAGAAGGTTATCAACACTATAGAAGACCTTCTATTAGCCTTTGTATTAGAACGGTATGAAATAGCTAAGACCTACTGGAAACCTATACAAGAAGGCTATCAGAAGATAAAGGACAGCTATACAGGCACTTCTACCGTAGAAGAAAAGACCACTGACGCTAATATCAATGTGCCGATACTAAAGAAAGTTGTCCGCAATAAGGTAGCTCACTTTGCAGAAATGCTGTTATCTCGCGGTGCAGAGTCATTTGATTTAGAGCCAGGTGAGATTGATGATGAGGCAAATTCAGAGAACCTACGGCTTTTAATGGTCTATCACCTTAACAATGCAGAGGTAGAAAGCAAGATTGTACCCTGGCTGTGGAACTATGAGAACTACGGCTATGGTGTACTTGTTGTACCGTGGAAGCTGGTAGAGGAAAAGCAGAAAGTTGGGGAGGGTAAAGATGGAAAAGATATCTATAAAGATGTAGTCCTCTTTGATGGTCCAGACATTGAAAATGCTGATGTAATAAAGTTACTATCTGATCCCTTCAATAAAGACCTCACCTCCTGGAAGATATTCCCGAGAGACAATGTTCCTGCTACATACTTGAGACAGAAGGAAAAAGAGGGAATCTATATTAACATTAAAGAACTGAAAGATACTTCCTATCCTGAATTTCACCAACAAAACCCCCTGACTGCTCCCAAAGATTCGGTAGAGCTATTAGAGTATCATGGATTAGTCCCACAGCGGTTAATTGAGGGCAAGTTAAGTGATACACCAGATATTAACCCATTTGAGGAAGATTATGTATGGGCTATTATAACTATAGCTAATAGAGAGAAAGTAATAAGGGCGGCTAAATACCCCTACTGGTGTGGTAACATCTTCGTGCCGGTATGGAAGGATAAGTTGACAGGTGAAAATAAGGGCATAGGTACAGGCGAGGATATGCAGGCACTTATACCAATGGTTACCAACTTATTTAATAGATTGACTAATATAGTCAACCAAATATCTAATAATATGTATGAGTTTGTAGTAGATGATTATATGGGTAATCCCAGAACAATCAAGACAAGACCGGGCAAATTCTTCCCGGTTAAGAAGATTGGTACTATTAGTAGCTTGAACACCGTAGGGCAGGCTCAATCCCTTAATCCACTATATCAGATTATAGATAAGATAGAGAAGGTGATTGAAGAACTTACCTCCACACCACCGCAGATTATGCCGTCAGGTGATAAGTCAGATATACATTCCACGGCTACAGGACTAATGGCAATGCAGGAACAGGCGATACTACCAATCAAGACCCAAACCAAAAACAACCTTGAACCTGCATTTAGAAGAGTATTAGAAATATTTTATAAGCATTATATACAGTTCTTTAAGAAAGCTAATGCCGTGAGAGTGTTAGGCAAAGACAAGGCTAAGGATTTAAACCTCACCAATATTACCATGAAAGATATCGTAATGAAGGGCAACCCGGATTTTATACCTACAGGCGTATCGGGCTTTATACAGAAGTCAATGGAGTTAAAAAACTTGATGGCATTTTTAGAAGTATCCTTAAAAGCTGTTGCACCAAAGCTTGGTCCCGATGGGAATCCAATACCAGGGGCAGATGGCAAGCCAGTTATGGAGATGGTGGCAGATATCAGGGAAATCCTTAAACGTATAGCAGACCAGTTTATGTTTAAAGATATTGAGAAACTTATACCCTCGTTAAAGAGGGAACGGGAAGAAAGGGAGTTTAACAAGAAAAAGGAAAAGCTGTTAGAGGAAGCAAGAGAGCTGGGGAAGAAAGGCAAATCCCGCCAAAAAGAGGGTGATATCCCCGTGCCTTCAGGGGGCGGTGCCGTTTCCTCTGTACCTCTCCCTACTGGCGGGGCAGTGTCAGGGGCTAAAGGGGAGGTCTAAATGAAGGGAAAATATAGAAAGAAACCCGTAGTTATAGAGGCAGAACAATGGAATAAAGATTGGAAACACCCAGTTGTTAAACCATTGTATGATTTGGGGATTGGGTGGAATTATGGTAAGTGTAAAATTTGCGATGAATCTTTTGAATATCACGGCAAAGTAAAAACACTTGAAGGTGATATGACAGTCTGCCCAGGTGCTTGGATAATAAAAGGCATAAAAGGTGAATATTACCCATGTAAACCAGATATATTTGAAAAGACTTATGATAAAGTAGAGGAAGAGGTCTGATGAATAATATTGTTCAGACTAAAAATCCTAAATCGGGACGGTATATTAAAATTAATAGAGATAGAGCCGAGATAACTGCACACAAAAAATCTGATGGGCCGTACAAAGGGATAAAAATAATTAGTATAAAGGATATAGAGGATAAATATTAATGGACGATAAAACAGAGCTAACCATATCTATTGGCAAGGCTGAAAGCCTCAAGAAGATGCAGAGAATGCTTGGCTGGAAGATTATAGAGGACTTTCTCACAAAGGCAGATAATAAGTATAATAAACAGCTTAAAAATGATACCAACGATGATATGGCAGATGTTAAGGCTTGCCGAAAGATAATCGGCTTTATTGGGGATTTTAGAGATTTATTAAGGATTACCGAGCTATCCGCTAGTGAAGACCAGCGAGAGTTGGATATAATAAAAAAGGAGGAGAAAAGGGTTAGACAATACAATGGACGTATTAAATGAATATAGAAAGAAAAATTTAAAAGAAATAACAAGATTAGAAAAATTAAAGAAAAAGATGAATATAATTATTATAATAATTTAAAGGGGGAATGATGGAATACGAAGGTTTTTTAAGAATTATAAACAAACGAGAATTATGTAATAATAAATTGGTTACAGATAACAAAGGTGATACTAAACAATTAAGGATAAGAACAGACTTACTCATATCGAAAGTAAACGAAGAAATGGTAAAAGTTTGTGAAAGATAATAAATAAAACAGAAAGGAGAATAATATCAAATGGCAGACAAAGACAACACCCTCAAAAAAGCAGACCCCAAAGGGGAACACTCTGCAAAAGAGAAGGTCGAAAAGACTGTCGACATTAGGAAAGTACTGACACCAGAAGAAGAAATTAAGGAAGCTAACAGAAGGATTGCAGAAGAAGAAGGTGATCCTCAAGTCCCTGAAAGTAAGGTAGTCAAACCCGAGAAGGTAGAAGAACCTAAAGTAGAATTACCTGAACGATATAAGGGGAAGTCAGCAAGTGAATTGGTAGGGTTGTTAGAAGAGAAAGAGAAGTTTATTCAGGGTCGTAGTGATGAGATTGGAGACTGGAAGCAGAAGGTTGCAGAAGCAGATAAGCTAAGTGAGAAGGTGGCTAAAATCGAGGAAGAGGCTGTTAAAGAGTCACTTCAACCGGGCAAGCTACCTAAAAGACCTGAAGCTCCGGTTATAACCGACACAGAATACTATGATGACCCTGTAAAAGCATTACAGAAGCAGGCTAAATATAATCAGGAACTACTTGATTATATAGACCAGACAACCAGTGCAAAGACTGCACCACTGTATCAGACTGACATAGCAAAGAGAAGGGACAAACTTTATACCGACCTTGAAGAGAAGTATAAGGATTATCCTGTGAAGGTTGACCGTAAGAAAGTTCAGGAATTTCTTGAGAAGAACCCTTCATACTTTACGAAGTATAAGGCAAATGCCTATGAACAGGCTTACCATGACATAACGGCAACAGACTTTTCACAACTACAGAAGACAAACGATGCTGCGATACGTGAAGAAGTAAAGAAAGAAGTCATAGCGGAAATGAAGACACAAAAACAGGCAGGCTCTATTGGGCTTACCGACCTGGAAACACCTTCGGCAGGGTCAGCACCGGAGTATGATGTTGATAGAATGGAAGAAGATCCTGAATATAGAAGCCAAGTATTAAAAGATATGGAAAAAAGAGGATAAAAATGGCATATAAAGACAAAGAAAAACAAAAAAAATGGAAACATCAATGGAATATTGATAATTTTGAACATAAAAAAGATTATGACGAACAACTGAATAGACATTTCCAACCTGCATTGAAGATATGTTTGGTTGGTTAATAAACGGGGAATAGACAACTGATTTTACTAATTTTAGCAACACCCCTGAAGCAGCCCTACAAAGGATACTCTGTAGAAGGACGGTTAAAAAGGGTAATCTCTTTGATAAGCAAAATAAGAGGAAAACAAAATATAAAATAAAGGAGATAACCTCTAATGAACATTAAAAGAATGTTGAAGAACATACTAACCTTCCCATTAATGTTAATAATGGGAGCATTCGGAGATACTTACGAAACAATAACAACTTCGCATAGTTTTAACAAGACTTATTATGTGGGTAAATTTCTGGAAGGCAGAGAAAACCTTGTAGTCTTTGACCAATTCGCTGCGCGAGAGAAGAAAGCAGAAATACCAAAGAACGCAGGTGATACTGTAGAATTTACCCGTGTATCACCATTTGGTTTAAAAAGAACTGCACTAACAGAAGGGACTAACCCTAATGCAACCAAGATTTACGGTAATACTGTATCGGCAACTGTTGCTGAATATGGAGATTTTGTACAACCATCTAAGAAATTTTGGTTGACATCTATGGATACGGATTTAGCTGAAACAGCGGTGGAGCAGGGTAAATCGTCTGCCTCAACTATTGACTCCCTCATCTGGGAAGCAGTAGCAGAAGGTGGAATAGGTTTAAGAGCTGACGCTGACGCTAACGAATCAGGCGAAAGAGCTATCACCGGTTCAAGTTCTACTACAACCAGAATTATCTGGACTGGTGCAATGAGTGGTTTGGAAGATGGCGATACCGGAGTAGTAGTATTTCTGACAGGTAAGAATTATGGGCAAGTTAGACAATTTACCTGTGATGCAACTAATCCTACTCTTGAGACTGTGATATCTGTATTAGACCACGCACCCGCATCAGGTGATTTAATTAGATTAGTTACTACTATGGGCTTGGAAACTGCCGATGTCGTTAATGTTGAACTTATCAGAAAAGCAGTGGCAATATTAGAATCTACCGGAGCATCAGAATTTGATGATGGTAAATTCCATGCTGTCTATACTGCCTTACAGAAGTTCGACTTCCAGAGAGATAGTGAATGGATCAATTTACAGCATTATGCAGCACCTAAAGACTTATACCGTAACTTAGACGGTGAAATCTTTGGTGTACGTTTCCATAGGGATAGCACCCCTTACCGACATACTGCCGGCACTATCGGGACTTATGTATCCAGTGCTGCTGTATATTGTATATCCATCTTTGGTAAAAATGCATTCGGTAATGTAAGACTAAAGGGCGTAAATAAAAAGTTCTATATGAATCCACCTGTATCAACTGCTGATAATCAACTGGCTATGTACGGGTCGATGGGCTGGTATGAACTCTGCGCACCTACTGTCTTGAACGGCGCAAATATAGTTAATATATTTAACGTCCCGACCACTGTATAAACTGACAGATTAAAACAATAGGAAGCGGGCGGGACGAAACTCCCGCCTGTGTAAAATAAAAGGAGGTGTCTTAAATGGCACAGACAATTAGAAAAAGTATAGGTGAAGGTTGGGGTAAAGGAGAAGTTTTTGCAGCCTTAGCCTATGATGAGACCGACAGGTTCGGTGGATTAAGGATTAAAGGAACGTATATAGCTAAAACGTCTGCTGCAATCACAGGGACAATACGTGGAGGCAATATCGCTTTAACGATGACTGCTGCCTCTACTGCTAACGTAGTAGAAGCACTATATGTATCTATAACATCAAACGTTAAGACTGGCGCATGGGCTAATGCTATTGTAGGGAAAATTGATTACTCTACATCGGGAGCTGCTCATGGCATGGCTGCTGCTATATGTGCAGAGATGATACCACCCAATAGCTCACTTGCAAGAGGTTCTCTATATGCTCTTGACTTAGAATTTGGTTGCGGCGCAAGCTCTACATGGGGCAGTGCAGGACCAGTTGCATTTTTCAAGATGGAAAATTGGGGGACCAAAACACACTTTTCAGATAATGCGTTTATGTTCCATCTTTTGGGTGAAACTTCGGGAACTGGTAATTTGCTTTATAACAACACTATACGAGTTAGAGTAGGCACTACTTCATGGTATTTGCCACTATCAAGTGCTGAAGGAACATTTACTACTGCTTATCCTATCGTTACTACTTATGCAACTACAGCTATTGATATTGGTGCTTGTGTTACTGGTATAGATATAACCTCACCAACAACTGGTATAAACATTAATGGGACTGTTACTACTGGTATTAATCTTGGTGGTATTTGTACTAATGCTATTACTGCAGGAACATTAGCTGTCCCAGTAGCTATGACTACTACTACAAGTGATAGGGTAGTTATATCATTCTCTACAACTGTCCCCACAGATTATTCTACCGGACTTTATGCCTTACATACTACAGCTGATGATGCACCAGCAGGCGGAGTTCAGGGCGTTATCTATGGAAGAACTAACATAGGACATACTATACAGGATGCTTATGGTGTAAGGGGACGTGTTTCTGTAACTATGGCAGCCAGTGAATCTGCCAATATGCTCGTTGGTGTAATGGCTCAAGCAAGTATAACAGGAGCGTTTACCCTTACAGTAGCAGATTCAGTTAAGGGGCTTGATGCCAGTGTAACACAGGCTGCTACATCAACTCTGACCACAGGTTCAATCAGGGCTATCTACGTTGACATCTCTGGTGTCCTAGCGGATAATTCTGGACGGACTCAAGGTATCTTCGTCAAACAGGGTGGGGGCTCTAGTGCATACCCTGACTATGGCATACTGATTCATCAGGAAAGCAATAATCTGTTGGCTGGGATAATGATTCGGACAGCAACCTCATGTGTATCCCCCGTTGGTATACAATTCACTGGTTCATCTGGTTCGATAACAGCATTGATGGCAGTTACCGGAACAGCTACTTACCTTGTGGACTTGAATGGTGCAAGTGGAGCTGCTACTACGATTACTACTGATAGTGGTAGTGTCGCAACAACTTGGAAAGCACGTATTAAAGTAAAAACTGACGATGGTACCGTTGGTTGGATAAATGTATATTCAACTTCCAATGAATAAATACTAATACGCTTCGAGGGGTGGTTGCTTAAACCCCTCAATATTTAAGAAAGGGGGAGAATATGAAATTTACTTTAAACGAAGTAATGGCAATGACGGAAGGTCTTAATGTAATGCTGGCGAAAGAATTACCAGTTAAGACTGCTTATTGGCTTGCAAGATTTTTAGACAAAGTTGGTGCTGAACAGAGGGCAATGGAGAAGGCAAGAATAAAACTAATTGAGAAATTGTGTACGTTGGATAAAAATAATAAGCCGTTATTCAAGAAAGACAAAGACGGCAAGCCACTTGACCCACAACAGTACGACCTGACCGATGAGAACATGAAAAAGTTTCAGGCAGAGTTTGCCGAGTTAGGTAAAGTAGAATTTGAAATTGACTTCAAGCCGATTAAGTTAGACCAGTTAGGCAATATTAGTTTGAAGCCGATTGTATTAGTGCAATTAGGAAAGTTAATAGTAGAATAGTTTAATAATAATTTAAAAAGGGGGAAATAAATAAATGGCAAGAAAATTAGACTTAAAGAACTATACCTTTGGTATGCCTGACCAAAAAGGGGTGATACAGCTTACGACCTATAACTTTCAAAAGACCATAGAGGATATGCTGCCACACCACAGTTTGGGCTTGAACGGTCCGGGACTATTAAAGGCAATGGACGTTGTAAAGAAGGTAGAAGGAGCAAAGGGTGAGGTTATCTTAACAGAGGACGATTATCAGCTAATAGTTGAGACCTGTAAGAGATTTAGGGGATTTCAGAAGTATGATGAGCAGTTTTTGAGAAGGGTATATAACTGCCCAACTGTACCCGACGAGGGTAAGATTATTAAGTTTTCTGATAATGGGAAGAAGGGGAAGAAGTAATGCCGAAGAAATATCGCAACTGGAAACCCTATTATGAAAAAATAATTAATATGTATATAGAGGGTTTTTCTCCTGCTGATATTGGTAAAATTTATAATGTCCGACGGGAAAGTATAAAAAATATAATAGCAAGAAAGTATAAATTAAGAAGTAAATCAGAAGCCTCTAAACTTGCAGTAGAACAAGGTAAAAAAGATAAAGCAATTGAAGGATTAATTAAATCAGCCAAGACAGATAACAGGTTTAATCCTAAAAAAGCAAGTAGCGGAAGGTGGATAGCGGATAGGTCAAAAATTAAAGAAAGCAGGAGCAGATTTGAAGAAAGGGAATTTGTTAAAGAAATTCTGAAAGTTCGAGATTATAGATGTGAATTAACAGGAGAAAATAATAATAGATTATCTTGTCACCATATAAAACCAGTTTGGAAATATCCCGAATTAAGATATGTTGGAGAGAATTGTATTATTATATTAAAAAAAATACATAAATTCTTCCATTGTAAATATGGTTTTAAGTCTAGTGAACATGATTGGAATAACT
>SDBT01011692.1_pt1 | contig 14112 bp, 11 predicted proteins | sample 2277101 | NCBI WGS metagenome assembly SDBT01 (sample SAMN10404973, study PRJNA504765) | marine sediment metagenome | isolation source: marine sediment core GS10_PC15, 103 cmbsf | place: Arctic Ocean: Southern Knipovich Ridge | collected 2010 | reverse complement strand
TACCCAGATGTTGAATTAAAATTATTCAAATATCTGATTGTAACGAATGGAAGTGTATTTCTATTGTTCTAATCAAGCAGATTTATTATACACTTCCATTACTGCTTATCCATAAATGAGGTTCTAGGCTTTGGTAGGAATTATTTTTAACCAGTGTATACTATAGGAAAGTCTATCCCAATTGCTTCCTGTACGCTTTCGGAGGGAGATAGACAAACAAAATTAAAGCCAAAAAACCCTTTAAAATAAAGGGATTGGAGGTGGATGGTTAGCTTTATAGTCGTTAACTAGCAATTAACCCTCTACGTAAAAGTCGATGACGATCGACACAAAGCAACAAACCAAAGCCCATAAATAGGGTCAGCATGGATGTGCCGCCATAGGAAATAAGCGGTAGAGGTATGCCGACAACGGGCAGAAGTCCCATTACCATAGACATGTTAATGAACATATAGAGAAATAGAATAGTGGTTAGGCCTATTGCCATGAGGCGCCCAAAAACATTTCTTGAATGGATGCTGACAAGGTAGCCATAGGCAATTAACAAGATGTAGCCAGCGATCAAGATTAGTCCACCGATCATCCCGAGTTCTTCCGAAATCATAGCAAAGATGAAATCGGTGTGCTTTTCGGGCAGAAACTGCAACTGGCTCTGGCTGCCCTGCTGAAATCCCTTACCCCAAAAGCCTCCTGAACCGAAAGCAATTTTAGATTGCAGGATATGATAGCCAGACCCGAGAGGATCACGCTCTGGATTTAAGAATGTCAGGACTCTATTTTTTTGATAGTCATGCAGAAATAACCAGCCCAACGGTAGACATGAAGTAACAAGAGCGATCAGGATGCTCACTTTCCATAACCGAATACCGGTAATAAAAATTATCATACCCGTGGTTAGCACAAATAAAAGAGCCGTTCCCAGATCCGGTTGCCGTAAAACCAATAAAGCAGGAAAGAGCGTCATGAGAGCAGGAATGAAGTGAAAAGTGAAAGTCTCTGTTCGCTCTAAATTTGTGCCTTGGTAATAGCGGGCTAAGGCAATGACCAAAGCTAGTTTCATGAGCTCTGACGGTTGCAGACGAATAAAATATAGATCAATCCAGCGTTGTGCTCCCATGCCAATACTGCCCATAACTTCAACTGCAATGAGCAGAATCAGGCTGACAATATACAGGGTATAGGCTTGCCGATACCAAAATTGAATGGGGGTCAGAGCAATGAGCCCCAGCATAAAAAAACTTATCAACAACCGCATAGCTTGAGGTTGAGCCCAGAGTGACCAACTGCCTCCTGCCGCTGAATACAGCATGACAATACTGAACCCTCCCATCAGGATGAGCAAAGTCAACACCATTCGGTTGAGTTGCCAAAGCGGTGAGAGTAATGAGTTTTTCAAGTTGTGGTCTTTCAATATTCAAGAACAAATTTAGAAACTTTTTCCGTAGTTAATGCTTGTCTTTTATATAGTGATTGTTCTATATGCAGCTCCAGTACACTTCTCGAGCAACCATTTTTTATTGCCTGGTTTGCATACCAATTCCTTTGTTCCATATTTTTAACACGCTGCATCAAAAGCACAGCATGAAACCATGGCAATTGGACAAGCTCACGATTGACGGATTGCGCAGCTTTAATCTGGGCATTACGAATTTTTAGCTTGAGTTGATCTAAAAATCCTACGTATTCTTGATCTATTACAAATGACACAGAATTAAAACCTTGCTTCGACATTGCGCTCAAACACACTAGCTTGAATTATTCAAAAGATCAAATTAATCAGGTAAAATATTTTAGGATCTTATGCAAATCGAGTAGGTAACTACTAATTGAAGGTTACCGCTAAGTTCTAAAAAATAGATGGTTAGGTGCAAGACAAACATACCTTTTTTGAAAATTATTTGCGATAGAACCTCACTTTAGCGCATATGAAATGCTCAAAGGTTATATTTTTCTTGACTTGCTGTCGGTTGTGTTTTAACTTATACGTATGTGAAATGCGAGTAGATTTAAAAATGCTATATTTAGTTAGCGAAAATATTGATAAGGCACGTGCGCACTACAGGTCTGAAACTGGTCAAATTGTACAGCTCATGCGTGGTGTTTATGTTGACACAGATGATGATATCAACACGACTATTCTACGACATGCTATCCGAATAGCACATTACCTATATCCACGCGCTTATCTTTCTGGTGTCAGTGCTGACCTACTTACACCAACACGCGACGGACGGCTATTCATTAGCGGGAAGCGTAATCAGCGTACTCGCATACGTTCTCTTGAGATTATTCAAAATACGGCCCCGGCGCATCCTTCTATAGCCACTGCTCTTATAAGTGATGGTATGGGGGAATTCCATATTAATGTATCTTCTCACAGACAGCGCTTTCTTGAAGCATTCCGTATTCGTAGTGAACATGCAGTGTCAATTGATATTGAGATGCGCGGTAAACTCGCTGAACGTCTGGTTACTACATACAAAAATGCAAAAAAAGCCGCTGATGCAGTTTGGGCTCTTGCCCGTGAAAATGAGTGGTACCAGGAAGGCGAGCAAGCTGAACGCTATCTTATCAGAAAGCCTGTGGATGTGCGTAACGAAGCCGAACTTGCTTTTATTGTTGCATGGCATAACATAGCTATTGGTGAGTTGTGTCATGACGGATTTGAGTGGCGGTGGCAGTCGGAGCAGGGGTTTGATCTACCCTTAGTCCAACAACGAGCACCGGGCAAATTGCCTCCCTTTATTCTGTCTTTATTGCCGGAAGGTTGGCTTGAACAAATTCTCAAAAATAGAGATGAACGAGCGCTTTTAAAATCGGGTAGGCGCTACATGTCTAATATCATTATCAGTGAGCACGCAGCAGATTTGCAGGCGTTACCAGCTGATATTCTGACCAGTTGTCTAGCCAATTACAGCCGCGACGGTCTTTTTACCGGTAGATATGCCGGACCACGGCGTGATAGCATAGAACAAAATTTTGAATGCAATCTGGCGCAGCTTTATGATCGGGCCGATACGCCACGACTTTCTGGTGTCCAGATAAAGGCACCGATGTCTCTGGACGGTGAGGGCGGTCTTGCGCCAAGCATTGGCTTGCCTTTTACGCACATCCTAAAGCCTGCAGGAACTAGTGGATTTCAAGCAATGCCTGTCATAGAGTATCTTTCTATGACGTTAGGTCGCCATAGCGGCCTGGCAACACCGGAGGTAGCTCTCGTGCCCATGCCCGATGATATGCCGCCTGCTTTGGTTGTGGAGCGTTTTGATATCCGTACTTCTCCAAACGACAAAAGACGGATTGCGTTTGCGGATTTATGTTCGGTTCTTGATTTGACCCCGGATGATACATACGAAAGCACCATCGAGCAGGTTGCACGTGCTGTAAGGCCACTTTCAACTGCCCCAAAAGCTGACCTCACGATTATTTTGCAGCGTGCCTTGTTTGCTTGGTTGATTGCTGACGGAGACATGCATCTAAAGAATCTTGGATTGCTCAAAATTGCTCAGCCGAATACGCAAGCTTTCGGTACTGTGAGGCTAGCGCCACTTTATGATGCTTTAACGACACGAGTTTTTCCAGGATTGAAGCATGACCGCATAGCTTTAAAGGTAAATGGCAAAGATAATCGTTTGAAACGTTCTGACTTCCAAAAATTAGCTGTCACAATCGGTCTTACAGCAACTACAGCAACTAAGTCAATTGACGCGATGCTTGAAGGATTTCGCCAAGGACTTGATCATATTTTTCTGCCCACTATGAACCTTGATGAGGATATAGCTAGAAAAGCTGAGCAGATGTTATTATTGTGTCGTGATCGTTTAGATCAATTTGAGTAGCAAAACCGTGGGGTGGTGGGTAGCATCTCTTTTGTCAACCCAATTTAGAAATGTTCGGTTTTGGTAAACCGGACATTATCACTTTGGTGTTACAATTCCATGTTTTATAACACTTAATTATGGAAAATAAAACGACATAGACGCTGGTAATAAAGCGTTTTAGAACCTTAACAAATTGCTCCTACAGTCTAGACAAAATTGTTGACAGAGCTACAGTAAGTATTATATAAAATAAATGGGGTAATTCCTATATAAAATAGTAGTGCGCTTAGATGCTCTTTTACAAATAATTAATTTGAAAATTTTGTTGTTAAAAATAAGGATATTACTGTGATCACACTCAAAATACTTAAACCAATTTTGACCTCACTAGCTTTTATGGTTGGCCTTTTACCTCAACAAGGGCAATCGACGAATGATGATCATTTTTGTAAAGATAAAAATACGTCGTATAGAGATCTTTACCAGAATAAGCTCAGCTTAAGCTCGGCTCTCGAATCTTTTGAAATGGGAGATGATAAAACAGCCATTCTAATGTTTAAGTCATTGGCTAAAGCGGGCGCAATCGTTTGCGTAAAGTATCTGGAGTACTTAAAGGAAGAATCTCCCTCCTCCTTTGAACCCATCCCAGAGGCTGGATTAAAACTCAGTCAGGATTTTTTGAAAGCCTCCTTAAGTTACAGAACTTACCTAACGGCAAAAAAAGGGAAAAAACCCCTTCAGGACCTTGGCTTGATGGGACTCAATGGTAATGTCCATGCCCTTTCTCTTTTGAAAAAATTACATGAAGAAGACAAAAACATTTTCAATTTGTTACCTAAAAATAATTGGTTAAAAAAAATAAAAACTCCAGACGACATCTTTCAAAAATTTACCCTTTCCTCTAAGGGACCTGTTTTATTTTGGGATTGCCTTGATCCAAATCATTTGTCTTTTCTTTGTAAAAACTTGAAAGATTCTGAGATTTCTAAGTCCTTAAGAACTTTTCAAGTCAACTACCAAAAGGCACCCCATTTAATCGGCCAAATAGCCCTTAGCGTGGCAAAACTTTATCCAGATCAAGGTTTTTGGCCCTACTTAGCTGTAGAAAATGGGATGAATGAGGGGTGTGAAAAATTGTTGAGCTTCTGCCTTGCTCAGATGGCCGCACCAACAACGATAGGAAAAAGCGTTTCTACTCAAAATAACAAACGTGAGTTTTTTTGGTATTATTTCTCACACACCAACATAGAAGCTATACCAATATGCGAATATGGAGGATGTTTTAAGGAAAAACAAGCTTGGGATGATGCTAGAAAATGTTTTAAAATAGCTGCTGATCGGGGAAATGCAGAGGCGCAGTGCATATATGCAGCCTTTTTGCATGACCGAATTAAGGATAAGGAGGCTTTAGTTGAAGCACGAAACTATTATAAAAAGGCTGCGGAAGCTGGATATGCAAGAGCACAATATCTTTATGCGGACATGCTCGCTAATGGGAAAGGTGGAGACATAGCCCTAGATAAAGCACGAATTTTTTATGAAATGTCTGCTAATCAGGGAAATGCTTGGGCAGCGTATGATCTTGGCTGTATGCTCCTATCTGAAGAAGGAGGAAAAAAAGATATCAATCAAGCCATTCATTATTTAAAGCTGTCTGCAGATCAAGGGAATACATATGCATGCTTTGCCTATGCTTGGCAGCGAGATAGGGGAGATAATGAGATCCGGGATCCATTCGAAGCTCGTAAGTATTATACGTTAGCCGCTGATAAAGGGAACTCAAAGGCACAACGCAACCTCTCTCAGATGATCCTCGATGAAAGAGGTGGGAAGAAAGACCTAAATCAAGCGCTGCATTATTTAAAATTGGCTGCAGATCAAGGGAAAGTAGATGCACAATATGGGTATGCTTGGCTGCGCAATAATGGAGAGAGCAACATTCGAGACTCTTTCGAGGCACGTAAGTATTATAAATTAGCCGCAGATCGGGGAAACCCAGAAGCACAGTGCAACCTCGCCTTTATGTATTATAAGGGACAGGGAGGTTTGCAGGATATGGTGGAAGCAGCAAATTATTTAAAGTTGTCTGCAGCACAGGGATGTCCAAACGCACAATTTTCCTATGCAAACTTTTTTTGCAAAGATGAGAAGGAAGCTCAACGTTATTATAAAATGGCTGCAGAACAAGGTTTTATTCGTGCCATCATGCGCTTGGATTCTTTAAATAAGGCAAATATCCAGAAAGCGGTACGTTCTGAAGTTGCAACAGAAGACACGGATATAAAAATTACTCTTCCCCCTTTGGAAGAGCTGGACGATTCATCCAGTGAGGAAGAGCTATCTCCCAAGGCTATGCCACAGTGCATTGATCACAAAGAAGGAAAAAAAATTCCTGACATAGAAATCAAAAAAACAGAGCTTCTTTCTCAAGCAGAAAAAGTGACTGAGGAACAGTTATTAGCTCAAGAACTGCAGCAATGTGAGCAAAAAAACGCGAAGCACTACGCTGAATCCCGGGTAAAAAAACAACTCATAAAGCAAAAGCAAGCCAAAAAGGACGCGGCCGCCCGTACCCGTCACACACTCATCGTGAAGAAAGAGGATTACGATGTGACTAATAATAATATTGGGGCAAAAATTGAGATATGTGAGGAAAGGAAGAAGTCTAAAGTGTCCCATGAGACCATGAATTTCGTGAAGGCGGTCTTTGGTCAGGGAACAAAAATCTGTACATTCAGTAATACGGATGCTCAAAAGGCATTTGCTGAACTTGGGTGTAAGGTCGGCAATAAAAAGGGCGAGAATTCGACCACATTGTCCTTTGACCTTGGTCAAGAGCGTCGAATGGAACTCGCTTATCAGGAACCCAACAATCAGGACATGAAGGAACAAAAGGTAAAATACCATAATCCCCATGGCCATGGAGACGACAACCTCTATAATGCCCTCAAGCCCCACCTTAAGAGGTTTCTCACCTTCATCCATAAAACACCAGAGACGCTGCGGGTAAAATAGGGGGAGCACCAAAAAGCTAGGGGTGCCCGGAAATAATTTTTACTGTATCGCGCAATCTAACGGCTTCTCCTCCCCGATAAATACACCATTTTAAAGGAAGCACCCCCAGCTTTTTGGTGCTCCCTTCTCAGACACACTCACTTGAATTATTCAAAAATTCAAATTCCATCAGTTGCTGCTTTTTAAGCAGCAAGTCTCGTGCCAGGGGAGCAGCGGCAACACTGCCCCATCCTCCATGTTCAACCACTACCGAGACGGAGAATTGCGGTTTGTGAACGGGCGCATATCCGGCAAAAATAGAATGATCTCGATATTGCCAAGGTTGCGATTGACGGTGTTTTCCTAGTTTGCGATCAGCAGCACTAATTCGTCGTACTTGAGCGGTTGAGGTTTTACCACCCATCGCCAACTGTGAATCGACAATTCTAGATCTATAGCCGGTACCACCAGGCTTATTGATTGCTAAGCTGGTAGCTTCCATGAGAGGAGCAAGCATGGTTGGTGAAAAATCGGACTGCGTTCTTGCATGTTCTCCACCAGCAATCAGATGTGGCTTAATCGGTACGCCACCATTGGCAATTCTTGCCATCAGCAAAGCCATTTGTAAGGGAGTGGCTGACATATACCCTTGACCAATACCAGCCAAGACTGTCTCGCCAATCATCCATGAGCGACCAAATCGTTTCTTTTTCCAAGCTTTATTGGGAACAATGCCACTTCTTTCGTGGGGAAGCTCGATACCAGTTTGCTGACCAAGACCAAGGAGGTGTGATGTTTTGGCGATATTTTCAATACCAATCTTCAAGGCTAGCTCATAGAAATAAACGTCACAGGATTGAGTTATTGCCTGCACTAAATTGAGGCGACCATGGCCATAAGAGCGTACACAATGGAAGCGATGACCACTAATCTCAAGGTGACCCGGACAGGTGAAAGATTTGTCGACGCTTATAATTCCTTCTTTAAGGGCAGCAAGGGCCACAACCAGCTTAAATAGTGATCCTGGAGGATACTCACCACCAATGGCTTTATTTAGCAAAGGTTTCTCAGGATGATCAATCAGTTGTTTCCAATTAGCAGATCCAATACCTGCTGTGAAAAGGTTGGGATTGAAGCTAGGAAAAGAACTCAAGGCCAACACGGCGCCAGAGTGGATATCAAGCACAACGGCGCTGGCACTTTTTTCTTGGGCAAGGCGGTTATGGACAAATTCTTGCAAACGGCGGTCGATGGTCAAAGTAATGTCTTGCCCCGAATGGTAGGGAGTTACTTTGAGCTCACGAATGGTTTGCCGGCGTGCATTTACCTCTATCTCCCGATAGCCAGGTTTGCCCTCTAGTTTGGAATTTTGCGTTTTTTCAATACCACTTTTGCCAATAATAATTCCGTTGATTTTATAGAGAGAATTTGCTGCTACATCATCTACGCTGGGGTTTTGAGTGTAGCCCATTAAATGGGCGCCCACGTCTTCAAGATCATAGTATCTGTTATATATGGCTTCAACCATGACGCCAGGTAAGTCTGGTTGGTGAACTTCGAGGGTTGTCACTTCATCCCAGGTGAGGTTTTCTTTTAAAACAAAGAAATTTTTTGCTTCCTTCCCAGGCCATTGCAGGAAATTTAAAAAATTTATATCGGGGAGCTTAATTAATTGTTGCAGGTTCGCAAAAGTGGTTGGCCACAACTCCAGCGCATCTTTGGTTAATACGGCCCGATACATCTTGGTATTGTTGGCAATAATATTGTGTGACCGATCCAGTATTAACCCTCGGGGCGGGACAATTGGATCAATCTTGATGCAGTTCCCTTTTGACAAAGTTTTATAATGATCAGCCTGCCATATTTGTAGGTAAGCCATCCTGCCAACCAATGCAGACCCTAGCAAAATCTGTCCCCCTGCTACCATCAGGGTACGTCGACTTATTTTATTTTGTAGGGAAGAGGATTTGGCCATCTCACCTTGCCTGCATTAAGCGTTGATGGATGGGGAGGATTATAACTGCAAGGAGAGGATAACAGCAAACTGTCATCAGGGTTTGGCCAACTACGGGAATGATCTCTATGTAAGTGTGAGCAAAGGACATGCCCAGTATCCACGCCAAAGCTTGGGATAAGCACTCTATGCCTAAAAAACCTAGCCAGAGCACAAAAAATGGATGCTGGTTAAAGTGATGGCGTTGATAAATGCTCATGCCATAGAAGAAAAAAATAAGGATCGCAGAAAAGCCTAGAGGTTGCCCAAAGATACTATCTTGTATAATTGCAACCACCAACAGCAATGGAATTGACACTAGCGATGGGTGATAGATTAGCCAAGTGTAGAGCACCATATGATCGATATGTAAACGTGAGGACAGTAAACTTGGAACAAGAGTGATATCGAGGAGCCAGGCTGCAATAAAGCTCATGATTGGTACTAGATCTCTGAGAATCTTTGTCAGTTTTGGCCAGGCGTCAGTGATCATTCTGCAATCGTTTGTTGCTCTTGCCAAGCAGGTGATAATGGCAGGACTTGCACCAAATCAAGTTGGTTCCACTGCACATAGGGGAGAAGCTCAAGGCTATTGGTATTGGAGGATTGCACTGTGACGCCGACCGGTAGATTAGCTGGAAAAATTCCCCCTTTACCTGAGGTAAACAATTTTTGTCCAGGCTTAAATTTGGTTTCATCGGCAACATGAGGGATTTTAACAGTTCCAGAAAGTTGACCAGAAATAATTGCTTGTTGGCCGGAGATTACTTCACGCACAGGTATACGAGAATTTATATCTGTGATCAGCATGACACGGGCGTAGTGTTGCCCTACTTCGCTAATTCGTCCGACAATTCCATCCCGAGTGATCACCGGTTGATTTTTTGCAACTCCATCTTTGGAGCCTGCGTTAATGAGAACATTGTGGGTACTATGGGCAAGAGGGTTAGTCATGACACGCGCGGTTACAACTGCTGCCTTTTGTAATTCCGGGCTTTTTAGAATTTTTTTCAACTGCTGGTTTTCTAAACTTAATTGCTCTGCTAGAGCCTGCCATTGTTGCAGGGAAGCAAGTTGAGCTTTGAGATGTTGGTTTTCTTGGTGAGCTTGCATGAGTTCACCAAAGCTTGATATCTGCTGTCGGGCATCCACACTTGCCGTTCTGATAAACGTTAGAAAGGGGGTAGAGTAATCTACAACTTGCAAGCGTAAAGTTTGGAGGACAGACCATCCACGCTGATCAGCAAAAATAAGTATAACCGATATACCAATCAATAGGGAAAGCTTGAAAGAAAAGGAAACGTTGAAGGAAAAAGTCTGCAACCGACTAAGCAGAAGTGACGCAAAAGTGGGTGATGAGCGTGCGGATAACATCAAGCTTTACCGTTCTGTTCCTTTAATGTTCAGGCATTTTAAGGAGGTGAATTTGTTAAATTCTGATAAGAATTTCCTGTAGTGACTTCATTTCTTCAAGAGTTTTACCCGTTCCCAAAGCAACACAAGAAAGTGGATCGTGCGCGAGAGAAACCGGCAAACCAGTTGCTTCACGAATAACACGATCTAAGTTTGACAACATAGAACCACCACCGGTTAAGACAATACCTTTGTCAACAATATCAGCAGATAGTTCAGGTGGAGTATGCTCTAACGTCATTTTAACGGCTTCAACGATGCCTGCCACTGGTTCAGCAAGACTTTCAGCTACCTGTTTTTCATTCATATCTATTTCTTTTGGTATCCCTTGGATCATTCCTCTCCCTTTAATTTTCATTTTTTCACCGTCTCCCTTTTCAGGGAGCATCGCTGAGCCAATTTCTTTTTTTATGCGTTCCGCTGTGCTTTCACCAATCAACAGATTGTGGTGGCGACGAATGTATTGGATGATTGCCTCATCCATTGTGTCGCCGCCAATTCGAACGGAGCGAGCATGTACAATTCCCCCAAGAGAGAGGACAGCAACCTCGGTAGTTCCACCACCAATGTCAACCACCATCGATCCTGTGGGCTCAGTTACCGGTAATCCTGCGCCAATGGCAGCCGCCATTGGTTCTTCGATCAAGAAAACCCGTCGGGCGCCAGCACTTTCTGCGGACTCATGGATGGCACGTCGTTCTACGGCCGTCGACCCTGATGGAACACAAATCACCACTTGAGGACTTACAAAACTGCGCCGGTTATGTACCTTGTGGATAAAGTGTTTAATCATCTCTTCGGCAATATCGAAATCAGCAATAACGCCTTCTCGCAACGGTCTAATTGCTTGTATATTGCCAGGGGTGCGTCCAACCATCAGTTTTGCTTCTTCACCAACCGCAAGCACATGCTTGCGTCCTTTTGACTCTGTGATTGCAACCACTGAAGGTTCATTGAGAACAATTTCACCGCCCTTAAGACACACCAAGGTGTTGGCAGTTCCTAAATCAATTCCCATATCTGCGGAAAAAAGGCCAAGTAACTTAGTAAACATCCTATTAGTACTCACTTTCAGAAAGGCTATACGCTAAGCATGTAAACATATACATACAAGATATATGTACGCTACTCCCCCCCCTTAGGTCTAGAAGTAAATGACTTTATGGGCAATGCTTTTTTAGGTTTTGTCGCAACCCTTTTTATTTGGATGAATTGAAGGGCACCTCTAGAAATCCATTGTCTGGCCAGCTACAGCGTCAGATCCGTCCTCGAAGCCTCATGTACTATAGAGAACACAATTCCCCCATAACCTCTTGCAGGGAATCTGGGTAAGGGATAACGGTGGCATCGGGGAATTGATTGCGGAACCATGTACTTTGACGTTTTACATATTGGCGAGTAGCAATAAAAGCCGCCTCTAAAGCATCATCTAAATCCATTTTTCCCTGACAATAGCGCGATAGCTCCCTAAAACCTAAAGCCTTCATGATTGGCAAAGCAGGATCATAGCCTTGTTGGGAAAGGGCATTGACTTCGTCAAGAGCCCCCTGCTCTACCATCTGTTTGAGCCGAGATTTGCACCGTTGCTGCAAAAAGGTACGAGGCGGAGAAAGTATATAAAGCTGACAAGATAAATGGGCAATGGCCTGGGTATCTCGTTGGTCTTGCCATTGGGCCAGAGATTTACCGGTAGCAAGTTTAACTTCGATTGCGCGCTGGACGCGTTGTGTATCTCCAGGATTAAGCCGTTGCCCCATAATGGGATCAATCTCACACAAAGTTTTAAAAAGTGAGTCTCCTTGCTTTTCCGCTGCTAATTGTCTGACATGAGATCGCACTTTGGTTGAAATATCGGGAATAGTAGAGATGCCTTGTAGTAAAGCATTCAGATACAGACCTGTGCCACCAACAACGATGGGGGTTTTGCCTTGATTGTGTACATCTTGAATGGTTTGCAGGGCATGACGCTGCCAAAGAGCGACGGAGCAAGTTTTGTCGCCTGGCAGAAACCCGTATAGGTAATGAGGGATCTCTGCTTTCTCATGACTATTGGGCTGAGCAGTCAGAATAGGCAGCTCTTGATAAACTTGCATACTGTCAGCATTGATGATTACCGCATTTTTGTCTCGTGCTATCTCTAGAGCAAGAGCTGATTTACCACTTGCGGTTGGGCCTCCGATGAGGCAAACAGAAATTTGCGCTAACTTTTGATTTCGCATCAGTTTTGTAAAGTCCAATATTGCTATTAATAGTAACCATTAAATGGTTTGCTTGGATATGTCAATTTTTTCTATGAAAAAGTGCAGTAATATTTTATTGCACAAGCTATTGTAAAAAACCTCTTCTATTACCACTTGCAATTTTCTTCAAATTAGTCCAAACTTGTACATGGATAAACTTTAAATTGGGAGAGAAAAAATGGCAGAGCAAGCCTCCGAACGCGAGATTCGTCAAAAGATTAAAAATTTACGGGAATTTTATCGTCAGTTAACAGTATATGGTGCTGTAAACGTTTGTCTTATTCTGATTTGGGCAATTTCAGGTGCAGGTTATTTTTGGCCGATCTGGGTGATCATTGGTTGGGGAATTGGCCTTGGTTTACAGGCTGTCTCGCTGGGTGTTTTACCAGTGCTAGAGGATATTTTTCCCTTCTTTAGCACAAGCTGGGAAGAGCAACAGGTACAAAAAGCACTGAAAAATCAGAAAAAGACACCTACAAGCACGATTGTAGAGAAGAAAACAGATTCCAAGTCTTTTTCTGACAAATAGACGAAGGTTATTTTTACAAAAAAGCAATTGTCCCGGGTTAAATCCGGGACATTTTTTTGTCTAAAATTTTTATTTTGACCACAGCAACTTGGATTTTACGAACCTAAAAAACAAAACATAATCTTAACTGGTTATGGCAATTTTTGCCTAGAACTAACGAGTTTTCATGAAACGACTATCCTTGGACAAAATTTTATGCTTGAATAAAAATTATTGGGTGCTTCTAGAAATTCATTTTATGTGACAGATACGAGGAAGCCACGCCCGGAGAACCGCAGTGTACTGTAGTACATGAGGATTTGAGGACGGAGCTGACGCTGTAGCTAGCCAGAAAATGGATTTCTAGAAGTGCCCTATTGTTACAGCAACTAGATAAGAGATCGTATAATGCCAGGACCACTCATGCCCAAAGCAACAGCCATTTGGCTTGTTGAAAATACAGCGCTTTCCTTTGCCCAAATTGCCGATTTTTGTTCTCTTCACCCTTTGGAGGTGCAAGCAATCGCAGACAATGAGTTGCCTTCTGCTATGGCACCCTTTGACCCTGTGACTAATGAGCAGCTGACTTGGGAGGAAATAGAGCGCTGTTCAAAAGATCCATCAGCCAAATTACAGGTTATTGCATCAAAAGAAAAAATATTGGCAAAAAGGAGAGGAGGAGGTCGTTATACTCCCGTTGCAAAACGTCAGGACAAACCAAATGCAATAGCCTGGATTTTAAAACGCCATCCAGAGTTGAGTGAGATAGAGATCTGTCGCTTGTTAGGAACCACAAATTCCACCATACGGGCAATTCGTGACCGGACACATTGGAATTCACCCAACATTAAGTCAAAGAATCCCGTGGATTTGGGGTTGTGCTCTCAAAAGGAACTCGATGCAGTTATTGCTGCTGCTTCCAAAATAATCGATCAAGACTCTTAAACCACTTTGGCTCTTCGACGTTTCAAGTGGCTTGTTCAGACTTTTCATGGGTATACTTGAGCATCGTCTAGATGCTTAAGTTTTGCTGTCTTCGTACCAGATAAATATAAAGACCACTACTCCCCAATTAATGGATAAAATATTTATAATAAATTAATGGGCAAAACATTTATAATAAATTTTATCTACATATAATAG
>SDBT01011691.1_pt1 | contig 14112 bp, 13 predicted proteins | sample 2277101 | NCBI WGS metagenome assembly SDBT01 (sample SAMN10404973, study PRJNA504765) | marine sediment metagenome | isolation source: marine sediment core GS10_PC15, 103 cmbsf | place: Arctic Ocean: Southern Knipovich Ridge | collected 2010 | reverse complement strand
GGGTTTTGGCATCAGCGCTCTTCAAAAGCTCTACCATCTGCCGTGCCCCTTTGACTCCTTTTTCGTTCGGGGTAGGATGATCAGCAGCAAAGAGCTTGATCCTCTCAGAGATAGGCTCCTTTGTTTGCTCTTGATAGACATTCAAGATGCCGGCGGTGATCCTATCACCCAGGATGTTCACCAATTCTGCACCTGTGCGCCTGGCTGCCTTGCCACCGCCGACAACAAGGACCCGTTCATACTCGTTGAGATCGTACTTCCTGCCCGCTACCGTCAAGGTGCCGTTTCCCTGTTCCAGGCTCACGTAACGCCGCAAGGCAAGTTCAGGAAGCACTTTCTCTAAGGCATGAGCAAAAATGCTTCTCGCATCGGACTGCACTGACTTTTCTTCAAGGTGTTTTGCCTTGCCATTGTTCCCTGCCATTTTGCTGCTCCTTGTTTGGTTCATGGTAACGTACTGCATAGGGTGACAACCTCGCGAATGCGACTCAAACCAACTATGCCCAGTGTGGCAAGATGAATGTCCTGACCCAACAACATCATCGAGCCCCAGGTCTCCCGCTGCCCCTTTCTGGCGTAGCTATCCACCTCAACCACACGCCGGGCAGCAGACATCAGCAAAGGAAAGGCCAGGTCAGCGGTTATCTCGTGAGAGCTTCCGGGTATCCCCCCACACAATATAGTGCTTTCTTGCCCTGGAATACTAATATTATTATACCCCACAGCAAGACTGCTTAACAACTTTCAGATTAGGCACTGATCAATGATAGCAAATCCAGCATACTGCTGGATTTGCTACATGATTTTGTGTGGAGGTAGCATTTCTTCAGGTCATAACTCAATTTCAGCAGCCTGAGCAATCATATCCAGCGCTTCTTGAGCTATAAATCAACTAGCAAAACCCTTTGGTTTTGCCATCTTTTCTCCCGGAGTAACCACTTATCTACTATTATTGGAATCAGGTCAGGTTGAAGCAAGCATTTCCCGCATGCCCTCTCCCTGACGTTGGCACCACTCCAAAATGATTCTGGTATCCCAGCCAATGCAGAAATGGCGAACCCCCATTTCAACAAATGGCTTCATCTGCTCAAAGCTGCCTAGCTCCACCCTGGGGGCAACCCCTTTCTTCAATGCCAGTTCTATCATGTCTCGATGTGCCTTTTGCACCTCCGGGTCTCGTGCCTGTCCCGGCTTACCAATGCTTATCGAGTAGTCAGAAGGTCCGAACTGGAGCATATCCACACCTTCAACAGACAGTATCTCTTCCAGGTTCTCCATGGCGCCTTTTTTCTCGATCATGATAGCAATGACGACCTCATTCATCGCCTTGACCCAGTCCGCCGCACCGCTATACCCGCCGTAGCCGGTGAATCGACGCATGCCGGCACCATGAACACCGCCATCCTCAGGTGTTTCTGCCTTGACGAAACGAATACACTCTCTAACCTCGTCTGCAGAACGGCAGTCAGTGAAGAGCACGTTCTGAATACCAGAGTCAATTGCCCTGGCGGCAATAAATCCCCTTGTCTGCTCTTCCACCTTCATCATGGAGGACATGTTGGGAAAGAGTTCAATAGCCCGGCCAAAGTTATCCATTTGCTCCAGGCTGAAAGGAGAATACTCACCTACATATTCAATATAATCAAAGGCACCAGAATGACCAATCACCTCCACGATACCCGGCCATGGTGATATTACGTGAGTACCCAGAGTTGGCTTACCCTCACTCAAAAGTTCTCTGAGTCGATTCTTTTTCATGTTCGCCTTCCTTTCCTCATTCTTGCCTTTTAAGCTATGTCACTACAAGTTGTATTCAATGTCCAGTTCCTTGGCAACATCCTGCAGTGAAGCGAGCACGCTGGGGTGAAGTGGAATACCTTTACTCCGCTGCCTCTCCGTTTCCTGTTCAACCTCGCCAGCCAGGTATATCCTATCCACGCCCGGTGCCTTCGGTAAATCATGATGCGCCTTAATCATGGCGTCCATTCTTTTCTTAAACTCATCGGCAGGCATGAAACCATCGATGCGCAGCGCACCAAAGAAGTGATTCGACTTACCCACGGTGCTCGGGCCGCTCTCTATCTCCGGATTAGTCAATCCGCCGGAAAGGGTACTGCATAGTATGTCAACCAGTACTGTCAACCCAAATCCCTTAAACGACCCCATTTGGGGTGTCCCTCCAAGTGGCAGAATGCCGCCGGTTACTTTGGCTGGGTCAGTTACCGGATTACCGTCCATATCCACCGCCCAACCCTCCGGTATAGAGGTTTCGTTTCTTCTAGCCAGCTCCAGTTTTCCTCCAGCGACAACACCTGTTGCCATGTCAAGAACGAAAGGGGCTTCCTTTGCCGCCGGAATAGCAACACTGATAACATTGAGGCCAACTCCCCTACCCCGACCACCTGGAGCAACCACGCCTTTACCTCCCTGGGTGAGTGATATTCCAATCATATCACGAGGGAGCGCCATCATGGCGTAATAGGCCCCGGCGCCAAAGTGAGTGCTATTGTGAACGGTAACAAAGCCAGCACCCGTAGTCTCAGCTCGCTGCATAGCCTCGTTCATCGCCTGGTGACCGACGACAAAGCCCAGTCCTGCATCGCCATCCATAATGGCAGTGGATGGAGCATTACTGAAGACCTTAATCTGCGGCTTGACATTGACCAGTCCATCCTTTATCCGTTTGATATAAAATGGTCCTAAATGAGCAACGCCGTGGGAGTCCACACCCCTCAGGTCTGCCGCTACCAGTATGCGGGCTGTTATCTGTGCATCCTCCTCCGGCACGCCCATCTTCTGAAGTGCCTTCGCTGAAAAATCAGTTAACCTGCCAGCATCAACAGTATCGCCTTTTATGGTCATTAACTTTCTCCTTCCTAACTCTTAAACAATGCTTTTACTTCCTCGGCGTTCTTTGCCTTACTTAATACCTTAGCTTCCCTTACTACTAACAAGCCTCTGGTATTTCTCGGATAATTTAGGAAGAGAACGTTGCCAGTACGTCTTCAGCACTCTTTAGAGCACCTACTTCTTTCATACTCTCTGCCTCTTGTTTGGCAAGTTCCTTAACACTGTTATAGACATCTGCCAGTCTATCTGCTGGGAACTTGCAGGCACCATTCTCATCCATGTGAATTATCTCGCCAGGAGCAATATCCATCCCGGCAACTGAAACAGGCACATTTACTGCCTTGATTGCCATAGGCCCGTGTCCGGGTGTGACACCACTCATAAGGTACTGAAATTTCATTGGGCGTATTTCATCTATGTCCCTCGATGGCCCATTCGTTACAACCCCTACCGCTCCGCAGGCTTTGAACCTTGTCGTCATGTTCCCACCACACAGTCCTACCTTAGGCAATATTTCAGGGGGGAAGTCTTGCTGTATGACGATAATTGACGGCTTTTTGGATTTTGCTAAAGCTTCTACCAAATCTTTCATTGTCAATCGGTTAAAATTCGGGTCAGGCAGTGAGTATATCACTGTAACTGCGTAACCTACTAACCTACCTAGCTCTGGGTATATACAGTGAACTGATTGGTCAGTATACCAATTTGACCGCAAGGGTTCGTAAAGGCCCAGACAAAGTGGATTACTCGGATAGGTAGCTACGACATTTGTAATGGACGGTGTGTCAAATTCCTTCAATTTTTCCAGCAATTGCTCTTCTGATAGTTCTGTCATTTCAATCTCCTTTTAAATTAACCTTAGGTTTAGCTGTTTTGTTTACCACATTCTTGGGCCAGTGCCCACTGAGAACTCTGGCTGCTTCCTGTCCCACACATGTTCTCAACCGTTTGAAAGCAGCATCGGAATAAGAAGCGGAGTGGGGGCTCATCGTAACATTGTCCATCTTGAGTAAGGGATTGTCTGCATCAGCCGGTTCCTTTTCGACGACATCCAGCCCAGCACCGGCAATCCATTTTTCCTGCAAAGCCTTAATAAGGGCTGTCTCATCAATCACCGAACCTCTAGCCGTATTGATAATATAGGCGCCTGGCTTCATCTGCTTGAATTCCTTTTCTCCAATCAGATGCCGGGTTTCCTTGCTTAGCAGGGTATGAACAGAGACATAATCCGACTCCTTGAGTAGTTCAGGCAGACTCACCAGGGTTATCCCGTGCTCCTCGGCTAAAGTTTTATCCACGTAAGGGTCATAGCCTAATACCCTAAGACCAAAGCACTGTGCCTTCCTGGCTGTCATTCGTCCAAGATTACCACACCCTATCACTCCTAGAGTTTGCTCATAAATTGACCCCATCGGTGACAAAGCTTCCCTGGCCTCAGCCCAGCGATCCTGCTTTACGCCGCTATCCAGTAGAATCAGCTTCTTTGCACAAGCAAGAAGCAGGACGATGGCATGGTTAGAAACTTCCTCCCAGCAGAAATCGGGGATATTGACCATTAGGATGCCGTTATCAGTGGCTGCCTCAACATCAATCGTGTCATACCCGATGCCATAGCGAACGATTGCCTTGCATTTTGGCAGTGCCTCTATAACCCGTCGTGTCATCTTGGCTGCCCCTGTTATTATGGCATCAGCATCCTTAGCTGCCTCAATTATCTCATCCTCGGTAACAGCATCAACTCCCACTAACTCAGCATTCACCTTGGCCAGTTCCTCAGCCTCTTCCACCATAACAGCACTGCCGCCCATTGCATCTACCCGCACCACTTTAAATTGTGTTTTTGCCAAATTCACCCTCCTTTAAATCCTGTCCTTGTTGCTCATTGTAGAGTGACAGACAGAGGTTTGTCAATGACATCTTATACTCTGCCACTCCTCCAGTTTAATCAAGATTAACCTTAAGGCACGCTCGGCGGTATCAGCCAGAACACGCTTAACCCCTGTGACTATGGCATGGGCTACTTCCTGCGCACTGAGGCTTCCCTTGAAACTCTGTGGAGCAATTACTATCTTCATTTCAAAAACCAGGAGCTATGTTTGAATCTATACTCGCTGGCTGCTACCGCTCAACCTGTTTAATCAGGTAGCACAATCTACCCGCTGGCACCACTACTTCTATCGTCTCTCCCTGACTCTTGCCCATAGCGGCTTGACCTATTGGTGAAGCACCGGAAATCTTACCTCTGGATGTATCCACCTCCTGGGGACTGACTAGCATATAGCGGAACTCTTCACCAGAAACTGTGTCCTGTAACACAATGCTATCACCAATACTTGCTTTGCGGGTGTTCTCTCGGCTATCACCAATGATAACTGCTGAGTTCAGGGTCTCTTCCAGTTCCCTGATTCTCCCCTCCAACTGCCCACGCTGTTCTTTAGCTGCGTCCAGAGGCGCATTCTCACTAAAGTCCTTATCGGCAGCCGCCCTACGCATTTCATCAATCGCCTGGAAGCGTTTATTCCGAAGAGTCTTAAGTTCAGCCTGCAACTCATCATACCCCTGCTGAGTTAGAGAGACGGGCTTTAGCGCACCCTGCCTGGATGACGACCTTACTCTAGTTTTTCCCTTCCTAGCCTTGAGGTGAACAGCCAGATTGCCCTTACTCCACCCTGCCTTCTTAGCGTAAACCAGAAAGTTCCGTATCAACTCTAACTTTCTCAGGTAGTCGGTATCCGATTGTGATAATCGCTCCGCATAGTTAGCCACTTCAGAAGCAGTAAGTTCGGCGAAAGCCCGCTCCCAGCCATACCAGCGAACAAACTTGTATATCTCCTGCTGACTCGTTGCGCTTTCTTCAGTTGGTAAACCAGTTACAAAACGACCGGCTGCCTCACCCAGTTTCAGCATCTCAGTTCCACTGCTCACTCCTTTAACACCTTTCTACTAAATTTCACTATCTATTCTAAGCATTCAGTATACTTTATATCAAGTTATAAAAGTTGCTCCCTTAACTCGGAGGTCTAAAGGGAATCTTCATTGCCTCAATAGCTTTCATTAATATCCCATGTCCTATCACCCTCTGCACGACTCTTCCATGCCAGTCAAAAGATAAATCCTTTGCTCCAAGCAAGGTTTCAAGAATACCACCGGATTCCATTATGTCAAATATCCTGTCAACCTGCCTGTCGTTTAGCAATTCGTAGAATCTCCGAGCCCAGTAGCCCGTTTTCAGTTCACGCCCCAGCTTCCTTTTCCACTCACGTTCATAGCCAGCCAATTTCCTGCCCGACAGGTCATCAGCCTCGAGTGCTCGGTGCAAATTATCCGCGGCGATATCAGCACACAGCAACCCGTAATAGATACCGCCGCCGGTGGTTGGTTTTACCTGGCCGGCAACAGTCCCCACTACCACCAGCCTATCACCATAAGTTCTAGGCAAAGGCTTTAACGGAATCCCCCCATAGCTCAGTTCGACATCATCCGAAGTTATTTTACCCTCAGCCCGCAGTGAAGACATCAACCTTCTCAGGTAAATACCAGGGGTACGTCGGGACAGCAGCCCAACCAGAGCTTTGCCTGATGAAGTCGGCACCAGCCAGGCAAAGAAAGAAGGAGCTAGTTCACATCCACAATAGACCTCCACCTCGTTTACCCCTATCGCTTCAACCTCAGCCTGGGTTCCCATAACAGAATCACCAACCCTACCTAGGCCTAACTCTCCAGTCAGTGTGGAACCAAAGCCAGTGGCAATAACCGCTACTCTTGCTTCAAAAACTAATCTCTCTCCCTGGCGAACTGCTTCAACTCTAACCCTATCATCCCCAACCTCTATATTCCTGACCAAGATATTTAAGGCATACTCTGCTCCCCTATCCTGAGCTCGACTGGCTAAAGTCACATCAAAAGCTGCCCGGTCTACAATAGCAACCTGAGGTTCCTCCCGCCACAGCCTCAGTAACCTTCTCGAAGGCGCAAACAGCTTAGCACTGTTCGCGGACTTGAAAATAACACTCTCATCAATAGCAAATGAGTCAACACACTCCCGGCTAATAATGCCAGTACAGCAAACCGGCTCCCCCAATTTACCTTTCCGCTCCAACACCACCACCCCATACCCCATCCCAGCTAGCCCATAAGCCACCTGACTTCCAACCGGCCCGCCACCAATAACTGCTACATCGTACAACTTAAACCTCGGTACAAGAAATAACTCGCATACTAGCTTATCACTATTTTCACCTTTAATCGAATTGAGAGACCTGTAATATAATAACTCTGACCTGGTTCGACGGGTAAATAATTCAAAATTGCCTGTTGTCCAATAAATCAACTATAATTTGACTATTGACAAATTGAATGTTTTGTGGTATATTCTAGTTTAGGCACATGAAGTTGTCTATTGACAAATTTGGCGTTGTATGTTAGTGTGAACTCTCGTTAATTGCAGCCAGGTATAGGTAGGCGAAGTGATATCGACTGTTACAGTTACAACAATTAGTACGATTACTACCATTAGTAGTATAACTAGCGTAGCTGCCGTGGGAATGGTGGCTGCTCTAAGTACTGCTGCAATGCTTACTCTGGTCGCTTTCTTAACCACTAGAGAGCTAGTCGGTATCAGAACAGAGGGTTCTTCTCAGCGTATCAGCCAATTCCTGAATGTGGGAATTATCCCACTGCTAATGGTCTTTGTGGTAGTTATTGCCATAGCAATTTCTCAGGCGCTCTAAAGGAAGAAGGGGACAGCAGAGATAAAGATAGCATCAATCTAAGAACGCAGGAATTTCACAAATGAGGCACAGTAAAGGCTTGCCCAGGGTAGCAATTGCAACTGCTCTAGTATTTGCAGTTAGTGCCTCGCTGTGGTTTGCTGCACCAGTTCAGGCGCTTGATATAACCTTCCCTTCCCTCCCTTCATCTGGAACTCTCGGTAGTGACTATTCCTTCACTGCAGAGGTGAGCATCGCAGATACCGAACTTTTACCGATACAAAGCGTCGACCTTTACATTTACAAATCAGACAACCGTGCTACCTACGAAGCTACTAGTGCCGATTTACCTTTAGGCACAACCACCACACCCTACACGACGATAACAGCAACAGGCTCCTCTGGCACCTGCGGTACGGTCAGTATTACAGCTACCGCTGGCGCTGCCTGGGCGTATGGTTACGGCTATGGTTATACCCAATGGGAAGGCTACGGATACTACTTCTTCTCACCTGGAGGCTATGGCTATGGCTACGGCTACGGACCCGGAGCAACTTCAATAACCTATAATGTCACCTGGACGTCACCAGGAGACTGGCCTGAGGGTCAATATAAGGCTGAGATTAAACTTACCGCCAATGGCGAAACCTTCACCAAGACCAGGTCAGTCACGTTGTCTGAACCAGAAGAAGAAGCACCACCGGCAAAGGAGGAGGAAATCACCGGCGAGGTTTTGCTGGATGAGGCTGAGCAGGATATTGAAGCAGCCGGTGATGCCTTACACGATGCAGCTGAGCAGGATATTGAAGCAGCCGGTGATGCCTTACAAGATGCGGCTGAGCAAGATGCTGAAATAGCCGGCGACATTTTAGGAGGGGTAGCTGAAGATAATCCCGAGATAGCCGGCGACCTCTTAAGAGAGGTAGCTGAAGATAATCCCGAGATAGCCGGTGTCATTTTAGGAGAGGTAGCTGAGGATAATCCCGAGATAGCCGGTGTCATTTTAGGAGAGGTAGCTGAGGATAATCCCGAGATAGCCGGTGACCTTCTAGAAGAGGTAGCTGAGGACAATCCAGGGCTTGCCGGTGACATCCTGGAGAACACTGATGCAGAACAGGCCGCTGCCGCTATGGAACAGACAGATATCGACACACTGAACGAAGTGATACCAGAAATGAGTGAAGAATCCCTGACCGAGAGACTGCCTGAGATGTCTGCCGATAAGCTGGGTGACATTGACGTACAAACACTATTTGATGCACTGCCTAATGCCCCCACCGAGCAACTAGCGGGAGAGATTACTCCTGAGGCACTAGAAGGACTACCTGATATTGTCCGTGTCACCGCAAACGGAGAGGAATATCTGGCAATCAGAAGCGAGGAAGATGGGTGGGTAATAATAGCCGCAACTCCGGCCCCAGTAGACCAGCTGATGATAAAGACTAAGCAAGCGATTGAGAATATTAAGACCCTTGTCGAGATATTTGACGAACGGCCATTTGAAATCACTGTCGGGCTACCTGCTGAGCAGATTGTCAGGGCTTACATCAAGATCACTCTTGAGAACATCACGCCTGCAGATATAGAAGCTGGTCACATAACCTTCTACGTAGAGAAGGACTGGCTTGAACAGAACTCAATACATAAGTGGTCGGTGTTCCTGAACCGGTACGACCCGGAGCTCGGGCAATGGATTGCCCTGCCCACCAAGCGAGTTGACGAGGATGATACCAAAGTCTATTACACTTCGGTCATCACGCACTTCTCGGTCTTTGCCATCTCAGGCAGTGAAACTCTACCGCCAGTCAACTTCGAGGTTGCCAACCTCGTCATTGACCCGGCTGAGGCGGAGACTGGTGAAGACATCACCATCAGTGCCAGTGTTACCAGTGTTTCAGATGAAGACAACACGTATGTCGCTACCCTGTGGATTGACAAAACAGTGGAAACGGCTATTGACATTTACCTGCAAGCTGGTGAGACGAAACCGGTGTCATTCATCGTGACTCGAGATGCCGAAGGCATCTATGAGGTCAGAGTTGACCGCTTGTTCAGTAGCTTCAGCGTAACTGAGGCACCACCAGTTCCGGTTACGCCGGTAATCCCAGCGCCAGCCGAGTTTGCCATAACTGACCTATCCGTCAGTCCTGCCGAGGTTGAGACCGGTCAGACGGTAACCATTAGCGCCCTGGTCACCAATATCGGTGAAGAAGAAGGAAGTTATTGGGTAACACTCAATATAGATGGCATACCCATAGACATTCAGCCCGTAACTCTGAAAGGCGGTGCCAGCCAGAAGGTAACATTCACCACATCCAGGGATGCTGCTGGAACCTATACCGTAAGCATTGCTGAGCTGTCAGGCACATTCACAGTCGAGGAAGCTGTAGAAGAAGTGCCACCTGAGGAAGTTCCAATAGTTCCAGTCAAAGCAATTGTTAACTGGTGGCCCATTGGCGGTATCATTGCTGGTGTCGTCATTACCAGCATAATTATCTGGCTGGTAATCCGGTGGCGCCGGCGGAGATACTCAATACTATAGGATTTATCTAAAAGAGGATTTTACACGAAATCATAGGAGAATAATCTCATAGTGGAGTGCCAAATTAAAGTTTTATTGTGCTTTTTGTAGAAAGAAATTAAAAAGATGATATCAAAATTTCACTTAAAGATACTTGGCAACTTGATTATTTTGTGCTATTTTTCACCAAACCATGAGATTACCTATTGACAAATGTCATATTTTGTGCTATTCTAGTGCCATATTGGAGGTAATGAATTGATATCGACTGTTACAGTTACAACAATTAGCACAATTACTACCATTAGTAGTATAACTAGCGTAGCTGCCGTGGGAATGGTGGCTGCTCTAAGTATTGCTGCAATGCTTACTCTGGTCGCTTTCTTAACCACTAGAGAGCTAGTCAGTATCAGAACAGAGGGTTCTTCTCAGCGTATCAGCCAATTCCTGAATGTGGGTATTATCCCACTGCTAATGGTCTTTGTGGTAGTTATTGCCATAGCAATTTCTCAGGCGCTCTAAAGGAAGAAGGGCACTACTAGATATAGCACCGTATTAGTTATACCATGAGACAGGGTCACTCCCAAGAGCGACCCTGTTCTTTTTACCACCCAGGCAAAGAATGCAGCCACAGCAAAGACAAAGACAACGTCCACCCAAGAGAGAAATCCTATATGCAGAATGGCAAATAACAGGCTGACATAGACTATCCCCCACCATCCCCATATCGGTACCAGGCTACGCTGCAGCACCCCACGAAAAATCAATTCCTCGACAAATCCGGTAGATGCCACAAGAATTAACGCCGGCCACCATATAGCCTGCGCGGTGAACTGAGCTACTAATGGCACTGCTAGTGGCTCCGTATACAACCCAAGCTGCCCTGCCAATGGGTGCACAGGTAGCTTAACCAGAATAAAATACTCCACCACACCAAAGGCAATCCCACTTAGGGCCACCGGTAGCTGAATTAGAAGTCGCCTGAAATTAATCCCCACCTCTGCTGGCCTATAGTCCGAGAAACGCATTACCATGAAAGACGCTACCAGTAGTGGAGCATAGATGATAGGATACCACCAAATTTGAGGGATATTAAACAAAGGCATGGCAAGGCTTATTATCCGCACTAAAGGAACCAGTGCCAGGGATAAAAGTATTCGCTGCCTAGGCTGGTCTCTGGTTACGGATGAATGAAATATGGCAGTAGCCAATATCACAATATGGATGACCATTCCCCATATTGGTAGTTGATTACGCACCGATGCAAGAATAACAAGCACCTCAGCTATGGTAATAGCTACCAGATAAATAATGGGGCTGGTCTTGATAACGGTCAATCGCCGAGCAACAGCTTCTATCACTTCTAACTAAACTCCTAACTCAGAGCGGGTACGAATAAGGTCACCAGGTTATCACGGCCACTCCGAACAACAACTCTACCCCCACGTGCGACAGCACATGACCTATATTAAAGAAAGCGGTGAGGCTATCGCTTCACCGCAGTTCTGCTTCTGAGCTATTTGTCTATTTAACCATTATCTAAGGCACCTTTACCTGCTGAAGAATCTTCATTGCAATCTCAGCGGCTCGCCTACCGGAGATAAGCATACCACCGAAAATAGGTCCCATCCTGGGCGCACCAAGAACAGCATTCGCTGCCATACCAGCCACAATTAAGCCAGGATAGACTTCTATGGTATTATCCATTATCTTGCTTTCCGCCACCTCAGCCCACATTGACCTCTCCCCCATTATACCGCCACTCTGGGTTCTTAGCTTCCCACCAAGTTTATCCACCACTATATGACAGATTTCACTGGCATGCCCAGTAGCGTCTATCACCACCTTTGACCTCATAGATAGCGGGTCGACATGCAATTTGGTCATAGTAACAGCACTCCAATTCAATACCAGCCCGGTTATCCTGTCATTCTCACGAATCATCACATCCTCAATACTCATCAAGTTGAATATTTTGGCACCGGCCTGGATTGCCTTAAAGCAAATAGCTGCGGATGTCTCTACGGCATCGGCAAGATAGTAACCCTTTTCATACTCTTCAGTTCGGACACCAAACTCGTCCAGTATCTCCCTACCCTCCTGCTGCACCACGATGGTGTTAAACATCATACCCCCACCAGGCATGCCACCGCCAGGGCGAAGACTTCTCTCGAAAATGACTGTTTTTACTCCCTCTTTGGCTAAATAGTAACCTGCGACCATACCGGCTGGCCCAGCACCACCTATAGCTACCTCAACATCCATTGCCCGTTGGAACTCTGCCATGAAAGTTTCGGTTATTGCTCTGGATATGGTTACATCATCAAGTTGCATTGTTTCCCTCATTTCTATTACATCAGCACTTGGTTGCTGAGACTCCTAAGAACTCCTCAACTAATTGCATAGCGCAATACCCACCACACATACTGCAAGCTTTCCCTTCCGTAGCATGTTTATCATGGACCCGCCGGGATATCTCCGGAGTCAAGGATAGCCTGACCTGCTCTTCCCAGTCAAGTTGCTTACGAGCCATGGACATCTTCCTGTCCCACTCCTTAGCCCCTTTGACGCCTTTAACTATGTCACCAGCATGAGCAGCGATGCGCGAGGCAATTACTCCTTGCCTCACATCGTCGAAGTCAGGCAGGCCAAGATGCTCGCTTGGTGTTACATAGCACAGGAAATCGGTGCCGGCGGCGGCGGCAATAGCACCACCGATAGCTCCAGTGATATGGTCATAGCCAGCACCGATATCAGTTACCAGTGGACCAAGGACATAGAACGGGGCGCCTTTGCAAATAGATTTCTCCAACTGGACATTAGCCTCAATCTGATTTAAGGGCAAGTGTCCTGGGCCCTCAACTATTGCCTGAACTCCGGCTTCCTGAGCTCGTTCTACCAGTTCTCCTATGGTAAGCAACTCCTCAATCTGAGGCCGGTCAGTAGCATCAGACAGGCTACCGGGGCGCATGCCATCACCAAGGCTCAACGTCACATCAAACTCCATGCACAAGTCTAGCAAGCGGTCGTAGTACTCATAGAGCGGATTTTCCCGCTCATTGTGGAGCATCCAGCCTATCAAGAACGCTCCACCCCGAGAGACCACATCAGTCACTCTCCCCTGCTTCTTTAGTCGGGCAATAGCCGATTGCGTAACACCACAATGTACCGTTATGAAATCAACACCATCGTAAATATGTTCTTCAATACCGGCAAATAACTCATCAACAGTCATCTTGACTATAGCATCATGTTGAGCTATAGCCTTAATCCCGGCTTGATAAATAGGCACTGTTCCTATTGGTACAGAACTAGCCGCAATAATAGTCTGCCGAATAGTCGCTATATCACCCCCGGTTGATAAATCCATTACTGCATCTGCTCCACAATCAATGGCTACTCGTAGCTTCTCCAGCTCGGTATCTATATCGCCGAAGTCGGAAGATGTCCCAATGTTGGCATTAATCTTGGTCTTAAGCCCCTGCCCGATACCACGAGGAACAAGGTTAGTGTGCTTGATATTGGCTGGAATTACTATTATCCCTTCGGCGATCCCCTGCCTAATTAATTCGGTCTCTAGTCCCTCATACTGGGCTACAGTCTCCATTTGTGGTGAGATAATACCCTGCCTTGCCAATTCCAGTTGTGTCATATCTGCACCTCCCTCAAAAAGCAAAGACCAAGGGCTTCGGCTGTGATACTAGACCCCTGGTCTGAGTTCCTGCCGCTTCCCTACGCTCGTATTACCGAGATCAGGTTCCCGGGGTTGGCATCCACCTCTCAGCGTTGTGCGCACCCCCAGCGGTTAATTTCATTAAGTTGAAATAAACATAGCACAGAATTGCCCAAAATGCAAGTGGAGCGTTCTCTTATGTGGCTAGTAACATGACGTTTCCCTGCCATGTAATTGCGAGTCCTTCATTGAAAGGACGAAGCAATCTCTTTCTCTCACCAGATTGCTTCGTCGCAAAGCTCCTCGCAATGACGGAGGGGAAATCACTTTAGAAGATGGGCTTCGCCTCTCTCATGCTC